>ERZ807291.2256-NODE-2256-length-29439-cov-70.977233_pt1 | contig 29439 bp, 38 predicted proteins | sample MGYA00521257_ERZ807291 | MGnify/ENA primary metagenome ERZ807291 (study PRJEB31413, sample SAMN03169783) | marine metagenome | biome: Marine; feature: Water; material: Subsurface seawater | place: North Sea | collected 2011-04-28 | depth 1 m m ...
TAGATATTATGAAATTAATTAATAGCAACAAAAGCTTAGGTGGAGAAATTATTGGGTTGGATATTAGTAAAAAATTAACACAAGATCAAATTAATTTTATAAATGAGTGCTGGGATGAAAGGCTTGTTTTAGTTTTTAAAAAGCAAAATCTAGATGATCATAAATTAATAAATTTTAGTAAATACTTTGGCGAACTTGACCCTCCGGGACCTAACCCATATGGCATAACTTTTTTGCCAGAATTTCCTGAAATTAATGTCATTTCCAATGTTAAAAATAATCAAGGTACCCCTATTGGTAATTTAGGAGACGGAGAAGCCGTATGGCATGCGGATATGACTTATTTAGAACTCCCTCCAAAAGCAGGAATACTTTATGCACTTGAAGTTCCTAAAAACCAAGGTAATACGCACTTTGCCAATATGGCTTTAGCCTACAGTGAGTTGCCTGATAAACTTAAAAAACAAATTCACGGCAAAATCTTAATACATGATTCTGCTCATAATAGTGCTGGTATGCTAAGAAAAGGTTATTCAGAAACCAATGATCCCTCAAATACTCCTGGGGCTAGGCACCCAATAGTAATCACAGACAAAAGTACTAATAAGAAACTCTTGTTTCTTGGAAGGAGGCCTCATGCTTATTTATTAGGTCTGGAGCTTAAAGAGAGTGAAGATTTATTAAATGAGATATGGGCACATGCTACACATGAAAGATTTACTTGGACACAATACTGGGAAAAAGGAGACTTGCTAATGTGGAAAAATTTAAACGTACTCCATAAAAGAGATGCTTTTGATCCAAAAACAAGAAGAATAATGCACAGAACACAAATTAAAGGTGAAGTAAAAATTTCAGCATAGCTAGTTATGTTTGACAAAAATTAATTGATGTATTGATTTAATTATAATTAAGTAGCAGACTAAATTGTATATTTTAATTGGGGGAGATCTTTATGAAAGAGTTTAAAAATTATTTAAGAAGAAATATTGTGAAGACTGGCTTAGGTGCTGTTGCAATAGCTGGAATAAGTACATTTAGTTTAGTGTCTACAGCCATTGCAGATAAATATCCTAACAAGCCTATAGAATTAGTTATCCATGCCAAGTATGGTGGGGGGACAGATACTACTGCTAGAATGGTATCAATTAGAACAAGACGTAATTTAGGAACAGATATTTCTATCGTTGCTAAACGAGGAGGTTCAGGCGCAAAAGCTCAAAACTATGTTTTAACAAAACCTGCAGACGGTTATACAATTATGGCATTAACACAATCTCATCTTTATACAATGGCTAGAGGTAAATCCAATATGAAGATTAATGACATTGTTGGTGTTGCTAGAGCAATGGATGATCCAACATTCATTACTGTGTCAGGCAAAGGAAAATTCAACTCATTAGAAGAACTTGTTGCAGCTTCTAAAAAAGCACCATTAAACTGGGGAGTTGCTCAAATAGGAGGAACTGAGCACATTGGATTAGCACAATTTGCAAAAGAAGCTGGCATTAAATTTAAAGTTGTACCTTTTGGTTCAGGTGCTCAAATGGTTCAAGCGCTAATGGCAGGTAAAATAGATGCTACTTTACCAAATGTGAGTGAAGCGGCAAATCAAGTTGCGGATGGTAGCTTTAGAGCACTTGCGGTTATGGCAGAAAATAGACTTAAAGATTATCCAAATGTTCCTACCACTTTTGAAAAAGGAATTAAGGCAAAATGCTCAACAACCAGAGGATATGCTGTTTTAGCTTCCACACCACAACCAATTATTGATCAAATTTCAAAAGCCATGGTTAAGGCTATGAAACACGAGGTTTTTGCTTCTTATCTTGCCGGAGCTGGATTAACTGTTGATAGTAGCGTTGCTGGAACAAAAATATGGGATGAACAACTTAAAGAGGAATATAAAGTTGCCGCATCTGCTCTCAAAGAACTTGGTTTAGTTAAATAAATTAAAATCAAAGGCATTTTCATAAAATGAAAAATCAAAAAAATGCACCCAAAGGGTTGGGTGCATTACTAAATAAAAACGATACAATCATCGCAATTTTATTAACTTTGATAATCGCTTTTCTATGGTTCGAAACAACAAAATTTGAAAAAGTTCCAGCCTTGTTTTCAAATAATATTCCACCAGAAATGTTCCCTCAAATATTACTTATAATAATTTTGGGAATGGTCTTAATAATTCCGTTTGAACATATTTTCTTAAAAAGAAATGGCAAAAATATAGACTCTTCGAGAAAAACTCGAGTTGCAAACTCTACTATTGGGACGATGATGATTTTATCGATTATCATAGCCTCCTCACAAATTTTGGGTGCAGCTCTTACAATCATTGCGGTTAGTATTTTGTTACCAATTTATTGGGGTGAAAGAAGATTAAAGGTATTAATACCCTATGTGGTTGGTTTTCCATTATTTGTAATAGTATTGTTTAACATAATTTTAGGTGTTCATTTTGAACCTGGATTATTAGATCTTATAAAGAGTTAATGAGGATTAAAATTTGGAAGATATAGTAAAAGGTATTGGATTATTATTAGAATTTCAGAACATACTTTTAATTTTATCAGGTGTTTTAATAGGTGTTTTAGTTGGAGCTTTACCAGGTTTAAGCTCTCCAATGGCAATTGCACTTCTTATTCCTTTTACAATTTCTTTAGATCCTGTTGCAGCTATAGCTATGATGGCAGCTTTATACTGTGCTGGAACTTTTGGAGGCTCTATCACAGCTATATTAATTAATGCTCCAGGAGCACCACCAGCAGTCGCTACTGCTTTAGATGGGTATCCAATGGCAAAAAATGGGGAACCTGGAAGAGCATTAGGACTTGCAGCAGTATCAAGTGTTTTTGGTGGGGTTTTTAGTTTAATAGTTTTTATTTTTGCAGCTCCATTATTAGCAAAATTAGCGTTGGAATTTGGGCCAGCTGAATATTTTGGGCTCGCTGTTTTTGCGTTGTCTATGCTTGCTTCAATGAGTGGCAAATCATCTTTGAGGAATCTTATATCTGGATTAGTTGGTGTTTTAATTGGTACAATAGGAATTCATTTAACAACTGGTGTTGAAAGATTTACTTTTGATATTCCAGATCTTGAAGAAGGAATTCATTTTGTTCCAGTTCTGATAGGTTTGTTTGCTGTTAGTGAATTGTTTAAACAATCTGAAAAATTAAATGCTGTTGTTGAGCGTATTCAAGCCAAAGCTCTAAGGCTTCCATCATTATTAGAATTGAAAAAACTAAAATATACAATTCTTAGATCATCAGGTATTGGAACTTTTATTGGAATACTTCCAGCAGAAGGTTCTACTGTGGCAGCAATAATTGGATATAATGAAGCAAGAAGATGGTCTAAGGAAAAGGATAAGTTTGGAAAAGGTTCTCCTGAAGGTATTGTAGGACCTGAAGCGGCTAATAACGCTGCTGCAGGTGGAGCTATGGTACCAACATTAGCCTTAGGAATACCTGGAAGTGGTTCCACCGCTCTAATCCTGGCAGCGTTAATTATGCATGGGTTCAGACCTGGTCCATATCTAATTAGTGAAACTCCTGAATTTGTATATGCAATTTTTGGCGCAATGCTAATTGCCAACCTAGGGTTTTTATTCATTGGCTTAGTTGGAGCTAAATTTTTCTCATTAGTAGCTTTTATTCCAAAGAAATTATTGTGGCCAGCTGTATTTATTTTTTCAATGATTGGATCTTACTCTTTTGCATCATCAATGTTTGATGTCTGGGTAATGCTTGCGGCTGGTCTAGTAGGATACTTTATGGATAGACATGGCTTTTCGGCAGCTCCTTTAGTAATGGGTTTGATCTTAGGAAAATTAGTTGAAGAAAGCTTCTCTCAATCGATGATTATTCATGATAATAATTTCTTTGCCTTGTTGGAAAGTCCAGTAGTGCTCCTGTTTTTTGTATTAACCTTTTTAAGTTTATCATCTCCATTTTGGACAAAGTTTTTTTCAAAAAAATAATTAAAAAGATTATTATCTATGATAAAAAATGACAATACTTCAATTGCAGAAAATTTTGCCAAGTGGGTATTTAATCTGAAACACAAAGATATTCCTGAAGAAGTTCGGAATAAATTACAAATTATTGTAATGGATTCTATTGGCCTTATGGCTTCAGCCAAAAAAGAACCCTATATTATTAGCTTAATTGATGCTCTACAAGAAAATGGAAACTGCACTTTGATTGGCCATAACAGAGAAACATCACCTTTTAATGCTGCAATCATAAATGGTACGGCTGTTCATGGTGAAGATTTTGATGATACGTTTGAAGGGACTCCCGTGCATGTTGGAGCGGTAATGGTTCCTGCAATGCTATCTGCAGCTCAAAGTAAAAATATTTCTGGTGAAGATTTTCTGAAAGGTTTAGTTGTTGGCTCGGAACTTATTTGTAGGTTAGCTCTAGTTGCACCAACAGCTGTTCATAGACAAGGTTTTCACCCCACTGCCATTTTTGGAGCTTTTGGGTCATCTATTGGAATCTCTTCAGTAATTGGAAATAATATAAAGGAAATGAGTTCAGCTCTTGGTATAGTAGGTAGTATGGCTTCAGGTATAATAGAGTATTTGGCAGAAGGTACTTCAACAAAACGTCTTCATCCTGGCTGGGCAGCTGGCTGTGGGTGGCAATCTGCTAATATTGCAAAGTCAGGATTTATTGGGCCAAGGACAGTTTTTGAAGGAACCCATGGTGTCTTCAATAGTTTTGCAAAAAATAGTATTATTCCCGATTTTAGCCATATTACTGATCAATTAGGAAGCCGATGGGAGTCTAAAAACTTAGCTATAAAGCCTTATGCTTGCGGAACTATGGCTCAACCATTTATTGATTGTGCAATTAAAATAAGAGATCAAATTAGTAATATTGAGGATATTGACAAGATAGTTGCCCAAGTAGGTGAAGGAACCGTTCATAGATTATGGGAGCCATTAAAAGAAAAACAAAACCCATCATCTCCATACGGTGCAAAATTTTCAGTCCCATATTGTATAGCTATTGGTATTATTGATGGAGAAGCAGGCTTAAGGCAATTTACTGATAGTCGATTGAAAGATTCAGAACTGATGAATTTAACATCTAAAATTAGTTATGAAATAAACCCCAAAGATGAGTACCCAAAAAATTATAGTGGTAATATCAAAGTTTTCAAAAAAAATGGTGAAATTCTATCTGCTAACCAGCCATCTTTAAGGGGAGGAAAAAAGGATCCTTTGAGTATTACAGAAGTTTACCAAAAATTTGAGGCGAACCTAAATTTTGCAGGAATTAAAAAAAATGAAATCAAAAAACTCAGTATTTTTGTAGAAAATATATTTAAAGAGAAAAACTTAAAAAAATTATCTGAAATAAATTTTATTTAATGTAGTTTATTACACCCTTTACCTAATAATAAATCAAAAAACCGTTTCCATTTTTTTCTATAATCACTTCTATTTACAACCCAATCAACATGATCTGAGAGGTTTTTTGAAGGATCAATTTTTATACCCCATAAACCATCCACTTCGTTAGGAACTGCAGAGTACCTAACGTCAGTAATAATGTTATTTGAGTTGCCAAGACCTAAATAACCTTGTGAGAACCAATCAAATCTTTTTATATCTAAGTATTGCTGACTTTTAATATTTAAATTATTAAAATCACTATACACATTAAGTTTCTTAATCTTAGTTCCTTCACAAAATTGTTCCGTTTCAAACAACCTTACTGCATCAACATAATAAAAACCGTCATATTCATAGATTGACTTCCAAAGGAATAAATTTCCTAAACTTGGCTTAATTGTTAATCTATTACTTTCATGATCTCGCATTGAAGCAATAGATTTACCAACAATTTCGGCTCTGTTTGCTTGGATAAAACCAAAACCCAAATAAACGAATATGTAAGTTATACCTATGAAGGGAAAAATTTTATTTTTTTTAAATATTGTTATTAAAATTAAAAACAAAACTGGAATAGTTAAAAATGGATCTACTACCGAAATATTATTCCAAGAAACTCTTTCATCAGAAAATGGCCAGAAAAGCTGCGTTCCATAACTAGTACAAGCATCCAATAAACCATGAGTAGCGTAACCAACAAAACAAATAATATAACTTTCAACCCAACTAAAATATTTTTTAAAAAATAACCTTGAAAGTAAAGTTACAAGTAACGCTCCTATTGGAATAAAAACCAATGAGTGAGTAAATTGTCTATGAAACTCTAACTTTAATAAAGGATCTGTTCCTGATCTAATAAATATATCTATATCTGGAGCCAAACCCGCAATACAGCCTAAAATTGAACCTGCTAATAGTTTTTTTTTATTCGAAATTGTTTGAGCAAAAATCGCTCCAAACGCACCTTGACTTACAGGATCCATATAACAAAACCTTAGGTTAAAATAATTTTATATAGTAAGAATTCTTGACTGCTTACAGCTTTATCTTTTAACATATTAATTAAATTTGCGGGAACAAAAATGAACCATATAAAAACAAATACTAAAGAATATGACGCAATTATTGTTGGTGCCGGTTTTTCAGGGTTGTACCAATTAATATGCTTAAGAGATCAACTTAATCTAAAATGTTTAGTACTCGAAACCGGGGATGATGTAGGCGGAACTTGGTACTGGAACCGTTATCCTGGAGCAAGATGTGACACAGAAAGTCATGCGTATTCTTACTATTTTTCTGATGATTTATTAAAAGAATGGACTTGGACTGAGAGATACCCAGGTCATGCAGAAATAAGAAAATATATGAACTTTGTTGCTGATAAATTTAATCTAAAAAAAGATATTTCATTTAAGCAAAAAGTCACTAGTGCTAAGTTTGTTGAATCAACTAACAGTTGGGAGATTATCACTAATAATAGTAATAATTATAAATCAAAATTTTTAATTGCTGCAGTTGGCTGTTTATCAAATACAAATACTCCAAACATTAAAGGATTAAATGATTTTAATGGTCAATATTATCACACTGGAAACTGGCCGCAAAATGGTGTGAATTTTCAAAATAAAAAAGTAGGTCAAATTGGAACCGGTTCAACAGGAATACAGGCCGTTCCTGTTATTGCAGCTGAAGCCCAACACTTAACAGTTTTTCAAAGAACGGCTAATTACAGTATCCCAGCCAGAAATAAACCCTTGACTGACCAGTTTAAAAAACATGTTAGAGAAAATTTTAACTTTTATAAAGAGCTTATCAAAAAAACACCTAATGGACATCCATTCGAAATATCGGAAAGACTAGTTTCTGATGTTACAGAAAAAGAAATGAATGAAATTTACGAGAAAGCTTGGGAGAAAGGTGGGTTGCAATTTCGAGCAACATTTAATGACTTAATAACTAATCTTGAAGCTAACAAAACAGCTTCTGATTTCATCAAAAATAAAATTATTCAAACAGTAAAAAACAAAAAATTTGCTAAAATTTTATCAGATATTGATCACCCCTATGCTGGTAAAAGGCCACCAATAGATAGTCATTATTTCGAAGCCTACAATAGAGACAATATTGATCTTGTAGATTTAAAAGCTGATCCAATTGAGCATGTAGATAAAAATGGTATCAAAACCCTTAAGAATTATTTTGACTTAGATATTATAGTTTTTGCTACAGGGTATGACGCCATGACTGGACCTCTTCTAAACATGAATGTTACTGGAAAAAATAACTTAACATTAAAAGAAGTCTGGGAAGAAGGTCCTAAAACATACTTGGGAATTCAAGTTCCAGGATTTCCTAATTTATTTACTGTTACCGGACCTGGAAGCCCATCTGTTTTAACAAACATGCCTATGGCCATTGAACAACATGTTGAATGGATAAGAGATTGTATTCAATTCATGCTTCAAAAAAATTACAATACTATAGAAGCAAGTAAAAAAGATTCTGAAAAATGGGGAGAAGAAGTTAACAAAGTTGCTAATAGGACATTACTACCTACTGTCAAACACTCATGGTATTTAGGCGCTAATATACCAGGAAAACCTCAAGTTTTTATGCCCTATGCTGGTGGTCTACCAAGGTACAGTGAGATTTGCGATGATATCAAAAAAGAAAATTACAAAGGTTTCATTTTAGCATAATAATTAAATATCTATATTTTGCTGCATCTTACTTATATTTGTTCTTATTTTTTTGATTCTTTCTTCAAGTATATTCTTCTTGGAAGATTGCTTAGAAGATAACTGATCCAGCAACAAGGACATTTCATTTGCTAATTCGCTACTTTGTTTGTTTGAATCAATAAGTCTTATTTGCGTTTTTCTTAAAAGAGCACCAAGTATGACATTTGATTTCATCATTTTCGTAAAATAAGATTTTTGAATTTTTTTCGCGACTAATTTTTGAGTGCAAACTCTTGCCGTCACAGTTCTTGGAATATTCAGCAAAATAGAGCTTTCACCAAATATTTCACCTGTTCCCAGTCTATTTAGTTTCAAGCCATCTGTGGTTTCTAAATTTACGTAGCCTTCTAAAATAAGATAAGCCTCTTTAGGTATGCTACCAGCCTTATATATAACTTCACCAGGTTCCCAAATTGCTGAATTACCATTATCTATCATTTAATATAATTCCTTGGAATTAGGTTTCATAATCTCAGCCGGTAGGAATAGATAGGGGTTCCATATAAAAAATATAACCATAAAAAACTAGATAACAATAAAACAGCAAGTAAGCCCACCATTTCTTAGGTTTAAACTTTTTACTTTCTTCATTAACAATATCCAATTCTTCTTTATAGTTTTTGTAATACCTGATCATAAAGTTTGATCTACCCACTAAAATCTCCATCTTAATTTTTTAAAGTTATAAATTTAAAAAAATCGTTTCTGCATCACCTTGAAGGAAAACATTAAATAAATAATTTTTTTTATCAATTTTTTTAGCTACCAAAGAACTTTCATCATTATGATTTTCTATAATGAATGATATTAGAGGATCATTTTTTAAATTATCATCATCAAAATATATTCTTGTATTAAGAGACATGTTAAGTCCTCTAGATGAGATAGATAACAAAATGTGAGGGCTCTGAAGTTTACCATCGAAATTCTTAACTGGACCAGGTTTTAAGGTAAAAAGACTAAACTTTTTTGTAATTTTATCAGGAACAAATCTTGCAAAACCAAAAACGTCAGAATATTTTCCATTCTCATCACTCTGCCATGTCTCTAATAAAACATCATCAAGAGCTTCTCCTTTCCCATCAAATATAGAGCCTGTTATTTTTATTAAATCTTCACTTTGTTTATTAGGAAAAGGATTTGTCCCAATATCACTATTGTAAATTCCTTCTATACCGACAGAATTTGGCATGCATCCAATGTGGAGGAAAGGTCCTGCCGTTTGAAATGGAGTTTCTTTATATAATTTTTTTATATTCTCCATCTCAAAGACCCTCTTTTTTATTCTCAAAATATGTCTGATTTGCACCCCTTAAAATAATATCAAATTTATAAGCTAGTATATTATGTGAACTTGATTTTGATGTATCTAGTAATCCAATTAAACTATTAATTGCTTTCTCATCTGGAATTGAATTTACCATTGGGCATAACTTAATTAGGGGATCACCTTCAAAGTACATTTGTGTGATTAACCTTTGCCCAAAACTTTTACCAAATATTGAAAAATGAATATGCATAGGCCTCCACTCTATTCCACGATTGGGATAAGGGTATGGTCCTGGTTGAATTGTTAAAAACTCATAATATCCATCTGATGCTGAAATATATCTTCCACAACCTGCAAAGTTGGGGTCTATAGGTGTGGGGGTTGTATCATTTGGATGTAAGTATTTACCAGAGGCATTGGCTTGCCATATCTCTATAAGAGCTCCTTCAATTGGATTTAAAAATTGATCTTTTAAGGTGCCATAAACAAGTATTTTATGACCTAATGGGCTATTATTATTTTTTGAAAAATTTAAGGTTAGATCATTATCATTTTTACCAAGAATATCGGTTGTAAAAACTGGTCCAGAAACTTCAGATAAAGTTGATGGGAAAGAAATTTTTTCTTTTGAAGGAGCTCTCAAAATACTTGATTTATAATCAGGGAAATTTATTCGAGGTTGAAAATTATAGTTTCTTTCAAGGAGTGATTTTTTTTTCATACAAATACCCAAACATCTAATTACTATTTATTAAATTAAAAAGGCAATCCCACATAATTTTCAGCTAAAACAGTTTGAGATGCAATCGAATTTTCTAGATACGCCAATTCAGAATCTTGTATACATTGATCAAAATCAGTTTGCTCTGGAAACTTATGAAAAGTTGTTGTCATCCACCAACTAAACCTTATAGCCTTCCAAACTCTTGACAAAGCAATTTGCGAGTAAAGTTTTAAATCATTGTCAATATTCAATAAATAATGTTTCTTCAATCCATTGTACAAATAATAAACATCTGAAACAGCTAAATTGAGGCCTTTAGCTCCTGTTGGAGGAACAATGTGTGCTGCGTCACCAACTAAGAATAATTTTTGCCAACTCATTGGTTCACAAACAAATGATCTTAAAGGAGCTATCGATTTTTCAATAGATTTACCCGTAATAAGAGTATCTGCTGCATGCGTAGGAAGGCGCTTTTTTAGCTCTTCCCAGAATTTCTTATCAGTCCAATTCTCTATTTTATCAGTTATCGGTGTTTGTATATAGTATCTACTTAAGTTGCTATTCCTCATAGAAGCTAAAGCAAAGCCATTCCCATGATTTGCATAAATTAACTCATCACTAACTGGCGGCGTTTCTGATAAAATGCCTAACCAACCAAATGGATAAACTTTCTCATAAATTTTAGTTAAATTTTGAGGAATAACTTGTCTACTTATACCATGGTAACCATCACAACCAGCTACAAAATCACATTTTATTTTATTTTCTACACCATCTTTTTTGAATGTAACAAAGGGATTTTTTTGGTCTAAGTCTTGAGGCAACACATCATCAACATTATTGATAATATTGTTGTTTTCTTTTTCTATTTTTTCATACAAATCCTTAGTGACTTCGGTTTGGCCATATACCGTGACATGTTTATTAGTTAGTTTTTTAAGGTCTATTCTAAAACCATGGTTTTTAAATGATAATTGAATACCATCATGTACAAAACCTTCTTTATTTAATCTACCTGAAACACCAGCTTTTTGAAGCATTTTTGTTGTCCCACTTTCTAAAACACCTGCCCTGATTCTTCCAATCACGTGTGATTTAGATTGTTTTTCTAGAACAATGTTATCAATTCCATCTAAGGACAAAAGTCTAGATAATAAGAGACCTGATGGACCACCTCCAATGATAACAACTTTGGTCCTCATCAATAATTTCCTTTAATAACTATATGGTTCATTTCAAATACATAACCAACAAAACAACACAGGAGATTATTTGTAATAAATTAATAAAAACAGATAATTTATGAAGTTTATTAAATTTAATTTCTTTAGATTCATCTTTGGCTTTATTAATCATTGGCATTAGTATTTGTTTTGAAAAAATAAAGCTTAAGGATATGAAAATGAAAAAAAACAATGATATTTTATCTTGTTTTAAAATAGATGTTAACAGACCCAAACAACTCAAAATAAAGCCAAACAAATAATATTTAGGGAAAAATATTCTTAAAAATTTAGACGATGCTTTTTCATCTAAAACTTTAAATACAGAAGTAGCAACAACGGCTGGAAAAAATATCATAAAGCTTAATATTGCTGCAGTTATTAATATTAACAACACCCACTCCTAAAAATAAATAATGAATTTTAAAATTTTGTCCCCTAAGTTATATGATAACACATACTTTGAATTGTTTTAATAAAAGAATAACTTGGAGATTAAGATGAATGAAAATAATATTTCCTACAAAGTGGAAAGTTTAATTTCTGAACAAGAAATACAAAAACGTATCTCCGAACTTTGTAAAGAAATTAATAAGTTTTATAGTAAAACTAATAAGCTACTAGTAGTTGGGTTATTAAGAGGTTCGTTTATATTCATTGCCGATTTAGTCCGAGAGTTACAAATCCCTGTAGAAGTTGATTTTATGACTGCCTCCAGTTATGGAAATTCTATGGAGTCTTCTCATAATATTAGAATACTTACTGACTTAAATACTGATATTAAAAATTTAGATGTATTATTAGTTGAGGACATAATTGATACAGGTCATACCCTTAATCAAGTGATTAAATTACTCAAAAACCGAAAACCAAAAAGTTTAGAAGTTTGCTGTTTACTTAATAAATTTTCTCGACGTGAAACAAATATAGAGAGCAAATGGATAGGCTTTGATATTCCCGATGAATTTGTTGTTGGATATGGGATTGACTATGCTCAAGATAATAGGCATTTACCTTTTATAGGAAAAGTAGTTAATCAATAGTTAAATTGATATAAAATTCTCCATCAATTCTATTATCCTATTTTTGTAAAATCTTCTAAATTGATTTCTGACGAATATTCTACTTCACACTCCCCTTCCAAACCAGAGACTGTCCCCCCCATTTCTCGAATATCTTGCCAAAATTGATTAGTCCAAGATGATCTCGTTTTATTTACATATTCTTTATTTTTAAAAACATGAAAAATCTCAATTGAGTTTTCTGTGACATTCATGAAACATCTTAAAATCATGCCTTCATTAAACATAGAAGCACTTTTACTTTTCAAAGCATTAAGTATAGCTTCTTTTGCAAGTTTATTTTGAAATTTAATTGATTTAGTTACAGCAAACATTTTTTCTCCATTAGATTATTGAAATCAAAAATTAATTTAAGTTAATTAAACTTTAGCTCCAAGGCCTAATAACAATTTTAATAGCATCATCAATTCTTTCTCTTGCATATTTTAAAGCTGTAGGAAGATCCTTTAAATTAAATGTATGAGTATGTACTAGTTTAGCATCAAACCTTTTCTCTTTCATAAACTCCATGGCTCTGTGTGTGGCGCTTTTGCCTTCACCTCTAATCCCAAACATATAAATATTATTTATAACCATATGCGGAATATTAATTTTAACTGGTTCATGAGGGAAAGCTGCAAGACAAATTTTACCCCCCCTATTAGTCATCATTATAGCATCATTCAGAGCTTGCTCAGTTCCTGCACATTCGACAACATAGTCTACTCCCTTTTTACCAACAATAGACTTGACTGCCTCGACTATATTCTTCTCAGTTTTTACATTTAAGGTGTGGTCTGCTCCAAGTTGTTTTCCTATTTCTAAACGACTGTCTCTAGTACCAATCAGTATAACAGGTCCTGCACCTAATGCCTTGGCAACAGCGACACCTAACAATCCTATTGGACCGGGTCCTATGACAACCAAACTTTCACCAGCTATTAACCCCCCTAATTCAGTAAGTCCATACATAGTTGTTCCTGCAGTTACAACTAAAGTAGCTTCTTCGTCAGACATTTCATTAGGCACTTTTATTAAGGTATTTATATTGTTAACTGCAAATTGCTTGAAACCACCATCTGTTGTAAAACCATTGGCTCGGTGTCCTTTATTAACATCACCATAATTAAGACCATAATTGTGACAAGAAGTATACATGCCCATACGACACCTTTTACATTGCCCACATCCGGAGTGGATTTCTACAGTCACCCTATCACCAATATCAAACTCATCAACTGAAGGCCCTAAAGCAACAACAGTTCCCATATACTCATGTCCTGGAGTAAAATTCTTATTAAATGGTAATCCCCCTTCAATCAAAGCAGGAGGACCATGACTAATTACATCAAGATCTGTAGCACAAATCGCTACTGCATCAATTTTAACCAAAACTTCAGATTTTCCAGGCATCTCTACTGGTTTATCTATTAATAAAATTTCATTAGGATCCCCTAAAACCCAGGCTTTCATAGTTTCCGGGATAGGAAATTTAGTAGAGGTTTTTCCTGAAAATTCTTTTGACATAATTTAGCCTCACAAAACTTAATGAATCCATTTTATATATTATTTGTCAAATAAGTTTGTTTATTAAATAGGATGTTTTTTTATATATTCTCGCCAAGCGGTAAAAAGTCCTGCGCCAATGACTATGGTGACACCTACAACTATCATTAAATCAATGCTTTCTGAAAAAATTGTTACACCTATTATGGAACCAAAAACTAGCTGTAGATATGAAAATGGTTGAATAACTGAAGCCTCTGCAACCTGTAATGTTTTGACCATCATAAAATGTGAGCTAGCGCTTAACACACACATAATTAGAAGCCAGAGGAAATCTTCTTTTAGAATATTTTCCCAAATAAAAAAACTGATGATAGTCATTGTAACAGATCCTCCGATACCTGCCCAAAAAAAGCTTGTAATGGCTTTGTCAAGCCTGGAGACATAACGAGTAAGAATTAAGTATACCGCAAACATGATTGCCCCAACTAGAGCATATATAGCCCCTTCAGAAATCACATTGGTTGTTGGCCTTAATATGATTATAACACCAACAAAGCCGATAAAAATAGCTGTCCATCTTCGCCAACCAAACTTTTCACCTAGAAAAGGAACTGATAAACCGGCTACTATTAGAGGATAGCATGCTATAATTGCATGGGTTTCAACCAACCCTAATAATGTGAAAGTGTAAACTACCAAACAATTATTTAAAGATAAAATGAGACCTCTTGAAAATTGAGTAAATGGCTGTTTAGTGTACAAAATCTTTTGAAAGCTATCCTTAACAAACAAACAGGTTATTGCCATGACTATGGCAATAAACCAGTAGCGCATTGTAACCAAGGTAAACACATTATTGTTCTCTGCCAAATATCTTGAAACGCCATCCATGGTCGAAAACATAAAAGTTGTAACCACCATTAGACCAATTCCTAAAAGGACATTATTTTGCATTTAAAAAAAACTCTATTTTAGAAGTGAAGTGGCATTATATATCTTTAGTTAAAACTAACAATCAATAAAAAAATAGAGGCCAATGGCCTCTATATAATTTGGGGAAATTTTGTAATTTACTTTCTATAATATATTACGTCATCAAGTTAAAATGTTTAATTATTTAATAAATTATTCTGCAATTTAAAAATTTTGTTTATATGACTTTCTGCTTCATCATTTTGAAATTTATCAAAATCCTTTATAGGTGACCTGCAAAAATTAGTTGCAAAGATTTCTTCTTTTACCCTTAAGGTTTTATAAAATTTGATTGAAATATCAATATGCTGGTGAGCAAATGATAATGTTGGCAGCATTTCATAAAAAAGGTTTTTTGCTTCTTCAAATTTATTTGCAACAAAAAGATTATAAATCCTATTGTACAATATTTCCATCGTAGATGGAATGAAAGCATGAACACCCCTATGAAGAGCCTCCATCATTCCCATTATTGCCCAACCACCACTTAGATGTATTTCGTTATTTGTAGCTTCCAAAACTCTGGTATATTTTGGACCAGAGTTTAGTACTTCAATTTTTAACCCCTTAAATTTTTTGATTTTATTATACAACATTAAAATATCTTCATCCCTCATTCCATTGTCAGTCCAGGACAAATCCTGAATCATCAGATATTTTGGACCCACTTCAGCAATTTGTTGAAAACACTCTAAAAGTTCATTCCCATAAACATTATCTGGAACTTGGCACAAAATCCATTCAGCTCCAGCTTCTTTTGCTAAAATAGATAAGGCAATTCTGTCTTTTTGCTCTTTTGCGCTACAGCTTACAATTGTAGGTATCCTATTTCCATTATATCTAATAGATTCCTTTATTATCAGTTTCTTTTCATTAATAGATAAACTTGAGTTTTCTCCAGCAACAGCGCCTACTAACATCCCAGCACACCCAGTGGAAATAGTATGATCAATTAGTTTTTTCAGACTGTATAAATCAATTTTATTATCTTTAGAAAAGGGCGTATGAAGACTAGGAATAATTCCTCTCATACTAGTAATAATGTTATTTTCCTTAGCCAATTAAAGTTCCATTTTCAAGAGTTATGTCTGTACGTAATAAGTGGACATCTTTTCCTGAAATAGCTCCTAAAACTAAAACTTCAGATGTAAAGCCTGCTACTTTTTTTGAAGGTAAATTACAGACAGCTATAACCTGTCTTCCAATTAATTCACTCGTAGAATAATTAGTGACTTGTGCAGATGTGGATTTCATACCCAATTCATTACCAAAATCTATTTTTAAAATATAAGCAGGGTTTTTTGCTTTTATGTTAGGTCTTGCTTCAACAATTGTTCCTAATACAATATTGAGTTTTGTAAAATCACTGATAGAAACTTCTTCTTTATTTAATGATTTCATTATTAAAATATCTCATTACTTTAAGTTTATTTTTCTAGCTTTGACATGTTTTGAACCATTTGTGATTTCAATAATCCACCTGAGTCAATTACAATATTACGATACATAACATCGCCATCAACTACGCCTGTTGATTTCAAATGTAAGTTTTCAGTCTGTATATCTGCATTAATTTCACCTTCAACAACAATGTTTTGAGCGGAAACAAAACCTACAAGAATACCTGATTTTTTGATATGTAAATTGGTAACGTTAAGTGAACCTTCAAAACTTCCATGCAACTCTAAGTCACCTGAACCTGAATAGGTGCCTTTAAAAAAAGAATCTTCTTTAATTTTAATTGCCTGCTTCAAATAAATTCCTATGAATAATTACGTTTAATCAAGATTATGTTATTTAATAAACTCTTAAGAGATTTTTATTCGTTATTCCCAACACATTTCAAGATAAATTCATTAGCATATATCTCATTATAGCTACTTTTAACTGACCTGAAAATAGAATTAAACACTAATGTGTTATCCTTAATAATAAATATGTAATTAAGAATAGGATCGTTTTCATCTGATGCTTTTTTAATTGCCATTAAATTTATCTCAGAATTATCAATAATCTTATATTCTTGCACCAAGCCTCTGTCATTTATATATGTCAGCAACTCATCTTTAATAGATATTTTTGACAAACGACTGTATTTTTTATCAACACAAGAGTATTCTGATCCGTATGATGACAAAGAGTAAAAACAGAGAAAAAGAATTGTATATAAAATTCTCATTATAAATCCTTTTTTTAAAAAATTTTAGCTTCATATGTTTTAATATATATTTAAATAACAATTAACAAATTTTAATTATGAAAAAACAAACCAATACTTTATTTATTTTTTGGGGTTTAGCTTTTATTTTAGTTGCTTGTCTACTTCCTTTTATGGCTAGAGAAAATAATTTTCTTAACCAATTCTTATCCTATTGTATAACATATATAAAATAGTTATATCTTGAAATTTCAACAAATTAAATAAATCTCGGATATTAAATTTTATGTTAAATCAAACAAAGAAAAGAATAATTCTAGTATCAATTATATTTTCATTTGTAGTTATTTTGGTAGCAACTTTTCTTTTCGCTGAACATTTATCTCGACAAAACTCTCCAAAAAAAATGTCAGATATTCTTAATAAGGTTATCTTAAAAGATCATAATGGTAATCGTTTTAAAGAACAAAGTTTAAATAACAATCCATCTTTATTATTTTTTGGCTTTACACACTGCCCTGAAATATGCCCAACAACACTTACAGAGTTGTCTACAATTATAGTAAACCTGAAAAACAAAATTAAACCCACAAATATAATTTTTGTTACACTTGACCCCCAAAGGGATACTCAAGAATATTTAAAAGACTATATTCAGTATTTTAACGGTAACATAATAGCTGTAACTGGAGAAGATATAGAAATTAAAAAATTAGCTGACAATTGGAACGTTTTTTTTGAAAGAGTAAATACTTCAGATAATGACTACACATTTAATCATACAGCAACTGTATTTATGCTAGATCAAAAAGGTATTTTTAGAGGAACTATTGCTTGGGGAGAGAACCCAAACTCTATAAGTCAAAAAATTATTAACCTTAATAAGCACTAATTGAAAACGTAACCAAATTTTTTTAATTTTTCCCTAACATGCTCTGAAGCAAGAAAACTTAGAAAGTCTATAGCTTCCTTTTTATGTTTTCCATTATTAAGCAAAATAGCATCTTGTTTAATTGGGGAATATAAACTTTGAGGCACTTCCCAAACTTTTCCTTTTTGGTTTTTGATTATAAAGTCAGACTTCGATATAAAACCTAAATCTAAATTGCCAAAATAACTCATAATGAATACTTGATTAACATTTTTGCTTAAAATTAACCTTGGTAATAATTTGTCAAACACATTTAGAGAGCGTAAAACTTGCTGAGCTGCATTCCCATAAGGTACGTATTTAGGGTTTCCAATTCCTATATATTTAATATTATTAGATGTTAAAACTTGAGGAAAGTTTTTATCGAAAAGAAATTTGTTAGTAGTAAATATAAGTAATTTTCCTGTAGCATAGGTGAAACGACTTCCTTTAATCCCTTTTTGAGAGAACTCTATTTTTTTAGGTAATTTTTGATCGCCTGACAAAAAAATATCCAGAGGTGCACCATTGATGATTTGAGAATAAAGACTTCCACTTGAGCCACTTGAAATAAATATTTTAGTTTTATTTTGAGTTTCAAAAGATTTTTTTAAACTATTTAATGGTGTTAAGAAATTTGAAGCCACTGCTATATAAATATCATCTGCTAATATTTTATTTAATGGCAACCCTATTTGTAAAAAAAATATAATTGAAACGTAAAATAAGTTGTTTCGTATTTTAAATAACTTGAGAAACATAATTTATTAACTGAAAAACGAAATTATATAATTATACAAAAAATATATTACTACTATTAAAGAGATAAAAATAATTATTAATGTTTGAATATAATCTTTTATAAGCACTAGTATAAATTCTTTTGTTTGATAAGGGCCTAGAAAGACTAATGAATAAATCAAAGAAAAGGGAAACGTAATAAAAAATAAAGATGAAACAAGCCAAAATTTTACAAATCCCATTTGTTCAAATTTATTTTTTTGCTTCTCTAAATTATTCATTCTAACACTATATAAATCTATCATTTTAGGATAAAAAAATATGATAAATTTTATATTATCTCCAAACGGTCATTAATAGAAACCAAACCACCTTTAATAACTTGTGCATACACTCCTAAATCAAAATGCCCATAATTATTTTTAATTTCATTTGGGATATTAATATCTCTTTCAGCATTTTCAGGATTCACGTTAGTAGCACCACATCTTTGAGTTCTTTTAAAAACTTTTAAAATACTACTACCCAAAGTTATTTTTTTTCCAATCCAATCAAACTCCTCCCACGGTTCATCTCCATCAATTAAAAAATTAGCACGAAACCTGATTGGAGAAATTTGTCTATCTAATTTACTTTCAAAGTCTTGGATTGATTTTAAATTGATAATTGAAATCACTTTATCTGGTAAATCTGAGAAGGAGTGTTTTAGACGACTTGTCTTATTTTCCATGCCTCTTACTAGCATTGGTTTTTCTTCATGGCTTAAATTTAAATATTTTTGAAAAAAATATTCTACATTACTAATGTTTTCTTGATTGATTAACTTTTCATTTAAAACTATTTGGTTATCAATTTTAATTTTTAGTTGTTGAGATGAACTATTAAATTCTGTTTTAAGTTTAGCTAATTTTTCTTCCTTAACTAATGCTAAAAAATTTGTTTTCTTTAGATAAACTGGATTCTCAGGGTCATAATTGACATTTGATCTTGCAAATGCAAATTCACGATCCCCTGGCAGGACTTGATTTGTCTGTAAAAAAACATTCTCAAGACTTTCTCCCGAAAGCCCCTTAATTGGGTATTTTGTAATCTGTTTAATAATATTCATTTTTAAAAAATTTTATTTAAGAGCATTTGTGTAGTATATGTCTATTAAAAATTTTTAATATAAAAATTTGGAGGTAAAACTGAATTTAAATTTTTTAAAACCTTTACCAGACTTTTTAATTAAACGATATTATGGTTGGAAAGCAACCACATTTGTAAATAGCAAAAGCTGGTATCATAAATTAGCTGAAGATGGTCAACACCCCAGAGCAATGATTATATCCTGTTGTGACAGTAGAGTTCATGTCACTTCTATTTTTGGCTCAGATGCTGGAGAGTTTTTTATTCATAGAAATATAGCTAATTTAATTCCTCCATTTAAAAAAGATGAAGATTACCATGGTACTTCAGCTGCTATAGAGTATGCGGTTAAAAGCTTAAAAATCCCTCATATAATTATACTTGGGCATTCCACATGTGGAGGGGTAAAAGCTAGTTATGATTATTTTTCAGGCCGTAACAAAGAATTAAAAGAAAATAGTAATTTTGTTGCCTCATGGTTAGAGATCCTTAGACCTAGTTTTAATGATCTTAAAGAGGACGTTAAAGAGGAAGAAAAAATAAAGTCCTTAGAAAAAGGAGCTATACTAACCTCAATAAAGAATCTAACCACCTTTCCGTTTGTAAAAGAAGCCTTAGATAATGGATCTTTGAGTATTCATGGCTTATGGCATAACATAGGCACAGGCGAATTAATGTCTTATGACAGCAAATCTAAAAAATTTATTTTTGTATAAATTAATAGTTAAGAAGCCACTTCAAATAAGACATCTGGGTTTGACATAGTTTTGATTTCTAAGACATTGCCATTTGGATCCTCTACAAAGAAAGTTTCTTGTTCAAATTGTGAACCTATAAATCTTCTGTATGGTTTATCAAAATAGTCTATGTCACTAGCTTCAATTCTTTTCTTTACTTCTTCAAAGTCTCTTGCTTCTAGGTGAACACCAAAATGAGGAACACAAACATCACCCATATCTACATCGTGCCTCTCTCTAAACTGTTTAGACTTAGTTTCATGGAGAGTGAGCTCATTACCCCAAAAATTTATATCTATCCATCTACCTTCTTCTTGGTTGCCAGTTGAACAACCTAAAATATCACAGTAAAAACCTAAGGCTGTTTTAATATCCCCTGCCGGTATAGCTAAATGAAAGCAATTAGTCATATTTAAATCCTTTTTTAAAAATATAATTATATATGTTTTAAGAACTTACTCAATTTGATTTTTTATAAAATATATAAATGTTAATATAACAAGATTGAATATTAAATATTTATTTAGGAGGCTTTCTAATTGCAAGAGATTAAATACATTGAACAAGGAAATGAGGAAAACTGTTTATTTTTAATACATGGCTTTTGCAGTGGTCCAGAAGATTGGATTAATCAAATTAATTTTTTCAGTCAACACTTTACTGTTATCGCGCCTACTCTTAGAGGGCACGATGGGAAAAATATTAATAGTCGTCCAATGAGTATTGAACAACTGTCAAATGATTGCGTAAAAATTATAAAAGAAAGAAAATTTAAAAAAATTATACTGGCTGGTCACAGCATGGGAACTAGAGTGGCTATAGACATGGCTAGCAAAATCAAAAATCTCTATGGTTTAATTCTTGTTGATGGAAGCAGATTTAGTAATTATGAAACTTATTTTGATGAACTGAGTTCTTTTGAAAATTCCTTAAATGGTCAAGATTATGAAACCATCTTGAGACAAATGTTTTCATCCATGTTTTTCTCTTCTAAATATGACCATCATAAAAAAAGAATTGTTGCTAGAGCTATCAATGTGCCTAAGAATTATTCCATAACTCTTAGACGAAATACTATTTGGTATGATAGTCATTGCGTAGAAAATTACTTAAAAGCTTTAAACACGCCTATCTTATTACTTCATAGTACTAAAATAGATAAACAAAATGGTAGGGTTCCTATCAAAAATTTAGATGATATACCCTACATTAATTTTATTAAATTATGGACAGAAAATACAAGATTGAAAATTTTTGAAGAAACTGGACATTATATTACAATAGAAGAACCAGAAATAGTTAATAAGCAAATCACTGAATGGTTAGAAAGTTTAAAAATCCATCTCAGATAATAGAACTGCCATTTGAGCACCATGCATGTCTCTATCCAGAACATGACCTTGAGGTATTTTTCTCGGGAAAGAAAATTTAATAACATTTAACTTTTCAATCTCAAACCTCTTTAGATCTTGGCCTTTTACCTTTAATAAATCAGCTACTTTTTGATTATGTAAATTCAAACAAATATCCTTATAAACATCTATACTTCCACAAAAAATGTCAATTGTTATCCAGAAAGGGCCTGCATTTTTAGACCTTATTCTGGAAACTTTTTTACCTAATGTAGACACTTAAACCTCTGATGTTTTAATTCGAAATGCTTCCATGGGGTGATTTAATTCTAGCGTATGATTTAAAACAAACTCGTAAACACACCCTCTGTCAGAATGAACAGGTGAATATGGAAAGGCAAAAGTAGGTAATTCTTCATTATCAGTTAAGGGATAATGTAATAAAAATGGATTAATTAATTTTGCAATTTCATTCGAGATAGCGGTTTTTTTTGAAGTAATAATACATAAAACTCCAACTTCTGTTGGTTCACGAACTTTTGTTTCTAATTCTCCTAATGCTCCATTAACCCCTATAAGTCTAAATTCTAAAGAGTACAAGGGAGTGTCTAATTCCATTTTTTCTTTAATTTGTTTTTTCAAAAAATTAGATAATTTACTAACCCATGTTTTTGCATTTTCTACATAGTTTTGATCCCTTAACAATACCAAAAGAGATGTTTGATATCCTGTAATCTTGGCTCCTTCTAACTTTACGTTATATGTTCCTGACTTTAACCAATTGGCACCATCCACTCGAACCTTACCATTTTTTTCTAAACGGTAATTAGCATTTGTTACGTCCATGTAACCACCTGGCTCATATAAAATAAAAGGATCTGCGTTTTCATAAAGCATATGAGCGGCAACGCTCTCTGGTGTACAAGATGCATTAGAGGCCATAGCCTCAACTGTAAAACCACTTTTATCAAATTCTACTAAAACAACACCCGATGTTGGGTTGTTCGAACATAAAGCTCCACATTCAGCAATTTTGGCGCCATGCCATGATCCTCCAGGATCAGCTCCTTTCATCAATGGCAAAGCTGAGATTATGGCAGTATCTGTTGTTCGACCAGCAAGAATAATATCGGCGCCAGTTTTAATACATTCTTGAATTTGCTCTGCACCTGCGAGAGCTACAATGTGTGACATATCATGAATAATATCAGCATCAAGTTTTGGAGATGGATCTAATGAAGATATTTTTTGTTTTTTAAAAGACGTTTTAATAAATTCTTTGTTTTGTTCACAATATAACTTAGTGATTTTTATGGATTGTCCCATCTCTTCAGCTAACTCAATTGTAATATCTTCCATCCAATCGACCATTTCATCAGTTCCACAAGTTCCAGAGCTTCCAATTAAAAGTGGAATTTTAGCTTCTTCTCTTGCTTTCATCAGTATTTTCCACTCAGATTTTATTGCAGACCTGGAATATTTAGATGTGCCAGAACCCAGAGAATATGGGCCACTATCGGTGGAACCACCATCAATACTAATGATATCAGGTTTCCTGTTAAGGCCATTTTTTAATGCCTCAATATCAAAACCCAATCCCAACACACCAGATGGCACAAGTACTTTTGAACAAATCATTTATTATCTTTTAGTTAAGTTTTTTTAAATATAACCTATTAATTTATATTAAAAAAGTTTCTCATGAGAAATGAGTATTAACCTACGCAATATACCCAATTCTTGATGTTAAGCTTCTCTCCTGCAAATAAATATGGCTGTCCACCTATTTGTTCGGCATATTCAATCAAATCAATTGTTGCGCTAGACCTCATATTAAAATTTTCTTGTTTATCTGTGCCCTTTGATCCTACTAAAACTACAAACTCAGAGGATATATCAACTAGACTGCTCTTGGTTTGTCTAGGAGTTAATATTTTTTTAAAATCATATCCCCATGAATCTAAGGCTTTTATTCCTATGTCAATATCTTTGCCTTTAACTTTAATAAGACAAATTTGACAAATATTTTTATCTTTATTCTCTAGACTTCTAATTGAATAATCAGAATTAATATCTCCTTCAAGCCCATTTTGTCTCCAGTGTTTTAACTGTTCTTCTAATGGAACAACAATAATAGTGTTAAAAAATAATTTTGATTTTATTAAAACGGCTAGTTTGATCTCAGATTGATTTTTTATAATTTTACTAAATTGTTGATCTTTACTATCTAAATATTTAGTTTTTTTTGTTGTTTGTTTTATTTTATCTTTATGTAGTTTTAAAATATTATTTATATCGTCTCTTTGTGATAGAGGAGTGATAAAATTATTTTTAAAAAGGTCTAAAAATTTTTTATGCCCTTCTCTGTCACCATAGAATTTATTGTATTGTTTTTCTAAAGAGCTAAGCTGATACAATGAATCAAAAGTTTCCGGCACTGACTGTTTCATATTCATCAAACTTTGGTTAGTGCCTATTGCAATCCATTTTGAAAGAGTACCTCTAGACATACCTAATTGTTCAGCTAAATCTTTTTGCCTGTCTTCTAACTGAAAAACTGCATTAGTAATAGCTTCAGCCATTTCAAATATACTATTTTTAACTCTGCTCTTGGCAAGGTTAATTTTTTTTACATGATCCTCAAGGGACATTATATTTGGAAGCATTGGCAAATATTTCTCTAAAGTTTTGTGGTTATATTAAAAAATTTTATTAAAACTTTTTACCACCTTCTTTAAGCCGGTTTTTTCTTTTATGGTCGGCTCTATTTTTATTATACTCTAATTTTTCATATATAGTCTCACCTAAATTGAAATTCTTAGATTCTGCAAGGTCAAAAATACGAATTATGGCATCAGCTAATTCAACTTCCATCATTGACCTATGCTTTAAATGATTATCCATCAACCCTTTTCTTGCCCCTTCCATAGCTTCACTAATTTCTGAGTGAATTAAGCACAAAAGTTCGCCTACATTCCTATCTTTTTTAATACCATTGGCATCATGCCACCAACCACCTTTTACTGCAGCCTCATGGCAATCTTTTGCACAACGATTCACACCTAGAATATTTTGCTTCATTAATTTCTCCAAATGATCATAAAAAAATATTTAAATTCGACATAACTAAAAAACTTGTCATACCTAAGATTATAGTCGCAAGAATATTACTTGAGATTATAGCTACAACAGTAGCAATAATAGCGGCATATAATTTATAATTATCCAATAAGTAAAAATTATTATTTTGGATAATTGATAGGTCATTAACTATTATGGGCGTTAGAACAGCTAGGGGAATATATTTAAATGAGTTTTTAAGTAAAGGAGATAATTCTCGTGATAACATTCCTGAAAGAGGTATAAACCTAATCAAGAAAGTAATTAGTCCACATAAAATAATTGTACTCCAAATCATCTTTTACTATCCATTTTACTGGTCAAAATACCAAAAATAATTCCTACAACAGCTGAAAGAATGATCCAAAAATTAATATCTAAATTTTTGCAAATCAATGCTGTAACTGCAGAGCTTAGTACAACAAATAATGTAGAAACAGATTTTATCATGGGTATGATAATGGCAATAAATGTAAGTGGTATTATAAATTGTAAATCTAAAAATTCTGGAAGATCACCCCCTAATAAAATTCCAGTCAAAGTAGATAATTGCCATGATAAAAATAGAGTAATGCCTGTTCCTAATAAATGAAAATGAAGAAATAGTTTATTTGGCTCATTCATAAATTTTCTTATTGATACAGCATATGCCTCATCAGTTAACAAATATCCTAAAATTATTCTCCATTTCAAAGATAATTTTTTTAAAAACTCTAACATAGATAAACTATATAAAAAATGTCTTGAATTGATAGCACCGACAGAAGTTACTAGTACAGCCATTGATGAACCACTAGAAAATAATTGAAGAAAAACTATCTGACTAGCACCCCCAAATATAATAGAAGACATTAAAAAGGCTTGCAAAGGGGTCAATCCTGTTTCAATAGCCATTATACCATATATTATGCCAAATGGAAAAACACCTACTTGTAAAGGTAATTCTTCGAAAACACCCTCTTTGAAAACTTTCCACTTTGTCATGTTTTATATTTTAAACTTCTTATGATTAATAAAAAATTATTATATATAGTATTCTCAATTTTTTGAATTGATTATTATCAATATTCATAACATACAAAACTCAGAGGATTTAAATTTGTTAAAAGCAGAAAGAGCAAAGTTCATCATGGATTTCTTAGAAAGAAGTTATCCTGAGACACCTGTGCCACTTAATAATAATAATATATTTGAATTACTTGTCGCCGTATTATTAAGTGCGCAATGTACTGATGAAAGGGTCAATAAAATTACCCCAACACTTTTTAAAATTGCAAATAATCCATTTGATATGGAAAAAATTCCAGTTGAAAAAATATATAATATTATAAGGCCATGTGGTTTAGCTCCTCAAAAATCAAAAGCTATTTCAAATTTGTCAAAAATATTAGTAAATAAATTTAATGGTATTGTCCCTAATGATATTAAAGAATTAGAAAAACTCCCTGGCGTAGGTCATAAAACAGCAAGCGTAGTGATTTCTCAGGGATTTGGCGTTCCTGCATTCCCAGTTGACACTCATATTCATAGACTTGCTCAAAGGTGGGGATTAACAAATGGGAAAAACGTAAAAACAACTGAAAAGGACTTAAAAAAACTTTTTCCTCCAGAAAAATGGAATAAGCTTCATCTCCAGATTATATTTTATGGACGAGAATTTTGTTCAGCTTGGGCATGTGATGGAACAGTCTGTAATATATGTACTACTTGTTATCCAAATAGAAAAAAACCAGTAAAAACTAAAAAGCCATAACTATAATAACTTTAATTGCTTATTGGGTAAAACTTCTCTTTTTTTCCTTCGACTACCTAGTTTTGTAAAAATAAATTTTGATTTTTCATTATACCCTTCTTTTTTCATAATTTTTGTAAATTGAGACTTTGCTTTTTTAATGGCTTCAGAATGAACAATAATTTTGTGTGGATAATCTTTACCTATAATGCATTTAGAACTTTTTTGAGTATTTAAACTCATCTTCCAAGGTTCATGTATCCATGCTTCAGGGACATTCTTTAGTTCAGGGACCCATTTTTTTATAAACTCTCCATTTGGATCCTGGTCATATGACTGCTTTATCGGATTATAAATCCTAAGTGTATTTATACCCGTAACCCCGGACTGCATTTGTAATTGACTATAATGAATACCGGGTTCGTAATCAGTAAACATTTGAGCTAAATGGTAGCCAATTTTTCTCCAATCCAACCAAAGGTCATAACTAGCAAAACTGACAAGCATTGCTCGCATTCTAAATGTTATCCACCCATTATAATTTAAAAATCTCATACAAGCATCTACAAATGGGTATCCCGTTTGACCATTTTTCCAAGCAGAATAGAATTTTAAATTAACTTGTTTTTCTCTAAGACCTTCATAATAAGGATGCATGCACTTAAACTCAATTGATGGCTGGGATTCTAATTTTTGAATAAAATGACACCTCCAAGTTAATCGTGAAAGTAATGCAGAAATATTTTTTTTCCAAATTTTTCTCTCAACCTCATGTAAACTATTAATTTTAATACTTGTCATATTGATTATTTCTTTAGAAGAGATCGTACCCCAGGTCAAATGAGGAGAAATTCTTGAGCAACTATTTTCAGATTTTCCTGGCTTAGAAATATTATAAATATAATTTTTTCCTCTAATTTGGAGGAAACTATTTATTGTTTTTAAAGCTTGGCTTCTGCCACCTTTTTGAACCTTTCCTCGAAAATTATTAATAAAAATATTATCTGTTTTTGGAGGAATAGGGCTTCCATTTATAGCTTTAAAAGGAATTATATTATTTGGAGTAGGGATTATATTTTCTTTCATTCTAAAATTTCTAATTTTAGACCATTCGTTACGATCTTTTAAACATCTAACCACACCATTTGCAGGAAATTCCTTATAATTAATTTTACTATTAGCAAACGAACTCCTAACCTTAATATCTCTTTTAAAAGTCCAGTCATTACCACTTTCTTCATGGGCGAAGACGTAATTTATTTTGTATTTTTTAGATAAATCTTTAAAAACTTTTTCAACAGAACCAATTTGGATTATTAGTTTTTGGTTAATAGTATTCAGATCTCTAGATAACTCCACCAAACTGTCATGGATAAAGGACCAATGTCTTCTGTTAGCAAAGGGTTCTGACCAATAATCTGTTTCGACGATATAGAGCATTAACGTTGGAGTAGAATTTTTAGACGCCTCATAAATAGGCTTGTGGTCTGTTATTCTGAGATCTCTTTTAAACCAAACAATTTGAATTTCAGATTTTTTCATGCTTGGCTTTACGACCGTAGACTCTTTCTCGCCACACCTTAAAAGAAGCTTTTTTTAAACTTGATCTCATAATTTTAATTACCTCTTTTTCAGATAATCCCGTCTGCATTTTTATGCTATCAAAGCTTGTTTTATCACACCAAGCCATTTCTATCACGTTATCAATATCAAAATTATTTTTAACTATTTTCAATATTTTATACCACTTTGTTTCTTTTACATTTTTGACTACAGTACTTAACTTGATCCCAAACCTTTTTCCATTTTTTTCTCCATGTAAAAGGTCTTTTACAAATTACACAAATTTTTGAAGGTAGGTTTTCTTTTTTAATCATGTTATTCAAAATATTACTTAGTTTATATTAGTTGTTGAAGTTAATACTGCTGTATGAAGTCCAGATGCTGCTACTTTACCCGAAGAGGTAAAAAGTTTTCCTTCAACAGACACAATTTGCTTTCCTAATTTTATAATTTTTGCAGTACCAGTAACCTTTCCTAACAACAAAGGTCTATGAAAAGTAATATGTATATCTGTTGAACTTGGTAAGTATTTATCCTCAGTTAGTATATTGACACTAATAGACGTTATTTCATCTATAGCAGATGCAATCATACCACCTTGAACCGTTTTAAAAGGGTTTAAACATTCCTTAGAAAATTCTAACTCATACTTATATGTATATGTATCCTTATCAAGCCCAATATATTTAGTGTTTAGAAAGTGAAAAGTGTGTCCAGAACGAGCTCTTTCAATGGATTTATTGATATTTTTGACTTCCATTTATGACCGCCTTTCTGCTAATATATTTATAAATAAAAATTAACTTAACTAGATCTTATAATTATAAATTATATATGAATGGAGTTTTTATGCCTAAAGGTTATTTTTTAAGTGCTCATCGCTCCCCGGCAAATCCAGAAAAAAGGAATGCTTATTTAGCATTAGCGGCTCCTGCAATTGAAAAAAGTAAAGGTAAAATCTTAGCTAGTACCAATATTGTAGACGCTCACGAAAATGGTGTAGCAGAACAAACAGTGCTTGTAGAATTTGATAGTTTAGAAAAGGCTAAAACTTTTTATTATAGTCAGGAATATCAATCTGCACTTAAAGC
>ERZ807291.2258-NODE-2258-length-29427-cov-6.068262_pt1 | contig 29427 bp, 19 predicted proteins | sample MGYA00521257_ERZ807291 | MGnify/ENA primary metagenome ERZ807291 (study PRJEB31413, sample SAMN03169783) | marine metagenome | biome: Marine; feature: Water; material: Subsurface seawater | place: North Sea | collected 2011-04-28 | depth 1 m m ...
CGTTTCCCACAATATTTGGGACGAAGTTTTCGACGCGTTTACCGTCGTATCTATTAAGACCTTCCTGAGTGGCAAACCACATTGCTCCCGTAGAGTCTTGAAAAATATCCGTTACGATACTCTGGCTCAAGAAGGATGCTGCGGGGGATGGCCAAAAAGCGAGGGGTGGTGGGTAGTACTCAGCCCTCGTTGGAAGGCTAATCGCGAACCAAGCTAAGATTATATAACTGAGAGTTACCTTGATAGCGCGCATAATGACCTGAGTGCGTTTTAGCACTCGATTATGCCGTGTATGCGCGTTGTATTAAAGGTGTGCGATGAGTGGGGTATTTCTCTGAAGATGCCCCCGCTAGCAATCGCGTTCACGGGGTCAGTTGGGATTTAGCGGTTAGCTTCGGAGGCCCGAATTAACCAGCGAGCACGGCTCTGATCGGCATCGTTGCGAATTAACCAACGAGCACGGTTTTGGTCAGCATCGTTACGAATCAACCATCGGGCACGCGTCTGTTCGCCATCCACAGATGCCGTCATTTCTCCGGTCTGGCGTGCACCCTCGGCCCACTTAAAGTTGTTGCCGGATGGTCGCTGGGTGTTATTCACAACGCTGCCAGTCTGGCTAGATTTATTAATCCAGCGGAAATTGTTGTAGTCGCTCTTATCGCTGATGGCTGAAGCAACATTGCTAACAGCAGTCATTGCGCCGCGCAGCTGCTCGTCGGCTACAGCGCCATTGGTAAGTACAGCTAGGCTGATGGCTGCTGCTGTGATTTTTAGAGTTTTGCAGTAGTTCATTTTCAATTCCTTGCTGTCTGATGACAAGCTTTGTGCGTCCAGATATCGAATGAGTAACTTTTAGTTCGTTCTGGAACCACAGTAGGCGCGAACAAGGTGATCGGAAATGATGTGAACTACCCAAATGGGTTAGTAGATTCTAATGGGGGTTATTAAGCTTCGATGGATCTTTATGTTCATCTGCAGAATTGCTGAGGCGTTCGAGCTGCTGCCGCTCTTCTTCATAGAGTCGGCCCCAGTCGACGGGAACTCCGATTACTTGTGCCGGTTCCCTACCTAGATCGAGACGCTTCAGATGTTCACTGACGCCCCAGCGACGATCGTTGCTGAGCCCTTTTTCGGAGGGCTTGTCCGATAGCATTAATTTGAGAGTCGGCAGTGTTGGCTCACCCTTGTCATCTCGTTCGGCCGGGCCTATCAGCTGCTCATCCCCGGCCACGGCTGCATCGATATCCAACGTTTGCTGTTCGCAATCTGTATTACCTAATGTTAATGCTCGTGAGACATTGGCGTAGCCTGCGCCTTGAGTGAAAGGACTGTAGGCTAGTCGGCCATCCCGATTAATGGCCGGTTCGGCGCTCGACATAATCAAGCACTTAACGTCATCGTTACTGAGTTCCGGATTTGCTTGGAGTAACAAAGCGGCCATACCTGAAACAATGGCGGCGGCTTGAGAGCTGCCTGTCGAAACAAATTCGCCGGTTCCGAGAACATAATTTGGATTCTCCATAGCGAGCTCCGAATCGGGCGGTAACAGCCCTGTGATGTGTCCTCCGGGAGCCACTACGTCAGGCTTAATATGACCTGCAGGTGTTGGTCCGCGAGAGGAAAAATCGGGAACGTAGTCATCGTTTCTATCGTTTGGTGTCCATGAATCTGTTAATGCGCCCACAGAAATGACGTAAGGGTTGTTCGCCGGAGAACCTACGGTTCCCCACTCGGGCCCATCGTTTCCCATAGCGGCTACCACCGTAATACCCGCCTGCCATGCTTTCAGCACGGCCTGGTTAAGTGGCTCATCCCAGTACATGTATCGGGGTGTCGCTGACAAGGACATATTGAGAACGCGAATGTTATAGCGCTCGCGATTATGCACGGTCCACTGTATGGCTCTAATAATATCCATGAAGTCGGCATCGCCACGCGGCGCGAAAGTGGTGATGGGAATCAGGGTGGCGTCCGGTGCCATGCCATTGAAGCCGACGCCGCCTTGCCGGGTAACGGCTCCGCTATTCCCAACAATACTTGCCATGTGTGATCCATGTCCGCCGAGATCAATCAGGGGGGCGTCTTCGCGATCGTTACGCGCGTCGTAATGGCTTGCAACGCGATATTCACCCGCCGTATTTTTGGTCAGTGCGCTTACATCCCACAAACCTGAATCAATAATGGCGACGCCCACTCCCTTTCCTGTAATACCTGCTTGATGAAGCAAGGCTGCGCCCGCGACGCTAGGAAAGTAAAAGTCGGCATGGTTATCGGCATAGGCGCGAGGAAGCTCCGCTGTGCAATCGGTCAGCGTAAGCTCAATTTTCAGATCATTTTGTGTTGGGGGCGTGTCGAATTGAGCAAACGCCAGTGTGATGTCGGTCACTCCAGGCGGAATAAGGGTAGCCGGATATTTAGGGTGTCTAGTGGTCCAGTCAAACGTAGAAATGGGTGTGTCGGTATCGCGATGCTGTAATACGACCTGGGCGTTCCCGAGTGCTTCCGGCCAGCTTAAATGGCTAACAGTGATTTCCTGACTCGTAGCGCTGAAGTTATAAATAGACCAAGTTACTGAGTCGTCGGTAATAGCAACGTCAAGCGCACCACTGACAGGGCAATCTCTTGGTTCGATAGGATCGGAAGGGTTGTAGTCTTCAGTGACGCTCTTCACAGCGGGATTTTCCCGTAAAGCATCTAGCGCCTGTACTTCAATTTCCCCACCAACACCGTTAATAATGGGTAGTACATGGGTGACGCTGCCGCCCAGCTCAACGATTGCGTTTGACAATGCTTCGGCATCGCCACCCTGAACAAGTACCTGTACGTTATCCGCTGTGACTGTATTCGTATTGGCGGCGACAGGTAAGGGCGTTAGCGAGCAGATGAGGAGCAGTGCGAAGGTATTTGATTTCAAGGCGCCACCACAAAAATTTTGCTTAAGACCTTATGCCAAGCTGATGGGTGAAATTGTTCTTGGCAACCTTTACGAAGTCTTCAATAGTGAGAGGCTTCGCTAGCAAGTAGCCTTGAATCAACGTGCAGCCGTTTTTACATAGGAAACGTGATTGCTCGACGGTTTCCACGCCTTCCGCGACAGTGCGCAGACCGAGTGCATTGCTCAGGCTAAGAATGGCTTTGACAATGCCGTCGCCACCCTCATTGCCGATATCAACAACAAAGCTTCGATCGATTTTGAGCGTATCAATTGGAAAATTGCGCAGGTAACTGAGGGACGAATACCCGGTGCCGAAGTCATCGATTGCCAAGTCAAAGCCGATCGCTTTGAGCTCTTTTAGCTTGCTCAAGTTTGTGGAGGCATCTGACATGAGTACGCCCTCCGTTAACTCGAGTTCAATTTTAAAGCGTGAGTCTATATCTTTTAGCGTCTCACTGAGCTCGGCAACGAAATTGGATTGGGTAAATTGTATAGGAGAGAGATTAATGCTGATCGCGACATTGTCGGGAAAATGTTCGCCTGCGGACACTGCGTCTTCGTTGACTTTGCGCAATATAAGATCGCCCAGCGCAATAATGAGTCCGCTACTCTCGGCAACCGGTATGAATTTGACGGGCGAGATATTTCCAAGCTCTGGATGGTTCCATCGAACGAGGGCTTCTACACCCGCTATGTTGCCCGTCCGTGTGTCAACTTGTGGCTGGTAAACCATAAAGATCTGTTCGCCCAGTTCTAGAGCGGCACGAAGCTCTGTTTCCAGTAAAACCTTTTCTGCTGCGTCTCTATTGAGCGACTCGTCGTAGTGTCTAATTTGACCTCGTCCGTCACTCTTCGCAGCGTGCATGGCCGCATCAGCATTGCGTAGCAGTGATTCAGGTGTATCGCCGTGACTTGGCGACATGGCTATGCCCACACTCGGTGTGACCACTAAATGCTGAGAGCTAAGAGTGATAGGCTCGGCCAGTGCTTTGAGTATTTCCAGCCCTATAGCCTCTAACTGCCGCTCGTCGACTGCATCACGAACGATAACACTGAACTCATCGCCACCGTGTCGCGCGAGCTCAAGCACCAACCCTTCGTTAGGCACAATACCTTCCTCATGACTATGGTCAGATATCACATGCCCCATGGAAGCCAGGCAGTCATGAATGCGATTGGCTATATTACGGAGCAGTTGATCGCCTCGCTCGTACCCCAGTGAGTCATTAATCCGCTTGAAGTGATCAATGCCCAAGATAATTAAACCTGTTTGACGCCCAGTTTCTTGGCCGGCCAGTAAATTGGAATGTAATTGCTCACTGAAACTCCGGCGATTTGGCAGCTCTGTTAAATGGTCGAAATAGGCAAAATAGCGCAGCTTGTTTTCTTGGGCCTTTATATCGAGGAAAGCTTTTGCTGCGCGGAGCATGTAGCGGACGTCGCGAGACAATAGTGGCCAGTTGACGGGTTTGGTTTTGTATTGAGTAGCCCCCACTTGGAAGCCACGATCAATCGATTCTTTGTCGTCCGCGCCGGTGGCAATTAGCACCGGGACATTTTTGCCTAAGGGGTTGGCGCGTATCTCCTCGCAGACCTGAAAGCCATTTTTTCCGGGCATGTCGACGTCAAGAAACACGAGGTCAGGCTGTTGTAGGGCAAATATATCGAGCGCTTGGTTACCGTCTTCTGCCTCCACAACGCGCATTCCTGCTTCTTCAAGACACTCCCGCGCCAACAGGCGGACCACCACGTCGTCATCGCATATCAGTATCGTGGGGATGTCGTTTTGTGGTGCGTCTGTGCTCACAATGCAACCCAAAGCCGTTTGTCGGCAAATCACAAATTTGTGAGCCAAGCGTATCACTGATCAATGCGCTTTTGTGCCGCCGCATTGTGCTATATTTGCCGGACGTCCACTTTTTCCCCGAAGCCATGTCTATTGCCCAAGATAAACTTATCCGCATTCGCGAGCAGGTGCAGTCGCACCTAGATCGCGTAGACCGAGTCCGTGTGACTCCCGAGCAAAGATCGGAGTTGGAAGCACGCATAAAGGATAATCTAGCCCGAGAGAACGCGGTTCTGGTTGCGCATTACTACACCTCGCCGGAAGTTCAGGCCTTGGCTGAGGCGACCGGCGGCTGTGTTTCCGACTCCTTAGAGATGGCTCGGTTTGGCAGGGATCATCCGGCTGAGACTCTTATCGTAGCGGGCGTACGATTTATGGGGGAAACCGCAAAAATTCTCACCCCCGACAAGCGTGTGCTGATGCCCGATCTTGAGGCGACTTGTTCACTCGATTTGGGTTGCCCTGCCGATGAGTTTGCTGCTTTTTGCGATGCCCACCCAGACAGAGAAGTTGTGGTCTATGCAAATACTTCAGCGGCAGTTAAGGCGCGAGCCGATTGGGTAGTGACGTCTTCAATCGCGTTGGATGTAGCTGAACATCTGGCTGAGCAAGACAAGAAGATAATATGGGCCCCTGATCGCCATTTGGGTGACTATGTACGACGAATGACGGGTGCAGACATCCTCATGTGGGACGGCGCATGCATAGTCCATGAAGAGTTCAAAGCGCGCGGTATTGAGCAACTCAAGCAGGTGCACCCCGAGGCGGGTGTGCTGGTGCACCCAGAGTCTCCGGCGTCAGTCGTTGAGATCGCTGATTATGTCGGTTCGACCACGCAAATCATTAAAGCGGCGCAGCGACTACCCCATGAGACGTTTATTGTTGCCACAGACCATGGGATCTTCTTCAAATTGCAGCAAGCTGCCCCCGATAAGCATTTTATTATTGCGCCAACAGCTGGCGAGGGTGCGACCTGTCGAAGTTGTGCAAATTGTCCCTGGATGGCCATGAACGATTTAGAGCGCCTGGCTACCGTATTTGACCGGCCCGATAATGAAGTATTTGTGGCTGCGGCAGTGGCTACTGATGCCATGCGCCCGCTCGATCGTATGCTGGCCTTTGCAGCGGAATTGAATACGGGTGTAGTGGGGCGCGCTTAAATTATTGTCTCTCCAAGGCCGCACGCATTTTCAGTACATCGGTAATGCGCTCGTTGACGAGCGAGCTTGTCGTAAAATCGTCTCCCACAAGTTTTAGCGCGTAGTTTAGCTGCCGCAGCGCTGCATCCAGATTGCCTACCCGAATGAAATATTCGGCGCGGGATCGATGCAAGCCAATGATATTGCCGCTCAGCCCTTGCACCTCTGCAAGTAGGTACCACAGATTTGGGTCATCGTCCTTGATTTTGCTTTGGGTAAGTAGAATCTCTTCAGCAAGATGGGCATCTCCCGCCTGCTGTAACGCCCAGGCATAGGTCATAGTAAGAGGATGATTCCCGGGTGATAGGCTGAGGCGCTTGCCGAGTTTATCTGCCGCCAGTTTGGCGTTGCCGCGAGCTAGGGCTATTTCTGCATCCGCAATAACGTACTCAATTCGATCGCTGTTCTTAGACCATATGCCATCAAGCGCCAGGGCGGCTTCATCGGGCCGCCCTGCGGCAGTCAGTGCCACCACAAGACCGTAGGTTGCAGCCTCTTTCGATCGGGGTGTGCCCTCGAGTTGCCCTCGAAACTGTGCCACTGCAGCTTCAGGCGTTTTGGCTAGCTGGTTAGCCACCCGCGCGCGCATGAGTTGATAATCCAGGCTTTGTGGACGAATACGCTTGGGGTATTGCATGGCACGATTGCGCGTATCCGCAATGCGTCGCTCAGAGAGCGGGTGTGTGCGTAAAAACTCTGGGATACGTGAGCCGCTGCTATAGCGTGTGGTAGCCAACATCCGCTCAAACATCGCTGGGGCTGCGTAGGGATCCATTCCCGCGTTATAAAGCGTGCGCATACCTATCCGATCGGCTTCCGCCTCGTTGGCTCGGCTGTGGCGTAACTGTTGATCTTGTAGCGCTGCTTGGGTTGCACTCATAGCAGCTAGGCCTGCGTCTGTTCCCGCTGTTGCTGCTAACAGAATCCCCGCAAGTAGGCCGGCAATGTTGAGTGGCGATTGCTGCTGCGCCATTTCAACCCGTCGAGAGAAGTGACGCTGGCTCAAGTGTGCGATTTCATGGGCTATGACCGTGGCAAACTCGTCTTCGGTTTGCGCTAGATTGAAGAGACCGTTGTGAACGCCAATGACTCCGCCGGGCACAGCAAAGGCGTTAATGGTGGGATTGTTAACAATAACAAGCTCAATTCGCCGATCTTGTAATTCACTGTGGGTGACTAGCTCAAAAACCAGCGATTCGAGATAGCTGTAAAGCAGAGGGTCGTTGATAATCGGCGCTTGGCTACGGAACATTTTTAGCCACGAACGACCCAGTTGGTATTCGAAGTCCGTAGAGAATAAGCTGGTGCTGGCTGCGCCTAAGTTAGGTATTTTTAGCCCTTCGGTGGCGCTTTTCGTACTCGGCGACCCAACTGTCAGTATGATGAGACTCAGTAGGGTAAAATGTGCCGCTACGCGCTTGAGCGCACGGATAGCGTTGAACGTGTTTTTGGAAGGTAACGGCATCCGTGAACTCTAACGCAACTTGAGTACTGATGACCGAGATTTAGGCAACAAATTTTGGCAAATGAACGAGAAAAATGTCTGATTGGCATGTTTTTACGTCGATCCACGGGAGTGTCACCATGGCTTTGAACACCAGCGACGCGAATAGTCGCGTCGATGCTAGAGGTCAAAAATGCCCCATGCCGTTATTGATGGCGAAGAGGGGTTTACGCGATTTATCGTCCGGAGAGATTTTAGAGGTGATCGCCACGGACCCCGGGTCGGAGCGAGATTTTTTGTCGCTTCAGCGACTAGGTGGCCACAAGGTCACAACCACTCAGGATGAAGAAGGCGTTTTTCTTCATCGCATAATCAAGGCCTAAGTATGTTTGATGTTCTGAAAAAGTGGTACCACCGATACCTAAGCGAGGAAGAGTCGGTTTTATTGCTCATTCTCTTGGCGGCTTCTCTGATTTTGCTGGCGTTTTTAGGTGATGTTCTCGTTCCTATTATGGTCGCGATAGTACTCGCTTATCTCATGCAGGGCGTTGCGAATCAGTTAGTTAGCTGGGGCCTGTCGGCAACCGTCGGCGTTTGGGTGTCGACATTGTTATTCACAGGCGCATTTTTTGCTTTTTCTTTAGGTCTGGTGCCGCTTGTGTGGCGTCAGCTCATTAGCTTGGCGCGGGAAGCGCCAGCAATGATTGAGGAGGCGCGGCAGGCCTTGTCCGTATTGCCCGAGAGTTATCCGGCATTGGTTAGCCAGGAGCAGCTCAACCAGGTCACAAGCATGATTCAGGGTGAGATGGCGCATTTTGGTCAAATGGCTCTAACAAAAGGCCTTGGTTCGATTCCGCGCTTGCTCGCCGTTCTGGTTTACATGGTGCTTATCCCTCTAATGGTCTTCTTCTTTCTCAAAGATCGTGACGTTATCGTGCGCTGGACCTTGTCGTTCTTGCCAGCAGAGCGTCCGCTGCTGCGCACGATCTGGGCCGAAATGAATCAGCAGATTGCTAACTACGCACGTGGAAAAGTCATTGAAATTATTATCGTGGGTGCAGTGAGTTACTTTGTGTTCACTGTCTTGGGCCTAAACTATGCAGCTTTGCTGGGTTTGCTCGTCGGTCTGTCAGTAATCATTCCCTATATTGGTGCCGCGCTGGTCACCATTCCCGTCGCCTTCGTCGCTTATTTTCAGTGGGGTTTGACGCCCGACTTCTACTGGGTGGTGGCGGCTTATACTGTCGTTCAAACTCTTGATGGCAATGTATTGGTACCACTTTTATTTTCAGAGGCAGTCAATCTCCATCCGGTAGCAATTATTGTTGCGGTCTTGTTTTTTGGCGGTGTTTGGGGTGTTTGGGGTGTGTTTTTCGCCATACCTTTAGCAACACTCGTGAATGCCATCATCACCTCTTGGCCAACTAGGCTGCTCGAGCACCACGACAATCAAGCCTGATCTGAATTTCCGCCGCTCTATTTATCTTGAGGAGAATTTGATGCAGAAGGTTCATAATTTGTACTCTGCGCTACGTCATTCGTATGCTTTGCTGCCGGCCATAGGTTTGGTCTTCTTGGTGGGCTGCTCAGGCCCAGCTCACGAACAACGTGAAAAGGGCGAAGGTGAAATTGCCTCGCCGATTTCAGATTCATCCAAAGTATTTGTCAGTCCAAACGATACTCGCGATTATCGAACCTTAACCCTCGATAACGGTATCGAAGTGTTGTTGGTGTCAGACCCTAACGTGGAAAAATCAGCGGCGGCACTCAGTGTGGGTGTCGGCCTGCTTTCCGACCCCATGGATTACCAAGGAATGGCTCACTACCTCGAGCATATGCTCTTTTTGGGCACTGAGAAATTCCCTGAGCCTGACGGCTATGGCGAATACATACAGCAAAATGGCGGTTCAAATAATGCGTACACGTGGTTGGATATCACCAACTATATGTTTGAAATTAAAAATTCAGCCTATGAAGACGCTCTTGACCGCTTCTCCGATTTTTTCAAAACGCCATTACTTGACCCTGATTACATCGAGAAGGAAAAGAGCGCAGTGAATGCTGAGTGGTCAATGCGCCGAGAGCTGGATTACTTTGGTATGTATAAGCTGAGCCGCAGCCTGATGGGTGACCACCCGGCTAATCGGTTTCTCATTGGTAATTTAGAAAGCCTTGCCGATAAAGAAGATAGTTCTCTTCATGGCGCAACAGTGGATTTTTATCAGCAATACTATTCGGCCAATCTAATGAAAGTCGCCATGGTGAGCGACCGGTCACTCGACGACATGGCTTCTTTTGCACGAACTTATTTTGGGGACATTCCAAACAAAGAGATCGCGCAGCCTACGGTAACTACTGAGATTGATTTTTCTCAGGCAGCAGGCCGACTCATCCACTTTGTGCCTCAAGAAGACCAGCGCATCCTGCAGCTGGATTTCATTATCGACGCTAATGTTGAGCAGTTTCGGGTTAAGCCTAATCAGTATTTGTCCTACATTATTGGCTCGGAAATGCCCAATACACCGGCCGCACGTCTGAAAGAGCTTGGCTGGGCGAGCGCACTTAACGTCTCGTCGTCCCCTGACCAGTTTGGAAACTACGGTGTATTCAGCGTGTCGGTTGATTTAACCGAAGAGGGCATGAAGCATCGGGAAGCCATTACTAATCTTTTGCTCGGTTATCTTGACGTGCTGAAGGAGCAGGGCGTCGACGACCGCTACGCCGCTGAATTCGCAACGTCTCTAAACAACCAATTTCGCTTTCTTGAGAAAGTGAATGATTTTTCCTATGTCTCGGCCTTGGCTGGAGCGATGCAAGATTATCCTAGTCAACACGCAGTCGACGCTAATTATCGCTTCGAAGGCTTTGATAAGGACGCGGTGAACGCCGTTCTTGAGCAGCTCATCCCTGAGCGTTTATTGGTTTGGTATGTCTCTAAGGATGAACCTGCCAATAAAGAAATGCATTTCTACGCGGGTCGTTACTCGATTGAGTCCCTCGAGTTAGCCACACCCAGTGAGCGTGTAGCTGCGGTGAATCAGTATGCGCTGGCATTACCTGCATTGAATACTCTGCTCCCAGAATCGTTCGACATCGCGCATGCCTCACCCACACCTCAAAAAGTTATCGATCAGCCGAATACAGAGATATGGCTGCAAGGCAGTGAAGTATACGGCGCACAGCCAAAAGGCTTTACGCAGATCTATCTCAATACGCCGAGTCGAGAGCAGGGTGCTGAGTTTGCGGTTTTGCAATCGCTGTGGAGTGACCTATACCGCATGCGACAGACTACTGTATTTACCGAAGCCTCTATTGCCGGCATGAATGCCTCGGTATCGAATAGTCACGGCTTGAAACTCACGTTCTCTGGATTTACTGATAAGCAAAGTGAGCTTATTGAAATAGCTTTAAAAGGCCTTGCCTTTAAGCCTACCGAAGAAGAGTTGGCGCAGGCAGTCGATCGTTATGCGCGCGGTCTTGAAAATAGCAAGCGAGCATTTCCGGTTCGGCAATTGCGCCCTACACTGAGTCGGTTGACTGAAAGCGGCCGCTATTCTCCAGAGAGCTTAAAAGCCGCTTTGGAAGACGTAGATCTCGCGCGTTTCAGCGCCTTTATGGATGACGAGCTGCGCTCGGCGTATGCGCGAATTTACATGTTTGGTAACTACAGTGAGGCAAGCGTCCAGGCCGTAGCCGCCATTGTTGATGATGCCTTGCCAAACCGCACCGCCGGCGAATATGTTCGGGCCTCTGTGTACAAGCCTTCAAGAGGCCAAACACTGGTGGCTCAATCCGACTTACCGGTTGAGGACTTGGGCATGCTGTATTTATTCGCTGCGCCCACAGATGGCTTTGAGAACATTGCGCGCGGTGAAATTTTAGGCTCGCACTTAGCCAATCGCGCGTTTAACCAGCTTCGGACGGAGGAGCAGCTCGGCTATGCGGCTGGTGGATTTGCCACGCAGGTGGGCGATCACCCTTATATTGGCTTTTATATACAAACACCGGTCAAGGCACCCGCTGCAATGCTCGAGCGGTTCGATGCCTTCCGAGCAGAGTATCGCGAAATACTTGCCGAACTCAGTGAAGAAGAGTTTGAGCTGATCAAAGCGGGTTTGCTGACAAACCTTACAGAGCCACCTAAGAATCTCGCTGAGGAGGCTGGGCCCTTCATCTCGGACTGGAATAAAGAGCGGTACGCTTTCGATTCGAAAGCAAAGCTTATTGCCGCGGTTCAAGCGGTTACTCTCGCAGATATCCGAGACTACTATGACGACACGGTCATGGTGGAGGATGGGGCGCGTCTATTAGTTCAGCTTCGAGGGCGCGCATTTGCCGATCAGCCTTTTGCGACACTGCCTAACGCGACTATTGTGGAAAGTATTGAAGATTTTCACGCAACTATGCCTCGTCAGTAAATCATGCCTCGTCAGTAAGTAGAAAGCCCGCTACGCGCCTTTTAGGGCGCAAAGCGGGTTTTTTTGTGTATTTATATAATTCTAAAATAGAACTTTATGGCCTAAATGGGAATTTTTCTATAGTGTTTGGTCACTTGATACCCAAATAATAGATTCTAAAATAGAATTGACAAGTAAAATTCCGTGCGGAGCTAGTGTATGAGCGTAGAAAATGTCGACCCCGTAGAAGTGCAAGAGTGGCGAGATGCCCTCGATTCGGTCGTGAGGCATGGGGGCTCTGAACACGCAGGTGAGCTGCTTCGATCTGTGTCAGAGCATGCAGAGCAAACAGGCGTCCCGCTTCCACGCGCCATTACCACACCCTTTAAAAACACAATTGCTCCAGAGAACGAGCGGTCTATGCCCGGCGATTTGTTTATGGAGCGCCGAATTCGTTCGTTGATTCGCTGGAATGCTATGGCAATGGTCATGCGAGCGAACGATAACGAAGACGGATTGGGTGGGCACATCTCCAGTTTTTCGTCGAGTGCTACTCTTTACGATGTTGGTATGAACCACTTTTTTCGTGGTACCGCCAACGGTCACCCAGGCGATCTCGTTTTCTTCCAAGGTCACAGCGCGCCCGGCATGTATGCACGTTCTTATTTAGAAGGGCACATTGACGAGTCGCAGCTCGAAAACTTCAGGCGTGAAGTCGATGGCAATGGCTTGTCCTCCTACCCCCACCCCTGGCTCATGCCGGATTACTGGCAGTTTCCTACCGTTTCCATGGGGCTTGGGCCACTGCAAGCGATTTACCAAGCCCACGTCATGAAGTACCAACAAAAGCGTGGCCTGGTTGATCATCAAGATCGTAAGATTTGGTGTTTCATGGGCGATGGCGAGTGCGATGAGCCTGAGTCATTGGGCGCTATTGGTCTGGCGGGCCGCGAAAAATTAGGCAACCTTCACTTTGTTATTAACTGTAACCTTCAGCGCCTCGATGGCCCCGTTCGAGGCAATGGTAAAATTATCCAAGAGCTTGAAGGTGTATTTCGTGGTGCTGGTTGGAACGTGATTAAGGTCGTCTGGGGTCGGAAGTGGGATCCTCTCTTTGATCGCGATAAGTCTGGAAAGCTCCAGCAGATCATGAATGACGTCTGTGATGGTGAGCTGCAGAATTGTAAGTTCAACGGCGGTGCGTATACCCGCGAGCACTTCTTTGGTAAGAGTCCTGAGACCCTCGATCTCGTCAAAGATTTGAGCGATGACGACATCATGTATTTGAATCGTGGTGGTCATGACCCTTACAAAGTGTATGCAGCATACGCGGCTGCTTGTGAGGAGACTGAGCGTCCTACGGTTATCTTGGCAATGACGGTTAAAGGCTACGGTACCAGCGAAGCGGGTGAGGCTAGTAACGAAACTCACTCACTTAAAAAGCTCGATACGAAAAGCCTAAAGGCTTTCCGAGATCGCTTTGGGGTGCCCATTAGCGATAAAGACCTGAAGGATGTGCCGTTTTATCGACCCCCCGAGGATAGTCCCGAGATGCGCTATATGCGCGAGCGCCGCGCACAGCTCGGTGGCCAGTTGCCGGCCCGCCGCTCCAAGGCTTATTCTCTTCCGGTGCCTGGGCGAACAGCTTATGCAAGCCAACTGAAGTCGAGCGGTAAGCGTGAAATATCTACCACAATGGCCTTCGTCCGTATCTTGTCTGCGTTGGTGAAGGACAAGGAAATTGGCCAGCGCGTAGTGCCTATTGTGCCCGATGAGGCCCGTACGTTCGGTATGGAGGGCATGTTCCGACAGCTCGGCATCTATTCTTCGGTGGGTCAGCGCTACACGCCGCACGATGCAGGGCAGATTCTCTATTACAAGGAAGCAGAAACAGGTCAAATTCTTGAAGAGGGTATTAACGAGGCGGGCGCATTCTCGGCGTGGCTTGCAGCCGCGACGTCATACAGTGTATCCGACTATCCAATGGTGCCTTTTTACATCTATTACTCAATGTTTGGATTTCAGCGCATTGGCGACTTGGCATGGGCGGCGGGTGACTCTCAGGCGAAAGGCTTCCTGATTGGTGCAACAGCGGGTCGCACAACGCTTAACGGCGAAGGTCTTCAGCACCAAGACGGGCACAGTCATATGATGGCTGCAACAATCCCTAACTGCATTAGTTATGATCCTGCTTACTCTTATGAGCTTGCTGTCATTGTTCAAGACGGCATGAAGCGCATGTTCGAGGACGGTGAGAAGTGTTTCTACTACATCACCACGATGAACGAGAACTACCAGCATCCCGACATTCCCGAAGGTGTCGAGGAGGGCATTGTTCGCGGTTTATATAAGCTCAAAGCCTCAGCGGCGAAGCACAAGCAGCGCGTTCAGTTAATGGGCGCTGGCGCCATTCTTCGCGAAGTCGAAGCTGCAGCCGCTATTCTTGAGACCGATTACGGTGTTTGCGCCGACGTTTGGAGTATGACCAGCATCAACGAGTTGGCGCGGGACGGTAAAGATGCGCAGCGTTGGAATATGTTGCATCCAACTGAAGAATCTAAGGTGCCCTATGTCACTCAGCAGTTGCTCGGTACACAAGGCCCTTTCATCGCGGCAACCGATTACATGAAGGCTCACACTGATCAAATTCGTGAGTTCGTGCCGGGTCGGTTCACCGTGCTGGGAACTGATGGATTTGGTCGAAGTGATACGCGAGCGAAGTTAAGAGAGTTTTTTGAAGTAGATCGCCGCTTTGTTGTAGTCGCTGCGTTGAAATCCTTGGCCGATGAAGGAGCTGTTGATCCCGCTATCGTTGCAAAAGCCATCGACGATTTGGGTATCAATGCTGATAAACCCAATCCTCGCTTAGTCTGATCGGTATAAGGAGAAAATCGTGAGTCAAACAACGATAAGAGTGCCAGATATCGGTGGTGCGGAAGGCGCAGAGGTTGTCGAGCTGTTGGTCGCGGTCGGTGACCATATCGAGCTTGAGCAAAGTTTAATTGTTTTAGAGTCTGATAAAGCCTCTATGGAAATTCCCGCGAGTAGCGCAGGTGTCGTCCTTGAAGTCAAAGTGGCTATGGGGGATCAGCTGTCAGAAGGTGATGCGGTCGTTGTCATTAGCGTCGCCGCTGATGGCGATGACGCTAAAGCGAGCGCCGCTGAGGGCATTCATGCAGAGGATGCGGCAGAGGACGTGATAGCAGCGCCGGAAGCCGCTGACGCTGCGTCATCACAAAGCAGCAATGAAGCAAGCGCGGCAGCTGAGGGAGCGCCTGTAGGCGGTGAAGCTAAGCTCATAACTGTTGAAATCCCTGATATTGGGACAGACGGGGACGTCGAGCTAGTCGAGATTTCGGTCACTGTCGGTCAGCATGTCGAGGAGGGCGAGTCTTTAGTCGTGCTCGAATCCGACAAGGCTTCGATGGAGGTTCCTGCGCCTGTGGCGGGTAGAGTTGTAAAGCTGTTAGTTGACGCGGGCCAAAGCGTCAGTCAGGGCGTTCCGCTGCTGAAATTAGAAACTACAACAGTGGGCGACGACATCGCGAGCGATGCTATAGCAAGCGGGCAAGCCGAGACTGATGCGATATCTGCTCCAGCTATTCAACCGCAAGCGACTTCGCAATCGGCTGCGAGCAGCTCGCCCTTGCAAACGGCGTCGAAAGACGCTGCCGTGGCGGCGGGCGATGACGCTGGCGTGTACGCAGGCCCCGCGGTACGCAAGTTGGCCCGTGAATTTGGTATTCCTCTTGGTGACGTTTCCGGTAGTGGCCCTCGCGGGCGGCTTGTTAAAGACGATTTACATGCCTTTGTGAAGGCGGCCCTAAAGAAAGGTTCCGCTACCGCTGCGGTGAGTGGGGCTGGCATTGCACCTATCCCCGACGTTGATTTCAGTCAGTTCGGCGAGATCGATGCGCAACCGCGCAGTCGTCTCGATAAGCTGACTGCGAGCAATATGACTCGCGCGTGGTTAAATGTGCCCCACGTTACTCAGTTTGATGACGCAGATATCACCGACCTGGAAGCGTTTAGGGCTTCGCTGAAAGCGGAGGCTGAGAAGCGCCAGACTAAAATTACACCTATGCCATTTTTGTTGAAGGCTTGTGCGGTCGCGCTGAATGCTAATCCTAAGCTCAAGTCGTCCTTGGCTGATGCCGGCGAGACGCTTGTTTACAAGCAGTACTGTCATATTGGTATGGCAGTCGACACGCCCAACGGTTTGGTTGTACCTGTCATTAGAGATGTCGATAAAAAGTCAATTTGGGAGCTCTCTGAAGAAGTTATTGAATTGGCTGGGCTCGCGCGTGATAAAAAGCTGAAGCCTGCGCAAATGCAGGGAGGCGTTTTCTCAATCAGCAGTCTTGGTGGTATCGGTGGGCGTGGTTTCACGCCCATCGTCAATGCGCCTGAGGTTGCTATTTTGGGCGTGTCAAAAGCGAGTATGCAGCCCGTGTGGGATGGCAGTGCTTTCGTGCCAAGAAACATGCTGCCGTTAGCGTTGTCCTACGACCATCGTGTTATCAATGGTGGGGACGCTGGCCGCTTTTTAACGGAGCTGGTGAGCCTGCTATCGGATATCCGTCGCCTCGTTATGTGAGAGGCGGGCGAGCTAACACGGCTGCTCACTGTTTTTGCTCTAGTCACCCGGTATTGCGCATACCTGCAGCAACACCGGCGATGGTCACCATGAGCGCTTGATCGACAGCGGGGTCGTGGGTTTCCCGAACCCGCCGGAGGAGCTCTACTTGCAAAAGGTTCAGTGGTGCGGTGTAAACATTGCGCAGGCTGATCGACTCCATGGCCCAGTCATCATGAGTAAGTAAGCGATCACTCTCAATAAGCCTCAATAAAGTCGAATGATCTGCGGCTAACTGCATCCGTAAACCATTACCGATAGGCTTGAGTTCTGGGATAACCAAGAATCGGTCGTACAAGTTGGCAATGTCTAAGTCAGCCTTAGCAAATACCATTTCAAGCATCGAGAGTCGTGAGCGGAAGAATGGCCAAGATGCAGCCATTGCCTTTAATGTTTGTTCATGCCCTTCATCAATAGCGACTTGTAACGCCGCGCCTGCGCCAAGCCATGCAGGCAGCACCAACCGATTTTGTGACCACGAGAAGATCCAAGGGATTGCTCTGAGGCTCTCGATGCCTCCGCCTGTCCGGCGACGCGCTGGCCGCGAGCCTAAGGGGAGATTTGCCAGTTCCTGCTCGGGTGTTGCTTGCCGAAAGTAAGGGACAAAGTTCGGTTCTTCGCGAACCCACCCACGATAGTGGCTGCAAGCACTCTCGCCCAGCATATCCATTAGCTCACGCCAGCTCTGTTCAGGCGCTGGTGGCGGCATTAGATTCGCCTGTAAAATGGCTGAAGCGTATTGACCAAAGGTATTAATGGCTAGTGGCTTGAGCCCAAGCTTGGTGCGAATCATTTCGCCTTGTTCGGTTACTCGTAGACCTTGCTTTAGTGAGCCTGGAGGTTGCGAGAGCAATGCCTGATGTGCGGGCGCGCCACCTCGGCCAATGGTGCCACCGCGGCCGTGGAAGAGCTGTAAGGGAATATTATTCTTCGCGGCCACTTCAAGAAGCGCCTCTTGTGCTCGGTACTGCGCCCAGCCTGCCGTTAGCATTCCTGCGTCTTTAGCGCTATCCGAGTAGCCGATCATGACAATCATGCCATCGGCTACGCGTTGTCGATAGTTCTCACAAGTCAGTAACGAGCTTACGATCTCAGGCGCGTTATCGAGGTCATCGAGAGTCTCAAATAAGGGGGAGACAGGTATGAAGAGCGAACAGCCGGTTATTTTGAGCAGTAGCTGTACCGCAAGTACGTCCGAGGCCGAGCGCGCCATTGAGATGACGTAGCAGCCCAGCGCCTCCAAGGGCGTTTCAGCGATAACGGCAAAGGTGTCGAGTACTTCCTGTGCCTCTTCGCAAGGGGACCACGCGCTCGGGATAAGTGGTCGAGGCGACTCGAGCTCAAGACGGAGCCAGGCTGCACGTTGATTCTCATCCCACGTTGCATAGTCCCCTAGTCCCAAGTACTGAGTGAGTTCGGAGAAAACTTGCGTGTGCCGCCCACTTTCCTGGCGAATATCGAGTTTGATGAGGTGTGGTCCGAAACTTCTTGCACGCAGTAGCGTGGCTCGCAGCGCGCCATTGGCAATAACGCTGAGGCCTGACTCGATAAGCGATTCGTAACACGCTTGCAGCGGCTCAAGAAGCGCTTCCTTGGTTAAAGGCGTCGGGGCTGAAGGTGTGAGTTGAGCGCCGCCGTTAAGCGCTTCTTCGATGGCGAGCTTCTGTTTTTGCAGGCTATCGCGAAGAGGACGAAGCGTCGCACGATAGGGCTCTCGCGCGTGGTCACAGCGACGCTGCAGTGACGCCGATGCGGTGTTGACCGACAGCTCCTCATGGAGCAGCGTAATGTCGCGATGAAACAGCTCGCATGCTTGCCATTGAGCGAGCAACAAAACTCTTTGAGTGATGGGGGCGGTAACATTTGGGTTGCCATCACGGTCTCCGCCAATCCAGCTCGATATCTGGAGAGGGCGCCATTCGCCAGTTGGCGTATCGATACCGTGCTGCTCACAAAGGGACTCTAACTGCGTAATAAACTCGGGTACCGCCTGCCACAAAGAGTTTTCAATAACGGCGAATCCCCAGCGAGCCTCGTCTACCGGGCTAGGCCGTGCACTTCGAAATTCATGAGTGTGCCAAATCTGCGCAACAAGTTCTGCAATTCGACGATGGATGGGCCCATCGCTGTTCTCATCTTCAGGCGAGCCTTCCAGTTTTTCGAGACATTGATTCAGTTCGCCATGTTTGTGAATCATTGTGCGTCGAGTGATTTCTGTGGGGTGTGCTGTGAGCACTAAATCAATCTTAAGCTCCCCGATCGCTTTGGCAATGTCATCGTTTGAAACAGATCCTTGCAAAAGCTGCAGAGTATTGCCGACAACGGACGCCGCTGAAAAATAAGCTTCACTGTGTTTTGCGATGGTTTGGTGCTGATCGGCGATGTTGGCTAGGTTAAGAAACTGGGCAAATGCGCGTGCAATGGCGAGAACGGTGTCATCATCTAGTTGCCTGAGCATCTCATACAGTGCATCGAGGCTATCTTCCGCACGCGAGCTTTTTGAGCACTGGCGTATTTGCTCAACTTTCTCAAATAGCGCTTTACCTTCGGCGTTTTCAATGGTTTCGCCTAAAATACGGCCAAAAAGCCGGACATTACTGCGTAACGCAGACGTATCCATGGGGTATGCCTCAATCTTTTGTGGGTGAGTCAGTCGCGATTTTCAGGAAGTCGAGTTTCTTTCAGACTTTCTTTTATCCGTGCCAAATGGGGCAGGAAGCCTTCCCCGCGCTGTAACGTAACGCCTGTGGCGAGCACATCGAGAATCACTAATTGCACGATTCGAGATGTCATTGGCAGGTAGTGATCGGTGTTTTCTTGATTATCTAGGCCGATAACAAAATGGCTGCAAGCGGCAAGCGGAGATTTCTCGCAGGTCAGTGAGACAACGGTCGCTTCGGTTTTGCGGGCGAGCTGCGCCACGTCCACTATCGTTTGCGTGCGGCCTGTATGAGAGATGCAAAAGAATAAATCACCGACGCCGGCGCTTGCAGCGATCATGCGTTGCATAAGCGGGTCTGTATGACTCGAAACGGGGACGTTGAAACGGAAGAATTTGTGCTCTGCGTCTTTTGCGACTGCAGCCGACGTACCTAAGCCAATGAAATGTATGCGCCGTGCCTGTGATAATTGGTTAACGACACGCTCAATTGCTGCTAGTGGCAGGGATTCTTTGGCGAGCATTAGCGCAGAGATCGTGTTGTCGAAAAGTTTTCGAGGGTAGGTGTCGATGCCGTCATCCAGCTCAACCGCGCGGCTTATGTATCTCACCCCGCTCACCAATGAGCGCGCTAGCTGTAGCTTGAAGTCGGGAAAGCCGCTAGCACCAAAGCGCTTACAGAATCGATTGACGCTCGGTTCGCTGACACCCGCTGCGGCAGCAAGCACCGCGATGCTGGAGCGTGTTGCCGCTTCAGGGTCTGTGAGAATGGCATTTGCCACCTTAATCTCAGACTTGCTGAGTTCCGGTAGGGCGGCATTTAGACGTGTCAGTAAGTTATTTGTGCTCATGAGTCTATAATAAGCGAAAATCTTGTAATAAAACAAAAATAAATACCAAGATATCACTAAAAATCGCTATCTTTTTGTAATTAAACTACATTACACTGCCCACCTACGGCGCAAATGCGAATCTACAGGGCCTGCAAAGCAGAGACTTATGAGGGTTTTCGAACCGATCAATCGATTCACGCAGTGCGCGATAGATAAGAAGTCTACATCTTTCGTAGGTAGCGGCTGATCGAGCAGGTAACGAGGAATCGACGCATGATAAAAGTGGCAATCAACGGATTTGGACGAATTGGTCGCAATGTTTTACGGGCGCTATATGAGCGCGCTGACTTGCGCCGTGAAATCGAAGTGGTGGCAATCAATGATTTAGGTTCGCCAGAGATCAACGCGCACCTATTGCAGTATGATACCGCGCACGGTCGGTTTGCTCTCAACGTCGCTGCGGAGTCCGACGCCATAATTGTCGGCGATGACCGAATTCAAGTCTTTGCTCAGCGCGATCCGTCTACGCTTCCTTGGAAATCGCTGGGCGTTGATATCGTTTTTGAATGCACAGGATTCTTCACCAGTCGGGACCTTGCCTCTAAGCATTTGGAGGCAGGTGCGGGCAAGGTATTGCTGTCGGCACCAGGCACTCATGTAGATGCGACCATTGTGTATGGCGTTAATCACGATTCACTTACCGCTGATCACCGGATAGTGTCTAACGCATCGTGCACTACGAACTGCCTAGCACCCTTGGTAAAGCCGTTGCATGACGCTGTTGGCATCGAATCTGGCTTGATGACAACGATTCACTCCTACACCAACGATCAAAATTTGTCTGACGTTTACCACGAAGACCTGTACCGCGCGCGCGCTGCAGCACACAGCTTGATTCCTACGAAAACCGGTGCTGCGAAGGCCATTGGCTTGGTGCTGCCTGAACTCGATGGCCGCTTAGATGGCCTTGCTGTTCGTGTGCCGACGCTCAATGTGTCTTTGGTTGATCTTACGTTTGCGCCAAGTCGCGAAACATCGGTTGAAGAGATCAATGGAATCATGCGTGCGGCCTGCGCTGCGGACACGCTGGGCGTACTCGCCGGAAATGACAAGCCGCTTGTGTCGGTAGATTTCAACCACAACGCGTACTCCAGCAATTTTGACTTTAGTCACACGCGCGTCACTAAACACTTGGTAAAAGTATTGTCTTGGTATGACAACGAGTGGGGTTTTTCAAACCGGATGCTGGACACAGCGCGCGCTATGGCGCTGCTTTAAATTAGGGCAAGTTTTAGTTTGGGCAAGCCCCACTCTCCAAAGTGTGGGGCTTTTTTGGGGAGGCCAATGGCCTCCCTTTTTTTAAGTATTTAGAGGGCAGCTGTCATTCATAAATACGCAGTCCAGCATGCTTAGAAACGCAATCGATCGACGCTGAGTGCGGAGATCTTGTCCCTTAGTGTTTAGGCGCGTACCACAGTTCGAAGTTGCCATTGGGTGCGGCAAACTGTGCGATGGGTGCTTTTTTCGCGGGCTGAGTCGACAGGGCTTCTTCGAAAACGAGCCGCTTATCTTCTCCAACGATGTGAATGATTCCCTTGCGACTGTTTTTTAGTCGCTTTAAAGATTGTGAGATCCGTGCGTGGGGCGCGGTTGTTGGGTGGGTCATCAGTGCAGATGCGTTCGTCGCGAGGCCTTCATCGATCTCCTCGCAACAAGGGAAGAGCGAAGCTGTGTGCTTGTCACCACCCATGCCCAAGATAACCAGGTCATAGGTATCGAAATCATCCAATGTCGCGATAACGTCCTTTAGGTTTGCGTCAACGTTTGGATAGCATGGTGTGAGGGAGCGATACTGGGCTGCAGAAGCGAGGCCTGTCAGCAAGGTTTGTGTCAGTAGCTTCTCATTAGAATCATCGTGATCGTGGTTTACCCAGCGATCGTCGGCGAGCGTGATAGTTACCCGTGACCACTCAATATCGGCGTTCGCCAGATGAGCAAAAAGCCCGCGTGGAGTGCTGCCCCCAGACACAACCAGTGTCGCTTTGCCGCGCTCATTGATAGCCGACTTTAGTACGCCGATCGCCTCAGTGGCGAGCGCGTTGTCGAGAGCGTCTACGGAGGAAAATACATGCTCAGACATGCCAGCTCCGCCCATCTTTTTCAATCAGGATTTCAGCTTTTGCGGGGCCCCAGGAGCCTGCATGATAGGGCTTTACACTTACGCCTTGATCTTGGCAGGCGCGTAAAAGTCCATCACACCAGCGCCAAGATTCTTCAATCTCTTCTCGCCCTACAAAGAGCGACTGGTCACCGTTTATGGCATCTAGGAACAGGCGCTCGTAAGCGTCCGGAATGCGGTCGTCGTCACTGCCGTCACGAAAATCAAGATTCAACGTATGCGTTTGAAGCGCCAGCTTTTCTTTGAGACTTTGACGTTTGGAGACCATCGTCATTTCAATGCCTTCATTGGGCTGCAGGCGGATGATCAGCTTGTTGGGGAGGTTCGCGCCACCGCCAAAAATATTGTGGGGTAACTCTTTGTACTGAATGATGATTTCAGTGACTTTTTCTGCCATACGTTTGCCGGTGCGAAGATAAAAAGGTACGCCCGACCAGCGCCAGTTATCAACATGGGCTTTAATCGCGACAAATGTTTCTGTGTCACTGGTGTCACGCTCGCTGCCCGGCTCTTCGGTATAGCCAGGCGCTGGGTTACCCAAGGACCAGCCCTGTGCGTATTGCCCCCGCACCACATGTTCATCGACGTTGCTTGCATCGATGCAGCGCAGCGCCTTCACGATTTTCACTTTCTCATCGCGAATGCTTTCCGCTTCAAGGCTGTTGGGTGGTTCCATAGCGACTAAGCACAGTAACTGCATTAGATGGTTTTGGACCATATCGCGCAACTGACCCACCTTGTCGTAATAGGACCATCGACCTTCAATGCCTACCACTTCTGCAACCGTTATTTGTACGTGATCGATACAGCTTTGATCCCACTGTGAGTTGATGAACCGATTCGCAAAGCGCAGGGCTAGAAGGTTTTGCACCGTCTCTTTGCCAAGATAATGGTCGATGCGATATATCGACGCCTCGTCAAAATATTTCGCTAAGGTCCCGTTGACGACTTTCGATGTTTCAAGACTTTCACCAATGGGTTTTTCCAGCACGATTCGACAGTCGCCAGTGAGGCAGTTTTCTTGGCTGAGGTAGTCGCAAATCGGCGCAAATAAGCTTGGCGGTGTGGCGAGATAAAAGAGGCTGACACGATTATCATCGAGCCAGTCTTTCATCTTTTGATAGTCTTTTGGGTCGGAAAAGTCGGCTTTTATGTAGGATATTAGGCGAGCGTATTTTTCCCACTCGTCGTCAGTGGGCGCGCTATCGCCCATGTATCCCGTCATCCGCTCGCGAAGGCCGCTGAGAAACTGATCGAGATCAATCGTGTCGCGCGCGATGGCTGCGATACGAAGATCTAAAGGTAAAAGTCCGGCGCGGTCGAGTTGAAACAGCGCGGGGAAAAGCTTTCTCGCCGACAAGTCACCTGAGGCGCCAAAAATAATCAGATCTACTGGTTGCATTGTATTGTCCTCAGGAGGCGCGAAGTGACTTAGCAAGGGCTACCGCGTCGGCGGCAAGCTGTGACACTGTATCCCAGTCACCTTGTTTGACCGCGTTAGTAGGTGTGACCCATGAGCCACCGACAGCGATGACATTAGACAGCGCGAGATACTCGCCGAGGTTCGCAGGGCCAATACCGCCCGTAGGTACGAAGCTTGCGTTACCGAAAGGCCCAGAAAGCGCCTTGATCGCGGCAGCGCCGCCTGATGTGCTCGCGGGGAAAAATTTGATGATTGGAAAGCCTGCGTTAAGAACAGCCATTACTTCTGTCGCAGTGACTGCGCCTGGTAGCAGTGGGATGTCGTACTCGTAGCTAGCAGCAAAAAGCTCATCAGAGTGACCGGGAGATACAACGAATTCCCCGCCCGCTTGAACAACGGCTTTAAACTGATCTTTGGTGCATACCGTGCCCGCACCGACGCGCGCACCTTTAACATTTTTCGCAATGGTATTTATTGCGTCGAGTGCACAGTCTGTCCGCAAAGTGATTTCTAGCGTGGTCAGACCCCCGTCCACAAGGGCCTGTGCCATAGGTATAGCATCGTCTACACGATCGATGACCATCACTGGAATGATGGGTGCATCACTTGCAAATTGGTAGTTTTCAGGCAGCAAAAGAGAGACCTCAGTCGTGAAGTGTTAGCGCAGCGCCTAGTAGACCTGTCGCTTGGTGAGTGATGATATAAGTAGGTATCGCCGATAGGTAGTCAGCAAAGCGGCCTTTAGCGAGAAAACGCGCACGGAAGTCGCTCAGTCGCAGTAAATCAACGTACCTCGGCACTACGCCGCCCGCAATGTAGACGCCACCGAGTGCACCGAAGGTCAGAGCAAAGTTACCCGCCGAAGCCCCGAGTACCGCAAAAAACATGGCCATTGCCTCGCGAGCTAGCGGATCAGTTTCACTCTGCGCTGCAGCGCCAATGTCGGCCGCTGTGGTGAATCGCGCTTCTTTCTGCCGGTAGTCGGCCAGTGCCTGATAAATGTTTACGATGCCGTGACCGCAGCACAGGCGCTCGATTGACACGCGGCCATAACGCGAGCGCAGGTATTGTAATACTGCTGCTTCGACATCGGTGACAGGTGCAAAATCAACGTGTCCACCTTCGCCGGTAACAACGACCGGCTGTTGGTGCTCACACTGGAGGAGTGCGCCCACGCCCAGCCCTGTGCCTGCGCCCAGCGCAACCATAGGGCCTTGCCGATCCTTTTGACCCGCGCCTATTTGCACTCTATCGGTATCCGTGAGCAAAGGTAGAGCGCGTGCGACCGCCGCGAAATCATTGATGATATGAACGCCTTTTACCCCGGTTTGCTCGCGAATGAGCTCTCGGGTGAAGCGCCAGCTACTGTTGGTAAAGCTAACCATTTCCATGTGGGGCGGGCCAGCTACCGCGAAGCACGCGCTACTCGGTGCGCCGTCGGCGAGTCCTAGCCGCGTCACGTCTTCCATCAAATGTCGGAGTACATCACTGAAGTCGGGGTAATCAGCCACCTTATAATTGGCGATAGCTTGGTGATCTCCTTTGGCACTTCGATTGATGCCAAAGCGTGCGTTGGTACCACCAATGTCACCAACGAGATTCCAGGTGTCTACTGTCATGCCGACTATCCCTCGCCAAACAGGAAGCTTGCGCCTTGTTCAGCCCCGCTGACATGCTGGCGCGCGTTAGCAAATATTCCACGTCCGACTGTAGCGGGGTTGGCTGGTGCAGATGGAATCGTGCGTGCCTCCAGTGTCTCGGGATCAAGGTCTACGGTCAATATGCCTGTATGTGCGTCCACGGTGATGATATCGCCATCGCGCAGTCGACCAATAGGTCCGCCTTTTATGGCCTCGGGCGTTAGGTGAATCGCCGCAGGTACTTTGCCTGACGCGCCACTCATACGACCATCGGTAACGAGCGCTACTTGATGGCCACGATCTTGGAGGACGCCAAGCATGGGTGTCAGTTTGTGCAGTTCGGGCATGCCGTTAGCTTCAGGTCCCTGAAAACGCACAACAACAACGCAGTCTCTATCGAGTTCGCCCGCATCAAATCTCGCTTTCAAGTCATCCTGGGAATCGATCACTACGGCGGGAGCGGTCACCTGCCAGTGCTCTTTGGCTACTGCAGAAATTTTGATAACGCTGCGACCAAGGTTGCCGTGAAGCAGACGCACGCCACCTTCGGGTGCAAAGGGATCGGCGGGCGTTTTGATAATACTTTCGTCGAGGCTTTTGTCGATCGGTGATTTCCACACAACGGTGTCATCATCGAGACTTGGCTCGCGAACAAACTCACTGAAGTCGCAGCCCATGCAGGTTTGGGCAGTGGGGTGCATTAAGCCGGCGTCGAGCAGCGAGGAAAATAGCAGAGCGGTGCCGCCGGCTGCATGGAAGTGATTGATATCAGCGCTGCCGTTAGGATAAACCCTCGCAATGAGGGGCGTTACACGCGAGGCCCGGTCGAAATCATCCCAATTCATGACGTAACCCGCTGCGCGCGCTATAGCAATGAGATGAATGCAATGGTTGGTGGAGCCGCCTGATGCGAGTAAGGCAACTAGGGCATTGACCAGCGCGCGAGCATCAACCATGTGGCCGACGGGGGTGTAGCGGCTGCCAGAGGCTGTGAGCCGCGCAACCTGCTGGACTGCAAAGGTGGTTAGCGCATCCCGGAGCGGGGTGCCAGGATTGACGAATGAGCTGCCGGGTAACTGTAGGCCCATGGCTTCAACCATCATCTGATTCGAGTTGGCCGTGCCATAGAAAGTGCAGGTTCCCGGGCTGTGATAAGACGCACTCTCTGCCTCTAATAGCGCCTCGCGATCGACCTTACCCTCGGCAAATAACTGCCGAATGCGAACCTTTTCTTTGTTAGATAAGCCCGTGGGCATCGGCCCCGCTGGGATAAACAGGGTCGGCAGATGGCCAAATTGCAGTGCACCAATGAGCATGCCCGGAACAATTTTGTCGCAAATGCCGAGTAGGACGGTAGCGTCGAACATTTGGTGAGACAGCGACACTGCTGTTGCTTGTGCAATAACATCGCGGCTAAACAGGCTTAGCTCCATGCCATCTTGACCTTGCGTGACGCCATCGCACATGGCGGGAACGCCACCGGCTACCTGCGCAGTTGAGCCGACTGCCCGTGCCGCTGCTTTAATGCGGTCCGGGTAATCACCGTAGGGCTGATGAGCACTGAGCATGTCGTTAAATGCAGTGACAATGCCGATGTTTGCCGCTTCCATCAGTTTGATGGTGTCTTTGTCATCCTGACCGCAGGCGGCAAATCCATGTGCTAGGTTGCCGCAGCTTAAGCGCTTACGATCGATGGGTTCGCTGCTCATTTGATCGGTCATGGCGAGGTAATCGCCTCGAAGGCCTCGGCTGCGGTCTTCGATATCTTGGGTGATACTCTTGATAACGCTATGCATAATGGACGTGCCAGTAGACGAGTTCGGATTTGTGTAATAAAAGCACAAATCGACCGCTATATCCAAGGGTAATCCTTTTATTATGTAATAAAGCAACAAAATACCGTTAGGGGGAACTGTATGGAGCGGCCGAACAGTACGACGGGGCACGTGCATGAGGGGTTGGACTGCAAAGACGGCGGACCGATTGCTGCCGTGGTACTTGCGGCGGGTAAAGGCCAGCGAATGGGTGGGCGGCCAAAATGTTTGCTTCAAATGCATGGCGAGCCGTTAATCCGTAAACAATTGCACGCGCTATTTCAGGCCGGCATCACCCAGATTGTTGTTGTTCTTGGTCATTACGCCGACCGTATACGACCCTGTCTCGACGATTTTGCGGTGACTGTTGTTGCGCAACTTGACGAGGAACATTCGCAACCTCAATCTATTCGTCTGGGTTTGGCCGCTTTGCCAGAGCAGGTGCGGGGCATATTGGTTTGCCCATCTGACTTACCTCTGTTAACCGCAGAAGATTATGCGGACGCTATCGCAGCTTTTGATCAGCGCCCACGCGCTTACAGTTTTGTTGGGCCTGAGGTAGGCGGTGTGCCAGGGCATCCCGTAATATTCGATCGAACTGTGAGGGCGGATGTTTTGTCGGGTAAAGGCAGCTTCGGCTGTGGTAACTGGCGAAAAGATAATCCCGAGGCCGTATTGCACTGGACGACTACCAATGACCGCTACATCACGGATGTCGATTCCGAGAAAGATCGCCTGGCTTTAATTGAGCGCACAGGTCGGCCCTTGTCTTGGCCTGACGATCTAGAGCTGTAAGTAGACGTCATCACAGACCTCGAGCAATTGGTTTATGCACACTGAATGGTTCTTAGCGTGCTAAACTTTTGCCGCGTGTGTCAGCGTTAACAAAATTTTTATTGGAGTTTTCATGGTCATCAAGCCTCGAGTTCGCGGTTTCCTTTGCACCACTGCACATCCTGTGGGATGTCGCGAGAATGTGCGTCGTCAAATAGCGCATGTTAAAGCTAGCGGCCCTATTGAGAATGGTCCCTTGCGTGTGTTGGTTCTCGGCGCCTCGACGGGCTACGGACTCGCCTCGCGCATTACGGCGGCTTTTGGATCCGGAGCCAGCACGATTGGGGTGTTCTTTGAGAAAGAAGGTACTGAAAGAAAACCAGGCACAGCGGGATGGTACAACTCGGCTGCGTTCCAGCAGTTTGCCGATGACGCTGGGCTTTACAGCAAAAATTTCAATGGCGACGCGTTTTCCGACGAGATGAAAGCCAAGGTCATTGACACTATTAAAGACGACTTGGGTCAAATTGACTTGGTGGTCTACAGCTTGGCGGCGCCGAGACGCACACACCCTAAAACAGGTGAAGTGTTTAACTCGACGTTGAAACCCATCGGTAAGGCGACGACGCAAAAAGGCGTCAATACCGATAAAGAAGAGATTCAGGACTATCATTTAGAGCCCGCCTCCCAAGAAGAGATCGATAACACTGTTGCGGTCATGGGTGGGGAAGACTGGCAGATGTGGATTGACGCACTCGATGATGCTGGCGTGCTTGCCGACGGTGCCAAGACAACCGCTTACACCTACATCGGTGAGAAGATCACGTGGGATATTTATTGGCACGGCACGATTGGCGCTGCCAAGCAAGATCTCGATAAGCGTGTTGTCGATATCCGCGCACGGCTTGCGGCTAAGGGCGGTGACGCGCGTGTGTCAGTGTTAAAGGCGGTGGTCACCCAGGCGTCGGCGGCTATTCCCGCTATGCCGATTTATTTGGCGATCCTGTTTAAAGTGATGAAGGCTCATGGCAAGCATGAGGGATGTATCGAACAGGTAGACCGCCTTTTCCGTCAGTCGCTTTACGGCGATGTCGCAGGTCCCGATGCCGAGGGCCGACTCCGTGCCGATGGTCTAGAGCTGGATCCTGTTATTCAGGGCGAGGTCGCGGCGATATGGGACAAGATCAATACCGATAACTTGAAGACGTTATCGGATTTCGAAGGCTATAAGCAGGAGTTTTTGCGCTTGTTCGGCTTTGAGGTTGGCGGCGTCGATTACGACGCCGACGTCGATTCCGAAGTCCCCATTAATAACTTGGTGGGCTGATCATGCAAGAGCACGGCAGCGCTGTTTGGTTGTCCGAAAAGGTGCGACGTATTGTTGCGCCGAATCCGGGGCCGATGACCGGGCCTGGGACGAATACCTACTTAGTGGGTGTGCAGCAGGTCGCTGTTGTGGATCCTGGCCCGGCGATCCCTGAGCATATTGAAGCGATTGTCGCGGCGGGTGGTAACAACATTACGCACATTGTTTGTACCCATACCCACCCTGATCATTCTCCCGCAGCGGCAATTCTTGCAGAACGATTGAACGTGCCCATGGTGGGTGCCATCACAAGCGATGATCAGCATCAAGATCTGACGTTTC
>ERZ807291.2260-NODE-2260-length-29407-cov-7.250988_pt1 | contig 29407 bp, 21 predicted proteins | sample MGYA00521257_ERZ807291 | MGnify/ENA primary metagenome ERZ807291 (study PRJEB31413, sample SAMN03169783) | marine metagenome | biome: Marine; feature: Water; material: Subsurface seawater | place: North Sea | collected 2011-04-28 | depth 1 m m ...
CATGCGCATCATACCAGTATCAACAAACACGCATGTCAGCTGATCACCAATTGCTTCATGCAGCAGAACTGCCACGACCGAGGAATCGACGCCGCCCGACAGACCACAGATCACCCTGCCGTCACCGACCTGTTTGCGGACCTTGGCAATTTCCTGCTCCCGGAACGCCGCCATGGTCCAGTCTCCCCGGCAACCGGCGACACCATGGGTGAAATTCTTCAGCAGTTCCGCTCCATGCGGGGTATGGACGACCTCGGGATGGAACTGCACCGCGTAAAAGCAGCGCTCGTCATTCGCGATCGCCGCATAGGGCGCACCGTCACTGGTGCCAACAACCCGGAATCCCTCGGGAAGCCGCACGACGCGATCGCCGTGACTCATCCAGACCTGTTCCTCGGCACCGACATGCCAGATGCCATCGAAGATCGCGCACTCTTCTGTCACCCTCACCTGGGCCCGGCCGAATTCCCGGTGGTCGGATGTCTGCACTTCCCCACCGAGCTGTTCGACCATAGTCTGCTGGCCGTAGCAGATCCCCAAAACAGGCACGCCAAAGTCAAAGACCTCATCCGCGGCCCGCGGCGTATCGATATCCAGCACGGACGCCGGTCCGCCCGACAGGATGATGGCCTTCGGTGCGAAGGCAGCCAGGCTTTCGCCCGTCACCTTGTTGAAGGGATGAACTTCGCAATAAACGCCGCTTTCACGGACTCGCCGCGCGATCAGCTGCGTTACCTGCGACCCGAAGTCGATAATCAGAATCCGGTCGGACATAATTACATCTTCAGCCACGCGCAGATCACTCCGGCGGCCGGTAGTTGGGCGCCTCGCGCATGATCGAAACATCATGCACATGCCCCTCGCGGAAGCCGGCAGATGTCGCGCGCCGGAACGTGCAGTTCTGCTGCATGTCCGCAATCGTTCCATTGCCGGTATAGCCCATCGACGCGCGAAGTCCGCCGATAAGCTGATGCAGCACCGCCCCTGCAGGCCCCTTGTAGGGCACCCTGCCCTCAATACCTTCCGGCACGAGCTTGAGCGAGTCGTTCACTTCCTGCTGGAAATAGCGGTCCGCCGAGCCCTGCGCCATCGCGCCGAGAGAGCCCATACCACGATAGGATTTGTAGGATCTGCCCTGATAAAGAAACACCTCCCCGGGGCTTTCCTCGGTACCTGCAAGCAGCGACCCGATCATCACGCAATCGGCGCCAGCGGCTATCGCCTTCGCCAGGTCACCCGACAGACGCACGCCGCCATCGGCGATACACGGCACGTCCTGCGCACGGCACGCCTCTGCGGATTCCATTACCGCGCTGAACTGCGGGACGCCGACACCGGTAACAGCGCGCGTCGTGCAGATCGATCCCGGGCCGATGCCAATTTTGATCGAATCCGCTCCTGCATCGATCAACGCCTTTGCGCCTTCGGGTGTCGCGATGTTTCCGGCAATAACCTGGGTGCTGTTCGAGATGCGCTTGATCCGCCCCACGGCCTCCAACACGCCCCGCGAATGGCCATGGGCTGTATCAACCACCACCACGTCGGCCTCGGCATCGATCAGCGCCTCGGCCCGGGCAAAGCCGTCTTCGCCGACACCGGTTGCCGCAGCAACGCGCAAGCGCCCCTTGTCATCCTTGGTCGCATCGGGATGAAGCTTCGCCTTCTCCATGTCCTTGACCGTAATCAGGCCGATGCAGCGATAGGCATCATCCACGACCAGCAGTTTTTCGATCCGGAACTTGTGGAGCAGCCGGCGGGCCTCATCCATGTCTACGGACTCGTTCACCGTGACCAGGTTTTCGCTGGTCATCAGTTCCCTGACCGGCTGATCGGGCTTATCGGCAAACCGCACATCCCGGTTCGTCAGAACGCCGACAAGCTTGCCGCCATTGCGCTCAACAACGGGAATGCCGGAAATTCTGTGCCCCTCCATCAGGGCCAGAGCATCCGCCAGCGTCCGCTCGGGCCCGATCGTGACCGGGTTCACGACCATGCCGGATTCAAATTTCTTAACCGCGCGCACTTCGTCCGCCTGCAGGGCGATATCCATATTCTTGTGCAGCACGCCAATGCCACCGACCTGGGCCATGGCAATCGCCATGCTGGATTCACTCACGGTATCCATAGCCGCTGAAATCAGCGGTATGCCGAGCGAAATCGTTCGGGTCAGGCGGGTTCTGGTATCGGCTTCGTGGGGGAGTACAGCGGATTCCGCGGGTACGAGGAGGATGTCGTCAAAGGTTAGCGCTTCGCGGATTTCCATGTCACAACCTGTTATTGGAGTGACGCCGAAATATATACATTGCGCACTCGAATCCCAAATGGAATAGCGGGTGCGGCCCTTAAAAAGTTATATGTTTCCGCGGAACCCCGTCGCCACGATGTATGTCTCGGGGCTTTCCTGACGAGAAGCTTCCGGCTTCACCGTTCGGACCTTGTCGAAACTGCGGTTGATCGTCGTCATCAGTTCGCCATGTGCCCCACCGGCGAACGCCTTCATAACGAGGGTTCCGCCTTTGACCAGTGCCTCACAGGCAAAGGCATGCGCTTCTTCGCACAATGCCATCGTCCGCAGGTGATCTGTCGACTTATGGCCTGTAACGGGCGCGGCCATATCGCTGAGAACAACGTCCGCCTGGCCGCCCAGAGCCTCCATCATGCGTGCCGGTGCTTCCGGCAGGCTGATATCCAGACACAGTATTTCAGCACCGCCAACGGCCTCCATCTCCTGGATATCCACCGCAATCACCTTGCCGCCGTCCTGGCCGGGCTGCACGCGCTCGACCGCAATCTGGGTCCAGCCTCCGGGTGCTGCCCCGATATCGAGCACTTTCTGGCCTCGCCGCAACAGGCCGTACTGATCGTCCAGCTGAACCAGCTTGAACGCCGCCCGGGACCGCAGCCCCTGTTTTCTGGCTTCGGCGACGTAGGGATCGTTCAGTTGCCGGTCGAGCCAACGGGTTGAAGAGGCAGTCCGCCCCCGCGCCGTCTTGACGCGGACCCGCATGTTGCGCCCCGTAAGCCCCCGCCCCGAAGACTTGGCGCCGGATGAACTTCCCTTCCCGCCGCCGCGACCGCTGGGTTTACGTGCCATATGTCTGTTATTCCGCTGCGGACGCGGTAGCCGCAGTGCAGGTCGCCTGGGGCTGGCCCGCCATCACGCTCAGAATGCCCTCGCGGACGCCGCGGTCTGCGACACGCAGCCTGCCTGCGGGCCAGAGCCGGCAGACTGCCTCCAGGACGGCGCATCCTGCAACAACCAGGTCGGCCCTGTTGTGACCGATACAGGGGTGCGCTGCGCGCTGGTCGTAATTCTGGACGGATAGCTCCCCGCTGATGCGGGAAACAGCGTCGAAGGACAGCCACGCTCCATCAACCATCGACCTGTTATATCGCGGCAGACACATATCCACGCCGGCAATCGTTGTGACGGTTCCGGCCGTTCCTACCATCTGGACCGTGCCCTGAGCGATATGTCGCGAAATTCCATGCTGTTCATCGAACGACCTGAGCATACCCATGACGTCGGATACAAGCTTTTCATACTCTGCCGGTGAAAAATCATTTCCGCCGTGCTGTTCGGTCAGCGTAACCACGCCGCAGGGCAAGGATGTCCAGCCGTCAACCAGCGCGCCGCCGCCCGGCAGAATTCTTGCCCAGACAAATTCGGCACTGCCGCCCCCCACATCGAACATCAACGCGTGGTCGTGTGCCTGATCAAGCAGTGAAAAACAGCCGGTCAGTGTCAGTTCGGCTTCTTCGCGCGAACTTATGACCTCGAGATCAATCCCGGCCTCTTCTTTCACCCGCTCAACGAAATAGCCGCTATTCCCGGCGGAGCGCGCGGCCTGCGTCGCAACGCAGCGCGCTTCGGAAACCCGCCTGCGTCCCATTTTTTTCGCACAGATCTTCAGCGCTTCGACGGTCCGCTCTATCGCCTTGTCGGACAAAGTGCCGGCAGCACTCACCCCTTCGCCCAGCCGGACGATGCGCGAGAAACCATCAATGACACGGAAACCATTACGAGTCGGATGGGCGATCAACAATCGGCAATTGTTGGTCCCCAAATCGAGCGCTGCGAACACACGTTGATTGCGACCGGGTCCATTTCTGCGGCCCGAGCTGCTTCGTCCATCCGCCCGGCTATTATTTTTTTGCGGCGGCATTGCCGGCACGCTTCCTCTCCATCGCGCTTCACCCCGGGCAGGCGTGCGCATGTTTGGTTATTTTCCAGTCGTTAAACTATATCTGCCAAACAATACCCTGCGAAGCAGTTTTTCGCGCAAACGGGCGAATGAAACATTCCTAAGCATAGTCGCTTCTCAACGCAGTCGGCATATGCTAGAAACCGCGCCGGTTGCTTCCGGGGCATTTGATGTCCCACCGTTGGGGAATAGTTTAACGGTAGAACGAGTGGCTCTGACCCGCTTAGTCCTGGTTCGAATCCAGGTTCCCCAGCCAATTTTCCCCAGACCTGAGCCGTCAGACATCTATTCAACGGGATATGTACAACTGTATATTCCCGGATGTCGCGGATTCAGCCGGCAACCGTGCGAACAGGGGACAATCCATGAGCGAAGGCAAATCGAACGGCAGACGGCATTGCCTGATAGTCTCCTGCCACCCGCTCGCCGACAGCCTGTGCAATCATCTCGTCGCCCGCGTCAGCAAAGCCTTTACCGGTGCCGATATAGAGATCGAGCATCTCGATCTCTATGAAAGCGATTTCGTGGCGCCGCTGTCAGCCGCCGAGCGCCGCGGCTACCACTCTGGTGAATTCGACTCCTCCGCACTCACCGAGGAGATCGCCGCTCTCCAGCGTGCGGAGATACTCGTGCTGATTTTCCCCACCTGGTGGTTCGGTATGCCGGCGTTGTTGAAAGGATGGTTCGACAGGGTCTGGGCACCGGGGATCGCGTTTGATCAACCTCACAAGGTAGGCGAACGCATCACGCCGAAGCTCGACGGGTTGAAGCAATGCCTGGTGATCACCACGCTCGGCTCTCCTTGGTGGGTCGACCGACTGGTGGTGAGGCGTCCGCTGAAGCGAATCCTTAAATGGGCACTGATCGGTGTCTGCGCGCCAACGGCCCGTTTCGAAATGCTGAGCGTCTATAGCGCGATGGCGCTGGATCAACGTCGTCTGAACCGTTTTTTGCGCCGGATTGACAAAGCGGTGAAGGGCATCGTCCAGCGCTGCTCACCTTAAATTCCGGTACACCGGAAAGACGCTACCGTTGATCTGTAAATCAGAAAAGTCGGCGACGGCCCGGATACGCTGGACCGCCGCCTATAGGACTGTCCGGGGTAGGCGTCAGACAGTCCGCACGATGAATTGCCGGGGGTAGGCATCCGACAACCCATCAGTCGTGCCGCATCCGAAAACGAATACGGGACGACACCCCCAAACAGGCAGGGTAGGCATTGCCTGTCTGGGATCTCAATTACTAATCCAACACGATCGACGGTTATCAGCCGAGCCCTGCCCGGCCGGCCGGCACCACCTCATGATGCATTTGTGGTTGGCCCAACCCGTCGCACATCTGTAATAAAACTTATGACATAATATGCAATATTTGTGCCATCTACTTGAATCATTTGAGTTTCAATAGGTTAGCACTCGTTAACCATTATCTGAAATTTGAAGTTGTAAAAATTCCCGACACATTGCGTACCAACCTACCGTTCCCGGGCAAAACTCATGCCTGTCACCAGGCCAACCATCCGGCATAATCACGGCACTATAACACCGCTGATATCAAATTTGTCATCCGATGGCAAAAAGTAGGTTGCAGTTCCCGGGAAACACACCATATATCGGTTCGGTATATATCGCATAATGCAGGAACGGCAATTCCGATGGATGTGAAGACACTTTGTCTGGGCGTACTCTCCCGCGGAGACGCGACCGGATATGAAATAAAAAAACAGTGCGAGGAAGGCCCGTTCGCCTACTTTTATGCCGCCGGGTTCGGGTCGATCTACCCGGCACTGACTGCCCTGAAAAACGACAGCCTTATCTCGGTCAAAGAAGTTGCGCAGGACAGCAAACCGGCCAAAAAGGTCTATTCCATCACCACCAACGGACGCCTTGCATTTATTCGTGCACTCCAGGAACCACCCGCCCCCGATCGATTGCGTTCCGACTTTCTCTTTACGATGTTTTTCGGCCAGCTTCTCCCCGCGAAGGAGACTGATCGGCTCATCGCCGAGCGCCTGGATATGCTCCACCAACGACTGAACGAAATGGCAGAATGCCACCACCCCGATATGCCGGGCGGTGAATCCTTTGCCCTTGGTTACGGTATGGCAGTTTACAAAGCAGCAGCAGATTACCTGGACAGTCATCGGCACGAGCTCGTCGGTGCAGCCCTCCGCAATGAGATGCCACGTGTTGCATCTGTCACTTCCGAGAAAAAGGTAAAGGTATGAGATCTTCGATCATCATCGCCGGCACGCTTGCTATCGGCGCTACCGCCTGGATCCTGTCAGGTCAATTAGGCAACAGCGATAAAAGCGCTGCCGCAAATGGCTCAAAGGTGGCAGAGAGAAAGGCTGAAAAACCGCTCGCCGCCGTGCGGGTCCGCGTTTTGCAGGCCCGCGTCAAACAGGATGAACTGATCGTCAACGGACGGACAGAGGAATCCCGGAAGGTCATATTAAGGGCGGAAACTGCCGGTCCCATCATCAACGTCCCCGCCATGGAAGGTAGTATCGTCGAGACAGACGACGTGATCGCGCGTCAAAGTGTCGAAGACAGGAATGCGCTTCTTTCCGAAGCAACCGCGCTCGTAAAGCAGCGTGAGATCGAATACCGCGCTGCCACCCAGCTTGCAAAAAAGGGATTCCGTTCCGACACCAAGCTGGCGGAAGCTCGTGCCCAACTCGACGCCGCAAGGGCAAAAACCAAATCCATCCGGATCGATATTTCACGCACCACGACCAAAGCACCGTTTCGCGGCATTCTCGAGACGCGTTACGTCGAGAAAGGTGATTACGTCAAAGCGGGCGACAATATTGCCTCGATTGTCGACCTCGACCCGGTCCTCGCAGTCGGATCCGCTTCCGAGCGCAACATCGGATCGATTAAAATTGGCGAACCAGGCAAGGTTACCTTTATCGATGGCAACGTCGCCGAAGGCAGGATCCGCTTTATCGCCTCGGTCGCAGATCCCGACACCCGCTCCTTCCGGATAGAGCTGGAAGTACCTAATCCCGACCACCGCATCCGCTCTGGGCTCACCGGAAAACTGGCCCTTCCCCTGCCACCCGTCCGGGCCCATGTCCTGTCCCCGGCGGTACTCACGCTGTCGGATGACGGACGCATCGGCGTTCGCATCGTCGATGCAGAGGACATTGTCCGTTTCAAGCCTGTGTCTATTCTGTCTGAATCCCCCGAAGGCATTTGGGTATCCGGCCTGGCAGACGGCCAACGGCTGATAACAATCGGGCATGAATACGTCCGGGCAGGCCAGAAGGTCCGCGCCGTCGACGAAGCGGCTGTAACCGGGTCATGAGTATTATCGATGCCGCCCTGTCCCGCTCCAGGACCGTTATCTCCGTTCTCGTGCTGCTATTGGTCGCCGGCTTTTATTCCTATGTGAATATCCCCAAAGAAGCCCGGCCCGACGTGAATGTGCCGATCATCTACGTGTCGATGTCGCTCAAAGGCATCTCCCCGGAAGACGCAGAGCGGCTCCTGGTGCGCCCGATGGAAGCCGAGGTAAAATCGATCGAGGGCATCAAGGAAATCCGCTCCAGCGCCTACCTCGGCGGTGCCAACGTGCTCCTGGAATTCGAAGCCGGATTCAATGCAGACCTCGCATTGGCCGATGTGCGCGAGAAAGTCGATATCGCAAAGGCTGAATTGCCGGACACGGCGGACGAGCCCAGCGTAAACGAGGTTAACCTCAGCCTGTTCCCGATCATAATCGTGACGCTGGGCGGCGAAGTTCCCGAAAGGGCATTGCTGAAGATCGGGCGGGACCTTCAGGAAAAGATTGAAGGTATATCAAGCGTCCTCGAGGCGACCATCGGCGGCGATCGTGACGAACAGGTCGAAATCGTCATCGACCCACTTCTCGTGGATTCCTATGGCCTTGATCCCAAACTGGTTCTGGAAGCGATCAGCCGCTCCAACCAGCTGATCGCCGCAGGGTCTCTGCGCGGCGCCAAGGGCAGTTTTGCCGTAAAGGTGCCCGGCTTGTTCGAGAACGTCGGCGACATCCTTGATATGCCGCTGAAAACCAGCGGCGATTCCGTTGTTACGGTCCGCGACATCGCCTCAGTCCGCCGCACGTTCGAAGACCGCGTAACCTACGCAAGGCTCAACGGTAAACCGGCGATCTCTCTGGAGGTCAAAAAGCGGACCGGTGAAAACATCATCGAGACCGTCGATGCGGTAAAGGCACTTGTCGCCGATGAACGTCAAAACTGGCCTGAACAGATCACCGTTACGTTCTCGAGCGATGATTCAAAGAACATCCGCAACATGCTGCGCGATCTGCAGAACAACGTGCTCTCCGCGATCCTGCTTGTGATGATTATCATTGTCGCAGCCCTCGGCGTCAGAACCGGCCTGCTCGTCGGCATCGCGATTCCCGGATCATTCCTGACCGGCATTCTGGTGCTGTCCGCCTTCGGACTGACCGTCAACGTCGTTGTTCTGTTCGCCCTGATCCTGTCTGTCGGCCTGCTGGTCGATGGTGCGATCGTCGTGACCGAATACGCTGACAGGCGGATGATTGAAGGTACCGGCCGGGTAAAGGCCTATACAGAGGCCGCCAAACGGATGGCCTGGCCGATCATCGCGTCAACGGCAACGACACTGGCGGCGTTCCTGCCGCTTCTGTTCTGGCCCGGGCTTGTCGGCGAGTTTATGAAATTCCTGCCGATCACACTGATCGCCACGCTGATCGCATCCCTGTTCATGGCGCTGATTTTCGTGCCGACGCTCGGTGCGCAATTCGGCAAGCCGGGCGCGATTGACAAGCGCATGGTTGATCAGATGGCCGTGATGGAAACAGGCGACCTGTCGCAAACCGGCGGCTTCACCGGCACCTACGTCAAAGTACTCACGGCCGCGCTGCGGCACCCGGCAAAGATTGTCGCGATGGCAATGGTAGCCCTCGTGGCTTCCTGGATGCTTTACGCAAATTTCGGCCGCGGATTCGAATTTTTCCCCAAGGTCGAACCCGACCGCGCAGCCCTGAAGGTCTTCGCCCGCGGTAACATGTCCGTCGACGAACAGGCCAGGCTGGTCGGCCAGGTAGAACAGCGAATCCTCGCACTACAGCGCGAACGCGGCGAAATGCGGGCAATCTATATTCTCGCCGGGAAGCAGCAGCGCAAGGACGATGCACCATCCGACATCATCGGCGCGATCAGTATCGAATTTGCTGACTGGGATACGCGGCGCAAGGCTGATGAAATCCTTGCCGATATCGTTGCCCGCTCTCAGGACCTGGCCGGTGTGCATATCGAGACCGCCAAGGAAGAAGCCGGCCCACCGGTAGGCAAGCCGATATACCTGCTGGTCACGTCACGGGCACCGGAAACAATTGCGCCCGCGGTTGCCAAGATTCGGGCCAAGCTCGATACGATGTCGGGGCTAAAAGACATAGAAGACGGCCGCCCCGTACCAGGTATCGAATGGGAACTTGCGGTAGACCGCGCACAGGCTGCCAAATTCGGCGCGGATGTTTCCGTGATCGGCAACATCATCCGGCTTGTAACAAACGGGCTCAAAGTATCAGACTTCCGGCCGGACGATGCTGATGATGAAATCGATATCGTCATCCGCTACCCGACCGATAACCGGACACTGAACCAGCTCGACAGCACCCGGCTTCAAACGTCCAAGGGGCTGGTCCCGCTCAGCAATTTCGTTACACGGTCGCCGAAGCTCGAAACCAGTGAATTGCGGCGTACGGATGCACGACGCTCGATGACGGTGAAGGCCGACCTGCTGCCCGGCGTCCTCGCCAATACAAAATTGGCGGAGATCGAATCCTGGCTCGCCGATGAAGCCGGAATCGATCCGCGTGTACAGATCGTATTCAAAGGCGAAGACGAAGAGCAAAAGAAAGCCAGCGCGTTTCTGGGCAAGGCTTTCGGTGTCGCACTGTTCATGATGGCGATCATCCTGGTCACCCAGTTCAATCGCTTCTATTCGGCTTTCCTGATCCTGACGGCCGTCGTCATGTCGACCGTCGGCGTTATGCTCGGCCTCCTTATCATCCAGCAGCCCTTCTCGATCGTCATGAGCGGTATCGGCGTGATCGCACTCGCCGGGATCGTCGTGAATAATAATATCGTACTGATAGATACGTATGACCGGATTGTCGGCACCGCGAAGACGCCGATGGAGGCGATCATCCGCACCGGCGCCCAGCGCCTGCGGCCGGTGATGCTGACCACGGCAACCACGATCTTCGGGCTGTTACCGATGGTCACGCGGGTAAACATCGATTTCGTCACCCGCGAAATATCCATCGGTGCGCCCTCGACCCAGTGGTGGCAGCAACTGGCAACGGCCATCGCCTTCGGCCTCGCCTTCGCCACGATCCTGACCATGATCGTCACGCCGTCGCTGCTGATGGTGCGGGTGAACGTATCCGCCTGGCGCGAACGCCGGCGGTCGGCCAAACCTTCCGATCAAACGATACCGGCCGCATAAAAGACTGCCGCCAGCCGGCGTTAACCCTGAATTGCAGGTGACTTGCAGCCGCAACCCGATTTTGCAATATTTCACTCCATCATATTCGTGGGGAGCGATAATCGTGGGTCTCAGGACAAAGAGTAAATTCGGTGTGTGGCTAATCGTTGGGGCATTCCTCCTTCAGGGCTGTGTCACGACCACGCAGCAGAAAATCACCCAGATATCCCGCGCTGACGGCCCACCACGGGTACTGCTGATGCCGATTGATGTCACGCTCGGACACCTGACGGCGGCAGGCATCTTCGAGCCTCAGGCAGAATGGACTGCAGCGGGTGAACAGCATGTCCGCACAGCGCTTACAGGTTTTTTGAAAACGCGCGATGTCGTATTGCTCAACTACAAAACACCAACCTCGGCAGAGGCCAGTCACCAGGACACCCAGATCATCAAGCTGCATCGGGTAATCGGAAATTCGATCAGAACGTTCCAGTACCCTACGCCATTCCAGCTACCGACGAAAAAAACCGGGTTTGACTGGAGCCTCGGCCCCGACGTTGCCCGGCTCGGCAAAGAACACGATGCTGACTATGCATTGTTTGTTTACATGAAAGACAGTTATGCGACGGCCGGACGCGCAGCCGTGATGATCTTCGCCGCACTAATGGGTGTGCATGGTGTGCAGGGAGGTATCCAGGTCGGCCATGCATCCCTTGTCGATCTCAATAGTGGTGACGTGTCCTGGTTCAACATCGTTGGACGGGGAACCGGGGACCTACGCGAGGCGAAGCCCGCAATCGAGACTGTCAATGCATTGATGAGCAACTTCCCGAAATGAGGATTGCCCGGAATTTTTCGGGACTTCTAATTTGTTGTTTGGTTCTGGCCGGCTGCAAGACAGGCGAGCTGGTAACTGACTCTCAGACAGCCCTCGCAGACAAATCTGAAAGCACCGCCTCCCAACGGACCACTACGCCCGACATAGCTGCCGGCCAACGACCGGACCCGTCGTCGGACGAAGCCGGGCTGTGGCTCATGGTCGACCGATCCGAAGCACGCACCAAGACGTCGGGAGACCGTATACGAGACCCCGCACTGAACGCATATGTGCGTCAAATTGTGTGTGATCTTGCGGGACCGCACTGCGGCGATATCAGGGTGTATATCGCCCGCGTACCGCACTTCAATGCCACGATGTCTCCCAACGGCATGATGGTCGTCTGGTCAGGCCTATTGTTGAGGGTACGCAACGAAGCACAGCTGGCAACTGTACTCGGTCACGAAATCGGTCACTATTTGCGCAGGCACGGCGTTGAACGGTTTCGGCGCATCCGCGACACATATGGTTTTCTGGCCTTTATGAGCATGGGAATGGCGATGGTCGGCATACCGCTGATCACGGACATCGCCGCCATCGCGGCACAGGGCGGCCTGAGCTCCTATAACCGGAGCGATGAAACCGAAGCAGATGCCATCGGACTCACGAAAATCTCGGAAGCTGGGTATCACCCCGGCGAAGCCGCTCTTGTGTGGGACAACGTTATCAAGGAACACGAGGTGTCCGGCGAAGAGAAGCAATTTTCGCTGTTCCTGTCTTCCCACCCTCGCCCTGAAGATCGTCGGGAAGAGCTTACAAACCGTGCCGAAAATATTCTTCGCGACACAACCACCGTAAAGCTTGACCGGCATACGGAGCGGTATCGCGCGGCGATCGCTCCGTGGCGCCAGAGGCTGCTGCGCGACGAAGTGCGGCGCCACCAATACAAACGCAGCATCGGCCTGATCGACATGCTGATAGAAGACGGCTTCAGGGTCGGAGAGCTGCACTACTTCAAGGGTGAGGTCCATCGCCTGCGGGACGATACCAAGCTTGATGACCGTGCGGCGGCCCTGCGTGAATATGATAAAGCCGCCGAAATCGGTGGCTATCCGCCAGAACTTCACAAATCCCGCGGCCTGTTAAAATTGCGCATGAATGACCGTCCCGGAGCTGCCGCATCTTTCCGGCAATACCTGGACCGTCGACCCGATGCGCCGGACCGTAATTACATTCTTTCACTTATAAAACCAGCGAGCGGATCATGAAAAGTTTCAGAAATATCGCAATTACCATCACCCTCGCGGCAATGCTCTCGGCATGCGCGCAAATTACACTGGTCAAACCGGGCGTCACCACCGTCAACGATACTTTGACCCTTAATACCCTTGAGCCCTGGAACAAGTTCCCCCCCAAGAATGGCCTGGAAATCTGGACTGTCGACGGTCCCGGTCTCCAAACCCTCAGATTCAATACCAAGATTAAAGCGGGCGAGAACATTGCACGTCAGGAAGGTTCTGATAGTGGGCCAAACGCCAAGTACAAGGACATGCCGACCTTCAAGAAGGGTATGAACGCGCTTGAGGTTAGCGAAATGTTTGTCGCAAGTTACCAGCAGCTAGGCTTAGCCGGCGTCGCGGTCAGCAATCTCCGAAATGAGGCCTTCGCCGGCCGCGACGGGTTCTATTTTGAGATCGACTTTACCGACAAAGAGGGCCTGGACAGGCGCGGGGTTGTTCACGGCACCGTGGTGGACGACGTCATGCATGCGATCATCTACTCCGCCCCCAAACTGCATTACTTCAACCGTGACCGCCAGCGCGTCGATCGACTCATCAAGAGCGTCCGGTTTTTATCGGCAGCGGGCGCTTGACCGATGCCCATCGGAGTTTGTAATCCTAGTTGGGACTAATTTATTTCCGATCCTAACGTAATGGAATCCGATGACCCTAGACATGTCCAACCAGCCGGAGCTGGCGCTACCGTTTGAATCTACCCGGTCATTACTGACGAAATGGCGTACACGCGACGCCAGCAAGACAGCTTTGGTGGATCTCGACCAGGGTGGCAAATCGATCACCTGGGGCCAGCTTGCCACCGAGGCGGACAAGGTTGCGCAGTTCCTGGCTGACCGGGGCATCAAGCCCGGCGACAAGGTCGCCGTTCTGTCGGACGAATATCTTGAAAAACTGATTATCTGGATGGGCATCTGGCGCCTGGGTGCTGCGATCTGCCCGCTCAACGTCGAGATGAACGAGGTTCATCTGGTTGAAATCCTCGAAGGCATCGAGCCTGCACTGACCCTGTGGCACACCAATTTGGATGGCCCCAAACTCACGTCGGGCCTCAAAACACCCTCGATCCGCTTTAATACATGGAAGGAGGACGCAAAAGACCCGGAAGAACTGTTCGCCATTCTTGCCGCAATGCCCGACGGCGCCGGCGCCGATATCAACAGCGAGAACGCCGCCGAGGACCTTGCCTGCATCTTCTGCACCTCAGGCACGACATCAAAGCCCAAAAGTGTGGTCTACAATCACATGTCCTACTGGCTGAGCGGGCTCAGCACGCTGGATATGCTCGGCCTCGACGAAAACGACCGAACGCTGGAATACCGCTCCTTTGGCTGGAATTCCGCCCAGATACTCAGCCTGATGCCCTGGCTGCAGACAGGGCTGACAATGCATATGGCAAAACGCTTCTCGCGGTCACGGTTCTTCGGATGGATACGCGATAACAACATCACGTTTTCTGCCGGGGTGCCGACGGTGGTGAACATGCTGCTCAACGAGCCCCCGCCCGAAGCGGAGCGCGATGTCCCGTCGCTCCAGAGAATGACCTGTTCAACGGCACCATTATCGCCGGATCAGTGGGCCAAGTTCGAAAACATGTATGGTGTGACGCTGTTACAGCTCTACGGAATGTCGGAAGCCGGCTGGATATGCGGGAACCGTCATTACCGGCGCGCCATGGGGACGGTAGGACCGCCCGCAAAGCACCAGGAATTCATCATTGTGGACGGTAATGGCACAGCCTGCCCGCCCGGCGTCGAAGGGGAAATCACCATCGGCGGGCCGCAAACCTGTATGGGGACAATCTCGCCCGACGGCGAGTTCGAAGACCTGTCTGAAGCGCGGATCAAGACCGGCGACCTCGGCATGATGGACAAAGACGGCTTCGTGACCGTCACCGGACGCACCAAGGATCTGATTATTCGCGGGGGTGTCAATATTGCCCCCTTGGAAATAGATAATGTGCTGTTGCGGAACCCGAAGGTACGGGAGGCCGCCGCTGTCGGGGTTCCGGATAATATTTACGGCGAGGAAGTGATCGCTTTCGTGTCAGTTAAATCAGGAGAAAACCTGACTGAAGAAGACGTCAAATCCTGGTGCGCTGACTCCCTGCCCGCCTTCAAGGCACCCAAGCATGTCTATTTTACCGACGAACTGCCAAAATCCGATCGCGGCAAGGTTCTGCGCGATGGGCTGCGTGACATATGGCTTTCTGCCAAATAACGGGATTCCGGTAATTTTAATCTGCGATTAACCGCTGCATTTTACTTAAATTTAACAGCCGTGATGGTATCGCTATGGCCCCTGATATAGGTAGGGCCAAAGATGACCGCTCCTCTAGCAATCGACAGTTCTGCGGATACACCTGTTAGCACCGACGACGAGGCCTCAGAATCTCCGAAGTTTTCTTTCCGGTGTTCAAACCGACTGTTCAATGTCTGGACAACCCGTCTCCGACGGGGTGGAAGTATATGTTGCCTGCGACCTGGGCCACCTTCCCTATAGCGCAGAAAACCGGGAACGCCGCCGGAACGGGCTGATGATCCTGAGCGCCGCCGGCGCCGCCATATCAGCGCGCCTGTTGCTCACGGATTTTCACAAAATATCTTTACTGGCCAACGTAACAGTCCCCGATGTCCAGGATTCGAAGGCTATTGTGTCCGGAGCCGCTGCCAGTGTCATCGGGATGCTACCGATGATCGACCTGATGGAAACCTGCGTCATCCCGACACCGCGACAGGCCTGACTCGAACTCGAATGCGACGTCAGTTTACCTTCGGCAGGACAAAAACCTGTCCAGGGTAGATCAGGTCCGGATTGCGGATCTGATCCTTGTTCGCTTCGTAGATCTCCGTATACCGAAGCCCCTCTCCGTAGGACCTGCGTGCCAGCCGCCAGAGACTGTTGCCAGGCTGTACGAACACGACCGTACCCTCGGCCAGGTCGCTCACGGGCTTCGCCCTTGAAAACGGCAACGCAACCCGCGCGGTTACCTTACCGGCGGGATCCACACGGTCGACGCGCATCTTGTACAAACCCTCGGGGATCTCGAACCCCGGATTCAACTGCCATATCCCCTTTTCATCTGCCGTAGCACGGCCGATAAACTTGTTGTCGAGATAGACACGGACCTCCGCCCCGGGTGGTGCCCGGCCTGATAGTCCGAGATTGCCCCCTGCCTGACCGTAATCAATCGCATCCAGCGAAAGCTTTGAATTCCCGACGCCACCGGGCGTCTGCAACACGACGGGCGCACGCTTGCCATCCTTTGGAATAACAAGCGCCAACGAGCCGGCCGTTCCCGCGGCGGGGCTCCCGGCCACATCTTTGCCCCGCTCCGGCACGACAACGACCACGCTCTGGTCCGAAGACACCTCGGTACCATCTGCGCTTCGAGATACAATCCTCAATGTATGCGTCCCGGGAGCAATCGGTGTCTGGGGCACCAGGACCCATTCACCCCGTTTATCGGCCCGGGCACGACCGATTACCGTATCGCCCTGCAGGACCGTAACCTCTGAATTGGGTAGAGCCCGGCCTGCAATAACTGTATCTCCCTGCGGATTAACGCGAACGATGTCGAAAGTCGGTTTATCCGGCGAACCGGTAGCCTTTGAACTGCCCGTCGCCCCCGCAGACTTTTGCCCCGCGGCAGGCCCTATCGTGCTTTTTGACGGAGCACCCGCATCACTGGATTTTCGATCACGTTGTCCACTTTCCGCAGCAGGCGTGGACCTCGATGTCGATGAAGGCGCAGAAGAGGACGAGGAAGATGATGACGCGGACGATGACGAGGGAGAAGATGATGACGCAGGCGATGTCCCCGCAGGTGATGTTGCACCCTGCTGAACCGGACGATCCGGTTCCCGGTCAATGAAGAATGTAAGCGCAATCGCCCCCAGGACGATTATTGCGCCCGCAATGCCAACTATCAGGGGCCTGTTCACTGCGCCTCGCCGTCAGATACATAAAACTGCAACACTGAGCATAGGCGACTGATATGGAATCGCACTGTTTTTCTGCGAAAAACCGGCCCGTCACTCAGAAAGCATGGGCAACGGGTTTGAGCGATTTCAGGTAGCGCGCGATCGCCGTAAGGTCTTCATCCGTCAGCTTGCCGGTATTGTGCTCAATCACCTCGGCCATCAGCGATCCTGCATAGTCAAAATCAGGGGTCTGGCCGGACTTCAGGTATTCAACGATTTCCGGCACGCTCCAGGTCAGACCGGTTTTCGTGTCCGGCGTCAGGTTCGGTATGGCCTCGCCTTCCGGTCCGACCGGCGTCCCCGCCATCCACTGGTCATAATCAAGACCACCAAGCATGTTGCGCGGCGTGTGGCATTCGCCGCAATGGCCGAGTGCATTTGCCAGATAAGCGCCCCGGTTGACCTCGGCAGACTGCGCCGGGTCTGCCTCGAACACACCTTCTCTGAAAAACAACAATTTCCAGCCGGTCTGCAGGAACCGCCAGCTGAACGGAAACGAAATGTCGTGCGGTGTAGATGGCTCCGGGACGGCAGCTATCGAAAACAGATAGGCCTTCATCGCCTTCAGGTCCTCCTCCGTGGCCTTCGTGTAGGATGTATAGGGAAATGCCGGAAAATAATGCGCCCCGTCAGGTCTTTTGCCCTCGCGCATGGCGCGGACGAAATCGGCATCTGACCATGCACCGATTCCATGAGTCTTATCTGGTGTTATATTCGGCGGGTAGAACGTTCCGAAGGGCGTCGGAATTGGTGCACCGCCGGCATATGGTTTTCCCTTTTTCTTGTAGTCGGTGTGACAACTGACGCAGCCTCCCGCCGTGACAAGATATCGGCCCTTTTCAACAAGGGACGTTTCAGCCGCGATGACCGGCGAAAACCCTGCCGCAGCACTTCCCAAAACCAGCAGACCTGCCGCCGTCAGCACAGAAAGGAAATTTCTCATATTGTCACGTCTCCACAGAGCGTTATTAGAGTTCACCAGGCAACGACTTGATGAGAAGAGATATTCGTGGTTTCTCTCGAAGCGTCAAGTGACGTCGGTCACAGTACACTTATCAATTCGGAAACAAGCCCCATGAATTTCCCCCCGTCTTCATCACCCGTGAAATCCGCCTGCGTGTTCTGCGGCGCATCTGTCGGCAACGATCCCGCTTTTGCCGAAGCAGCCCGCGACCTCGGCGCGCTTATGGCCGCTGACGGTATGCGACTTATATATGGCGGCGGACATCTGGGCATGATGGGCACGGTCGCAGACGCGGTCCTCGCCGGCAACGGTGAGGCAATCGGCGTTATCCCAGAATTTCTGCGTGATCGCGAGCAGGGGCATACGGGTCTGACGGAACTTCACGTCGTCGATAGCATGCATACCCGCAAACGGATGATGTTCGACCTGTCGGATGCGTTTGTCGTCCTGCCCGGCGGGCTGGGAACACTGGAAGAGGTATTCGAAATGGTGACCTGGCGGCAATTGGGACGCCATGAAAAGCCTATCGTGCTGATCAGCACAAACGACTACTGGGCACCCTTTCAGGATTTGGTCGACCGTGTCGTCGACAGCGACTTTGCCCATGGCAAAGTGGAAACATATTTCCGCATCGCCGCCGATCCGGAGGCGGCGATGCAGATATTGTCAGGCGAAGACTAGCCCCCGCCCTGTTTCGGCGTGACGCTTACGCGCCCCAGGGCTTGATCGCGTCTTTAAGCGCCTTGTAGCCTTCAAGGAAGCCCGGGCGCGTGCCGGCATAGACCTCATCGAATGTATCGAGCGCATCGTCGAGCCATTTACGCAGCTCCGCGTTATCCGGGTTCGCATCGAGGTAGGCATCACGGATCAGCACGAAGTGAATGCGCGGATCGTAGGGCTGCTTGGTGCCGCCCATGGATTCGTCTCCATCCAGCAGACGCAGCAGCATCGCATCAGCTGACCCGAGTGTCTGTTCGTGGATCGGCGGGCCATCCATACGATGCATGACCGAAGTCATGTCACGACCGTTACCGGTGGTATGCCCCATATCCGACCAGACTTCCGTCATATTGACGTCATGACCGAGATGCTTGGCGACCATTCCGCCGAACGCACGCAGCGGATCGGAGATATCGGCCAGCAGATCGGTCAGGCGATCACCATCCAGATCGGTCGCCAGCACGATTGAATCGCGCTTTTCGATCAGGTCCCAGACCAGCAGGCCATAATTCGTATCAGCGATGTGCTGTTCGATACGGCCACCCCAATTCTCCATACCGGCTTTGAAGTCGGCAGGCAGAAGGGCGATGATCTTGTCGATCCGTTCCTTGTGCTCTTCATACGGGTCGACGGCGTATTTACGGCCGACTTCGAACTTGGTGTCCTTGATGAGCCAGGAATGCAGGCCGGCATTGATGCCGTCTTCCATTGCCTGGGTCGGCTTGGTGGCAACACGACCGAGACGACCGGTCTCGTTGACCATCTGCAGGAACAGGCGGTTGGCGTATGCAAGCTGGACACCGGGAGTGTTCATTTCCGAATGAACGATACCCTTGTCATTGACGGTGAATTTCGCCTTATCCTGCGAATACGGCAGGCACGGCATGCAGCGGACAACCGTGATCGGGCCATACGGCCGCACGTTGCAATAGACACCGGCCTGGGTGCGCAGTGGCGCATTCGCCGATTTGCCCATCACGACAACCTTGTTGCCGTTACCGTCGTTCACATAGGCATCCCCCGCGGTCGACCATTTGATCGATGTGCAGGGCATGTTGCCGAACCAGCCGAGGGAGGCCAGTTCGGTATCGTGGCGATACTGCGACCACATCGGGACCGCGTAGAACGGCAACTGAAGAATGTCGATTGCGGCCAGCGTGCCCAACAGCGCGTATGCGTCAGTCATAGAATGGGCAACGGGATTCACGTTGCCGGTATGGTTGCCGCCCTTCCAGACCACCGCATCGGGGTAGCCTTCAGGTTTGACATCGGCCGGTTCAAACAGCCCGGACAACGCCCCGAACAGGTCGCCTCCGTCAGCTTCCGTGCGGGCAATGGACATCAGATCGATCATTTGGGCCTCTTTCGATAGAGTTGGATGATAAGTATACGGGTGCGGGCGCGAAACGCAGCCTCCGGGTGTGCCACCCTAACGATGTTGGATACAGACCGGTCCCTCAAAACAATCTACAGCATGTCAAAAATCATGCCGTAAAGAGCAATCAAGGTCCGCCCGCAGTCAAATCGCCATCGGGAACGCGGCGGATAATAAGCTATTTCAATAGACTGATCCAGTCGCCCGAAACATGTCCCTGAATCGCAGATTTCTGCGGGTCAGGAACGCCCCCCCTAGGCCGCCGCGTCGCCAATCGCCGCCGCGATGGCATCCAGCGCCGCCTGAGCAGCACTCCCATCCGGGCCACCGGCCTGTGCCATGTCCGGTCTGCCGCCGCCGCCCTTGCCACCAAGCGCCGCGGAACCGACCCGCACCAGGTCGACCGCGCTGATTGTTTCCATGATATCCGCTGTTACACCGACCACAATAGATGCCTTGCCGTCTTCAACCGAGATGATCGCCGTGACACCGGAACCGATCTGTTTCTTGATTTCATCCGCCATGGATTTGAGCTCTTTCGCAGGCATTCCTTCGAGCTGACGCGGCGCATACTTGATGGCACCGATCTCGACAATGTCGCCGCCCGCCTGATCGCCTGAAGCTCCACCGCCGCCGCCTGTTGCCAGTTTGCGGCGCAGATCTGTGAGCTCCCGCTCTAGCTTGCGGCGCTCTTCCAACAGGCCGGCGACACGCACAGGCACGTCCTCGGCCGTCGTTTTAAGTTCGAATGCGGTCCGCGCCAGCAGATCCTCACGGTCAATTGCATACGCATCTGCTGTCGCGCCTGCGAGCGCCTCGATCCGGCGCACGCCGGCACCAACCGCGCTTTCGCCGAGGATATGGAAAAAACCGATATCGCCGGTCCGGCGCACATGGGTCCCACCACACAGTTCGACGGAGAACCGGTCTTCTGCGCCCCCCATGGCAACGACCCGGACTTCATCTCCGTATTTCTCACCGAACAGCGCCATCGCGCCATTCTCGATCGCCTCGTCCGGGGTCATCAGCCGGGTATCCACCGCCCCGTTCAGACGGATGCGCTCATTCACCTCACGCTCGATAGCCCGCAGGTCGTCTACCTCTATCGCCTTTGGATGAGAGATATCGAACCGCAGCCGGTCCGGTGCGACCATGGAACCCTTCTGCGTGACGTGATCGCCAAGCCGGCGGCGTAGTGCTTCATGCAGCAGATGGGTCGCGGAATGATGCGCCCGTAATGACGCCCGGCGCGCATGATCGACATCGAAGGTCGCTGTATCGCCGACAGCGATGCTCCCCTTTGTCACTGTGCCTGTATGGACGTGTACATCACCGATTTTCTTCAGGGTATCGCTTACCGTGATTTCAGCTGTTTCGGTCCTGACAATTCCAGCATCGCCCTGCTGACCGCCGGATTCACCGTAAAAAGGCGTCTGGTTGGCCACCAGCGCAACCTCGGCGCCTTCGCCTGCGTTGTCCGCCTCGACCCCGTCAACGACGAGTGCAATGACGGCACCCTCTGCGGATTCAGTGGTATAGCCCAGGAACTCCGTTGCGCCGGCCCGCTCACGGATATCGAACCAGACACTTTCATCCGCCGCCGAACCCGATCCGGTCCAGCTCTTGCGGGCTTCGGCACGCTGGCGCTCCATTGCGACATCGAAGCCTGCCGTATCGACCGGCCGCCCCTGACCACGCAGCACGTCCTCGGTAAGGTCGAGCGGAAACCCGTAAGTATCATAAAGCTTGAATGCGACCTCGCCATCGAGCGCCTCGCCGTCGCCGAGCTTCTCCGTTTCGTCTTCCAGCAGGCGAAGCCCGCGGCCGAGCGTTTCCTTGAACCGGGTCTCTTCCAGTTTGAGGGTTTCGGTCACCAGCGCTTCGGCACGCTCCAGTTCCGGGAAAGCCTTACCCATTTCCGTCACCAGCGACGGCACCAGCTTCCACAGCAGCGGATCCTGACAGCCCATAATGTGCGCATGGCGCATGGCGCGCCGCATGATCCGGCGCAGCACGTAACCACGCCCCTCGTTCGACGGCAGGACCCCGTCCGAAATCAGAAAGCTGGATGCGCGCAAATGATCGGCGATGACGCGGTGCGATGCCTGATGATCACCATCCGGATCGACACCGGAGGCCTGAGCCGACGCCTCTATCAGGTGGCGCATCAGGTCGATGTCGTAATTGTTATGCTTGCCCTGCAGAACGGCGGCGATACGTTCCAGGCCCATGCCGGTATCGATCGACGGACGCGGCAGGTCGTTACGCGTTGCCGCGTCAATCTGCTCGTACTGCATAAAGACGAGATTCCAGATTTCGATAAACCGGTCGCCGTCTTCGTCCGGGCTGCCGGGCGGACCACCGGGAATGCCTTCACCGTGGTCGAAGAATATCTCGGAACAGGGCCCGCACGGGCCTGTGTCGCCCATTGACCAGAAATTGTCGCTCGTCGGAATACGGATAATCCGGTCATCGGACAGCCCTGCAATCTTTTTCCACAGATCGAAAGCCTGGTCGTCTTCGGAAAACACCGTCACCAGCAGCTTCTCTGCCGGGAGGCCGTATTCCTTGGTGATCAGGTTCCAGGCATGCTCGATCGCGACATCCTTGAAATAGTCGCCGAATGAAAAATTGCCGAGCATCTCGAAGAAGGTGTGATGGCGCGCCGTGTAACCGACGTTCTCCAGATCGTTATGCTTGCCGCCGGCGCGCACACATTTCTGAGACGTCGTCGCGCGGCTATAGGGACGTTTTTCAAGACCGGTAAACACGTTCTTGAACTGCACCATGCCGGCATTGGTAAACAGCAGTGTCGGATCGTTATGCGGCACCAGCGGCGATGAAGACACAATCTCATGATCGTTGTTCCCGAAATATTCGAGAAAGGCCGTCCGGATGTCATTGGTGGTCGAAGTCATCTGTCCGCTTTCATCGCCTGTTTTGGCCGATCCCGCTGGCCTTTGCCGCGCGCGGGCGTTCGTCCCGTTCGAAGGCGCCGGTTTTAGCGGGCGGGAATGAGTCTGTCCAGATTATGCAGCGCGCCGTTTCCGCCGATATTCTGCCCGCCACGGCACCTTTTACAGCGCACAGCAAAACGGGCCCCACCGAGGGGCCCGTCCTGTTGCACGCTGTTCAGGGAGAAAATCAGTCTTTTGCGTCTGCCCCGCCGTCGACCTGATCGGCATTTCCCGCCGGGTCGGTCAATGCGGCCTCGGACAGGACGCCGGCCTCCGCCATGATCTCGCGTTCCAGCTGGGCTGAAAGGTCCGTGTTTTCGAGCAGGAAGTTCTTTGCGTTCTCACGCCCCTGCCCGATCCGCTGATCGCCATAGGAGAACCAGGAACCGGATTTCTCAACCAGTCCGGCTTTGACCCCGAGATCGACAAGCTCACCCATCTTGGAAATACCCTGACCATACATGATGTCGAATTCGACCGTCTTGAAGGGCGGCGCCATCTTGTTCTTCACAACCTTGACGCGGGTCTGGTTGCCGACGATTTCATCGCGATCCTTGAGCGCACCGATACGGCGGATATCAAGCCGGACCGAAGCGTAGAATTTCAGCGCATTACCGCCCGACGTCGTCTCGGGGCTACCGAACATCACGCCGATCTTCATGCGGATCTGGTTGATGAAGATAATGAGGCACTGGGACCGGTTGATGGAACCCGTCAGCTTGCGCAGCGCCTGGCTCATCAGGCGGGCCTGCAGGCCGACATGGGTATCGCCCATTTCGCCCTCAAGTTCGGCCCGCGGCACGAGCGCGGCGACGGAATCGATCACGATCACATCGATCGCCCCGGACCGCACCAGCGTATCGGCTATTTCGAGCGCCTGTTCACCGGCATCGGGCTGCGAAATCAGCAGTTCCTCGATATCGACGTTCAGCTTGCGGGCATAGATCGGATCAAGCGCATGCTCCGCATCGATAAACGCGCAGGTGCCGCCCTTCTTCTGCGCCTCGGCAACAATGTGCAGGGCCAGGGTCGTCTTGCCGGAGCTTTCAGGACCGTAGATTTCAACGATACGTCCCCTTGGTACGCCGCCGATACCCAGCGCGATATCAAGCCCGATCGAACCCGTGGAGACCGCCTCGGCCTCTGCCGGCGAAGAGCCTTCGCCCAGCTTCATGATCGAGCCCTTGCCGTGTGCCCGTTCTATCTGGCTCAGCGCGGCTTCAAGCGCTTTCGATTTATCGTTTGCAGATCTGTCCATAATGTCCCGGTCAACCACTCTCAGATTGGTATCAGCCATAACGCCCTGCTCCTTATTTCATACGGTTTGTGTCGGTGCAATCAGGTGAATTTCATTAAATGTACCTGATTTGTTCTCATGCGCAACAAATAATTCAACAAATTGAAAACGCGTTGTTTTTTAAGCTGAATTCCGGCTTTGTTCTCATATTTCGCGGGTGGGTGAGAACCGCTGGCGCAGAGCATAACACACGAACGATTCGTTGCCGCCGCCCGAAACCGGCCGCGCAGATTGCCCTTTCGATACCGGAGCCCCAGTCGAAGGAGCAGGTTCCCAACAACAAACCGGAGCGCCCGATGCGCCTTCAGATCGAATACTACCAACGCTGAAACTACGAACCCCGCGCCCTCTGTGCGAGGGCCCTGCTGGCACCGCTGGGCATCGATGTCGATATCACCCCCGGTCGAACGGGATCTTTCGAGGTCATCCGCGACGGCACGGTGCTGTACTCAAAACAAAAACCCCGGGGCCCGTCCGAAGACGAAACCCGGGGTTTCGGTTAATTGAAACCTGTTTGGATTCAGGACGATCCGTTAATCACGCCACCCGATGGGCCCGGCGGCGTGCAATGCCCATGCCGAGCAGACCGAATCCGATAACGGCAAGCGTACCTGGTTCGGGAACACCAATGGTGTTGATCGGGTTGAATTCACTGTTGAACTGCCAGGCGACGATATCGTGGTCTGCGCCGGCAAAACCCGTTCCTGATGTGAAGCCGACAAACGCGTCTGTCGCACCGAGCTCCTGCACGAGGTCAACGGTATATGACAGCATTGCAGATCCCGGCCGGATACCGGTGGTATTCGCCCGTACTTCAAGCTCATCGGTCGTGCCGTCATAATCGACCCATGCGGTAATCAGATCGCCACTATCGAGCGCGAACCCGGGATTGGTCTCAAGGGCCACCGAGCTTACATCGCCACCGATATTAATCCCGACGTGATTGTCGCTGTTGCCATCAATTACGCCATTGTTCCAGTTGTCGAATTCAATACCGACACTGTTGGAAAGACCGGCATAACCGATACCCCCACCGGCACCACCCGCCGTATTCGATACAGTCTGCAATGCGAAGACGATCCCGTCCGCACCACCGTTTTGCTGATCCCGGAAGTGGAACTGGAACGACGTGCTGAAGGACGCGTTCTGATCCAGCGAGATCGCAGTTGTCGAGAAGACACTTCCCGCCTGGCCGGTGGAATTGGTAAGACGCAGGACATTGTGGTTATGGCTGTCCGTTACCGCGCTGCAGGTTGACCCCACGCCTCCGGTGCAACTGTGAATGCTGCTTGTATTGCCGTTGAGCTGCAATCCGGTGAGATTGGAGAAATCATTAAACAACAGCGCTGATGCGTTGGCGCCGCCGGACGGTGCCAGGAATAAAGCCGCACAGGTCCCAAACGTCGCTGCGATGCCCCGTGCCGATACCAAATATTTCAACATGTTTCACACCCTATGAGTTGTAATTATATTTACAGTTCTCCTAAGGGTGCATATGCAAAGCCCGTGCCAAACCGAGAGTTTGTTTATAAACAAAGCCTTAGACGCACAGGCAATACACATGCAGTAAGAATATGTAAAAAAACCCGACACCATGCGACATTTTCCCGGATGTCATCGCCGCCAGCGTCAAACAGGTTTCAAAACACCGGCTGGACGCAGAACTCAGCCCTTCCCCGCGCCGTCTCCGTCCAGCACTTCCTTAACCTTGCCGGCCAGTTGCTGAAGCGTGAAAGGCTTCGACAGGAATTCGACCTCTTCGCCGGCGCCAAGCTTGTCGCGGAACGTGTCTTCGGTATAGCCGGAGATAAAGATGACCTTGAGTTCCGGGTAACGTTGGCGGACCTCGCGCACGAGTGTCGGCCCGTCGACACCCGGCATGACCACATCGGTGATCAGCAGGTCGATCTTTTCGCCGTCCACCGTGGTCGCCATGCCGTCAACGACCCCGTTCAGCACTTCGAGAGCGCCCTCTCCGTCCTTTGCCTCAACGACCGAATAGCCCTTGTTGCGCAATGCGCGGGCACCGAAGAGACGGACGGCGTCTTCATCTTCAACCAGCATCACGGTACCGACACCGGTTAGATCGCGGCGAACTTCTTCCTCTTCAGCAGGTGCAGCAACTTCTTCATCCGCCTCGTCCTCCTGGAAGCGCGGCAGATAAACAGAGAACTTCGCCCCCTCATCCTCGACGTTATCGGCAAAAACGTAACCGCCGGTCTGCTTGACGATGCCATAGACGGTCGAAAGGCCGAGCCCCGTCCCCGCGCCGACTTCCTTTGTCGTGAAAAACGGCTCGAATATCTTCTCGATCACGTCACCGGGAATACCGGTGCCGCTATCCTGCATTTCAAGCAGGACGTAATCCGCATCGGGGATGCCTTCGTAATCGCGCAGACGTGGATCACCCGCATAAACATTGCTGGTGCGGATCGTCAACGCGCCCCCGCCGTCCATGGCATCGCGGGCATTGACCGCAAGGTTGATGACAACCTGTTCGAACTGTCCCTGGTCGGCCTTCATCAGCCAGAGGTCGCGACCGTGGTAAAATTTCAGTTCGATATCCGCGCCGATCAATCGGCGCAGCAAGTAAGACGTCTCGCTCAGCACGTCGGTCATATCGAGGACCTTCGGCTGCAATGTCTGCTGACGCGAGAACGCGAGCAGCTGGCGGACAAGGTTGGCGGCACGGTTCGCGTTCTGTTTGATCTGCTGGATATCGGCGAAGGACTGATCCCGCGGGGTATGACGCAGAAGCAACAGGTCGCAGAACCCGATCATGGCGGTCAGCAGGTTATTGAAATAATGCGCGATGCCGCCCGCGAGCTGACCGACAAGCTCCATCTTCTGGGACTGGAAGAACTGCGCTTCGATCCGTTTCTGCTCGGACAGGTCGAACACGTGGACGATCAGGCCGACCGATAACGGTTCCGCCAGATTAACGTCACCGGTATCGGGGGCATTTTCCGCGTGCCCGGCATAGAGCGACACCGTCACGGCCTTGCCCGCATCAAGACGGATTTCGATGGGCGTCGGCGACTCATCGGCCTCATATGCGGATGACACCCATCGGCTGAACTTGTCCCGGTCCTCTTCGAGCACGACATCGACGAAGGACAGGCCCTCCGCCCGTTCGCCCTCGAGCCCGGTGGTCGTTGCAAATGCCTGGTTACATTCGGTGATGCAGGCATCTGCGTCGAGAAGGACGATCCCCACCGGTGCATCGAAGAAGAACCGCTGGAATCGCTCCTGGGACACCCGGACCGCTTCTGCAAAGTGACGTTCGCCGGACAAATGGCGGACCAGTGTCCGGGCTCTCAAATCTCCATTCGATTCATTCACCACCACTGTCTGGGTGACATACGCATCAAACATCTCGCCGTCACGTCCGGCGAAGACCGTCTCACCAACGCCATCTCCGTCCTCGCCCGGCAACGGGGAATAAGGGTCGCATGTTTTAACCAGCCGGTCCGGCAGAAGATCACGAAGCCGGACATCTCCATTGACCAGTTCGGCTTCGGTCTTGCCAAGCCATTCCGCGAAGGTCGAATTCACGTAGCGGAAACAGCCTTCACGATCGACCGAATAAAACCCGATCGGCGCGTTCTCGACAAACTCGATCAGTTTTTCCTGTTCGGTCCGGATGACGCGTTCGAGTTCATAACGCTCCGACACATCTTCCAGGCGCCATATCACCGAGTCGGATTCCTCGTTCGGCGGCACCGCGGACACTTCGACGAAATCCATACCCGGCAGTCCCAGCTGGAAGTCCGCACGCGCGCTCTTTCCATCCGCCACGGATGTCAGCAATGCATCAAAACGCGCTTTTCCGTCAGCGCCGTCGCCGGCCGCAAGCGCGGCAAGTGCATCAATCGGCGCGTCGTTGTCGCCCAACAGACGGACCCAGCTTGATGTAGCTGCGACCGGTTTCCCGCTGCCGTCAACCACCAGCCTCGGGCTGGGCAGAGACTCGAATAACCTGTCCAGAAAACGTCCACGGCGGCGACAGAGTATTCCCCAGATAACGGCACATAAGGAAATCAGCGCAAAAACGGCGACCAGCACCTGCAGCAAGACAAGTTTGTCCTGGCTCTCCGCAGAAACCTGTGCCGCTGCCGGAACAGCGGTGCCCCCGGCGAATGCCAGACCAGCGGCTCCGACTGCCCCCGCTTTTGAAACGACCGCCGCCACGCCGCTGAACCGTCTACCGCTGAAATCCATCCAATGACCGGACACCCTGCCCTTACGCCTAACCAAGCCCTTTGCCCCCAATATCTTCGTTACCGATACAATGACCGGACGGCCGTCCCCCGGCTGCAAGCTGTTAAAAAGTATACCCCTTTGAAGCGTTATTAACGAAACGATAAGGTTAATTTTCAGTTTACACGCATGCCTATCTGTCTGAAATCGCCGCGTTTAACCCAATCTTAACCGAAAAGGCTCTTTCTGTTTCAACAGCCAACCGGCAGGACCGAACATGGCCATCGACCAACTACACGCCCCGGCGCGCGATCCGATCAGCGGAAACACGCCAGACGGCTATACCCTGAGTTACGCGGCACCGCCCCGCATCCCTGGAGACTCGCCCAGCTCGGTCGCAGCCCATGCTGCGCTTTTCGACAGCGTTGCGACCAGGCCCGGACGACACGAAACGGACATTCCGCTCGATGCATCGCGTCAGGCACCCGCACGCCGCGCCTCGTTTGCGTGGTTCGATAACTGGCTCAACGCACAGAGTATTGCCGGAAAACTTGCTGGCGCGAACGCGCTGGACCTTGGCTGTGGTCGCGGCGAGGTCAGTGTTCAGTTGGCACTTCTCGGCGCGACGGTCACCGGCATCGATGTGTCCCGGGAAAGCCTCGCACTCGCCAACACCCTCGCTCAGAAACACGGGGTTGCCGAACGCATCTCGCTTGATTCCGGAAATGCAGAGGCATTGTCATTTGAAGATAACAGCTTCGATCTTGCTGTCTGCGCCGGACTTATGTCGTTTGTAGATTTCGATCGCACGGCAGCCGAACTATCCCGCGTCACCCGACCGGATGGTTCCGTCGTTATCCTGGATACGCTGGGGCACAACTCGATTGCACGCCTGGGCCGCAAACGGCGTCTCGTCCAGGGTGAAACCACCCATTTTCAGGTCGAAAACATCATGACCTGCGCACATATCGACCGGTTGCGCGCGCATTTCGGATCCGTTGAGGTCCACACATTTGACCTTCTGACCGTGCCGTTGATCATCATAGAAAACTGTCTGGGAAGTGTTCATCCGCGACTTCGAGACGTCCTTTCTCCGATCTCAGCCGGGTTTCGCGCTCTGGACAGGCTCGTTCTCAAATGGC
>ERZ807291.2269-NODE-2269-length-29314-cov-10.888342_pt1 | contig 29314 bp, 36 predicted proteins | sample MGYA00521257_ERZ807291 | MGnify/ENA primary metagenome ERZ807291 (study PRJEB31413, sample SAMN03169783) | marine metagenome | biome: Marine; feature: Water; material: Subsurface seawater | place: North Sea | collected 2011-04-28 | depth 1 m m ...
TTCATATTCTATGATGGTTTTTCCTTCTATCTTATTGGTTTTCATACCCAAAATTATATTATTGTATTTTTTCATCTTGGTTTCTTTTCTGCGTTGGTCTTGTGAATACCGAAATACCTTCGCATCTTTGGAAGCATCATCTACGCAATAAACCAAATCGTCCTTACCCGGATCGATGCCTACAATTGTTTTATCTCGTAAAGAGGAGTAATCATCTAATTCATCAATATACAATTCTTTTGATATTCCCTTCTTCATCATAGGTAATTTCTTACCCACTAAATCATCTCGTAAAAATAAAATACTCAATCCAATTCCATCCGTAGAAACCATATGATGAAACGAAAAACCCGTCTTATGAAACATCTTGCGTTCTGTTCTAAAAAAGAACTTCCAAATCTTATCTTCATTCTTTTTCAGTTCTCCTTTTGTTTTGAAAAACCCTTTTGAACCATGCTCCTTTCTCAATAACAGATTGACTAATGTAGTTGTATCTAATCGTATGTATTTTGGTGCGATTTCACTTCGTAAAGGAAACACATTATTTACACTTTCGCCATCATTTTCAACTTGTTTCATCATAAAAATCATACAGGGGAAATACTCCATCGTTTTACATTTCAAATCATACATCACACTATTTTTCTCAAACTTGATTCTTCTTGGTAAAATATGCTGTTTTTGCTCGGTAATCCATTTATGATAACGAGGATTGGATTGGTATGATTTTCCATCAACATTCACTAAATCATTTTTGATTTTGCGTAATTCGGTACAAAGATTCCTTACTCGTGTTTCCCGTTCTTTTTGTGTTTGTCCTAACTTTCGTATTTTATTCACTATCATTTTCTTTTTCCAAGCAACATTAACAAATCGTTCTACATATTCTACATAATGTAGTTGAATATTATTCTCATACATCGTAATAACATCTTCGGTAATGTATTCCATTACATTACTTAATCCTGTATAAACTATTGATTCGTTTTGTGTAAATGGTAAATAGTGTTGATTGTAAAAAATAGTAAGTTTGTCCTTCATTTCAATCGTTTCCTTTTTTGCCGGTTTCCCTCTTTTTTCAGTTTTCTCACCACAAATAACTTTCATAGAATTACCGATAAGTTCTTTGCTAATGACTGGTAATTTGTGTGAATGGTTTTCATAATAATCTAATAAATACAACTTGAGAAATTGTAAGGTATGAATAACGATTTTGTTTGATTTCACAACAGCATCATTAAGTAATTTGGTATTGATTTCGGGGTGTTTCAATACACTTTTGAGTGAGGTTTTAATGGATTTGAAAAACTCTGGTGGTTTCTCTTTTGCCTTTTCCATTCTATATAATGTGTAAAGATATTATTTTAAGTAGATTTCTTACGAATATATTTATTTTCAGTAGTTCTCCTAAACTTTCGTGAATATATATTGTTGAGTCATTAACCATTTTTCTTCCTTTTTGAAATGAAACCCTTTACTTTCAATTGAATATTTTGATGTAATTAATTTTTTAATGATAGACAACCATGGTCGTTTAATTCGTTCAGGTTCTCCAACTGCTTTCATGTTGTTAAACGAGAACCATTTTCGTATTTCTGGAATGAGTTTCATTATTTGAGTTTGTATTTCCGTATTTTGGTCTAATTCATATAGCGTATAGGTGTTTTTATTTTCCAAATCTAATATGCTAATGATTTTATCAATAATGTCATCTTGTTCTTTTTTATACAATTCACTTTTCAATCGCATAGTTGCTATATAATTTACATAAATAATTTTTAAGTAAATTATGATTTATAGTTTTTCAACTTACATTTACGGGTTGATGGTTTTCGTTTGTAACTAGTATCGTCTTTTATTATGTAGGCATTTTTGAAATAGTTTTTATAGTTTTCAGGTCTTACCTTATCTATTGCTTTATCTACATTCTTTTCTAATCCTTCAAAAGTATAAACATCTCTGTTCTTTTTTATCTGTGTTTTTATTTGATTAAAATAATTTTCTACTGGTGAGTTCGTTTCTGGATGATAGGGGACGGAAAACAAATATTTATTACCACTTTTTATTATTGCGTCTTTAACCATGTCGTTATGATGACTTCTCGCATTATCTAATATGATGAGATGGTCTTTATATTTAGGTGCGATTTGCGTTTCAATAAACTCAACCATTCGTTCCTTGGTTGTTCCTCCCTTATCATAAAATATTTTTCCAACACATTTTGAATTGTTGATAGCAACCAACAAAGTAAAACTAAGAAAGACAAAGTTGTTATTCGTTTTGATTACACAACGCTTACCAATAAAACATCTACTATACGATGGTTTCAAATGAGAACCGATGCTGGTTTCGTCCAGACAAATAATCTTATCAATTGGATATTTACGAACTTCAGTATAGAATGTTTCCAATTCCTTATTTTTATCAGTAAGTTGTCTTCTACGCTCCTTTGGAAAATGATGATGTCGTGTTCGTTTTCGTGTCCTATTATTTGCTCTAATAATACTACCTAAATGCTGACTTGTAATATCAAAACCATTATATCTTTGTTTCATCTCAATCAATAGTTCATCCATAGTAAGTTGTTCGTTTCTATCAATCATATTTAACGCATACTTAACTTGTTCTTTGTTTATCTTGTAAGATTCTGCCTTCCTATTTTTTCGTGTAAAATGTTTAGTATTTTTGTATCTATCAATCCAGTCTTTTAATGTGCTTTTTTTACAGTTAAAAATATTACATACTTTATCCATACTATCGTTATTATTCAAATAATATTTAACAGCAATGGTCTTATAATCGTCGCTTTTATGCTTCATATAATAATATCGCTATTATAAAATCACACTCGTATTTTTGTGCGGATTTAAATCTTCAAAGGTGTATAAAAAAAAGTATTTTGTGTTTATATAACTTTGTTTTTTGGATTTCGTTGGATTAGTTATCGCCCGATTGTGAGTGATTTTTCCGATTTTGATTATATGATGTTTTTTTGTGATGATTTGATCGATTTTGATTATAGGATGGTTTGTTGTGATGGTTCGACCGATTTGGTTGGTTCGACCGATTTTGAGGATTTGGTCGATTTTGATTATGTGATGGGTTGTTGGTGTGACGATGTACTGTGTTTGTGTTTGAAGGTTGTTTCATGATGACTAATTGATTGATATATGGAACATATATTTCTAGGTTAGAGGAAGCTTCTCGAACGGGTATCCATTTCCGAAATTTGCGATCAAACAAGCATTCCATCAAGACCATTTTGTGTAAATCTACAAATTTATCATGACAAATATCTTCATATGTGTCTTCGTCGTCGCTTTCTTCGATATAATCGATATTTTCGTTTTCTTTAATGGTCCGAAACATTTGGTTTAACATGACGCTTGTTTTGTAGTTTGGTACAAATGCGTATTGGTATATGGTCGGTTTCTTTTGTGAATCCTTTGCATATAGATAATACATATCATGTGACATATCGGCTTTTACCCAAAACAGGGAGGGCTGTTTGTAAAGGTGTTTATGTAGGTCAAGAGTCCAGTTTGGAATACATGGTTTTTCGGCTTGATTCCACACATCATCTGCAACAATAACTGGATTCCAAACGGGTTTTTTGTGGATGGATACATTGATATTTGGTAAGATATCGTGTATATTTCTGTATTGTATGTACCGAATATTGTATGGTATACTGATATTTTGTGGTACGGTATCGTCGCTTATATTAACATCTCGTTTCCAAAACGTATGATAGTCTAAGTAAATGTGATGTTCTGCGGTTTCTAGAGGTCGAATGTGTTTAAACAGGTCAATCATATATCCCAGTTTTTGTTGGAAAGGTTGTGGTTGGAACTTGTTCATGATCTGTCCTTTGTACATGTAAATGTCATCAACAAGAAAATATTGAAACGTTTTTTTGGACGTTCCAGAACCAGAACCAGAACAAGAACAAGAATCGTCTTCTTCTTCTACAACAGAATCGTCGACCAATACACCAGAAATAATAGTCCCTAATTCGAAATCTTTCGGGGAAGGTGCATTGACAAACGAGACATTTTCGCCGATCGTATTCGTACGATTGAGTTCCAATAGGCAACAAACAAGGTTGTTTTTGTAGTAAGTCCACCACATGTATGCTTTTCGTCCATAAGGGATTGCTACACAAATAGAGTAATCGGAAGTAACTTTCTTATGTGCAATTGTTTCATAGGAAAGTTTAATAGACGATGGAAACCGCTGAATCATATGGTGTTTTTCAGAGGTATGTAACGAGGTGTTATAAGCGTATTCCATGGTGTTTATATATCTATTTATTTGTATGGTGTTACATATATATAGTTTCATCAATTGTTTAATAAAATGTCTAATGGGGTGAGAGGGGGGTCTCCTTGATCACAACAAACTATTCACAAAATCACCCAGTTCTTCTTCCTGTTCTGTTGTCGTGGGCTGGTCGATAGACTGTGAATGAGATTGTTGTAATTCATCGATCATTTTCTCGTATTTTTCGATTTGGCTTGGTGTGACCATTTCAATTTTTTTCTTTCGTACATGGTCTTGTACGTAAACCCAGCATCCATGAACAACCATCATAAACAACATGAACAATACGATTTGACTTAAAAAATTGATAAACATGATTATACGTACGTACAGTATTATTTTTATATATTACCTCTTTCAAATAATTTATAAATAAACTTAAAAGAACAACCCTACTAAGACAAAAATGGTAACTGTATTGATTGTCGGAAAAAATGGCGATATTACAGAGACGAATTTAAAGACATTTTCTATCGAGGAAGTTTGTAAGAAAGCAAAGGTCAAATCGACCGAAGATTACAAACCAAAACATGTGTGGACGGTGACAATAAAATCAGTCAAATACCATATTGCGGTTTATGCCAAAGTAAAGGGAAGAGCGGGTCAGGAAAACAAATATGATTTCCCACCTCCCATAGATTCGGAACTTTATTATGGAAACTGTATGTTGGTAAGTCGGAAGAACGCCACAGAAGCCAATGAAGTAATCGATTTATCGAAGGCAACTTGGGAAACTATTTACGAAGAACTATTTGGTGGATTTGACGATTGTATGGAATCAGAGGACGAATCGGAAGATGATTTGGACGGGGTGCAACTTTCGAAATCAGGGTACGCATTAGATGATTTTGTGGTGGAAGACGAAGACCTCGAAGTGGTTGATGTGGAAGAGGAAGTTGATATGGAGGAGGAAGAGGAAGATAACGATTATGAGACAGAAGAAGAAGAGATAGAGATACCAAAGAAAACGAAGAGCGTAAAAAAGACAACAAAAAAGCAGAAAGAGCCTAAACTCGACGAATACTTGGGGTGTGATTCTGAGTTGGAAGAGGAAGAGTACTTCGAGTAAAAAAAGTAAAAACGAAAAACGTAAAAAGTAAAAAATTGAAAAATGTATAAAGATAGTCACATATACAGTTATAGAAAGCATGAACACAATATTATCAAGAAGCGATCCATCTGTGTTTCGCGATAACTTTGTAAAACAAATTAAAACAAAATTCGATGTGGATGATTTGGCCATTAATATCGAGAAAAGCGTATTTAACTTTACGATCCGTGAGTCTACGTTCCGCCAGATTGTAAAAAAATGGAAAAATCCTCAGTTCTGTGAAATCTATGTAGGTCGTATGAAGACACTTTTAACAAATCTCCACAAAAACGAACAGTTCTTAGAACAAGTGAAAACGAAACAAATCACATCGGATATGTTGGCGTTGATGACCCATCAAGAAATGTGTCCGGAAAAATGGCAAGAACGGATTGAGCGTAAGATCAAGATAGATCAATCGCATTTCCACACGAACATAGAAGCGTCCACGGATATGTTCACATGTAAGAAATGTAAATCGAACCGGTGTACCTTTTACGAGATGCAAACACGTAGCGCGGATGAACCGGCGACTATTTTCATTACATGCCTAGACTGCGGGAAAAGTTGGCGTAACTAGTCTAACCGGCTATCCGCACAGCTAACTAGAGACAAACCGTAACAACAATCACAACAAAAAATCATAAAAAATATCATATGTATATTTTTTATGGCATATAAGAACAAACCGAACTTCTGTTTCGAATTATATTTTCATATCCATCATTAATTTTAACAACAAAGTAAATACACCTGCGTGAACTAAAATGCCGTTCATAGTCGGACATCCACTCGCATCGGCAATTTTCACTACATTGCCTAAAAGTTTTTGAACGAGTTTGTATGTCATTGGGTTAACAATGATTAAAAAAAGGATGGTTGTGTAAATGGTCCATCTCCATTTGTCGGCGTCGGTAGGCTCATGTCCACATTTTGGGCAGTTGTTATGATCCATTATACATTATAGAAATATAATTGTTTTGGTTTTGTTGTTTTTGTTGTTTTTGATTTGGGATTTGTTTTCTATTGAAATCCTCTACACAAACTCAAGATCTTCTACTCTCCAATACTCTACTTTTCCATTCGGTAGAGGCCTCGCTAATATAAATGGTATTTTTTTTTGTTGAAGTTCCATTTCTGCAATGATGCGTCCATTAATCACTTCAGGGTCGACTTTTACCATGGGAATTGCACCACGATCTAGTTGTTCTGCTCGAGCGCCGACGATTCGAGCTTTCTCGTATTTTGTAATAAAAGGCAAGGTAGTATGCAAAGGATCAATGATACGACCTTTTTGATCCCTGACAATGCGAGATAGTGCGGATACTTCTTCGTTATTACACATATTGATACCTGGATGAAGTTTTTCAAGATCGTTTGTGTTTATATGTTTTGAAAATTTTTGCAAGTAATCTTCATCATCCTCGTCGTCATTGTCACTATCATCTTCTTCGTCATTGTCATGTTCGTCGTCGTCGCTTATGGGCGTTTCTCGGTTTCCGTACATTTCTTCTAAACCAGTGCCTTTCTCTAATAGCTCTAGATCCTCATCGTCGTCGTCATCGTCGTCGTCATCCTCGTCCTCGTCATCGACATTGTCCTCATCGTCGTCGTCATCGTCGTCATTTTTATTTTGATCTTCTTCATTTTCATCAGAATATTCAGATTCATTGTCTGATTCGACACCCTTTGTCTCGTTATCCATGTTGTCATCTTCTTTTACAAATTCCATAATATATAATGAATGTATTTATTAAAATCGTTTTATAAATCAATTTTTTAGAATTTAAGATTACATCGAATCGGTTTTCCACGAATAATTACAAGAAGTGCAAATGTAAATATGTCTCATGGCAATGGTATCGTAACGTAAATACACGACGTCTGAAACATGTGCTTCTTTGTTTGTGTCGCACTTATCATTTGGGCATTTCAAATAGATATGAGGTAATGTCGGATCGTATTTTGTGAATCGGTTGACCACAAACTCAAATGCTTTGCTATTTTCATCGAATTGGGTATTCAATACACATAATCCATCGGTTGTAATGTTCGTATCTTTATTTCCACATACTCTACAAAAGTAAATGAGTTTGTCATCTTCAATTTGATGATAATATTTGTTATCGCAAGTGTTGCAAAAGCGTATTGTTTGATCAGTGGAAGCCATATCTGTAGTATATATATTTCGTTACATTTATATTTATACGGAATCAATTTTTTAGGTATATATTTTTACATAAATCCGCTTTTGATTGAAAAATTGAACGATCGAATCCCTTTCTAGCCAAACATATCTAAACCGATTTATGTTTATATTGTTTTTCAGATTCAAATACTGAAAAATTGATATTCAAACAGATTTAAATATTCCACTACTATAAATCAATATAATGAGCGATCGGCTGAAATACAATAATTTAGAAGACTTCTTATCCAGTCATGTTTTGGACAAGTCAAGTGATCTTCCTGTGACACACACCACGTTTGGAACTAAATACAATGCAAAATATCACATTCCATTAGAAAAACAGAATGAATTCTTGAACCTATACCACAGACATATCATAAAAACGGGGAAAACACACAATATTATTGAACGTCAGCTGATCGAAAAAGACCAATCTCCCGGACCGTTGCTAATCGACATTGATTTGCGGTTTGCGGAGGAACACGTGGAACGACAATACACGTCCGAACACATCCAAGACTTGCTTGCATCCACCCTCGAATGTATTGAAACTACGTTTGATATGGATGAGGATATCCAGTTTCCCATATTTGTGATGGAGAAACCATCTCCTCGTGTGGATGCAAAACCCACTGGAAATATTGTAAAAGACGGCATACATATCATCATTGGTTTGAGTTTAAACCGTGTCTACCATCAATACATTCGTGACCAAATTGTTCCCAAACTGGAAACCATCTGGGGAGACATGCCTATTACAAATTCAAAGGGATGGGACGATGTCATTGATTCTTGCATTTCGAATGGGACGAATGGGTGGTTGATGCTCAATTCAAAGAAAAAAGACGACCAATCTCACTATCAACTGACACATGTATTCGACATTTCATACGACACGGACGAAAATAAATGGAACGTGAACAAGAATACAGAAGATATCGCACAGTATATAGCGAAAAATCACAAGCTGTTATCGGCACGATACAACGAACGTCCAACACTGTTGTTAAAAACCGAAATGATCCCTGTTATCAAACAGTTCCAGGAAGCCCGTTCCAGGCCGGTACAGACAATTGTACAAACAAAAGACTCATATCAAACCCAGGAAATCAATGAACTAGGGTATCGTATTCCTACGCAAGTGATTCGGAGTATTAAAACAGCAGATGAACTGAATTCGATAATAGAAACGTTTTTGGATGCAGTAGATATGGATGTGCGACAAAGGGATCTTCGAAATGCGTACGATTATGCAATGGCTCTGCCAGCGATGTACTATGAAGACGGTAGCTATGATAAATGGTATCGTGTCTGCATGGTTCTCCGTAATACAAGTTTATATTTGTTACCGGTGTTTATTGCATTCAGCGCGAGATCCAAAACATTTTCCTTCTCGTCTATTCCAGATTTATGCGACAAATGGACTGGTCTTCCAGTGTATAAACAAGGCGGACTTACCAAAGACTCTCTCATGTACTGGGTAAAAACAGATGCATATGAAGCATTCAAAAAGATACAAGAGAACACATTGGATTACTACATTGATGCAACAATCGAATCGCTCACATTGGATAACCTGAACAAAAAAAAGGGGGGCTGTAAAGGGAGTACTGATAGTGATATTGCTGAAGTATTGTACCAAATGAAGCAGGGTGAGTATGTCGCATCTACATATAAAACGAATGAATGGTATCGCTTTCGAAACAATCGATGGGTCAGAAACGATAGTGGGGTAGAACTTCGCAAGGTGATTTCGAGCGGTCTTCGAGATGTTTATCGTGACAAGGCAAGTGATACTTGGGCAAAAGCGCGCGCGATCCCAGAAGACCGAGCTGAAGAACGGGATATGTTAAAGGCGAAGGCAGATAAGGTGCTTGAAATTGCGATGATGCTAGGAAAGACGAAAGAAAAGGATAATATCATGAAAGAAGCGAGGGAGAAGTTCTACGATGACGAGTTCGTGAAGAAGATTGATCAAGACAAATACAAGCTATGTTTTAATAACGGTGTGATTGACTTCAAAGAACAGACGTTCCGACCCGGTAATCCGGAGGATTATATCACAAAATGTACCGGAATTGATTACGTGAAATTGGATCCATCCAAGCACCAACAAACCATGGATGAAATCACTCAGTACATGCACAATTTGTTTCCTGAAGACGAACTTTGTGAGTATATGTGGGATCATTTGAGTTCAATCTTGATCGGTGATACCGCATTGAATCAGTGCTTGCATTACTATACCGGTATTGGTCAAAACGGAAAATCAATATTGGTCACACTCATACAAAAGATGTTGGGTGAATATGCGGTGGAGTTGGACATCAAGTTCTTTACACAAGAAAGAACCAAAATGGGCGGAACATCTTCGGAACTATACAATACAATTGGTGCGCGGTTCGCAGTTGCAGCAGAACCAAAAGAAGGCGATAAGCTCAACGAAGGTCCGATGAAACAGATCACCAGTGGTACGGATAAGATGTCATGTAGACCATTGTATGGAAACTTGATTGAATTCGTCCCACAGATCAACTGTGTAATCATGGCGAACCATTTCTTGGATGTAAAGTCAACCGATTGGGGAACTTGGCGTCGTATTCGACCTGTGCCATTCAAATCCTTGTTCACTGACAACCCAGTGAAAGACGATCCACACCAACCCTATCAGTTCAAGAAAGTGGCTAGTTTTGAGGACAAGTTTGAGACATGGGCGCCCATTTTCATGTCGATGTTGATCGAACGTGCATTCAAGACGAAGGGAATTGCGAAAGAGTGTGCGATTGTGAAAGCAGAACGCGAGGCATACCGTCACCAAGAGGACAAGGTAGCAGAATACGTATCTAGCAAGCTAATCCCCACAGAGAATGGAGTTGTTGGAAAAACAGAGTTGATCACTGCTTTCAATGACTGGTACAAAGAGATTTACCAAAACAAGATAAACAAAAACAAGGAGTTATTGGCATACATGGACAAGCACTACATTGCGATGAAAAACGTGAAGGACACGGTCACTGGATGGAAAGGGGTATCTATTCTCTATGATACAGGAGGATATACAAATAGTTTCAGAAATGTCTCTGATGACGAGACAACTATTAGCGATTCAAGTGTACGTAACGAGTAATCGTGTAACATAAAATACATAACAACCTTTTTTATGTATTTTACTATTTTTGGTGATCTGATCTACACCCTACAATCTACAACCTACCACCTACAACCTACACTTAGTATTCTGATTGTAAATACACATTTCCATACAATATATTCGATCCAAACCGAGAAAAATCGTATATCCAATCTTGTAAAGTCGTAATGTAATAAGGGTACAATAGCAACAATATAGTAGCCAGGATTTTGATATAAATGGATATTTTTTTCGATTTCGGACCAGCAAACAGAAACCCTAGAAATATGACCGCAATTACAGCGTATGTCCAGATCAAATAATATACGGACCAATTTAACGACGAAATTTGTTCAGTCTGATACAATGATTTACTTGATTTTGTAGAAAACGCTTTTGCCAGTTCTGCGTTTTGTAGTCTCGCTTTTGATTCCAATTCATCCAATCGTTCTTTAGTAAGTGACTTTTCAAGCTCGTTTAATTGTGTTTGTTCAGTTCCCACGTCTTGGTAGACTTGATATTCATTGCCCCCACTCCCAAGAGGAGGAGGATAACCAGTAACAGTAGTTGTAGGACCACCAGTACTAGTACGTGTAGGACCACCGCCACCTCCACTACTACATGCACTAGCTCTCAATTTTAATTCATCTATTTTATTTTTAAGACTTCGAAATCTACTCGCTCGTTTTTTTAAAAACCCCATTATTAATATATACGTATATAAATAATATTTTTGTTTGAGATATTACTAGAAGTGGGGTTTTCAGTATGTAGAATACCCGAGAGAGCTGGTAGTAAATGATTCTGTGCATACTCCGCCTGTGAAATATGTTCCTGACGTACAACAAGACTCACCTTGACAATCTTCTGGCTTCGCTTTTGCAGCGATGGATGCAGATATTTTCCCTTTTTCTAAAAGATCTTCCGCTTTCTTTATTTGTTTGTCTCGTAACATAACTGGTGAATATGGATCTAGTTTGTCAAAATCAGTCATATCGCGTTTCAAGATATCCTCATACATAGTAAACATGTAAATAAAACCACCAGCAACAACCGCTATTAGGACTAAATCCATCACCCAAGATGGAACTAATGGAAAGTGTTTTCTAAACATGTACAACAAAACGGCAATAATGGCTAAAAGCAATAAAACCATGAACATTCTCCAGTATGCATTATTCCGTTTTGCAATACTGTTTTTGAAGTGTTTTTTACGTGTATGTGTCTCGTAAAGTTTGTTGATTTTTTCTTCTTTCAGTTCAAGTCTATCTCTTTCTTCTGTTAAGATGTTTTCAACACCACCCGAGACTTCGTCGTAAACGTTGTATGCTAGATTATCTGGAGCTACTGTTATTGGATTATTGGTCTCATCATAATCATTATCTGGTAAAACACCAACTTGCGTCATTTTATATAGGATGATATATTTTTACGGTGGTGGGATTATGCATTTTGTTCCATCCCAATATGTTCCTGTCTTTGGATTATTAGATGGTTCGTTATATGCGGCAAGGTCTTTATGATTACAACACGACGGTCCATAGCATGTTCCTGCATTTGCATTGGTGATTTTCCCTTCTTTTTTCATTTCTTGAACCTTTTCTTCTAATTTGGCCGGTGATAAGATATCTACATGGTCCATACTGAGTTTGTTGAAGTTGATCTTGTCGCGACTGAGTATGTCATTATAAGTAAAGTACGCAGAAATGAATCCAATGACAACCACCGCAATCATCAACATGTCTAAAGTGGTTTTCTTGACGCCCAATCTTTCTTGCATAAAAATGATCAATGCACATATCGCAAGTGTGACCACAAAGATCATAATCAATATCAAGTACTGTTTTTGTTTCAATTGGTATGTCTGATTCAACAAAATCATACGCTCCGCATTGTTCGCACGCGAGACAATATTGTCTTTTTTCCGTTCTAAACGTTCCTTTTCCGCTTTGATAATATGGATTCCTTTTTGTTGTAAACCCTGCAAATGTGTTGACTCTTGGTTGGAAATAACATTGTATTCTGACATAATATATATAATCTATATATTATAACTTATCCGCGTATGAATAAAAACGAGGTGATTAACAAAGTGGTTACAGTCACCATCCCTAAAATATAAGTATTGTTTTGTTGCACGATCATCGTATCTATATCTTCTTTTGCTGCATCTTTGACAGTAGGTATTTTTTCAATGTCTAATTTCGTCCCATCATAGTCATTGTATTCATTTAAACGTCTGTCAACTTTTGAACCATCCGAGGTTTTAATGCCAGTTATTAGTTCGTCTTTTAACTCATTATAATCGACTAAATCACCACTGATACTCTGATATTTTCCTACTAAATCATTCAACATGTTATATTGCTCTGCATCAGTAGGTGGTTGTGTTTGAAATCCCTCCACTGTATATTCACTAAAATTATTTTCAAATGTATTTGAAAACACGGCACTTGAATATCCTTCCATTGCTTTCGTGTTGTGTTAATATATACATATCTTATATTTTAATAAACAGGTAATACAACAAAGATGTGGTCATAATTGTAAACAACATCGTCGAATATACAGAGGCGTCTAAATTCAGATCTGGATCTCCTTTTTCACCATACAATTCCCTCATTTTGTTGTCTAAATTGTTTCTTTTCTTCGCATTTTCTTTGTATTTGTCTCGAATAGACTGTTCAAATTCATTGTCAAAATGTGCAAGCTTATTGCTTGTTAGAGTAAATGTCCCATCATCATTTTTTCCTATATCTCCCAAAGAAGTACGAAAGTCTTTCCAATCATCCATGAAAGCATTCGGGTCTGCATTATAACTAGCGGAACTTACTTCTGCAACAATCTTTCCAAATGAAATATCGAACGGAGGAGTTGTTCCAACGCCATATGATGATGATAAATCTGCCCAAGTGATAGTGTTACCGTTGTAAGTCATTGTGACTGGATTCCCATCTTTGTCCTGGATTTCATGATTCGGACTAGAACCTATTTTAAAACATGGATCGCTTAACCCTATTTGCCCATACTGGTAATCATTCATACATTTAGCCAATAATGTACCATGAATACCAGCTTGTAATAGACTTTTATATGATTTGGCAAAATCGTCTAGTTTCATATTTGGTTCTTCGTTATGAGCATGAAACGACATAATCTATATAAGAGATTTATAGATTAATTTTGGTAGTAAATCCCAACTAAAAGAATACAAATACCTAAACTTAAATTTGCGGTTTGTCTCCATGTTTTGTCATACGATGCTTTGGTGTCCTCATACATTTTTTCTTGTGCTGCCAGAGTACTATACTTTTGATTGTATATGCAATTTTTTTGTATTTCCGGATAATCCTCGTATTTCATTACACCGGCTTCATCGGCCTGACTTTTTCCGTGCCGGTTCACCCAATCTTCCATTTCTTCCGGTGTCTTTGTACAAATAAATTGTTGTGGCGAAAACTGATAAGAACTCATGTATATATATGTATATATATATCATCCAAAAACATTCTCGTCGGAATACGTGATATACATAAACCCATCTAAATCTTTATGTTCCAAATACAATACACTCAATGATTGACTGGAGCTTGGGATTATGCCATTTACAAATAGGAAAATCGCTTTCTCTGCTGGTAGACAAAGCCGTTTTCGTATAACATATACAAATTGACCACATGTTAAATCAACCGGTACTAAATATTTCTTTTTGTCGATCTCTTCTACATTTGCAACTTGGTTTCTTTCGCATATGATAGGAATTCTGTCTGGGTATTTTGCTAATACTCTATATGCCTCTACTTTTCGTTGATCAAAAGTGTATTCTTGCTTAAATCTCATGGGATTTAGGATATAATAAGAAGTAGAAAATATATCAGGAAATTATTATACATGCAAAATATATAACAATGAAATTTGATCAATTCATACGATCCATTCCTCCACAAGAACTTGTATTATTCGGATTATTTGTTCTGTATATTCTGTTTCCAGTTTCCACCCCATCATGGATGATTCCGATGGTAAATAGTTCCTTTGGTTTAGCCATCGTTTTCTTTTTCGCGGTCTATTTGTTGTTGTATACCACGCCCGTTTTAGGATTTGTAGGTATATTTGTCGCATATGAACTGTTACGAAGGAGTGCTGCATTGCCTTCTGGTGAAGTGTCTATGCAGGCTTACCCTGCTCCACAATCCCAATCGCGTAAAAACGCCGAATTGAAGAAAATGAATCCTCCTGCTGAAAAGAGTTTAGAAGAACAGGTGATCGATACAATGGCACCGGTCGGAAAAGGAAACCCGATCACAATCATGGAAAGTGATTACAAACCAGTATCTGACAAAATACAAGGTGGGTCTTTGGTGTAAAAAAATGACGTATACATACATGTTTTTACACGGTTTTGAAGTGAAACGTTTTTTTTAAATTATTCTGCATCGGTTTGTTCAGCTACATTTGCATCGGTTGAATCGAGTAGAAGTCCAAAAATATCAATATAAGTAAACGCGCTATCACAGTTGAAATATTCCGCGAAATTCAGGTCTTCAGAAATATACAAACCGGATACTTTGGAAAAAGTAACCGATGCATAAATAAAGAACGCAGACGCCATTAAAAACATACCTAGCATGATTTTGGTTTGTTTTTGTACTTTTAATCCGACTTTTTTCAATAGTTTCGTATTCCCGGTAATGTTCGACAAAAAGTAAAAAGAAGCGACAAAAATAGCAATGTATGTGATGGTCAGAAACAACCGGAAAAACATTCCGCGATCTTTGAAATCTTGTTTCACCGCATATATTGTAAGCACTGGGAAAACGGTACTACAAAATACACCACAAACTAGGAAAATGAGCCAATACATAAACATAGACTGTGCATCTTCTACAATCGATGCATCCAATGCTCTAGTAACAGAGAATTCTTGTATGTCTTCGCCTTCTTCTGTGGTAAGTGGAACACATTCTTGGTATGTAGTCTCAAACCCTTCACGGTATTTCTCATCCTCTTTACGGTGTATCTGATTCTTGTCTTCTGCAACATATGTCTCAAATCCTTCTTTTTGTATTTGTATTTGTTTTTTATCTTCGACCATGGATATATATATTCAGTATAGTTTTTTCTAAATATATATTGCGTCTCGATCAATAAGGCAAATACGAAAAAAGCCCACTTTCATAAATAGTGGCCACGAACCTTTCTTGGAATCCTTCTACATATACTTCGTCGTTGTTGTAGATTTCATCACACCCATATTCTCCACTGCAACTTTTGCCTTTTACACGCACAGGTAATTTGGTTTGTAAATTTCCACCTGGACCTCCACCGGACACAGTATAATATTGCCAATTCGATCTAGACGTAATGAGTTGTCGCCCCATGAGAGGGAGAATATCTGGATTGCCACCATTCTGTTTCGTCAAAATTCCGACTTGACTATATTGGGTGTTATATCGTTGTGTGGGAACATTGATTGGGACTTTCCCGTCAATCACAGGAATTGCAATATGTGGGGTGGTGAGACTTCCTGCATCACACCGAATAGGAGGCACATAAGGATTCGTTAGAGGATCGCCGACTGTTTTTCCATCTGTCCCACATCTTCCAACGTCCCCGCGAATATCGTTTAATGGTATTTCATGCGAAGCAAATGTGGGTGTAACAATTACAGATGAACTTCGTCGTAGACTTGGTTGTGTCTCATGTGTGTGATTGATCTGGACTTGTTTTCCTAAATTAGAGACTTGCATCCACAAATACAATACAATCATTCCTAAAATGATCATCGTGAATAAGGTCATGTTTTCAATACAAATAATCCCGGGTATACATTTTTTCGCCATGGGTATATATTACTTATATGTTTTGTTGTGTTTTGTTGTGTTGTTGTGTTTTGTTGTGTTGTTGTGTTGTTGTTGTTATGCGTTCTTGCTTCGAATCACATTGAAGTATATGTATAAAGAGACAAGTACGAATGCAATACAAATCATGGTCAACAATACCATTGGGAATGCATGTGTCGATTCTCCGTTTATCATATTTCGGATATCTCTTGCTTCTTGTTTCAATGCATTTACACGAGAAGTAAAGAACTTTGCCATTATCTTACGTTAACTTAACATACAAAGAGATATTTTGTATGTTACTCGGTATATTTACGCGGATTTCTTGATATTGAAATAATAATAACCACAATAACCGAAGAACCCCATCATACAAAAGAAAAACATGACTTCAAAAAAGGTAATACGATGTTCTGCCTCGCCTGATTGTGCTAAATATTTGTCCAACCAACTTTCGCCCTTTGATTCTTTCTTATTTTTACACCGATAACAGTCATTCATAAGTGAATTTGGATATCGAAAGATATGAAAGCCAAATGCACCATATACGGTACTATCAATTGTATCTAGTCCTTTGAATATTTCACGTTCAATCGATTGCAATGCAAACATCCAGAAAAAAATCATGAAGGGAAAATATAATATGTATCCAATCATATCCAATAAATAGTATACCATGCATTTTTGCGCGCGACTAATCAACTTCACTGCACATATTACATTGTTATAAATAGTCATTACTGGTTTTACGATTTTGTCCACTGCTGCTGATGCGGGATCTTTCTTTCCAAATAATTTTACCATGATATATTTCTTATAATAGACATAGATTTATTAAACGTTACTTTCTTCGATACCGCCGCTTTGACCTTGATCGATTAGATGGCTATCATAAAATGTACAACTTCTTGCGAGTCGGCACTGAGTATTTAAATAGTTACATCGGGCTGATTCTGTGGTGGCACATCTTTTCCTTCTAAATTCTTTGCATGGATTCAGAATGGATTCTTTTCCATCAAAATGTCGTGACTTTCCATTGTAATGAGGATTTTCTCTCCCAGTAAGAACACGACATCTTCTTTTGTGTTCTCTGTTGCGATCACGTTTGTATCGTTTTTTCTTCCTTTTATTTTCTGCTTTAATGGCTGCTATGTTACCACCCAACCCACCAGCAACTGCAGCGGCACATACAGGACCGCACAATAACCCTGCACCAATACTTAATACGGCAATACCCGCTGGAGATGTTGCAACATTTTTTATGCTTTTACCAGCTTTTTTTAATGCTTTTCCTGGTCTGAATCTTTTTCTTCTAAACCCTTCTTTTTGTTCTTGTTCTTGTTTTTGTTCTTGTTCTTGTTTTTGTTCTTGTTCTTGTTCTTGTTTTTGTTCAATTTGTTTATCTAGGTATTGGATCAATATCGTAAACACAAACAGTCCAATCAAAAACAACACATAATTATTGTACATTCGTATAATCTACAATAATATCACATAATTATTACTTGCGCTTTTTCGTGAACATCTCTGTTGTTGTTTCCGTTTCTTCTCCTTCTTTATCTGTTTCTTCTCCTTCCTCTTCTTCTTCTCCGTCTTCTCCGTCTTCTCCGTCTTCTCCGTCTTCTTCCTCTTCTTCTTCTTCTTCTTCTGTTTTAAATCCTTCTACACGAAGTTTTGTACCATACTTTAATATATTGGTAACCACCAATGCAATACAAAGAATCACCACCATATTTTTGCTAAAGAATGAAGTTAAGAGGCCTACAATGACCATAATGACCAATGACATATGATCTTGTTGTGTCATTAATTGCACTACGTTTCCGAGTACAATTGCAAATACAAAGTACAACAGATAACGGTTATATAAAATCGATTTCGGGATACCAGCGATTGATTTACCACCTCTTGGAATTTTTGCCATTATATACTAAATAAACATATTTTTCTGGATTTTAGTTGGACTCACTTGAATCAACATAAAAATAAATTGCCACGAATATATATAATTATGTTTGTTGATATTGGATATTCCTTACTAAAAGGCGCTCTATTAGGTGGTACATTATCTTTACTTGGATATGTATTGGATTATACAATAAGTTCAAATAGTCAAGAACGCATTGTAAAAGAGAAAGCCGAACACTTTGTCCAAGCGCACAAATACATTGTACAAAATTTAATGTTGATAAGTCCAACCGTATATATGATTGTTGACATGACATTATTGGATCACAATATGAAATTTTATATGTATCAATACATTGGTCTTTTACTAACACAAAACATTGGGTATTTTTTTGTACATAGGGAGATGCACCGAAACCGAAATTTATATAAATTCCATCAATTTCATCATAACTTTGACAATGTATTGACACCGAGTATTGGTAATGCGGTATCGCCGGCGGAATTCTGTATCGCATATATATGTCCGTTTGTATTGGGTGCATTTTTATTTACTCCCACTGAAGTTACTTATCTCGCTTCTATCGGCACTGTAGGAATAGGAAATTTAGTAATACATACGTACGAATTAAACAATATAGGATGGATACCCGGATTCGTATCTCCCACAAAACATATCAAACATCATGAAGTTCGAGACAAACACTTTGCTGCACCTATATTTGATATTGATGCGATGTTTGAATATGTTATCGTACAAAAAAATGGGTGAATACACATTCGGTCTTAGTTTACAATATTTCCAGATTCAAAGTATTTGTTCACAACATTTTTATCGTTTTCAGGACCATGTAATATTTTTTGATACAGATCTTGCAATGGCTCTTTTACGGCCTCTCGTGCATATGCTTCTGCATATAATCCACAATTTACATTATCTCTGCATTTATATCTATTTAAATCCGTACTATTCCGGAGTTTACCAAAAATACTATTACCAACATCTGTGAAATATTTATTCAAATGAAGTTTTGTTGCTTTTACTTTTTCACTTGTATATTCCTTATTCTTGTCAATAATTGCATTGACATGTTTTTCAGAAAACTTACCACCATTCAAATTTGTATCTGATATAATGGATGTTGCCTGCAAAGGTAGTGTACTCGCGTTTGCAATTTTGGCGTTCAATGCATCTACTGCTTGACGCCGTTTCATTTTCATATACGCATTCGCTTTTTGTCTCGCTCTATTTCTCCTCCTTCCTCTCTTTTTTTCTTTTTTGTTCCTGCCAAATAAGCTTCTCCTAGCCCCCCCAAATCGTTTTCGCATTTTTTTCTTCCATCTTGTTTTTCTTCTCCTCCTCCTTCTCCTTTTAAACTCTTCACTTATCGCTGAAACTGTATATGGATTTTGCAATATATGCAAAACACACAGTCCAATTGTGCAAATAACAATCAAATTCTTACTAAAAACAGACGTTAACAAACATGTGATTACAAACACAGCTATATAGAACCATTCTTCGTTTATACTTAATATTATGAACTGTCCAAATGAGACTAAAACAAAAGAATACAATAACAATGGATTATATAATATATTTTTGGGAATCATACTATATTATACCGACAAAATAGTTTCTATTTATAATTCATGTTTCTGGATTTTCTAAACTATCTACGGTGGATAACTCGGGAGACGAATCCGACGTATATTCAGGTATAGTCTCACCACCATATATATCTAAAACTTCTTTGACTACTTCTTCACGTTGTATGTCTTCTTTGTCGAATTCAAAACTCGAAATACTACTCGACCGTTTGCCTCTAAACCTCCGTAGGAAATCTTCGAGGCCATTCATTTCATCTCGTTTATCATGTTGATCTAAATCACCGGTAATGACTAACCGACTATTTTCACCCATGCGTGTTAAGAGCATTTTCATTTGAGACATGGTGCAATTTTGCATTTCATCTGCGACAATCCAAGCATTCTTAAAAGTACGTCCGCGCATGAAGCCTAATGGTGCGATTTCGATAATCTTATCTTCCAACAAGGTTTGTACTTCTTTCACGGACATGAATTGATACAAGATATCATAAATCGGTCGAATCCATGGTGCCATTTTGTCTTCTAATGTGCCGGGTAGATATCCCAGATCTTCATCCACAGATACAGATGGTCGTGTAAATATCATTTTTTCATACGAACCAGAGAAGAAATGTCTTATCCCATATTCCGTCGCAAACAACGTTTTCCCAGTACCTGCTGGGCCATTTGCAACGACTATTTTTTTCTGTTTGTTGCGGAGTATACTGGTGTAGATTTCTTGACTTTTGTTTTTCGGTTTTGTAAATTTCTGTTCGAATGAAGCCTTTTCGTTGTGCGACAAATACTGAAATCCGTTCCCTGTACTTGAACTTCCATACGTTTTATTACTTCCATTGGCCTGATTGTAATCGTCACGAATACTCATTTCATCTCGGATACATGTCTCAATGTATTTTTGGTTCAATCGTTTACATTTCTGCCTTTGTCTCTTCTCTTTCTTTTTAGGAAGCTTACCTACATCAGAGTCTAGTGCAGGGAAATCGGAAACCAGAAGGTTGTCGGAAATCTCCATTTATACAAACACTATATATTTTTTTCGGTCCGCCGAATCGTTACTACAGCCGAAAACAAATAATTTTGTGTAAAAAATAGCACTGTAATGAATTTCCTAAATGATTTTTTTAAAAAATATCAACAATAATCAATTTATTTAGGAATAATATCTTTTGTATGTATATAAATATGCCAGTCAGTCCATCTCGTAGACGAAATTACAGACGTGTAGGAAAACGTTCCATGTGCAGAGGAAAGAGTATTCGTGCGCCTAATAAATGCAAGAAGGTTAAGCACTGTAAAGTTGCAAGTGGCAAAAAGAGAACTTATTGTCGCAAAAAGAAGGCCGTTCGATACAGCAAACGTTCGCGTAAGTAAGTGATGAAAGATATGATAACAATGTAACAAATTGTTATGATAAAGTGATAGACGAGACAACAACAACAACCTTTTACAACTCAACATCTGTATTGAAGTAGTTATACAGTAGATTTTCTGGATTATGATTTTTTACTTCGCCGGGTAACATTTGTGCCGATTCATACATTTGTCGCAGTACATTCAATGGGGTGGTTGTACCTACTTTAATCAACCCTTGTTTCAGTAAGAACTTTTTGACGTCTTTGATAGGGGCTTGTTGTAAATCAATAGATTTCAAATTGGTTCTATTTCGTATGGTTTTGTTGGATACCAACACAGAGACACGAGGATGTACTTTTGACTTGCCTACATGAAATGTTCGTCGTAATATGCGTCTTTGTTTTTTCTGTTTTTTCGGAATACACGGGTTTGTCTCATTTTTGATTTGCATTTGTTCCATTTTGCTGATATTTTCAATACGTTCATTCAAAGTTCGTTCATACTGATCCATCGATGCAGAAGGAGGAATATTAATCAAAGGTTGTGGTGGTTTGGGAAGAGAATTTGTTTTTTGGGTTTGGTTTACCCATGTACGGTATGTTGGTAGACTGCCATTCTTTAAACACCCATATGGTTTTGGTGCAACAATATGTACGGGTGGATCTTGTGCGGATGGTATCGTCATATTATCTAAATGAATACGAGGTGGCATAGATGCAACCAAGTTATGTTTTTCCACGTGATTATGTCTCGCGGTTGGTGGATGAATAGGAATTACATTACGTATGGTTTGATTATTCATTTTCTTCAGTTTTCTGTCTCGTTTTTCTTGTGTTTTTTCGTTTACTTTTGACAGGAATTGTAATGATTGTTCAAATTCACTTTTCGGCAGATCTGTTTCTATTTGTATTTGCGATTGTATAGGAGTCGATTGTATAGGAGTCGATCGAATTGTGGATTTTGACCCTTGTTGATGATTCCGTATCATTTTCAGCAAGTTTTTTTTCAAAGTAGAATTGTTTTTGGGTTTCGGTGGCGCTTTCACTTTGATCGGGTTTTTACTTTCTCGTGGCTTTCTGGATTTCCGGGTTGCGTTTCCGGACATTTTGAATAATTCTGGATTTATTTGAATCGTTTTTCTTTCTGTTGTATCTGCCATTTAGTGAAACAATAGATATTATATATATAAACTCAACAAGTTTTCTTTATTCTCGGTATCCTTATTCTCTTTGTTTTCTTTGAATATTTTGAATCCGTCGTTCATATCTTCTATGGTAATACTTTTTTTCAAAGAAGGATCTTTCCCAAATATTCTTTGAGCATGAGACACTTTCACATACGAGAACAACAATTCCATGTCTCGTCCATTATATTTGAATTGATCTTTTTTGTCACTAAACCACTTGATATCGACATCATCCGAGCATTTCCATTTTGAGTCATTGACTATTTTCACAAATATATTCATCAGTTCTTCTATTGTGTAAGGTTCAATGTCAAACTTCCAAATGAACCTGCTTTTCAAACCAGCATTGATTTTAAAGAATGAGTTTTCCAGTTCGTTTTCATACCCGGCGATAATCATCATCAGATTGTTTCTATTATCACTGAGACATTCACACAAAGTATCAATGCATTCTTTGGAATACGATTCGTCTACAGAAAAGGAATATGCTTCGTCAAAAAACAAGACACCACCAATTGCATCATCGATCACTTTCTTGGTTTTTATCGCGGTTTGGCCTAAATAACCAGCAACTAGGTCGGACCGTGTTATTTTTTTGAAATACGTTTTTTTGAGTATACCGAGTTTCGAATACATACGTCCAATTATTTTCGCAATTTCGGTTTTACCCGTTCCGGGTGGACCAGTAATAATCATATGTTTGTAATCGTCTTTGGAATCATCGAAATGTTGTATAAAATACAATAATTGGCGTAACGTCGATCGTTTCAAGGGTTTATTACCAATCATGTTGTTGAGAGACTCAAGTTCGGGTCGGATATTATGAAGTGCTTTTAGGTCAATGTTGTATTTGGTATCATCGGCATACGGATATTTGTTCAGCATTTCGAGCATATCAGAAATCGTATGTAAGGGGAAGTCAATCTGACAATACGTCTTTTCTTTTACATCTAATTTGAGTTCACCAATTGGGTTGAATTGTAGTATTTCATGTTGGTTCTGCCATGACAAGTACGGGTTTGATTTGTTATAAAACGAATAGAAATCAGTATCGGATGTTTTTGTATCTAAAGATCGATAATATTGTAAGTAATTCTTCTTGTAGTGATTTTGAGATGCATCAAACAGCTGTAAACAGTCATTTAGAGACAAATTCTTCTTGTGTTGGTATGTGTCCATTTGATGGACAAAGCTTTTAAATGGATTTTGCATGGGGCTATTTATATTAACCGGCGAATTTGGTTGCATAAATACGGGTTTGTTTATTTGATTTAGGAATTGTATTTAAACCATTGTTTTGATAAAAAATACAGGAATGTTTACAAGAATTTGTCATGATAAAATAGAAGAATATGAAGAAAGGAGTTAAGAAACAAACCCGAAAAAAGAGACAAACACAAAAAAGCAAACAGACCAAACAGACCAAACAGACCAAACAAACACAAAAAACAAACACATACACTGAAATCGAATACAACAGTAACGATGGTATGTTGACCACCGTTTGGGGTCCAGCTATGTGGCATTATCTACACACCATGAGTTTCAATTACCCTGTGAAACCAACAAACAAAGACAAAACGCATTATTATGATTTTATTGTAAAATTACAACATGTCCTTCCTTGTGGGAAATGCCGACAAAATTTGAGACAAAACTTCAAAAAATTGCCAATTAAAAAATGCGCCATGAAATCACGTTATACATTTTCAAAGTACATTTATGACTTACATGAGCTGATCAACACTATGCTTGGGAAGCGGTCTGGTCTATCATACGAAGACGTGAGGGAACGATACGAACACTTTCGATCCAGATGTTCCAAAGATTCCAAAACAAAGAAAAAGAGACAAACGCGAAAACAAAGGCTGGAAAAAGGGTGTACCGAACCCATTATAGGAGAAAAGTCAAAATGCGTTATCAATATTGTTCCAAAAACAGAGAAGGTAAATACGTTTAACATGGACAAGCGTTGTGAAAAGATTCGTGCATCTAATGTTTAGGAATTTCAATATCATTTTATATTATATAAAATTATAGGATGGACTCAAAAACGAAGAAAGAAGACAAAGTCCCATTTTGGGGGGACGACCCAAATGTAATATTAAAATTCGAATATATCATGGAGCTGTATCCATCTGAGACAATGACGTCTTCTCAAAAATTAAATGCAATCACGCGGTCTGTTATCTTACTAACCGTTGTCGGGAGTTTCTTTTCAAACCCGGTAAGGCTATTAATCATTGGATTATTCACTTTAGCAGCTGTGTGGTATTTGCATTATCACCAAACCACCACCAAACGTGTGAAATTCGAGGAGGAGGCATTTACAAATCAAGACCCGGTCAAAGAGCGTACTGTGCTACCCCAAGATCTGTTTTCTACACCACAATCGAATAACCCATTCGGAAATACGATGTTATCTGATTATGACGAAGCAGATAAGAAAAAGCCAGCGCCACCTTCGTATAACAAACGAATAAATGATCATATTGTTACACAAGCCAAGCAAGCAATTATGGACAACAACCCAGAACAACCCCATATCACAAATCGACTATTTTCTGGATTGGACGACGATCTAGCATTTGAGCAATCTATGCGTCCATTTTATAGTATGCCTAGTACTACAATACCAAATGACCAGCAATCGTTTGCAGAGTTCTGTTATGGTAGTATGATATCTTGTAAGGAAGGAAATGAATTTGCGTGTGCCAGAAATATGACACGACATACAAATATGTGAATGGGAATGGGAATGTGAATGGCAATGGGAATGTGAATGGGAAGACTTTAGCAAATGATCATCCAGGGTCAAATAATAATTTTACTATGATAATTTACAATAATATTTTACTATAGTATAATAAGATGCTTTCGCAACAAATGAGTTACGCTTTTAACAATATGGGACGAATCGGAAATGATTCCTCAGACCAGTCTCAAAAAACGGTACAAAATAATCAATTTTTAAATACAATGTTAACGAATCACTTTAGCGGACAAGTGTCCGACAACCACATCCAGTTTGCTACTTCCCATCACGGTGTAATGGTCAACGGAGTCAATGGTGGTTCTGGTATCAACGGGTCTGTAGTAGATGCGGAATCTAGTTTGTTGATGAAAGTCGGACAAGAACGTCCCTACGAAAAGTTGGTTTTACAAGAACGTCCTTTTTTAACCGTTCCCTATTTAGGAAAAGGGTCTGTAGATCCTACTCTTGAATCACAGCTAATGCAAGGCGAGACTATCCGCGGCAAAAAGAGTGTTTGTACTGTTATGGAACGGAACTTTAACAACATTGCTGATTATCCTTTAGATGATCGCAAACGCGCAAACGCAAACACAGTGGAGGAAATGGCATTGGCTGGATGGACACGTGGAGGTAAATCTACCCGAGAATCTGGTGAACAATACTTTAGTCAAAAATCGAAGCCATCTGATTTGAGTTTCTAATTCGTTTATTTTAGGTGATATGTGAAATAATATGTAAGTGTAGTATATATTATGGCACTACAAGGAATCGAATCTTTCAGTTCTGAATATCAATCTGCAGGACAATCTGCAGGACAAACCACAGAGCAATCTCAAGGACAAACAACAGGTGGTAGACGCAGGCGCAGAAGATCGCAGAAAAGCAAACGCAAGAAGTCACAAAAACGTAAACAGTCTAGAAAACGTAGAAAGTCTCAACGCAAAAGACGTTAAATTTATAATATAAGTAATATATTCTATTATAAATGGATTCAGAATCACCTATTGTAACACATATAAAAACGCAACCCTCTTTTCTTTTTTATTCGGACAACAGAGAGTATCGGAAAACGATGCGATCCATCTTTCAGATGGATTCATGTGAAATAGCCCCATACTCAGATTTATCTGTCAACGAGATCGATAGTGATATAGACGAAGAATCAAAAGACGAGATGCAGTATGATATGAAACAAATGGATCAGTATTTGACAGAGTTATATGAAATCACCCAAAAAGAACCATTGTTTTTACAGTTATACGTAAAAGCCGCCGCACAAATGTTATCCGAAGACCCTTTGATTGGTCAAGTTGTGCTATGTTCGTATGATTATTTCAATCTGTATTTCTCATGCATATGGTTTTATCTTCACGGTGGCAAAACATCCCTTAAAGGATCTGTAGAATATACGCGTTTAGCAGAAATATTAAAATGAGGGATAGAGATATAGCAACATGGCTTCTACACGAAATAAGAACACACCCGGAAATTACGCTTTAGAAAAAAACCAATATATCCGAAGACACCAGGAAATTATGTATAACCATGCACCACAAGGTCAAGCATATTCAAGAAATTTTGCCGGGAATGGGCTATTAATGGGAAGAATGGCTGGGCGTGATTTAGCAGACAATGATACCCAGATCGAGTCGGCTTTACTAGGAATTGGTTCAACCAATCTCGAGAACCCATTGCCGAAAGTAGAACCTATGATTCATCAACACAAGAGTTTGAATGTGATCAGTCGAGTTCCAATGATACTTCCTTTGCCACATATGCCCGAAACAGAACACCGTCCCATGTATTTGAACTAGAACACAAACAAAAACACTATTACAAAATATATTCCGGATCAAAAATCCGATCAGTATCAATACAGATCTTTTTCACTTCTGTATTGCTACGTAATGCATTTAAGATGGCATAACTAAAAGTAGAACCATTTCCATTGTATGGGTTCACATTCCCTACGAAGACACCGTTACATTGTTGTCCGATAATCAAATCCAAAATCGCATTTACATCCCGTCCTTCAAATTGTGTTTTATCCATGAAATGGAATTTGTAACCGTGGTCGGACATGTATTGTGTAATTGCATTGTCCTGGTCCGAGGATAGTAATATGGTAGTTGTGTCGGGTAAAATATGTTGTTGAATGATTCTTATGTATTTTTGTTCTAGGATAGATTTGTATAAGTCGGGATCAATGTTATTAATATTCGCCCAGAATGGGATCGCGTCATTTTCTATACGCAGATGAATCACATTGTAACACGAAGCGTGTAATGATTCCATAAAATGTTGAGTTGCCTCATAAAACCTCGGTTGAAACGAAATGTTGTTTAAAATATCATGGAACGAGTCTACTTGATTTTTGGCGTGACGGATATTCGTTCTACAAGTAGTAGGTAAATGTGAAAACTGTTTAAAATCTAGTTTGATTGGTTCTAATTTTAACATAATGTATTCATCGAGTAGTGTTTCGTGTGTATGTCCATTCAATGTGTACGTTACATAAACATGCTTAAGAGTACCGGGGAGAGGATCACCGTTTTCACATATTGTATTCAAATTTGTTCCAATTGGGATTTCTAGTACATTGTCGTGTACAAACGTAGATTTTACAAGTTCTGTGATATCGGTAATATGATGTGGTCTTAATCCGAATTCAACACGATTGATTTCAAAATGCACATTGGATGTAGGGACGATTTGAACTTCATAAGAAGCCAACCATTTATTCATTTTCGGGATATCTAAGACTATTTGTGATAAGCAATACGAACCGCTATTATAATCACATAGAAAGTCGGATAAAAGGATCGTAGAAAATCCTGGGAAGGTTTTCCCGATTAAAAGACTGTTTGCCAACGAATATAATTGGTTACATAGACCAAGACCATGATCTCCGAATTTACAATAAATAACTTGTTCTTTAAAAGAGTGGTCGACCGTATTTTTGTAAACGTCAGGGGTATATGGTATTTCATATAAATGTCTTAAATCACACACATTGAAAACTAGAGGATTATTTTGCATGAGCCAAAATTCGGCATCATATTTTTGTTTTAATTCGGTTACACATAATGAACGAATATAATCAGCGGTGGCCCACCAGAAGTTCCCGGAATAGTGAGGCGGGTTTTCTTGATGAAAACATTTTCTTCTATATAAACAACCAACCGTATCGTATATATCTAACAACGATAAACACTGTTCATGGTTCGTTACAAGCGAATAGAGCATGAAATGTATCCATGAAAATATACCATCTATGTATATACTGTTTTTTTTATGAGAGACACCTTTCGTGTGCAAATAGAAGATTTTATATTCTGGATGGATTTTTGCGAATTGATGCAACGATCGTAGTGTGCAATTTTCAAAAAGAGTTGTGTCTTGTGAGTGATTTTGGATGATTATTTTTTCATGGAGTTTTGAATAGATGGATGTATCCAGTGGTAGTCCAACGTGGTTGACAAACAAAACATCTAATTTATCGATAAGCTTTGAGTCGATAATATAATGTAGCAATTGCAACAAGACTTCATCCTTCCATTCGCTCGTGTAAGTACTGTGGAGAAAACACGCATTTTTTGATTCGACAATCATTTGGTTGGTTATAAAATATATTGAGAATGATATGTTTATATATTTTACTGATTATGACTTTTCCGATCATAAGACAATCTCCTATTTTTTCATCCGTTTTGTGATGTTGTGTTTCATTTGAGACATATTTCGAAAGGTCATATTATGTTTTGAATTTATCGCTGTGTTATTTAGTATTAGTTCTACCACTGGTTCTAGATCTACCACTGGTTCTAGATCTACCACTGGTTCTAGATCTACTACTGGATCTAGATCTACTACTGGATCTACTACCGGTTCTGGATCTACTACCGGATCTACCACCGGTTCTGG
>ERZ807291.2274-NODE-2274-length-29265-cov-7.203458_pt1 | contig 29265 bp, 21 predicted proteins | sample MGYA00521257_ERZ807291 | MGnify/ENA primary metagenome ERZ807291 (study PRJEB31413, sample SAMN03169783) | marine metagenome | biome: Marine; feature: Water; material: Subsurface seawater | place: North Sea | collected 2011-04-28 | depth 1 m m ...
ATATATAAAAATGATGAAATTCAAACACACACTAATAGCAGCCTTAGTATTAATTGGCACTGCAGCACAAGCACAACTTTCTACACCACAACCGAGCCCTACGGCTACTATAAGTCAAAAAGTTGGCCTTACAGATGTAAGCGTAACCTACAGCAGACCAGGCATGAAAGACAGAACAGTATTTGGTGATGTAGTACCTTTTGATAAACTATGGAGAACTGGAGCGAACAAGGCTACAGCAATCACTTTTAGCACAGATGTTCAGTTTGGCGGCAAAGATGTGAAAGCAGGAACCTATTCTCTTTTCACTATCCCCGGCAAAACAGATTGGACGATTATCCTAAACAGTAATACGGAGCTTTGGGGTACAGGCGGATACGAAGAGGCTAAGGACGTAGCTCGTATCACTGTAAAGCCTTCAGCGTTGAACGATCAAGTAGAGTCATTTACGATAGATTTTAGCGATTTTGATGGAGCAAAAGGCCATATGAACCTAACGTGGGAAAACACTAAAGTGACAGTATTAATAGAAACTCCTGCCAACGCTATGGTAGAGAAGCAAATAAAAGAAATGTTAGTAGACGGTCCTGGTGCAGGAACGTATGCGAACGCTGCTGTTTTCTATCTAGACAACGATAAAGACTTAAACCAAGCGTTGACATGGATTAATTTAGCAATAGAAAAACGTCCAGAAGCATTTTGGTACATGCACCAAAAAGCAAAGATCCAGGCTAAAATGGGTAAAACCGATGAAGCTATAGCTACTGCAGAAATGTCAATGAAAATGGCTAAAGAAAATGAAGAGGGTGACTATGGATACGTAGGAAACAATGAAAAACTCATTGCAGAACTAAAGAAATAATTTGTTTTCATGCTGTCATCCTGAGCGAAGTCGAAGGGTAAACGGACATAAAAACCATCGAAAGAAATAGTAGAAGCCGCTTCCTTTTGGGAGTGGCTTTTTTGTGTGTTCTCGGTACAGTTTTGCTTCAGCAAAACCACTCGTCCCGTATGAGACTATCGCGGGACAAAAAATAAGAGACAACGCGAAGATGAAAGTTGTCATTATTCAAAGAAAGCTATGTCTTGAAAAGCTACACAGCATGAAACGGAGACGATTGTCATTTCGAGTGTTTTTCGACGATAGGAGAAAAATGTATCGAGAAATTAACAATTAATATCAACTTTTCGACTCCGCTCAAAGTGACATCAATTACTGTTTAATACTCTTTGGCAATAACACCTGTAGCAGAAACCCAAATACAACGACTAGTAAGCATCCCACTATATTGTACCACAGGTATCCCATTTCTAAGATACCACTCGCTTCTCCATTTGCATTGAGGTAATGAATATAAATCACAACAGACTCTGCTAGTAGTGCTGCTATGAATACAGCATTTCCTTTTATCCATTTGAAATAAAATGCTACGATGAAGATACCAAGTATAGTTCCATAAAACAATGAGCCTAGCAGGTTTACTGCCTGTATCAGGTTTTCGAATAACGAAGCATACGTAGCAAAGGTGATGGCAAGTAAGCCCCAGCCGAGCGTAAACCAGCGACTCGATTTCACATAATGTGTATCGCTCCCCTTTTTATTAATACTTCGTTGATAGAGATCTATGGTAGTGGTGCTGGCCAAAGCATTGAGCTCAGAAGCAGTGCTACTCATGGCCGCACTAAACATTACAGCAAAGAGCAATCCGATCATTCCAATGGGTAGGTTGTCCATCACAAATCCCATGAAAATATAGTCTTTGTCATTCGTCTCCGCTTTAGGGTTTACTTGTGTCACTAGTGACTTCACTTTTTCACGAACCACTTTAGATTTCGCCTCCAATTCTAGAGCTTCCGCTTGTGAGATGCGCATCGCTGCCTCGTCATCGTTTTGAGCTTGAAGAGCAAGCGTAGTGAGCACATCCTTTTTAGCATTAAACAGTTCGGTATGCTCTGTCTCTAGTTGAGCAAGGTCACTTGCATATTCCGACTGTTCCACTTCTGCTTTAGCTACTTTATTGAAAAAAACAGGTGGCTGATTAAATTGGTAAAAAACAAAAACCATCACCCCAATAAAAAGGATGACGAACTGCATAGGCACTTTGAGTAAACCGTTCATAATAAGTCCTAATCGACTCTCTGAAAGAGATTTACCTGTCAAATAGCGTTGGACTTGACTCTGGTCTGTGCCAAAATAAGACATAAAAAGAAACAAGGCGGCGGTGATTCCTGACCAGAAATTGTACCGGTCACTTAGATCAAAATCGAAGTTAACTACATTGAGCTTACCCATTTTACCAGCTACGTGTAGTGCGTCTATGAAACCTATGTTTTGCGGCAGCATATTGATGACCATTATTCCTGCCAATATCATCCCGCCCATCATCACAGCCATTTGCTGTTTTTGAGTTTGGGTGACTGCTTTGGTACCCCCAGATACAGTGTAGACGATGACGAGTACACCTATGAAAATATTGGTGAGTGTAAGATTCCATCCAAGTAAGGTGGATAGTATAATGGCGGGGGCGTAGATGGTGATTCCTGCCGCTAAACCTCGCTGTATCAAAAAAAGAAGTGCTGCCAGAGTTCGCGTTTTTAAATCAAAACGGTCTTCTAAAAACTGATAGGCGGTGTATACTTTTAGTTTATAATAAATAGGGACGAAAGTCACGGAAAGGATAATCATAGCTATCGGCAAACCGAAGTAAAATTGTATGAAACGCATTCCGTCTGTATAGGCTTGTCCAGGAGTAGAGAGGAAGGTAATCGCACTGGCTTGAGTAGCCATAATACTGATACCTATTCCCCACCATTTGGTATCATTGTCCCCTTTGAGGTAGCCTTTTAAGTCTTTAGCACCACGTGTTTTCCATACTCCGTATATGACTATTAGGAGAAGTGTGCCTATAAGTATAATCCAATCTATGGTGCTCATGAAAAGTGCTGTGTAAATAGGTAAAACAAGAGAATTAAGATGCTAAGCACTGCAATCAGCAGGACGTACCATCCTGACCATGATTTAAATACGGGTGGCTTTTCAGAATTACTCATTTCCCATTTCTATAAGGTTTACAAGTAGTCTATAGGCTCCTGGCACTCCAGCAGGCAACTCTCTGAAAAAGGATATTCCCGTGTACGCATAGTGCCCTTGGCCATACGGAGCTACGAGCAATGCTCCATCGCGTGGAGGTTCGTTGACATCATGCCAGCTGATGAGTGCGGTGTACTTTTCATCCCACTCGCTTGGGAAATAGAGACCGCGCTCCTGTACCCAGTTGGTGAAATCTAATTGGGTTATTTTATTAGGTGTATTAAGCACAGGGTGGTCCGCATCTAGGAAAATCACTTCGGAGTTTTCTTCGGTCACTCTGTCTCGAGATAGGGTGATGGGGTATGGTCCAAAGTCTTCAGTTTTCATGCGATGACGAGTATTGTACTGTACGATGAGATTTCCGCCTTGATTCACATATTCCATCAGTTTAGGAGCCATATAAGGTGAGCGTTCGTCTATGTTGAAAAAACGAATTCCCGTGAGTATAGCATCGTATTGCTTTAGGTTTTCTAGTTCCAAATATGCTTCGGTGAGTAGTGATACTTCGTAGCCTATGTTCTGAAGCGCCTCTGGGACAAGGTCTCCTGCTCCAGCTATGTAGCCAATTTTTTTACTTTTTGTTTTCACGTCTACGTATACCAGTTTGGTTTTAGTTTCTGGAAACCACACTTGGGTAGGTATGTGATCGTAGGATATGGTTTTTATTTCTTGGGATTTTTTGCCGTTTATGATGATGTCTAAAAACCCGTTCTGGTTTTGCTCTCCAGGTGTAATTGTGAGAATCACCTTTTGTTCATCGCCTTTTTTGGCTAATGAAAAGGTTCTATCGTAGTCTATTTTCCAGCCCATTGGCGTCATAGCGATTAGCTGTCCTTCCTGATTATCAGAGTGGGCTTTTAAGGTAATTTCCACTTGACGAGGTTCTTGGTTAGAGAATAGGTTGATCCGCTGGCTTACATTGGCGGTCACCGCAGGAGTAATCACAAAAGGGCGATACATCTCTCCTTTCACAGGGTCGTTCCATTTATATACGAGTGGAACTTCTACCACTTCAGTATTTTTAAAACCATACGAAGCGGTAAAATTCACCGAAGGATTATTTTCTGGCAATCCGATGAGGTTTTGGTCGGTTACATTGTAGGTGCCGAGTGTTCCTTCTTGTTCCAACCAATACGGTTGAGAGATAGGAAGGTCTTTTACAGCAATTTTACGTTGCATGATAGGGACCTCGCGCGACCCAAATTTTTCGGAATACCCTAAATTTAAATTTTCTATTGACAGCAATGTGAGGTTGTTTCCGCTTCGGTCTACAAACTCAAAAGTCACTTCTACAGAATCTCCTTCAGCAGCCGAGTATTCACTTGCTACGGCTTCTAGATATACTCCACGTGTTTGTAGTAAGAGTTGCCCAATGTCTTTAATTTTTTGAACAATGAACGGGTTTTCATTCGCACCCAATTCAAGTAGTTGACCACGCAGATTCTTTAATTCTTTGAAACTACCTGCAGGATTTTCAACAGCATAGTTTTTAATCAAATTGTCAATTATACTCTGTACGTTTTTGCTGCCTTCTATTCTACTCCAGTCGCTAGCATACCCTTCAAAAAGGTCTTCGTTGGCAGGAGTACCCACCAAGTGCTCAAAGTATTCTATCTGCTCACCACGAGTACCTGTAGACCCAAATCCCTGGCTTTTGTGCTTTGAACGGCTACGTGCTGCAAGCTCATTGTAGCTTGTGCCAAGCACTGGATTGTACTTCCCGATGTCTATAGCTACTACACCTGGGTCGTCAGCAGATATACTATCGTTCCACCATCGGCCGGTGTTTACTACAACTCGAGTAGGTTGCCATACGTCCACATATTCCAGCTGCTCGGGGTACTTGGTGCTGTCTCCCGCTATCCCAAAAGCCTCTTTGGCCAATAGAGCAGAAGCCGTGTGGTGTCCGTGTCCGCCGCCGCCATCTGTGGGAAATCTGCATACAATTACGTCTGGTCTAAACTTACGGATGACCCAAACCACATCACCTAGTATTTTTTCTTTATCCCATATTTCTAGGGTTTCTTCTGCTGTTTTGGAGTAGCCAAAATCATTGGCTCTAGTAAAATATTGCGTGCCGCCATCTGTGCGGCGAGCAGCGAGTAGTTCTTGTGTACGAATGATTCCGAGCTCTTCGCGTATTTCTGTGCCTATCAGATTCTGTCCACCATCGCCTCTGGTGAGTGATAGATAGGCAGTGTTGTATAGTTTTTCATTCGCACAGTAGCTTATGAACCGTGTATTCTCGTCATCTGGATGAGCAGCTAGGTAGAGCACATTACCCACTACATTGAGCTTTTTAATCTCTTGATATATCTCGGCACTATTGAGCTGTTTAGGCATTTGAGCTAGTGCAGATGCACAAGCCAAGATAAGAAGTGAGAAAAGGATTTTTCGCATAGGGTCAAAACTAATGAAATGCGAGATAGTTTTAAGGATGAGGATTAGAATGTGGCAAGTATTTTACCGCTTTACATAAAGTCTATTGAATGTACTCACGCTGTTTCTGTCATACGCGAGCATTGAACCATAGATGAGAAAGGGTATTCCGAACATGCCATACCAAACTACTACCACATCTTTTTCGTAAAGCAAGCAAAATAAAATGAGAACAGCGAGAGCACGTGTGATTAAAAAAGCAGGTAGCAGGAGCTATAAAAAGACAAACTTTTTTTATACAAACCGCTCATCGGTTTCCATCACCGTACCACATTTATCACAAGTACGCAGTTCTTCACTCGCATAAAACTCGCGAAAACGAGGAATGAAGTCCTTTTCGATATCGTTTAGTGGGAATTTGTATTCGTGTAGTTTGTTGTTGCAGTTATCACAAAACCACATTAAGCCATCTTGCTCACCGTGGGTACGCTTGCACTCTATTACTAAGCCTATACTGCCTTCGCTACGCATCGGTGAGTGAGGTACGTTGGCAGGCAAAAGGAACATTTCACCTGCGGTGATGGGTATATCTACAGCCTTTCCATCCTCTTGAATGCGCACGTTTATGTCGCCTTCTAGCTGGTAAAATAGCTCTTCGGTTTCATTGTAGTGGTAGTCCTTGCGCGCGTTAGGCCCCGCCACTATCATGACGATATAGTCTCCGGCATCTTTGTACAGGTTACGGTTTCCAACTGGTGGCTTGAGCTCATCGCGATGTTCGTCTATCCACTTTTGAAGGTTAAAAGGTCTTCTTACTGCCATAGTTTACTTGATAAAGGACGAAGTTAATCATTCCCTTCTACATCTCCATATCCCAAGTTTTTATAGTACGTTTGTAGTAGTAAATTGTAATAATAAAAAACTATGCTATTGTTTTTAAATATGGGCGGAATGGAATGGGTACTTATTGTATTTGCTGTTCTCTTACTCTTCGGTGGTAAAAAAATTCCTGAATTAATGAAAGGTCTAGGCTCTGGTATAAAAGAGTTTAACAAGGCAAAAAATGACGTAAGTGAAAGCCTGCGTGAAGGAATGAATGAAACTCCAAAAAAGGAGAAGAAGACTGAGGACAAGTAAGTGTGCATGAGCCCAAAGAAGTACACGTCATTATATGAAGTACAGTCTGACCTAAAAAGCGGTGCTATCACCTGTGCCCAATTAGCAGATTATTACCTTAACCAAAACGAGAAAAATGCACACCTGAATGCAATGCGAGAAGTATTCACCGATGAGGTGCGTACTCAAGCAGCAAAGGTAGATGTAAAGTTAAAAAATGGAACTGCGGGTAAACTGGCAGGTATGTTTTTAGCTATAAAAGACAACATCTGCTACCTAGGTCATAAGGTGTCCAGCTCTTCCAAAATCATAGAAAATTACGAGGCAGTCTACACAGCTACTGCACTACAACGTCTTCTTGATGAAGATGTTATAGTAATAGGCAGGTGTAACTGTGATGAGTTTGCTATGGGAGCGAGCAATGAAAATTCTGCGTTTGGCCCAGTGAAAAATGCAGCCGACAATACCAAGGTTCCTGGAGGAAGCTCTGGAGGAAGTGCAGTAGCAGTACAGGCAGATTTGTGTCTATCTGCTTTAGGTTCTGATACAGGTGGATCCATTCGCCAGCCAGCTTCATTTACAGGTACTGTTGGAATGAAACCAACGTACGGTAGAATTTCGAGAAATGGCCTTTTGGCTTACGCTTCTAGCTTCGATCAGATAGGACCGATTACTAGTAGTGTATCTGACAGTGCATTGCTGTTGGAATTAATGGCTGGAGTAGATGAAAACGATGCCACTACATCAAATAAAGAGGTAAGTCACTATACCCCAGATGCTACGAAAAAATATAAAATTGCCTACTCGAAAGAGGCGATGGAGAGCGATGGTCTACAGCCAGAAGTGAAAGCCACGTACCTGGACCTCATTGCTAAACTAAAAGCTGATGGACACACGGTAGAGGAGCAATCATTTCCATACTTAGACTATATGGTGCCTTGCTATTATGTGCTTACTACAGCTGAAGCCAGTAGTAACCTGTCTCGGTACAGTGGTATGATCTACGGCACTCGAAGTCAGGATGCTACAGACATAGAATCCACATTCAAGAAATCGAGAAGCGAAGGCTTTGGCCCAGAAGTAAAACGACGAGTAATGACAGGCACATTTGTGCTTAGTGCAGACGAGTATGATGCCTATTATTCCAAAGCTCAGAAAGTGCGCAGAGTGATACGTGAAGAGAGTTTAAAAATACTGAACACGTATGATCTTTTCCTTTGTCCTACTACACCTACTACAGCTTTTGAGATAGGAGGTGACATGAGCAAGGATCCTATTAAGATGTATTTAGCGGACATTTTTACGGTACAAGCACCTCTTGCTGGACTTCCAGCTATATCCGTACCTACTGCTGAGGCAGAAGGTTTAAGCATAGGAATGCACTTTATGGCAAATGAATTTGCTGAAGTAGAGTTGTTCAATATTTCCCAAATAGTGTCAGATTACTATGCTAGTTAGCATAGTAGTCATATCTACCCTTTTAAGTATTTGGAGCATAGCTCAACATCAATCCGTAGCCACACAACTAAGTGTTATAGAACGAAAAACCCCTTTAATCTATACCGATCTGGTAGGGCAACAGGTAAGAGAATATACAGCTATTCAAAATGCCAATGAGCAGATAAAAGTTAACCTCAACCAAGACTAATACGCATCAGTGAAACTGGATAGAAACAAATATCTTGAAAGTAGGAGTCTAAAACCAAGAACACTATTGATTGCAATAGTGAGTGTTAATATTTTACTGGGTTTAGTCGTCGCGATCTTTCCTAGGGAAGGGATTTCGCTTGGGGGAGGTCAAAAATTGAAATTTGTTAGCTTTAGTGAATTAAGCGGACAAGGAGATACGTTAAAAGAGGTGAACATAGACGAAGTGCTTGCCGGAGTCTCTCCACTGGAAGAAGACGGCAGTAGCGCTGATAGTTTGGTTGTTAAAAACCCAAAAGAACAAATTGAACCAGCTAAAGACACGGTACGTAAACATACTACAGCGTATGTAGTTCGCAGAAGTCTGCAGTTGCCCGTAAATAATCCGAATGCACTACGTACACTCTTGCACGGATTAAAAAATGAGAGTAAAACTAAAGTAGTACGCATACTTCACTATGGCGACTCTCAGTTAGAGGGTGACCGAATTACAGATTATTTTAGAAACAAGATGCAGAGAAGGTTTGGTGGAAAGGGGCCAGGTATTTTGCTGCCCAATGAGCCAGCAGCGTCTGCACGGATAAGTGCTTATGTTTCTTGTTCTAACAACATAAATAAGAGAGCCATATATGTGAATGGAAGTAAAGCACCGGATGGGAAGTATGGCATAGGAGGGGCAGTATTTGAAATTTCTGGGGATAATAATCATTTCAAGGAATGGAGAGTGGCAGACACAGATTCAAACCAACGAATACCGGTATTTAGTGGAGAAACACAAGCCAATGCGTATATCCAAGTAAAAAACGGTTACTATGGCTACTCACTAGCTCGAAAATATGACAAGACCACTTTGCTTTATGAATGTGATGAACATTTTATTGTAAATGTGCGGCGAGATAGCCTTGTAAAGGATTATGTTCTTTTACCATCTAAGGGTTTAGCTACCTATAAATGGGATCAAGGTGCAGAGAAGAAATTAAAACTTAGCTTTACTAAAGGTAAATTTCCTAAAATATATGGATTGGCCTTAGATGGGGATAAAGGTGTAGCAGTAGACAACTTTGCCATGAGGGGGAGTTCTGCTGTGGGCTTTGATAAGATGGACCATCAATTGTATTCCAAGCAGTTGAATGAAATGAATGTGTGCGCCATTTTTTTGCAGTACGGTATCAATGTAGTGCCACATGTAAAAAGCGATTACAACTACTATAAAAACATCCTTATCAAACAACTTAAGAGCATTAAAGCAGCTCACCCAGGAGTATCTATAGTGGTAATAGGTCCTAGTGATATGAGCAGAAATAATGGAGGTAACATGGTATCATATAGCAATATACCCCTGATAAGAGACGCCATGAAAGAGGCTGCCTTTGAAACCGGATGCTGCTTTTGGGACTTGTACGAAGCTATGGGCGGAGAGAACTCAATGTCCGCTTGGGTAAGCAAAGGGCTCGCACAAAAGGATTATACGCACTTCAGCTATAAAGGCGCAAAATATGTCGGCGAAATGCTCTTTAATGCCATAATGGAACAAGTAGAAAGAGATTTATGAAACTAACTCCAGACTATTTTATGAAACAAGCTTTGAGGCAAGCAGAGAATGCTTTTGCTGAGGAAGAAGTACCCATAGGAGCTATAGTGGTAGCTGATAACCAAATCATAGGGAAAGGCTACAATCAAGTAGAAAAACTAAATGATCCTACGGCGCATGCAGAGATGCTAGCGATTACTGCAGCCAGCGGATATCTCAACTCGAAGTACTTGAATGAATGCACGTTATACGTCACAGTAGAGCCTTGTGTGATGTGCTATGGCGCTATACGTAATGCGCGGATAAAAAATATTGTTATTGGTTGTATGGAACCAAAACATGGCTTTACCAACTTTGTAAACAATGCACAAAAATTGAATGTGCTGAAAGGTGTGCTGGAGGAGGAAAGTAGCATGTTGATGAAGACTTTTTTTGAAAGTAGGCGGTAGGTGATACCTACTGAGTATTAGATTATGTAACCTGAAGGAAGCGCTGTCGTAGTAAAGTCTATTACCTCTTTTTCTCTTGTAAAGGCAATGGAAATTCTGCTGTTATTACTCCTATATTCTTGTTTGCTGAGCTACCAGCAATCAATGTTCATTTTCTATTTTCAATAGTACTCCTGACGTTGGTGATTTTGGCCAAGAGATGTATTTCTCCTTGAATAAAGTCCGATAATTTTTACTGTTTCCACTTGATGGGTGGCTTCACAGATGCACTATAAGGCACAGTATGGATCAGCATTTTGCCGGGTTAGTTCTCTCTGCCGTTGGAAACTAGGCGTATGTTTGTTGGAATCACAAAAAAATAAACATGAAGAAATTATTAAAACAAGAGCCATCGGAAGGAAAAATTTGCACCATAGAACTTTTTGGAGCCAAAGGGAGCAAGACTATATCTGGCGACCAGTCAATTCTTTTCACAAAACTAGTATCTACAGAAGGAACGACTACATGGATTCTATTGCATCAGAATTAAGGGTTCTCAATGGGCCTTTATGAAAAATCATCCTGCTTCCACCTAAAAATCAGTGTTTTCAAGTGAGCTGAGTCCAAAATAAAAATCGTAATTAGGTTAAAACCTTAGCACCGCATTGAACTTGATGCCGAACGGTTGAGCATTGGGGTGTTCTTCATCCAGGTATGTAAGACGGTGAATAAAATCTACGCGTATGAAACGAAAGATATTTTCGATTCCGTAGCCTACTTCTACGTAAGGTATGCCGTTTTTGAAAAAGCTTGGATTGGTTATGCTTGGTTTATTGAGTGGCATTAGGGCTCTATTGGCCTCACTCATAGTGCCATACACCGCCTTAGTATTTACAAAACTTCGCCACTTTAATCTTTTAGCTAGGGGTATTCTATTCATTATGAGCCCATTAAACTGATGCTCATAGTCTGCTGAAACATATTGGTCTGCTGCAAACTCGAAGAAATCCATCAGGTTGTAGGACAGCGAACTACTGAAAATAGACTGATTACCACGCATAATATAAAGTGCTGGGTAAGGTGCTTCGCCAAAAGTTTTATAAGCCTTAATGGTATACTCAAACATACCAAGGTTGCCCAAGCTGTTGTACTGCCAAAGCTCAGCTCCTACCTTATCAAAAGTGAAATCACCACCAAGAATATTGTCAAAACCACGGGTATAATCCAAAGACAACACCGGAGCTTTTAAATTTCCTAAGCTATATCGGCTGGTGCGTCTATAGATGAATTGCTCTTTGCGAGAGAAACGGCCTCGCAGGTTTATCGAGGTAATATCAAAGTTGGAGCGAACAGATGAGGTGGTATCACCCGAAGTTTCATAATAACCAAAATTAAAATCTCCTATGGGCTCAAACTCATAGGTCTTGTGGGTCAAATTTACCCTTTGTGTGTACCCCTTGACAAGTTCTTTTTCAGCCCATATTTTTTTGGTAAAACTTCGGTTTAACTGATCAGTACCTAATAGAGCAAATGCATCGTACAAGGCTGAGGTCCCAACATCCTCATCGGTCAAACCGATAAGTTCTACGTCGTTTTTAATAAATATGCCCGCTTTAGACCATTTCGTACGACTAAAAACATAGTCGGCAAATGCTCCGTATTTAAACTGTTCATCTCCAAAGCCATACGCACCATATCCTCTAAACTGAAAGTCTTTGTGAAATTTAGGGGAGGTTCTGAAACCGATACGGGTTCTAAGACCCTCGAGATTATTATATCCAAGTAGGTAGTACCATGGTCCGATATCTATTTTCCCTTTTGGTATATGTCCTTCTACTGCTATTTCTACAATGTCGATATAGCTTTTTATCATAGGTTGATTCTTGAGTGAATCTACCATTTGGTATACGCGCCTATCTTCTTCTGTTATCCTTTCATGGCGAGCGGTGTCCCAGTATTCTTCTGATCGGTCAAAAGAGTTGTCTGCCACCTCTACTTTTTCTTCATAAAAGGGAAGTTCATGCAGCGCGTTAATTTTCGTATTCTTGGTACTATTATAGTACAGCCCGATCATTCCCACGGTATTATTCGTGAGTTCAGCGATGTCTATCAAGACACGTGTTTTATTAGGTAGCCAGTAGGTAGGCTCGACCTCTTCAAACTCTTGTTGTATTTTTAGTTTTTCTACAAAATTTAGGTTTGCCTCACTCGTTATTTCTAGACTAAGTTGCTTTAATGCGTACGATTTGGTTTCTATCCAGATCATCCCTTGAAAAACCAGGTCCATAGGGTTTTTGGGGTCAACTTGTATTTGGTAGCAAGACTTCCCGTCTATCACTACACTATCTCTCAGCGTAAAATAATAGTAAGCATTCGCCGTACTACTCATTGGCGATATAAAATCCTTATCTAAGATATACAGGTTGTTTTCGTAGAAATTATATTGCTGAAAAGTGGAGCCAAGTATTTGCGATACATAACTCTCATCACCTACTCCCACACCTTGAATTTTTATAGCTTTTATCTTTTCTTTGGTTCGTCGAGGAAACTTACGGAAGTAATAGTCACTAATAGTTTCGGATACAAAAACAGGCAATACTTTTTTTGCTGAGCTATCGCTGAAAGAGCTAATGGTATCAAAAAGTGGCTCCATAGCACTGTATATCTTACGCCGTTTAAAGTTTTCCGTTACATTGTCTACTGCCAGCTGTACTTTGTTATATGCCTCGTATTCGTAGAATTCTATTTTCTCTGGATTGTAGTCCTTTTTGCGTTTTTGAGCACGTTTCATAATGACCACAGCAGGATTAATGCCTCCTGGCCGTACTACAAATTCTTGTAAGGTACTAGCTGCTTCACTCAGTGAGAAATCTATGACTTGGGTCTGGTTAAGTACCACTGCTTTACGCACAGAGGTATAGCCCATGTATGAGGTAAGTAGGCTGTCTACTGGTTCGGTAGTTTCTATGGAGTAGTATCCGTCAAAATCGGTAATCGCTCCTAGCTTTATATTGACCCCTCTGATAGCTACATAGGGCAAAGGGTCTCCAGTGGTAGCGTCAGTTACACGCCCAGTGATGATTGTTTGTGACCAAGCTGAAATGCTGATTAATGCAGAAAGGAGTATGAGTATAATAGTTTTCACTTTTGGTAAAGTAAGCAGCAAGTATAATTAAAAAGGAGGTTACCTTACATCAAAAATGCTAATACTACATCTTCAAAGGCTTTTGGCTGCTCCGCATGCACCCAATGACCTGCGTCTGATATACCTATAAATTCCGAATCGGTAAACGTTTCTGCTATTTTTAGCATGTCATCTTCTGTGATGTAGCCGGACTTTTCTCCGTAGATAAAAAGAGTAGGCAAACTGATAATCCACTGAAATAGCATGGCGTCTATCATGGTAGGATAGAATGCCTCAATAGGCCCAAGGTTAAATTTAAGGGTATATCCTACCTCTGCCTTATCCAAGTTTTTGAGTAAGAACTGGCGAACACCCATATTGCTTTCTATCTCTGCGAGAGCGGTATCTGCTTCCTTTCGCGTTTCACACTTGGAGAAGTCTATAGTATTGAACGCTTTGAAATAAGCCGTGTGGCCAGGGGTGTACTTTTTCGGAGCGATATCTACTACTATGAGCTTTTCTATTTTGTCTGGATGTAGGTCTGCAAATTTCATCACTACTTTCCCACCCATAGAATGACCCAATACATGGGCTTTTTCTACTCCTAAGTGGTTCATTAACTCAGCTAGATCTTCTGCCATTAGATCAAAAGACATAGCGTTACTGTGTGGACTCTGCCCGTGATTCCGTTGATCTACAGTGACTACATTGAAATGAGCAGAGAGTTTCCTGGCCATATTGTGCCAGTTATCTAGCATACCAAAAAGCCCGTGAAGGATGAAGAGGTATTCTGTGGAGTCTGGATTAGCGTATATCTTGTGAAAAAGCTTCATTTTGCTGCACAAAGGTCTTAAAATTTTGCATAAAAAAACCACTCGGTATCGAGTGGTTTTTTTATGATTTTGCAAAACTCTTATCCTAAGATATCTTCTACTGGAGTATAATCCAAATCAAAGGCTTCAGATACTCCTTTGTAGCAAACTTTTCCATTTACTACGTTTAGACCAAGTTTAAGTTCTTTGTTTTCACTACACGCTTGTCTCCACCCTTTATTGGCTAATTGTATAGCATATGGAAGAGTCGCATTGGTAAGCGCTACGGTAGAGGTGTATGGTACTGCACCTGGCATATTCGCTACACAATAGTGAACTTTATCGTCTATGATATAAGTAGGATCCTCGTGCGTAGTAGGTCTACACGTTTCTATACATCCACCTTGGTCTACAGCTACATCTACCACTACTGTACCTGGAGACATTAGTTTTAGCATATCTCTAGTGATGAGGTTTGGAGCTTTAGCACCCGGAATGAGCACTGCACCTACTATGAGGTCCATATGTGGTATAAGTTCACGTATATTCATCTCGTTACTAAAACGAGTAACCACGTTTGCTGGCATCACATCATTCAAGTACCTAAGTCTTGTTAAACTTAAGTCCAGTATAGTTACTTGAGCACCTAGTCCTGCAGCCATTTTAGCTGCTTGTGTTCCTACTACTCCACCTCCTATTACAAGAACTTTTCCAGGAGTTACACCTGGTACTCCGCCTAGCAATACTCCTTTTCCTTTTATTGGTTTCTCTAGGTATTTAGCCCCTTGCTGAACAGCCATTCTACCAGCTACTTCACTCATAGGTATGAGTAAAGGTAGGCTTCTGTCAGCTGCTTCTACAGTCTCATACGCGAGACATACAGAACCGCTTTCTATCATGGCATCTGTAAGTGGTCTGTGACTTGCAAAGTGGAAGTAGGTAAATACTAACTGGTCTTTTTTGATAAGCTTATACTCAGACTCTATCGGCTCCTTTACCTTCATAATCATTTCGGCGATAGCGTATATCTCCTCTATGGTATCTAGTATTTGTGCGCCAGCGTCTATATACATTTGGTCACTAAAACCGCTACCTATACCGCCGCTTTTCTGGACATAAACGGTATGGCCACGTTTAGTTAGTTCTAAAGCTCCACCTGGAGTAAGAGCGATACGATTTTCATTGTTTTTGATTTCTGTAGGTACGCCGATGATCATTTTTTCAAATTTTTTAAATTGGTGCAAAAGTAGGTTTTTTAGTATTCGGAAACGTCATTTGTTCTTAGGTGGAAATTTTCTATATTCCTGGAGTATGCAAATGTCTCTAAAATCTATCTTAGTAGTAAGCGTTCTATGTGTTATTGGTAGTTGTAAAAAGGATAAAATAGCGGACTCTTGCGAAAACAACACGATACAAATTTCACCCAGTAACTTCAACCAAGACTCGGCACTTATTTTTATACCTAGTGCATTCACACCTAACGGGGATGGTCTTAATGACCTATTCCGTCCAATTGTAAATGGAATATCTATGACCAGTTTTAAGGTTTGTAAAAGAAACAATGTAATTTTTACGGCAGACGAGCAAAATCCAAGTTGGGATGGTACAGACCAAGACGGTGATGCATGCAAAGACGGTGTGTATAGGTACGAAATAAAGGGTAACAATGCTACAGATGGTGATTTTGAAATAACAGGTGAAGTAAGCATTCTTCTTAGCGAAAAGTACTTGTGTTCGCCCTGTAGATTCGAAGATCAGATTGACCCATCCTCGGGGTTTGTATTCCCGACGTTAGAAGTCTGCGAGGGACAATAGGTCTTAACCTGAGTCTAAAATAACAATCGAACTGAGGTTCTTAGTCTACCTCACATTCACCACCTCAGCTCTATACGTGCCTTTATCGGTTGTTACCGTTATCCAGAATACACCGCTTCTTGTTGTCCATTGAAGCACGGCTTTTGACCCATTGATGCTATGGGTGTTTTCTACCAGTTGGCCTTGGCTATTGTAGAGTGTTACACTTTGTATGATGCCAAGTCCTGCAGCGTCTATAGTTACGTGCCCATTGGTAGGGTTGGGATAAACTCTCAGCGGAGAGTTGGTAAGTCTATCAAGACCAGCGGTTTTTACGATGCTATTACTGGTATCAGATATACATCCATTGGTATCTTGATACACGGCAGTAAAGCTTCCGATTCTACCATTTATAGCTATTACACTAGTGTTAGCATCTGAAGTTGCCACGTTGTCTATAAACCAAAAATGTGTACCAGTAAGGCTAGACGCTATGCTGTCACCTATTTTAGTAAGTACAGGCACATTGGTATTGCTATTAAAAGTAATATTTACGGTATCAGAAGAGCTACATCCGTTAGAGTCCGTTACGCTTATCGAGTAATCACCAGAGGTGCTGATTGTGGTGTAGCTAAGTGTATCACCATTACTCCATGAGTAGCTGTTTCCTGGGGCAAGAGCTAGTAAAAGGCTATCGCCACAAAAAGCAGTGTCGTTACCCAATTCTATATTTGGAAGACTATAAATATTCACATATACCGAATCTGTATTAGAACATCCTTGATTATCTTCAAAGTATAGAGAATACATTCCAGCAGTGTTTAAAGACACACTTTGAGTAGTATCCCCAGTGCTCCAGAGGTATGTGTCAAAAGACTTGCTCGTCAGTAGTACCGCAGTATCACTACAATATGTTATGGTATCCGCCCAGTCTTGATAAGGCACGGTATATATGTCTATGTTTATGGTATCCCTACTTTGGCATCCATTGGAATCCGTAGTAAGGATGCTATACTCACCCGTACTATTTACTGAAATTGATGATGTGGTGGCACCCGTACTCCAAACTTGTGAGCTCATAGTGTTATTTGCTAGAGTTATGGATCCATCACATTGTGAACTATCATTTCCTAGATCTACTTCTTGTGCATTCCAAATGGTTATATATGCAGTATCTCTATTTTGACACCCATTAGAGTCGGTAACTAAAATAGCATAATCGCCTGTTGTGTTTATGGTGATGGTCTCATTATTAAGGCCAACATTCCAGGCATAGCTTGCAAATGTGCCAGCAGATAGGGTCATGCTGGCTTCACATGTACTGCTATCTTCTAGGTGTGTCACGGGTAATGGGTTTATTATTATAGTCAGAGTGTCTGCGTATTCACAGGTAAATGAATCACTGTAGCTTACCCATGGACTAACTCCTTTAGAAAAGCTACGCAGAGAATCTGTACTCCCATCACTCCATAGGAGATTGCTAAATATGGAATCTAGCTCTAAGACGATACTATCTCCCAAGCATGTAGAATAGCTTTTCTCGAAGTCATTATCAAAATTGCCTTTGGTTCGTATTCTAATTTTATCTTGATTGATTTTGCCAGTAGAATCTGTGACTCTCACGGTATAGGAGTTATCTAATAACCTCGGTAAATCAAGCAGAGCAAGAGAAGATAAAGTGTCTCCAGTCAAAAGGGTAGTGTCATTCTCGTACCATTGATAGCTAGGAATACCTTTAGCATATGTGGTAGTAGTGTTGAGGATAACAGAGGTGCCTGCGCATATGAGCGTATCATCAGCAAAATCGATTATGGTCTGCAATACTGAATCTACCTGTAACGTATCATAGGAGACTCCGGGACAATTGAACGGACTGTTGTTAATCGTAGATTTTATATGAAAGATGGTGTTTCTATTTATACGAACGGTATCTTTATGTCGAGTAGTAAGAATAGAATTCGTTGAATTAAACTTAACAATGTTGGTATCAGTTATGAGAACATCTGTGCTATCTAATACTGTTATGAGGTAAGAAGGGTTGCCTTTAAATGTCGTAGAATCAATTTGATTTTCGACTACATAGAGGTCGTTGGATATCTTGGTTATAGTAAGTTGAGATTCAGCTCGTTTTTTTACTCTGACGATAAACATTCTACTGGCTTCTCCTTTTAATGGACAAGCATTATCTTCCACACGTGCAGTAAATGTATAAGGTAGAGCGCTTGCAGAACCATGAGGCGGTGTCCAGCAAAATCTACCAGTTTTGTGTAATGCAGCAGGGTTTGTTATGGTAAATGTAGCTCCAGGAATTCCATTATTCCAAAAAAGCTGCGTTGTATCAGGAGCTGGCGAACTTTTTGGTGGAGGTGGAACAAAGACAGCGTCATCTGTGGTAATATTAAAACAGAGTTGATCACCTTCACATACGCTATATGAAAACGGACCATCAATCTCAGGCGGATTGTTGTTAGGACAACTCTTTACTATTACCAGAATTTCTCTAGTACTTTTTCCAATTATTTGGGCTACGCCATTCGTATCATTTCGCCATTCAGTCACTTCTATGACCACCACTGCTACCTCACTACAGTTCGTAGGGGTAACTATAAAATCTCCAGTTAAAGGGTCTAGATATATTCCTATAGGTGGACTAGCACTAGGGTTATTGTACGGATACGATAGGGAACCAGGGTAGTATGCCGTAATTGGTCTCTGGTAATTAAACGAACCAGAATAGGTTACATTCCGACCATACCCAGTTCTGGCTGGCGCAAAGCGATAACTCAATGAATCGAGATCTGAAGTGTCACTCGCCCCTAAATTATAAAAGAAAGGCTGGTTACAACAGAATATACCAACTGCGTCATTTGTAAATTGAGGAGAAGAGTTGGTAGGCGCTTTTTGCAAATCAATTTCTACGTCATTGTAAAGCGTTGTTCCGCTTGGTCCAGTAGTAATAGCGCTGTTTCTAACATTAATACTTGCGCCTACTATCACGTTTCCAGAGCAGGAGGCTAAAGAGCTTAGCGGTGTGGTATTAAAATCTAAAATTCCTTTATACACATGCTTTTCTATTCCCTCTCCAGAACGTGCAGTATTGGATGGATTGCATCCAGCTGAAGCTGTGGGACAAATTGGTGTGATGTCTGTAATGCTGCTAAGAGTCAGTGCGAAGCTTCTTGTTGTTGAACCACACCGGATTGTAATTTGTCCTGCATTATTCAAGGCTATTCCTCTACAGTCCCTGTACCAAGTTAGGGAAAACTCAAACTTAAGAGTGTCTACACATTCGTAGGTAATATCACACCCAGCTATATGAGTCGCATATGATTTTTTGACACTTAAAGAGAGTAAAAGTAGAAGGGAAATGGGTATAAGCTTTTTCATAAGGTTCGTCAAATATATCGTTTTAAATAGACCACGGAGTTTCCTAAATGTTGCATTGGGCTGTAATAACCTTTCTATTCCACTATCTCTTTAGCTATTTCTTCGGGCAGCTTCCCTTCTTCTAGTCCTTTAACTATAGCCTTCTCATAGTGGTCTAGCTTGGATAGGAGTAGGTCTTGTACACTTTTACGAGCCCAGTAGTGCATTTGTTCCTTTCTATGAGTTTCTTTCCATGAGTTTTGGCTTACCGTTTTTTCAAAGTCAAAAGCCTTTTCCCAAAAGACATCAATTCCTTTGTTCGTTATAGCAGATGCTGTTATTACTTTGGGTATCCATCCGCTATTTGAGCCTATGCTGAATGGAGTCGAAGTAGGCATCAAGTGTAACGCCATACTGTACTCTTTGGCAGTAAGATTGGCTTGCCTTTCGGTATCTCCATCGGCTTTATTTATTACGATGATGTCCGCCATCTCCATGATTCCTCGTTTGATTCCTTGCAGCTCGTCTCCGCCACCAGGGTTTAGCACCAGTGTGAAAAGATCTGTAAGCTGTGCCACCTCAGTTTCCCCTTGGCCTACGCCTACACTTTCTATGAGTATAGTGTTGTATCCAGCAGCTTCACACAGTAGCATGGCTAGTCGTGTATTTTTGGCCAGCCCACCCAGTTGAGAGCCACTAGAGGTTGGTCTTATGTATGCTCGTTCGTGTGCACTGAGCTTATTCATACGCGTTTTATCACCCAGTATACTTCCATGTGTTTTACCACTGCTTGGGTCTATGCTTAGTACGGCTATTTTTCGGGTTGGGTCTTGGAGTAGTTTTATTCCTATCGCTTCTATAAATGTACTCTTACCTGCGCCCGGAGTTCCAGTTATTCCTATTCTGTAGGTATCGTCTTGAGGTCCGAAGTGCGCTATCACCTCTAGAGCGAGGTCTCGCTTTTCGGCGAGTGTGCTCTCTGCTAGAGTGATGGCTTTGCTCAGTGTTCTGGAGTCCCCAGAAGCGATGCCTTGTATGAGTTCTTCTTTGGTCATTCTTGGTAAAAAACTCTATTTACGCGTTCACTTACGTTCGTAAGTATTTCATAAGGTATCGTGCCTATCTGTTTGGCTAGGGTTTCTACTCGAGGCATATCGCCAAAGATAAGAACTTCGTCTCCTTCTTCACATTCTATAGCTGTAACGTCGCACATAGTCATATCCATACATACATTTCCTACTACTGTAGCTTCTTGATTATGTATCAAAAACGAGCCGGTTCCTTGGCTAAAAAGTCGATTGTATCCGTCTGCATATCCCACGGCTACTATGGCTATTTTTCGGTCGTGGTCAGACTTATCATGCTGTCCATAACCGACACCCTCTCCAGCAGAAACAGTGCGTATTTGGGTGATGTATGACTTGAATGTGCTTACGGGCAGTAGGTTACGAGAAGCGGCAGAGGCAGATATGCCATATAGGCCGATGCCGAGTCTTACCATGTCAAAACGTGCATCCGGAAAACGCTCTATACCCGCAGTATTGGATAAGTGCTTTATGAGTGTCGTATTTAATCCAGATGCAAGTCCTTCGGTTAATTCTGTGAAGACTGCTATTTGCCGTGCGGTAAAGAAGTCCATCTCCTCATTATCCGAGGAGGCTAAGTGACTAAACACAGAGACTACAGTAGGAGCATTTTCAGCTTTTAGCGCTGTTAAAAGCTGAGGAAGATCCGAGGTGTCAAAACCAAGACGATGCATTCCGGTATCAAACTCCAAGTGTATTTTTATATCTTTATTTTGAACCTTAGACAGACTATCAAATGAGTAAATGACAGGCTCTATCTGAAAATCTAGGTACGGTGTGAGATCGGTAAGGTCTGGATTTAGTACCATTATGGGCGTAGATACTCCAGATGAACGGAGCTTGGTAGCCTCGTCAGTGTACGCTACCCCGAGGTAGTCAATCTTATTTGTTTCTAGCAGTTTGGCTATTTGGTAATCACCACTACCGTATGCCAGTGCTTTTACCATAGCCATCACTTTGGTTTGCTTCCCTACCTTCGCTTTTACGGCGTCTATGTTGTGCTGCATTCTGCTTAGGTTCACTTCTAGGTAGGTTTGGTGTGTTCTTTTTCGAAGTCGTTCCGCTATTTTTTCAAACTCAAATACACGCGCCCCTTTCAATAGCACACATTCGTTATTGAGTTCGTATACGGGATGTTGTTTTAGGAATGAAGCGGTGTCTGGATAAAAAGTACTTGGCATCTTAAACAAGCTTTGAGCATTTGACAGCTCTTTACCAATACCGATCAGTTGGCTTACTTTATTTTTTAGTAAAACAGTATTTACGTCTTTGTAAAGTTGGGCGGCACTTTGGTTACTTTCCAATATATCGGAGAGTATTACAGTTATTTTTTCTTGGGTATTTTGTTGTTTCAGAAAATCAAAAGCAATTTCAAGTGACTGAAAATCAGAGTTATAAAAGTCTAAGATTAAGGTATTCCCTTGCATGCCCTCTACCTGCTGCAGTCGCATATCTATCGTAGGAAGTAAGGATACTTTAGCCAATAGATGCTCTATTTCGGCACCCAGCGCCAATGCAGTAGCGAGTGCTGTAAACGTATTTTCTACACTTGCCTTGTCTGCGTTAGCTGGTTTTAGCAGATAGCTATTGTCTTTATAGGTTACTGTATATTCACCGGAAATAGTTTTTACCACGTGTAGATCACATTGCGTGGCACTACCCCAAGTGAATGTCTTTTTACCTAGCTTGGTGATAGCAGAGACTACTTTGGGCTGATGTACTGAGCACACTATTGTCTCGCAGTCCGAAAACAGTTTGAGCTTCTCTTCCAACTTTTGTTCTGTACTCTCAAAATTAGCGGAGTGAGAATCACCAAGGTGCGTAAATACGCCAACAGTAGGCTGTATCATTTTACGCAGGTTATCCATTTCGTTTGGCTCAGATATCCCTGCCTCAAAAATTCCAACGGTATGATTGAAATTTAATCTCCATAAAGAAAGAGGCACGCCTATCTGAGAGTTGTAGCTTTTGGGGCTTTTGCATACGCTGTATTGATCACTTAGCAGTGTGCTAACCCACTCTTTGACTATAGTTTTGCCGTTACTCCCAGTAATGGCCACAGTAGGAATAGTAAACTGAGCACGGTGATAAGTTGCCAGTTTTTGAAGCGCATATAGCGTATCCTTAACTAAAATATAGTTGCACCCTATATTGGGAATAGCCGATACCAATACGGCTACAGCTCCTTGACTTATAGCCTGTGGAACAAAAGTGTTTCCATTGGTTTTGGTTGTACTGATAGCTATAAAGAGTGCCGCATGTTGTCTACTACTTCGGGTATCAGTATAGATATTAACTATACTCAGACTCCCATCACCGTGAAGTGTGCCGTCTACTATTTGGGCTATTTCTGCTAAGGAGTACAAATGGATTACAAAAGTAGTGTTATTGTGCACTAATTTAGCCCCCTCAGAGTGGAGGAGTACAGCAAAATAAGATACACACCAAGCCAGGCGAAGAGCAAGATAGCCAAGTTCTGCGCTTATCAGGAGCGTTGCCACCAAGAGGTGCGCGATAAACTATACGGGTATGGACTGGCCAAAGAAGACGTTGAGCTACTTATTTATGAACTTATTCAGCATGATTTTCTGAACGAAGAAAGATTCGCTATAGCATATGTACGCGGCAAGTTTATCCATAAAAAGTGGGGAAGAAACAAGATTCGAATGGAGTTAAAGAAGCGAAAGATATCGGACTATTGTATCAAAAAAGGTATGCAAGAAATAGAGGAGGACAGGTATGAGGAAGTGCTTCTTAGTTTGTTGAATAAGAAAATAGATAGCCTGAAAGCGATTAAAGGGTATCAAAAAAATTACAAAGCAGCCCAGTTTGTGATGAATAAAGGCTATGAAGGAGATATCGTTTGGGCATTAATCAAAGCTCATTTCCCAGAGAAACAGTAATATGGAGATACTCAGTCATCTAAACATACCGAGTCCCATCACTCAAGTGCAAACAGCCTGGAGTAAAAAAGCAGGCATAGAGCTTTGTATGAAAAGAGATGACCTCATTCACCCGATTATATCGGGTAATAAGTGGCGAAAATTAGCTGGTGTATTTGCACACTACCCTAAAGAGAGCTTTACTCAACTTACTACCTACGGAGGGGCGTATTCAAATCACCTAGTGGCTACAGCAGCAGCATGTGCAGCTTTAGGAATACGATGCGCAGGAATAATTCGAGGTGAAGAGCCTAAGGTATGGAATCCGGTATTGAAAATGTGTCAACTCTATGGGATGAATCTACAGTTTGTGTCAAGAGAAACCTATAAAAAGAGCAATAGAACCGAAGGAATAGTTGGGGATGTACTTTATGTGCCAGAGGGTGGAGCCAGCAAGCTAGGAACTAAAGGATGCCAAGATATTTTAAATGAAACAGATCTTTCACAGATAGATAAAGTTTTTGTATCCTGTGGTACGGGCACCACTATTAGCGGAATGTATCAGTCACTTACCCAGGTTAAAAATCCGCCTAGACTGTATGGAATTCAAGTCCTCAAAGGAGAAGGATACATAGCCAACGATATAGAACAGGACTACGGGATTACCGGTGTGACTATCTATGATGAGTATCACTGCGGTGGGTATGCAAAAACCAATAATGAATTGATTGAGTTTGTTAAAGAATTCGCTCGTGAGACCGGGATACTTCTGGATCCTATCTACACTGGTAAAATGATGCTTGCTATCCAGAAACTATGCGAAAATGAAAGCATAAAAAAAGGGGAGAAAATACTAGCTATCCATACAGGTGGACTGACGGGGTGGTTTGGCAAAGCAGCAGAGCTATAGTTGGTCTCACAACGAGTAAAAACCATATGGCTATCAGCATATGGTTAAATATACGTGGTACAATATCCCTTTCACTGTAAGCGGCACTTCTTGAACCTGGTGTACCTAAACCCGATGTAAACTAAAAAGCCCCATTGCATTGCAATGGGGCTTCCGTTTGAGTTGATATATTTTATTGTCCTGCTGGAGCTACTACTGTAGGAGTTACAGGCGCTGCTGCTGTCTTTACTACACCTCTGATAGTAAGGAATTCAGTTCCTCCGTCACCATTGTGCTTCACAGTTATTGTTTTAGTGAAGTTACCTGGTCTTCCTTTAGAGTTATAGATAGCGGTGATTACACCTTCTTCTCCTGGAGCGATAGGCTCTTTCGTCCATTTTGGTGTAGTACATCCACAAGATGCCTTCACGCTATTAAGTACTAGAGGAGCATTACCTGTGTTTTTGAAAGTAAAAGTAACTGTAGCTTGTACGCCTTCTTCTATTTCCCCAAAATCATGGGAGGTTTTCTCAAGGCTCATCTTAGCTTTAGACTCAGAAGACAAAGTTACTTTGTCACTTTGAGCTATTGAGATAGCTGAGAATCCGAATACAAAAGCAGATAGTAAGATTAAATTTTTCATTTTTTTATATTTAATATTTTTTCAAAATTAATGTTCAACACTTTAAGAACAAATAGAATGCCAAAATAAAAGAGGCAGTCAATTGTCATATTAAGAATAGTTTGGTTTTCGTTTTTCGAGGAATGCTGTGGTCCCCTCACGAAAGTCATTGGTTTCAAAGCTCTTGGCGAAACTGTCTATTTCGTATTGTAGACCGTCCTCGTTTTCATACAATGCATTGGTACACTTAATCACTTCAGCTATAGCAAACGGTGATTTTCCTACTAGTTTCTCTACATATGTAATACATGTGGGTAGCAGTTCTTCTATACTTACTACTTGAGTGACCAGTCCATAATCGAGCGCCGTGGATGCGTTAATCGATTTAGCAGTGATGAGCATATCGAGTGCTCTACCTCGTCCTATTATCTGTGCAAGACGCTGAGTTCCGCCATATCCTGGAGGCACACCTAAGTTTACTTCTGGCTGTCCAAACAAGGCATTTTCACTTGCTATACGTACATGACAAGCCATCGTAAGTTCACACCCACCACCTAGCGCATAACCATTTACAGCAGCTATTACGGGGATCTCACTTTCTTCTATACTCGTAAATACTTTCCCGCCTTTGGCACTCATTTCTTTTGCATCAGCTTCGCCAAAGTTGGCAAATTCTGAAATATCTGCACCTGCAGCAAAAGCTTTTTCTCCTTTTCCGGTAAGAATAATTCCACGAACAGACTTCTCCTTGTTGAGTCGAGCTACTTCTTGTCCTATTTCTTGTATGAGTTCTACGTTTAGTGCGTTGAGTTTATTCTCACGGTTTATGGTGATGATTTGCACTACCCCCGAACCATCAGGGTTGTTGTTTTCTGATATAATGTTATTGTACATTGTTGGGCAAATTTAAGGTATGATTCAATACTATTCCACTTGCTTCAGCGGACAAGTGATATTTATCGCTACTTCGGGCCAGAGTTTTGAAATCCCATCTTCGCCTTTGTGTAGGTCGTCACATTCCTTATTTAGTGCAGATAGTCCACCTTCTGCATTCCAGTCTGGTAGATGGATGACCGTATTAATATCAAGCAAAAGGGTGTCAATAGAATAGTCAGCTATGACCGTTTTTTTAATCCCATTCATAGTTATCTCGATGTAGATATTGTCGTTGACTACGGAATCAATGGTACCAAGTATTTCATTTGGGACGGAAAAGGCCCCAAAGAAAAAGGATACAATTTTCGGGTCACGAATTGCATTATTCGAATTCACAGAAGTCGTATTTATTGTGATTCGAGCATTTGTGAGTAGCTCTGGAATAGTTCCTGTGGTATTCTTAGCATCGATGAAGATAGAATCAAATGACCCACTAACACCTATCCGTTGAGTGGTTTTGAATGCCGTCCATTTTAACGCAGTAGAATCTGTTGTTAGCGTATACACCTGCTCTTTTTCTTGCGTTTTTGTCTCATTATTTTCTGAGTTAGACTTGGGAGAGCAAGAGGATAAGAAGCTCGACCCTAAAAGGAGTAAAATGGTAAAATGCAATGTATTTTTCATGGGTTCTAAGGTAGCCCTTTATAAACGCGGAAAAGGTGACATAGGTCACTTAAAAATCTGAGAGGTATACATCAAAGACCTAATATTCTACCTTTGCCCTAATGCAATTGGATAAAACACTAGCGTTTGATGAGTTTGCTCAGGCAAGCTTAGCAGATTGGAAAGCAAAAGCAACAAAGGATTTGAAAGGAAAGTCCTTAGATGAATTAGCATATACGACCTCAGACGGAATAAGGCTAGAGCCCTATTTTTCAGATGAGAATAGCACGTCTCTAGTGTCTGTAGGACGAGCAGATTGGCAAATCACATTGCTAGCAAAGACTCAACTATCAGGAGTAGACAAAACCATAGGCAGCCTAGACGAACTAGGAAAGAGTTGTGGAAGCCTAGTACTAAACAACCTGACCAATGCAGCGAATGAACAGTCAGTTTATTTTGAGCTGGGAACGAAGTTCTACGAAAATATTGCGAAGCTAAGAGCACTGCGAATTGCAAATCCAACTACAGAAATAAATGTAGTAGTTCCTGCATCTGATGATGAGTTTACGCATAACAACTTGGTAAGACAAACCATCACCGCAGCTTCTGCTATCATCGGAGGAGCAAAGCATATTTGTGTATTGCCATTCAACAATAAAGAAAACGAACAAAGCCTTCGACTCGCTAAAAATATCTTACTCCTGCTCAAAAGTGAAAGCTATATGGGAGAATTGCATGATGCAGCTAGTGGGAGTTGGTTTTTGGAGAAGCTGACGGAGCAGTACATGGAGCACATCGACTCTGCTCAGCACAGGCTCAGTCAAAAGGTAGACAATGCGTCTTCAGAAGCCGACCCTTCGACTCCGCTCAGGATGACTTCTGAGACTCCACTTAGTATGACTGGATTTACCGCAGGTATAGCACCATACTTACGTGGTCCATACTCTACGATGTATGCTATTCGCCCATGGACCATTCGCCAGTATGCAGGATTTAGTACGGCAGAAAAAAGCAACGCGTTCTACAAAAGAAACTTGGCTGCGGGTCAAAAAGGACTCTCTGTAGCTTTTGACTTAGCTACACATAGAGGTTATGATAGTGACCACGAGCGAGTTACGGGAGATGTGGGAATGGCTGGAGTGGCTATAGATAGCATAGAGGACATGAAAATCCTTTTTGATGAGATTCCACTCGGGGATATCTCTGTCAGTATGACTATGAATGGTGCTGTACTTCCAATAATGGCATTTTATATAGCTGCTGCCAAAGAGCAAGGAGTAGACCAAGCGAAACTAGCTGGAACAATCCAAAATGATATTCTCAAAGAGTTTATGGTGCGAAACACCTACATCTATCCACCAGCTCCTAGTATGCGAATCATCTCTGATATCTTTAAATATACTTCGGGTAATATGCCAAAGTTCAATAGCATAAGTATTAGTGGGTACCACATGCAGGAAGCAGGAGCTACTCCAGAACTGGAATTGGCATATACCATTGCTGATGGTCTAGACTATGTGCGCACGGGAATAGAAGCAGGTTTGGCGATAGATGATTTCGCTCCTAGATTGAGTTTTTTCTGGGGGATCGGGATGAATTTTTATAAAGAAATCGCGAAGCTGCGAGCAGGCAGACTGCTTTGGGCGAAGCTGATTAAAAGGTTTGATCCGCAAAATGATAAATCTATGGCGCTCAGAACCCATTGTCAAACCAGCGGATGGAGTCTTACGGAGCAAGACCCGTATAACAATGTAGCTCGAACTACTATTGAAGCATTAGCTGCCGTTTTTGGTGGAACACAGAGTTTGCACACCAACAGTTTTGATGAAGCGATGGCTTTACCAACGGACTTCAGTGCTAAAATAGCCAGAAATACACAAAAAATTATACAAGAAGAAACGGATATCACTAAGGTAATAGACCCGTGGGGGGGGAGTGTACTCATAGAAAAGTATACGCAGGAACTTGCGGATAAAGCGTGGGAGTATATTCTAGAAATAGAGGAACTTGGAGGTATGTCTAAGGCCATTGAAAGTGGAATCCCAAAAATGCGTATCGAAGAATGTGCAGCCGTCAAACAAGCGAAAATAGATGCAGGGAAAGAGATCATAGTAGGTGTAAATAAATATAAGTCAGAGGAGAAAGCAGATTTTGACATTCTAGAAGTAGATAACGATGCGGTACGCAAGAGTCAGATAGAAAGAATCAATAGCGTAAAGGCAGAAAGAGACAGTAGTAAAGCTGAGATGTTATTAGCTAAGCTTGAAAAAGCAGCAGCGTCAGACGAAAACCTACTTGAAATCTGTGTAGAAGCAGCGGAAGCTAGAGTTACGTTGGGTGAGATGTCCAATGCCTTAGAAAACGTATTTGGACGCTTCCAAGCGCAGAATGCGACCATAAGTGGCGTATATTTGAAAGAAGTGCAAAACGACGATAAGGTAATAGCAGCGCGAAAAGCGGCAGATGATTTTGCTGCAAAGGATGGACGTAGACCAAGGATATTAGTAGCCAAAATGGGTCAAGATGGCCATGATAGAGGTGCTAAGATTATTGCTACTGCATTTGCAGATTTAGGTTTTGATGTAGATATAGGTCCACTTTTTCAAACACCAGCGGAGGTGGCAAAACAAGCTATGGAAAATGATGTACATATACTTGGGGTATCTTCTCTTGCAGCAGGACACAAAACCTTAATGCCGGAAGTAATCGGTGAATTGAAAAAGCAAGGTATGGAGGATATCATAGTCGTAGCTGGGGGAGTTATTCCCGAGCAAGATTATCAGTTCTTGTATGACTCAGGAGTAGATTTCGTGTTTGGTCCAGGTACAGTGATAGCAGAGGCTGCTATAGATATTTTGGAGAAAATGGGATAAAGGTATTCTTGAAACTAAAGGCCTTATTTTAGCATTGGAGAAAAATATTTTCTAACTTTTTTATAGTTTATAGTTTTGGAGACAGAA
>ERZ807291.2281-NODE-2281-length-29210-cov-6.200823_pt1 | contig 29210 bp, 28 predicted proteins | sample MGYA00521257_ERZ807291 | MGnify/ENA primary metagenome ERZ807291 (study PRJEB31413, sample SAMN03169783) | marine metagenome | biome: Marine; feature: Water; material: Subsurface seawater | place: North Sea | collected 2011-04-28 | depth 1 m m ...
AATAGACTATTTTGATAATGGGAGCAAATTTGGTGCAAAAATAGATTACGTTATTGAAAAAAAAAAAATGGGAACAGCTGGAGCATTAAGTTTTTTTAAAAAAAAAATTTCAGAACCATTTTTTGTAATGAATGGTGATTTATTAACAAATCTTGATTTTGAAAATTTACTAAACTTTCATAAAGATCATCACTCAATAGCAACTATGTGTGTAAGAGAATATAAGGTTAAACTGCCCTTTGGAGTAATTAATTTGGATAAAGAACGAATTCTTTCTTTAGAAGAAAAACCAATTCATAAATTTTTTGTAAATTCAGGTATATACATGTTGAATCCTGGATGTATCAAGCTAATTCCAAACTCTTATTATGATATGACAACACTGTTTCAAAATATGATTAAAAAAAAAAAAAATATAGCTTCCTTTCCGTTGCAAGAACACTGGATTGATATTGGAAGTTTGTCTGAATTCGAAAGAGCACAAAAAGAATATTTTAAGATTTTTTAAAGTAAGATAGATTTTAAACGTAATATTAACTAGTTACTATAATATAAATTAATGAATAATAAAAAAAAATATTTAAGTATTATTCCAGCCCGAGGACAAAGCAAGAGAGTGAAAAATAAAAATATTTTGCCTTTAAATGGTAAACCATTAATTGCTTATACAATTAATTCAGCACTAAAAAGTAAATATCTTGATAGGGTATTTGTGTCTAGTGATAATACGGCCATACTAGAAATGTCTAAGAGATTTGGTGCCGAAACTCTTAAGAGGCCTAGAAATCTTGCAAAAGATACTTCGACAACTTTTGATGTAATTAAACATGCCATTAAGAATATAAAAGGTTTTGAGTATGTAGTTGTTTTGCAACCCACTAGCCCTTTACGAGATGAAAAACACATCAACAAAGCAATTAATTTTTTGAAAAAAAAAAAAGCAGATGCGGTTATTAGTGTATGCAAAGAAGATCATAGTCCACTTTGGAGTAATGTTTTACCAAAAGATAAAAGTCTGAAAGGTTTTTTGAAAGAAGAGATTATAAATAAGAGAAGTCAAGATTTAAAAAATTATTATAGGCTTAATGGAGCTATATATATTTGTAAAATTAAAAAGCTTTTAGAGAAAAAAAGTTTCTTTTTAAAAGATAATATTTATGCATTTGAGATGTCGAGAGAAAAATCTATTGATATAGATACGAAATTAGATTTTATCTTGGCTGAATTTTTACTCAGTAGGTATTAAGGAAGATTTAGTTTTGCTAAACCATCATCTTAAAAATATTTAATAATAATTTAGTTATTTTTATCAAATAATTCTGACTGTTAATAAAATATGTTAATTATTATTTAAATATAAGATATAATCTTTTTTATTATTTAAATTTCACTTTATTTAAAAATTGTTTTATATGAAAAGAATTATTGCCAAGCTAGATATTAAGGGAACAAGTTTAGTTAAAGGTGTTAATTGTGAAGGTTTAAGAGTATTGGGTGAGCCTAGTAGTTTTGCAAAAAAATATTATGAAAATATGGTAGATGAAATTATTTACCATGATTGTGTAGCTAGTCTTTATGGAAGAAAAAGCCTTTTAAATCTAACACAACATCCTTCATCGAATGTATTTATTCCTGTTTCAGCAGGTGGTGGATTAAAAAGTATTAAAGATATTGAAGAAGCTTTAAGTGCAGGAGCTGATAAAGTATTTATAAACTCTGCAGCACTTAATAAACCTAAGTTTTTAAGTGAAGCAAGTAAAAAATTTGGATCAGCAAATATTTGTTTATCTATAGAGGCAATTAAAGATTCTAATGGTGAGTTTACTTGCTTAGGTAGTTATGGTCGAGAAGTTTCAAATAAAAAACTAACTGAGTGGATAACTGAAGCTCAACAACTTGGTATTGGAGAAATTATTTTAACCTCAATCTCATGCGAGGGCTTGGGTAATGGCTTTGATCTAGAAATGTTAGAGTTAATTTATGACAAAATTAATGTTCCATTTATTCTCCATGGTGGGGCTGGTGATGAAAAACAAATTTATGATGTATTAAAATATGATAAGGTGTCAGGAGTAGCCATATCGTCATTATTACATTACTCTTTAATTAGAGAAAAAAATTTTCAATTTAAAGATACTGGAGAAGGTAACACTGAATTTATTAAATTTTTAACAGATTCTATTAATTTAAAAAAAACAAATATTTTATCTATAAAAAAATATTTAAGAAAGAAAGGTATTAAAGTTAGATTGTGAAATATATTTCAATAATTGACATAGGTGTAAGTAATTTGAGAAGTGTTGTGGGTGCATTAAATCATTTAGGTTATAAAACGTTAATTACTAGAGACAAAGATGAGATTATGAATTCAGCTGCATTAATATTACCTGGTGTTGGGTCTTTTCCATCAGGCATGAAAAGTTTAAAAAAAAATGGCTTAGATTTAATTATTAAGAATTTTTTTAAACAGGGTAAGCCTATATTGGCTATTTGTCTCGGATTTCAAATGCTTTTTAGTTCAAGTAAAGAATTTGGAAACACCAAAGGATTAAATATTCTGGATGGTAAAGTAAAATCTCTTAAAAGCTTAAAAACTAAAAAGATATGTCCCAATCTTGGATGGAAACAACTAAATTATAAAAAAAATCATACAAATAATTTATTTAATCAGTTTGATACCGAGATTGCTGTTTATTTTATACACTCCTATTATGCGGAAATAAAAGATAAAAGATGTATTACATCAACTATTAATTTTGGTAAAAAAAAAATTATAGCTTCTATACAGTTCAAAAATTTATATGGTGTTCAATTTCATCCTGAAAAAAGTGGTAATGATGGTATAAAGATTATTAAAAGTTTTTTAAATCAAATTAAGACATAACATGATATCGAAATATAATTTACCTTCCAAAATAGTTTTTTGTAAAAAATGTGTAATGTCAAATCAAAGACCAAGTTCAATACCTGAGTTTTTTCATACAAAAGAAAGAAAAAATGCAAAATATCTAAACATTAATAAACAAGATGGAATTTGTGATGCTTGTAAGCATTATGAGACAAGAGATGATATAAATTGGGAAAATCGAGAAAAAAAACTAATTAAATTACTAGACAAACACAGAAAAAATAATGGAGAGTATGATTGCTTGGTCCCTGGTAGTGGCGGTAAAGATAGTGCTTACCAAGCTCATATATTAAAAAATAAATATAAAATGAACCCTTTGGTTTTGACTTGGCCTCCAATTCTTTACACGGATTATGGATTAAAAAATTATGACAACTGGATAAATGTTGGTGGTTTTGATGCTTTGGTTGTTAGGCCAAATGGAAAAGTCATGAAAAAATTAACTCAATTATCAATAATAAACTTACTTCATCCTTTTCAAACATTCATTCTTGGACAAAAAAATATTGCTCCAAAAATTGCATCTAAATTTGGTATTAAACTAGTATTTTATGGAGAAAATGAAGCGGAAGGTGGGAATCCGATTGCTGAAAATAATAATTCTTTGAGAAAAAAGAGTTATTTTTCAGTAAAGAATTATAAAAATATTTACCTGGCTGGCATAAAGGTAACTGAACTATTAGAAAAATATAAATTTAAATATGAAGATTTAAAAATTTTTTTTCCAATTAATTATAATGATATAAACAAAACAAAAATAGAAATTCATTATTTAGGGTATTATCTGAAATGGACGTCACAAGAAGCTTTTTACTATGCTGCTAAAAATACAGGGTTTAAACCAAGGCCTTTTAGATCTCAAGGGACATATAGCAAATATCATAGTGTTGATGATAAAATTGATGATTTTCATTTTTATACAACATTTATCAAATTTGGTATTGGAAGAGCTACCTATGATGCCAGTCAGGAGATCAAAAACAAACATTTAACAAGAGAAGAAGGAAAAAATCTAGTTAAAAAATTTGATGGTGAATTTCCAAAGAAATATTTTTCTGAAGTCATGAATTATTTAGATATTAAAGAAGATGATTTTTTTAAACTTTGTGATAAATTTAGATCACCTCATTTATGGAAAAAAGAAGGAAATTTGTGGAAATTAAGACATACAGTAAACAATGACGGAATAGATGATTAATTTTTTTTTTAATTAATACTTTCTCATGGAAAAATTTCTTTATATTGCTGGATCTAAAGGTTCAGGGAAAAATTTAATTAGAGGTCTTCTTGATGGACATCAACAGCTATTTGTGTCAATTTTTCACGAGAGGATATTTGAGTCATTTTTTAAAAATGATTATAGGCTTTTACAAAAACAAGCATTCTACGAATATAATACTGATTATTTAAAAAAAAAAAATATTGAGGAAATTCGAGAATTATTATCAGTTAATGGACATTATTCTGAGATTGAAAGAACTTATTGGACTAAAGAATATATAATACATGTTGCTTCTAATATTTACAAATCTATTAATATAAATTTTGATTTCTATTTATTTGATAAATTGTGGGTTAAAGATCTTTATAAAAATGGGACTAGATGGACCTCACACGAAGTATGTAAAGCAATCTATAGGTCGCTATCAAGAACTATAACCTCTCCTTTTTTAAAAAAAACTTCAAATAAAAAATATTATTGTGCTCTAAGCTCGGGATATTCGAGTGGAATACTGGAATTTGCTAATCAATTTCCAAATTCAAAAATTATCTATATGAAAAGAGATCCTATTGATATTGTCTCTGCACTTGTCAACAGAGTAAAAAGTGAACAAGATCAGAAATCACACTGGTGGACACGTAAGCGTCTTTTTAAAAAATGGGCCTCACTCGATTTTATTAAAACAATTGTTCAGCTTGACAAAAATGCTGAAAAATTAGCAAAAAAATACCCTAAAAAAATATTAATTATTAAATTCTCTGATATGTTTAAAAATCTTAACAAAGAAACTATGAGGATAAAAAAATTTTTAAGACTATCGGATGACATTGCTTTACAGAATTTCTCATATGCTGGTCACAAGATTGTTGACTCAGAAGGCAATTCTTATTTAACAACGCAAGTTGATAAAGAACATAAAGGTTTAAGCAATATTGAGATAAAAAAATTGAAATTATATCTCAGCAAAGCTCTTAATTAATTTTTATGAAAACTATTCTAATAATCGGTTTTTCATTAACCACACAATATAATCGCAAAGGTTATAGCGATCTTTTAAGTAAATATGATAAGATTTTTTTTATAAATTCTGTTAAATATTTTTGGAGAGGATTTTTTTTAATCCAGCCTTCTAGAATTAAAGGTTTTTTATATAAATTGGCGCACAGGATATATAAGAAGTTAAAGATTTTTTTTGGTCTTATTGATAGGGATAATGATGCAGATTGGATTAATTATAAACTTTTAAAAAAAAATCCTTCATTTTCCAAGGCAGAACTTTTGCGACCAACTCTTAAACATAAATTTGATAGCATTAAATCATCGTATCTACTCACAAAAAATATTCTAACTTTATTAAATAAAGATTGTTTTGTAGTACCAATCAAAGGTGTAGATAGCGCTGGTTATATGATTGACAGTCTTCAAAGACATGTTCCACATTTTAAAATTCACAAAACCAATTCTTTCAGAGTTTTTATTTCTGTTTGGCTATATATTTATAATTGTCTTACTTTCTTAAACTGGTTAGAAAAATTTGCAAAAAGAAATAAAATTGATTCAGTTGTAATTAATCATCCGGTTTATATGGAGTCAGGTTTTGTCTCTTGCTATTTAAATAAAAAATTTAATACTGAGATAATTCATTTTTCATATAGAAATAAATATCCTGTTTCAATGGCACCTAGAGTTAAATGGTTTAAAAAAATTTTGGATAAAGAAGTATTAGAATTATTAAACACTAAAAAAGATATAGTAAATTTCAAACAAAATATATACGTAGAAGAAAATGGATTATTTAATCTAGAAGATTGTTCTAAAAAAATTATTGATGCAAGCACAATTGTTATTATGATGCACGCATTCAATGATGCAAATTCTTTACATGCCGAAAATAGCGTTATATTTTCTTCTTATTTTCAATGGATACGCTCTACATTATCAATAGCAAAAAAAAATAAAGATATTAAATATATTTTTCGAGCACATCCATCGTCTTACACAATTTATAAATCTGATTTACAAATTTTAGATTATTTTTTTAAAAATAATAATGAAAAAAATATCCAGTTTGAAGAACCAAATCAATATAGTCAGTTGATATTAAAAGATAAAGTGCCAATTTTTGTTTCAGCCAAAGGAAATTTTTCTCAAGAAATAGCTATTGCTGGCATCAAATGTATCACCCTTGATGAAAGCTCTGCTCCAAATGATTGCTGCAAAAAAATAAACTCGAAAAAAGAGTACATAGAATGGCTTTCTGGTAAGGGTGACGTTAATCAGCTTAGATTATCAGAAACACAGCGCTTTAAAGCAAAACTTAACAAAAAAATATTTGCTGAATTAAACAGCATAAATGAATAGTTTTAGAATTGGTTTGGGTAATTTCTTCTTACGTTAATAAACTATACTAGATAGGTTTTTTAATAAAAGTTGGCACATTGTAGAAAGAGAGTTTTTCAAGTTTAAGGTGGTATTTTTTTACAAATGCATCCACAGAAATAGTTTCTCCGGATACAGCATTATAGTCGTCAAAGATTATAATCCCACCAGGAACAACTTTCTCATAAAGTAATTCAAGCACAAAGTCTGTTGGCTCTTTGACATCCATATCTAGGTGTAATAAAGCAATTCGTGTTTCAGGATTATCTTCAAGGTATACAGGAAGTGTATCAAAAACGTTACCTTTAATTAAATCAAAGTTTTCAAAACCCTTAGATGACAAAGTATGTTTTACCTCTTCTTTAGTTAGACCGTACCCACCAACATCTTCAAAATGCTTTATAAAATTAAGATCATCTTTAACTTTTAATTCATTGGTAGGAAATGCTCCAAAAGCATCAAATCCTACAATTTTTCTAGAAAAATCATTTTCAAGTGCATCACGGAATGTTGCTAAACGAATCAAAGAAGCAGCTTTATAAACACCAAATTCAAAAATATGACCAGGGATTCCTGTAATTTTCTTATAAAGTTCATAATGTGAAATGAGTTTATTTAAACGTGATTTTGAGGAAAACCAATAAAATCCATTCTCATAATCCCACACATCTTTTTTATTTAATTCTCTTATTATATCACTCATTTAGTATCCTTATCGTTAGAATTTTTTTTTATGAATACATTGATAGGTTATTTTTTTTTGGTTTAAGCATTTAGCTATTGGATTTTTTATTTAGTATTAAACTTACTATAATAAAATCTTGTAATTTGTTATCATTTTTATGTTTTAAAAACAAGTTGTAAATATTAAATAGCTAAAATTATATATAATAAATCTTAAATCGAAGTAGAGTAAACTAGAGTATTTTTTACTTTCTAGGCACCTAGAAGCTAGAAAGAAGAAATCTATACCACGTAGGTTGTTAAATCTAGGTAAAAGGGATAAAAATAAAAAATGATAAGAAGATTAATTAATAAAATACTTACGGTCACTGACAGAAAAATTGTACAGTGTAGCCCTCAGCGAAGTAACAGCACATTAATTTTTAATATCTTACAAAGTTTATTCTTCAATGTAAAAAAAGAGATAAAAAAATTTAAAACTTTAGTAAATTTGATGTCAAGCTACAATTTTGTGGTAATCATATTTCTAAATATTTGGGAGGTACAAATTCTTATAAGAAATTCTTTAACACAAACCAAATCAAGATATTAGATAAATATTTTAATAACTAAGAAAAATATCTGAATTATGAATAATGATTTAAGCTATAAAATTTTAAAAAAAAAATTTATGATAACTGGTGGTGCTGGATTTATTGGTTCATCATTGATACGTTTTTTAATAGAAAAAACTCCCCATCAAGTGCTCAATCTTGATAAGCTTACATATGCTAGTAATATAGAGTCACTAAAAAGTGTCAGTAAAAACTCTCGCTACCAATTTGTTCATGGAGATATTTGTAATAAAAAAATTATCTCTAAATTATTTACAGAATTCAAGCCAGATATCGTAATGCACTTGGCAGCAGAAACTCATGTAGATCGTTCGATTGATGGACCTGCAAATTTTATTCAAACAAATGTGATAGGTACATTAGTAATGTTAGAAAGTGCACGAGAATATTGGAATAAAAAAAAAAATAAAAAAAATTTTATTTTTCATCATATTTCAACTGATGAAGTTTATGGAAGCTTGAATAAAACTGACTTATTTACTGAACAAAGCAACTATGATCCTAGCTCCCCTTACTCAGCTAGTAAAGCAAGCTCAGATCATCTAGTACGAGCGTGGCACCGTACGTATGGTTTACCCATTGTTATTACTAATTGTTCTAATAATTATGGCCCCTATCAATTCCCAGAAAAACTTATTCCACTTATAATTTTAAATGCATTGGATAGAAAGCCTTTACCTGTATACGGTAATGGCAAAAATATTCGTGATTGGTTATATGTGGAAGACCATGTAAGAGCACTTTACAGAGTAGTTACAGAAGGTAAAGTGGGTGAAATGTACAATATTGGTGGACATAATGAAAAAGCAAATATTGATGTAGTAAAAATTATCTGTGAAATTTTAGATAAATTAGTCCCAGTTTCATTAGAGGATAACAAAACTCATAAAACAAATCATGCCAAACAAAAAAAAGTAAAATCAATCAAATCTTACAAGGAATTAATAACTTTTGTAGCAGATCGACCTGGACATGATCTTCGTTATGCTATCGATGAAAGTAAAATAAAAAAAGAACTTAATTGGAAACCTGAAGAATCTTTCAAAACAGGTATAAAAAAAACAGTTCAATGGTATTTAAATAATCTTGATTGGTGTAAAAATATTGAAGATAGTAGCTATCAGCGTGAACGGTTGGGTCTACAATCACAAAATAAAAATAGAGAGGTATAATGAAGGGTATAATTCTTGCTGGTGGTTATGGTACGCGTCTTCATCCTATTACCAAAGGTATCTCCAAACAATTATTACCTGTTTATGATAAGCCAATGATTTATTACCCATTATCAGTACTTATGCTTGCAGGTATTAGAGATATTCTCATTATTACAACATCAGAAGATCAAGGTTGTTTTAAAAGATTGTTAGAAGATGGTAGTCAATTCGGGATTAATCTAAAATATGCTACACAATCAAGTCCAGATGGATTAGCACAAGCTTTTATTATTGGTGAGGAATTCATTGGTCATGATGATGTGTGCTTAGCATTAGGGGATAACATTTTTTATGGTCAAGGTTTAACCATCTTATTGCAACAAGCAGTTTCAGAACTTGATGGTGCTACAATATTTGCACATCCAGTAAAAGATCCAAAGAGATTTGGGATAGTAGAATTTAATAAAGAAAATAAAGTTATCTCTGTTGAAGAAAAACCAGAAAAACCAAAAAGTAATTATGCTATTACAGGTTTATATTTTTATAATAACGATGTTGTTAAAATTGCCAAATCAATAAAACCGTCAGCTCGTGGTGAACTAGAGATTACTAGTATTAACCAATCTTATATGCAGAGAGGAGATCTAAATGCTATAAATTTAGGACGAGGTTTTTCTTGGCTAGATACTGGCACTTATCAATCTTTATTAGATGCCTCACAATTTGTAGAAACTATTCAAAACCGTCAAGGCTATAAAATTGCTTGTCTTGAAGAAATTGGCTTTAATAAAGGGTGGATTTCAGAGAAACAAATTAAAGACATAGTTAAAATAATGGGTAAAAACTCTTACAGTCACTACCTGTTGTCATTATTAGAAAAAAAATAAAAACATCTTTTAGTGTGTTAGAATAAATATAACCTTTAATTAACTAATAATATTAAAAATTAATATAAAATTAAATGCAATTTTGAACTAAAAACTCTATGATATTTTTTTTTGAAAATGGTAGATTAGGCAATCAATTAATTCAATATATTGGTCTAAAAAGTTTTTTTTCAAAAGAGAGGATAATTTTTATTGGATGCAAGAGTTTATTTAATACATTTAACAACGTTGATGCTGTTAACTTAAGCAAGGAAAAGATAAACAAATGGGTTCATTATGGACTTTTGAAAAAAGTAATATCTTTACTTGTAAAAATCAGAATTTTTGGAAAAATTACAGAAGATAGACAGTCAAATTCTTATAAAGTAATTTCAAAAAAAGGACTTTTTTGGAAAATATTTGTTGTTGAAAATTTTTTTTTTAGAATAAAAGATGTTAAAAATTACACAAACACTCCAACAATTAAACCTCATTTAACTCATCAAGCAGAGAAATGGCTAAAAATTAAAGGAATTAATATAAAAACTCATTCCATTGTTTTTGTACATTTCCGTCGAGGTGATTATTTACATTGGCCCTCTAAAGAATTTCCAGCTGTTTTAAGCTTAGATTGGTACAAAAAAGCAATGAGTTTAATAAAAGAAAAAATACAAAATCCTATATTTGTACTAATAAGTGATGACAAGTATTATCTTAAAGATGTTTTTAAAGAGTCTAAAACATTACATATTTCTGAAAATGATCCCGAAGTAGATTTTTCTATCATGTCTCTTTGTAACTATGGGATACTATCATCAAGTACTTTTTCATGGTGTAGCGCATATTACGCAAATTTAAGTAAAAAAAATAAAACTTTTTTTATTGCCCCAAAATACTGGGAACATCACAGATCAAAAAAAATTACTAAAAACTATATCACTGATTTTATCCACTATATTTAGAGGTATAAAATTTTTTTATAATTTGAACAGTTGTTGCTTGGATTTTTTATAGATGAAATAAAACTTACGTATAATTTAAATTGAAAAATCAAAATCATCAAACTTAGAATGATGTTCATCATTCATATCAGGTGTCCAAGCAGGATTTGGCATATTTAAGATAAATGCATCTTCCGTACCTAAATTTTGTAACGCTGCGGCTACGCCAGTAGGCACAATAACAGTTTTATAATTATAACTTTCACCACTATAAATTTCATCATAACCTTCTTTAGTTTTTAAGATAAAACGTGCGTTACCTTTTATACAAGTAAAACAACCTGTTCGAATATAATGTAAGTGTGGTCCTTTAATTTTACCAGGTGAAATAGCTGTCAGATAAACCTGTTCTGGCTCTTTTCCCTTATCAAAAAAATTATCCTTAATGTTGTAAATAGGAATAAGAAAGCCGTTCGTATCTCCCTGTGAGTCTTTTGTAATAATTTTTGGATTTTTTTTTATTTTAATTTTCATTGAAATCTTATTGTAAGTGATAATACAATTAACCTTACTTATATTGAGTTTTGAAGCAAGATCTTAATTCCTTTTCTTTGATGAAGTCGATTATCACTTATCAGAAATTCTACTATTATTATCTAAACTATGACTAGGTTTATAATCTTCATTGTCAGAAGATTTCATTATTTGTAAAATTCCAAGATGGTATTTACTACTTTTTGCACATCGTCATTGGTTAAACGCGGATGGAGTGGAATGCTCAATGCTTCTTTATTTAGCTGAACAGAGTTTTTTAAATGAACCTCTGTTTGTTTGTATATAGGACTCATATGTAACGGGTGGTATCTTAAAGTTGTGTAAATTTCTTTTTCCAGTAAATAATGAGCAAGATCATCACGTTGAGGCACACGAATACAATAAGTAAAATAGGAGTGACGATTTTCTTTAGATGAATTTTTTGGAGTAATAATATTTGGTACGTTTGAAAATTCATTCTGATATATGTCCCAAATTTCTTTTCGACGTGCTTGCAATCTATCTATTCTATCAAGTTGAGCCAAACCTATATTAGCAGCTAAGTTGGTTGGCAACATCTTGATAAAAGGCTCTTGAATGTTGTATTCCCACCAACGTAATTTAGTATTTGCATTTTTAATTGCCGTGTCAAATCCTGATTTCCCAATTCCACAATAACGCATAACCTTAGCTCGTTCAATTTTAGCTGGGTCTCTTGCTGTTATTCCACCACCTTCCCCTACCGTAAGATTTTTTACTGCATCAAAGCTAAAAATTCCAACATCACCAATTGTTCCACAAGGCTGTCCATTATAAGTACTATCTATAGCATGTGCAGCATCTTCAATAACAGGATAGCCTAAATCTAAAATAGGCTTCATATCAACTGCTAAACCTGCATAATGTACAACCATTATTGCAGACGTTTTATTTGTAATTTTTGATTTTATATCTTCAGCTCTTACATTCATGGTTATAAGATCAACATCACAGAAAACCGGTTTGCATCCAGCAAGAATTATTGCTTGTGCACAGGACACCCAGGTAAAGCTTGGCAAAATAACCTCCGACTCTGGTGGTAAATCTAATAATTTAGTGGCCATATAAAGTGCATTAGAGCCACTATCTACCATAGCAAAACTAGGGAGATTATATTTTGCTTGATACTTTTTCTCAAATTCCTCAACCTGTTTACCAAAACCCATCCATTGACTTTTCATGCAAATGGAAACCTTCTCAATCTCTTCCTTACTAACCAAAGAACCAAACACTGAAATCATAATATTTTAAAGTTTAATTATATATTAAAAACTTTTAATTCCAATTAGATAATATTTGTCTCAGATATTCTAATTTATTAATTTATTGAAATGCAACAAAATTGTTTAAAACCTATAACTTTATATTTAATCACAATTTAATTTTTATTAACTGCTAAATAATGAGTCATAGTAAACACTTCGTCTAATTCACTATATTCTTTTAAAAGTATTGGACCAGAAGGGCTAATTAAATAAATATCAAAATTTTTATTAAAAAGAAGCCAGAAATCTCTAAAAAATGTTCTGGTATCTATATTACAGCCACCAAATTCAAATTGAATAACTTCAAATTTATTAAAATTATTTTTTATTGAGTTTAAAACAGTTAATTCATGACCTTCTACAACTAACTTGCAAAAATTTATTTTTGAAATTTGGATTACTAAAGCTATCCTTAAAAAGAGTATTTAATGAAATTGTTTCAATTTCTTCAGACTCTTCAAATTTAATATTAAAATGATCAAGTTCTCTTTTATGAAGAGATCCTATTTTTTTATTAATTTCTTTATTGGTTCAAAAGTCAAATAATAACCTATTCCTAAACTTTGTTGAAGAATCTGTTGAATTTGCTTATTAATTTTACTTGGCAAAAGATGACTAATAATTTTTTAATTTTTGCTTTCATAATTTTTTATAAATAATATTTTGAAATTTTATCAGAAAATAAATTATTTAATGCATTATGCAATATCTAATGATATTTAATTTTTGATGGCTAATAGTGAAAAAATGATAAAAAAATTTAACTTAGATTTACAAAATCTTGCTCCGATTTGTATATCTGTTTACACAAGAATTGAGCATTTTAAAAATTGCATTGAAAGTCTTGTGGTTAATGATCTTGCTAAACATTCAGTTCTTTATATTTTTTCAGATGCTGCAAAACCTGGTGATGAAGAAGCAGTTTCAAAAGTTAGAGAATATGCAAGTTCTATTGAGGGTTTTAAAGATATAAAACTTATTTTTCAAAAAAAAAATAATTTTAAAAAAAACATGCAAGATTTATATCTATTACCATTCGCAACAAATAGTAAATCTATAATAATGGAAGATGATGTTGTAGTTCAAAAATCTTTTTTAAAATTTATGAATATAGCTTTAAATGTTTATGAAAAGTCAGATGATATATTTTGTATTTGTGGACGTTTAGGGCCTGAAAATCATTCAGAAAAAAGTAACGATGCTCAAGCTTTTCAGATACCAAATATGTCAGGTATAGGTTATTGGAAAAAAGAATATTTTGAATTTTTAAATGATCATCGTTCATGTCATCCGTGGCTACGATTTAAAAAGGATATTTTTTACTCTATTAAATTTATGCTTTTCTTTGGAATTAGTTATATTTTATTATACAAAACAATGTATGAAAAAAATTTGTTTTATGAAGATGTTTTGACAATGGAATATATTTTTCGAAAAAAACAATTAGCTATCATCCCACCTTTTACACTTGCATTAAATAAAGGATATGATGGGTCTGGAATTTATTGTGGGATTAACGAAGAGTTTCAAAATGAAAAATTTTTAAGACAATCAGATAATTTTGGCTTTCCAATTAAATTTAATCAGAAACAAGCACGTCAAAAAACTCAAAAACAATTTAAATCCACAACAGGCCTTAAACCAAATTATGTTAGACAAGTTTATGCTTTTGTTTCCCATTTTTATCAGGTGCCGAAGATAATTAGAGATTTCTTTAAAAAAATGGGTTTTTGAAATTAATTTATTATGATGTATATAGCATAGAAAAATTATATAAATAAGATATATGAGCAAATGCCGTTGCTGTTCTGAACCCATAAATAATTTATTATTTTCAGCTAAACTTTTAAAAAAAAATATATCATATTTTGAATGTAATAATTGTGGCTATGTTCAAACAGAAGAACCAACATGGTTGGAAGAAGCTTATGCTCTTACGATTAATAATAGTGATACAGGTATCATGTCACGTAATTTATCAAATGTATCACTTGTATTAGCCACTTTAACTTTAATGAAAAATAGAAACTGTCTAGTCGTAGACTATGCTGGCGGTCATGGTTTTTTAGTACGTTTATTAAGAGACATTGGTGTAAATGCTCTTTGGTCTGACCTGTATAGTGAAAACCTGGTAGCAAGAGGATTTGAATATTTAAATAAAAAGCAAGCTAGCCTTTTGACAGCTTTTGAATCTTTTGAGCATTTTTTGAACCCTTGTGATGAAATGATTAAATTATTGAATATTGCTCCAAACATACTTTTAACTACAAGTATTATTCCTGATCCTGCTCCCAAACCATCCGACTGGTGGTATTATGGACTAGAACATGGGCAGCATATTGGCTTTTACAGACTGCGAACATTGCAATACCTGGCTGACAAATTTGGTTTATATTTAATTTCTGATGGTGCTAGTAGACATTTTTTTTCAAAGCAAAAATATTCTTATTATGCTTGGCGTATTTTGATTAAAGCAGCTGACAAATTTCCAAAAATATTAAGAATAGGGATGCGATCTAAAACTTGGGAAGATCATTTGCTTATTTCAAGAAATAAAGATAATTTTAATTTATAATAAAGTTGAAAAAAGCTAATAAAATTTTGATATCATTAAATATTTTAAATGAAAATATTGTACAATCATCAAATATTCCATTTAAAATACGGTGGAATTGTAAGATATCACATTGAACTTGCAAATAATATAGCTTTCTACAAAAATAAAGAAGCAACCATTAAAATTAATTCACCTTTTTTTAAAACGAATTACCTACGAAATATAAATCAAAACATTTTGTTCAATGGAATTAAAGTTCCTGACTTCAAAGGATCTGGAAGATTCTGTTTAATAATGAACTCAATTTTATCTCCAATTTTATCTCCAATTTTATCTAAACATTATGAGCCAAGTATTATTCATAATACTTATTATAATGTTGTGAAATACAACGCAAAGCGTGCAAAAAAAGTTATTACAGTGCACGATATGATACATGAAATTCTTCCAGATCATTTTCAAAATAAAGATAAAACTACTGAGTTAAAAAAATTTGCAGTAGCTGAGGCAGATCACATAATATGTGTTTCAAAAAATACTCAAAAAGATCTTATAAAATTTTTTAATGTTGATATTAAAAAAACCTCTGTCATTTATCTTGGGTTTTCTTTAGATACAAAAGAAATAAAAGATCTTAAAGAAATTCGTAGACCTTATTTATTATATGTGGGTAGCCGCATAGGTCATAAAAATTTTACTAGATTCATAGAGGCATATTCAAACTCTAAAATTAAAAATTTTTTTGACCTTATAATATTTGGAGGTAATAAATTAAATGATAAAGAGATCTCTTTATTCAATAGATTACAAATACCAAAAGAAAATTTTAAACAAGTTAATGGTGATGATTCGATGCTTGCTAGTTATTACAAGCATGCATCATTATTTGTTTATCCATCACTTTATGAGGGCTTTGGTATTCCTCCACTTGAAGCAATGAATTATGGGTGCCCAGTTGTTTGCAGTAACACTGGGAGTATCCCTGAGATAGTAGGTGATGCTGCTTTTTTATTTGATCCTTACTCGGTTGAGTCAATTAAGAATAACATTATTTCTGTTCTTTATGATAATAAACTAAGATCATTGCTTAGGTTAAAAGGTTTTAAACGGGTAAAAAAATTTTCCTGGCAAAAATGTGCAAAAGAAACATACAAAGTTTATGAGGAGCTATTGCGGTAACGTTGCTACTACTGCACTATGATTTTAAAAAATAAAACACGAGGAGGACTCAGAACTAGAGGTATTTACAAACATAGTAGCAATATCAAACCTTTGATTAGTGTTATTACTGTTGTTTTAAATGGAGAAAAATATCTTGAAGAAGCAATATTAAGTATAATTAAACAAACCTATAATAATATAGAGTTTATCATTATCGACGGTGGATCTACAGATAGAAGTCTTGATATCATTCAAAAATACGAAAATAATATTGATCTTTGGATATCTGAGAAAGACAGCGGTCTATATAATGCAATGAATAAAGGAATTGCCTTAAGCAGTGGTGACTTTGTTGGATTTGTTGGTTCAGATGATTATTTATATCTAAATACTTTAGAAAAGCTGGCAAAAGCAGCACAAAAAGAAACTATTGATTACACAGTAGGGCCTGTGGATATAATTAGAGAAAATGGACAGCCAAAAGAAAAAATTTTAGTTTTACCCAATTTTTTAATGCAAAATCGTTTTATTTTTGACATGGCCACGCATCATTTATCATTTTATGTAAGTAGAAAAATTATAAATAAAATAGGAAATTTTGATGAAAATTTTAATATAAGATCTGATTATGATATGACTATAAGCGTTATATCAAAAAGTAAAAAAAAATTTAATTTCACTGATAGTGTGGGAAGTTTTAGAGAAGGAGGTGTTAGTGGATCATATTCATCTTATTTTGAGAATTTCAGTATATTAAGAAAGCATGGCATTTCAGTTTTTAAAAGCATTTTAAATATATTACCTTCGTTAATTAAAGTATTCATAGTTAAGAATTTTCCATCTTCAATTGTAAATTTTTTGAGAAAAAATTTTTCATCAGGAAGATTTATTCGATAATTAAGAAAGCTTAATATCTTTTATTGTATTCTTGCTTTATTTTTTTCAGAGTTTTTAAAAGTGAACTTTTTTAGTAATGGTGAAGCCAACAATATAAACAAAAAAACAAATTTTACTCTGTGCCTTATCCCTGTACCAAAATTCCCAACTCCAAACCCAAATACAAAAATATAAAATAACAATAATAATAGTAGAACCCTTAAAGCAGGGTCTTTCCAAATAACTTTGATATTGCACAAAATCAAAAAAGATAAATACATATACAAAAGAGCATCAAACATGCCGATTAAATGTTTAGTTTTTTTAACATCCCATGGAAATGGTGAAAGAACAAAATATACTGACCTCACAGGAGCTTTATAAATCAGTTCAATTCCAGTTTTAGCTTTTGTCCACTCAGGCCACGATGCATCACCCCTATATGCATAGCCTGTTTTTTTTAGAAAAGTTTTTGTGTTAATTTGACTAAAAGTACCTAAATAGTTGATATTAATTTTATTTGTTAAATATAACCCTGAAATAATCACAAATATAAAAATAAAAATTAAATCTTTTAAATTAATTTTAAAATTTACTATTAATTTAAAGAAATTTTTTAAATATTTTAAAGTAATGATTATAACGAAAAATATAGCACCTACAAACATCGCTCCATGAAATAAAGTTGCTCCTATAAATCCTACAAATGATAATATAATTGATTTTAAACTATTAGTTTTGATCCAGGTAACAACACCGTACAAGGCCAATACAAGAAAAAAACAGATATATATTTCTCGCATAAACAAAACTGAATATAAAATTAAAGAAGGAAATAAAGCCATTGTCCAACCTACTTTATTTGCAATGTGATTATCCCACACTATGTTTGCAAGCTTCCAGCCAAAAAAAATGGTCCCCATTCCAAAAAATAAGCTTATTGACTGAGCCATTAAAACACTCCGACCAAATAAGGAATAAGGAATAGCATGTAGCCAGCTAAAAAAAACAAAAGGACTAAATTCAAATTGACTTGGTAAATTGAAAAATCCCTCTTGTGCCAACTTCCAAGCTTTAATTTCAAACCCTACTGCATCAGAAGTGCTATCGGGTAAAGGAGTGATATAGTGACCAATTAATAAAATAAAAATCCTTATAATTAAGGCCCCAATAAGAATATTAAAAATCCCTGGCGAACGTATTGCTACAATCCAAGTAATTATGGATACAAGAAAGATTGTAGTTATACCAAGTAAATCCTCCATCAGATTTTAATCCATTCACTAGGAATTAAATTTTTTCTTATCTCAATATCTTTTGGCATCCATATTTTAGGGCAAATAATAATTTTTTGATTATTTTTATTTAACATTGCTCCCCACCAGTCATAAGTACTATTTGAAATTATATTGTGCTTACACAGGCTCATAAGTTCCATGTTTTCAAAAGGTGTATCTTTGTTTTGTTTTACAAAGTGATGCTCTGTTGATATTTCAATATTTTTTTTGCACCATTCAATATCATCAGAAAAGATATAGTATATTGGACTATCTATTTTTTTATTCATTAGATTAATAGACTTTTTATAATATTCCATACCACAAACAATATTTCCTAATTTAACATAATCACCTCTTCTAATACCAATTGAAACTGCATTAGAATTTAAAATTTTTTCTTTTATTTTAGTATTTATAAGTAATTTATTGGGATTTAATTTAAACTCTATATCGTTTGAAATATATTTATAATATTTGAATTCTTGCCAATAACTTGAATAGTAACTATTTCTAAAAATAGCTGAAAGTATACTTCCAATTAAAGAGGTTCTAGACTCATACAATATAATTGGGTTACCTCTATTGAAAGTTGTCAAGCCTTTTAACAAATAGATAAGAGTGTCTAATATAATGCATTTGAATGGATATTCTTTACCTTGTGAAATTTGAATATTTATATCAAAATTAAATAGTTCCAAATTATATAATCTTTTGTTTGGCTTTAGATTTTTATACCAATCAATATCATAATAAACTTTTTCATTATATTTTTTTGATAAATACTGTCCAAATACGTACTGAAACATTTGGTTTCCAAGTCCCCCTGATATTTTTACAATTCTCATTTTCAGCTTTCTAATATTTAACAGTCATCAGTATAAACAATTGTTTATTACTTATAAAGAGCCTACAAATCGAACTGGTTCATCTTTGCGGTCGAGTAATTTATTAGGTATTAAATTTCCTTTTGCATTCCATTTATTCCACCAATAACTGGCAAATTCTAAAACTGATGTTCCTTTTCCTGAGCAAACATTCTTTATCTTAGGTTTAAAGTCATTAGAGGTATCTAAAATTAAATCTTGTAAAAATGTATTACCAACATCTTTGACCGATATAAAATCACGAATTTGCATTCCACTTGACATATGAAAATCCTCACCATTAATTGCAGCTTTTCGAAGGCTTGGCCATAAATTTTTTTCAAACTGGCCTTCTCCATATGCAGAAAAAATTCTATTATAAAATAGAGAAATTTTTTCTTCAAGGCAAAAGGCATATGCCAACTCAAAAGCAGCAGCTTTTGATGAAGCATAAGGAGTTGTTGGCAATAAAGCTGCTGAAGTAGGAATATAATCATATTGGTTGGCGGACAAACCATATTCAATAAAACTACCTGAGATAAGAACCCTTCTCACTCCTGCTTTTGCTACAGCTCTAAGAAGTAGTAAGGTACAATTTACATTCCAGTAATATAGCTGATCCCAGCTTGCTTTTTGTGGGCTAACCCCAGCTGATGCAAAATGAACAACAGCATCCATTCCTTTAAGATCTTTATAATTTACACAATCTAATTCCTTATAAACCCAATTTACACTTCTATTTAACTTAATTGATGAATTATTTTTATTACGTGTCGTAGCAAAAATTTCAATTTCATTTGGTACTATATTTATAAAATTTCTACCAATAAATCCTGTTCCACCTGTAATAAAAATTTTCAAACAGACTCCTTCTTGAAAATGAAAGGACTATTAAAGTTTTTAAAATCTATTAAACTTAAATCCCTAATTGACATACGAGGTTTTTTAATAGGCCATGAAATGCCCGCGGTATCCCAACGGATACCAGTATCTTTTTTTGGATTATAAATAGTAGTAGTGTTGTAAACTAATGTTGCAGATGATTTATTCGTACAAAACCCATGTGCAATACCACTAGGCATATAAATCATATTTCCTTTTCTAGCATCTAAATTGATTGAAATATATTTTTTATAAAAAGGTGAACCCACTCTCAAGTCTAAGGCAACATCCATTACCTCACCTTTTATACAATATACCAATTTAGCATGGTCATATGGTGGCATCTGAAAATGAAGACCTCTAATTACATTCTTAACAGATGTAGAGTAATACTGCTCTTTGAATGATGTATTTAATCCAAATTTCTTAAAGGTTGTTGCATGAAATGTTTTGACAAAAACTCCCCTTAGATCATTGTGTATATCTGGAAAAAGTTCATGACACCCAGGGATTTTGGTAGAAATTATTTTCAGAAAATACCTTTTTTTAATAAAACCTAATAACTAATATATTGCCTTATTAAAGTTATTTATCAATACTAAATAAATTCCTGAATTGTTGAATGAAATCTTTTAAACATCTCTTCTGTTAAACCATGATGAACTGGCAACAAAACACTAGATTTCATTACCTGATCTGCATTTGGACAGCCTCCATCAACAACTCTAAAATTCATTCCTTTGCACATCGGTTGACGCAAAATATTGCCTGTTAAAACTACACGTGTTTGAATATTTCGCTTCTCCAAATAAATTTGCATTTCTCTTCTATTAAAAGGTGCTTTTTCTTTTATAAGCAATGGAAAAGCTAACCAAGCTGTTTTGCAACCTTTTGTTTCTATGGGGTTAGAAAAACAATCAGGGTATTTTGAAAAAAAATCACATTGTCTTTTGAAATTTTTTTGTCTAATTTTAATATTATTTTTTAATTTTTTAAGTTGTGCTAATCCAAATGCAGCTCCAACCTCGTTGCCTTCTAAATTGTAACCAACCTTTTCAAATACAAATTTTGCATCATAATCAATTCCCTCTAATTTAACATTAAAACGATTTTCAATTTTTTCACTTTGATCATCAAACAAAGAAGAGCTTCGTCCCCATGATCGAAGTAGTTTAGCGCGTTCCATCACTTTATCGTCGTTAATAGCTAATGCACCACCATTACCTGCACAATTAATTATATGAGAGCCATAAAAACTAGTGATCGACATATCCGAATAAAAACCAGAGCTTTTATGATTTATTGTTGCGCCTAAAGTATCTGCAGAATCCTCTATAACTTTTAAGTTATATTTTTTTGCAATAGATCTTATTTTAGGCCAATCACATATATTTCCCATTAAATTTGGAGCTAATATCGCAACGGTTTTTTTAGTTATTTGTGCCTCAATTTGTGAAACATCAATACAGTATGTCAAGGGTTCGACATCTACAAAAACTGGGACCAAGTTATTTTTAACTATACTTCCAACTGTGGTTGAAAATGTCAATGCTGGAGTTATGACCTCAGAACCTGGAGAAAATTCAAAAGCTTCCACACCAATATATAGTGCAGATGATCCTGAATTTACATATAAACAATGTTTTTTACTAAAAAGTTCTGCAATTTTTTTTTCAAATTTTCTGGAATAATTCCCCATTTGGGTTGACTCTGATAAACACTTTGCTACTGCATCTATTTCTTCTTGGCCATAAACTGTTTTTGCATAAGAAATTTGCTTGAATTTTTTCATATAAATGACTTTTATACCATAACGTCTTATTTTAAAAGACTATTTAGTCACACTTCAAATAGTTTTGTAGAGACAACTTTTAAAAAGTTTTCTTCATTTTTTTTTGAAATTAATTGAATCATTATCAAAAAATTTTCCATCTTAAATTTTTATCAATCCTACCTTTGTTAATATGCTCATTCAATGTATTCAATCGCATAAAAGACGAATCTCGAAAGTTCATATTAGAAAAATTTATTTTTAAAAGATTATCTTTTAAACGGGATATTGATTGATCAAGTAAAACAATTGGTTGAAATTTAGGAGCTAATTTTTCATATTTACTGAAATCAACTGTATAAGATCTATTATCTGGAAGCGCATCTTCATTAATTAAAATTTTTGTATTTGGAATCAATTTAGCAACAGAATTGGCAATCTGCTTAACTTGATAATTACTAGAATTTTTTCCTGCATTAATTAATAGGTATTGATCTCCATTATCTTTTTTTCGCATCATTGCCCAATCAATTGCTCTAGACATATCTTCAACATCAATTAAAGGTCGCCAAGGTGTGCCATCACTAAGAACAGTAATTTCACCCGATGTGATCGCGCAGGCAACAAAATCATTTAGAACTAAATCTAAACGTAACCTATTAGACCAGCCACATGCTGTAGCAAATCGTAAGCTTGTAAATATCATCTGTTCCAAATTTGTATCTTTTAAATCTTCTTCCGTTCCTATCTTTGAGCGCGCATAAGCAGTTAAGGGGTTTGTTGTATCAGTTTCTTTTCTTGCACTACCCTCTGTTTGTCCATACATCGAACAACTAGAGGCAAACACAAAGTTTTTTACACCTTCTTTAATAGCTATTTTTGCAAGTCTCACACTAGCGTGCCTGTTTATGTCTGCGGTCACTGATTCAAATTTTTTACCAATTGGATCATTTGAGACACCTGCAAGATGGATGACAGCATCCACCCCTCTCAACATCGACTCTTCAATATCACGAACATCTCCAAAATATTGAATAAATACTCCCTGCTCAGGAATAAAATCAGCACCCGTTAATGAGTGAGCAAAAAAACTTGTATCATAACCAATTAACTTAACGTTTGGATATTTTTTTTTTAAATATTGAGTTAAAGTTGAGCCAACATATCCCATATTTCCAGTTATAAATATTTTCATAATATTTTTTTCTAATAAGGGTTCTTAATATTTAATAAAAAATATTTTATAAATTTAAATATCAAAATTACCAAATTTTCCAAGGGGCTCTACCCATATTCCATAATTCATTAAGAAAAATTTTTTCTCTCAAAGTATCCATTGGCTGCCAAAAACCATAATGCTTAAATGCATAAATTTGGCTAGATTTTGTAAGAGCATTTAACGGCTCTATTTCCCAAGAAGTTTGATCGTCTTCAATTAAATCAATAACACTTGGGCTTAAAACAAAAAAACCACCATTAATCCAACTACCATCTCCATCTGGCTTTTCTTTAAAACTTTCAACAATATCCTTCGGACCAAATTTTATAGCTCCATATCTTCCTGGTGGGCAAATAGCTGTTAAAGTAGCCTGTTTACCGTGGTTTTGATGAAATTTAATTAAAGCAGAAATATTAATATCACTTAAACCATCACCATAAGTAAAACAGAAAGCTTCTTCATTTTTAACGTATTCTCTTACACGTTTTAGACGACCTCCCGTCATTGTACCTTCTCCAGTATTGACTAAAGTAACTGTCCATGGTTCAGTATTATTTTGGTGCACTTTTATGTTATTTTTTTGTAATTGAAAAGTTACATCTGATTGATGTAAATGATAATTTTGAAAATATTCTTTAATTAAATGACTTTTGTATCCACAACAGATAATAAAATCATTCACCCCATGTTTAGAGTAAATCTTCATTATATGCCATATTATAGGTTTGCCTCCTATTTCCAACATTGGTTTAGGCATACTGCCTGTTTCTTCTGACAGGCGAGTACCAAGACCACCAGCTAATATTACTGCTTTCATAAATTTTCCTATTTTTTATTATTAATTATAGGGCTTTATACTAATTATTTCACTAAATTTTCCTTGATCTACGACCTGACCCTTTTCAAGTTTAAAAATAATATCACAATTTTTAATAGTGCCTAAACGATGAGCGATTATGATTATAGTTATATTATTTTTAAGATTGTTTATTGCCTCCATAACAGCTTTTTCAGTTTCATTATCTAAAGCACTAGTTGCTTCATCTAAAATTAATACCTTTGGATTGTTGTATAAAGCTCTAGCAATTCCTATACGTTGTCTTTGTCCACCTGATAGCCTAATTCCATTCTCACCAACAAAGGTTTGATACTGCATCGGTAATTCGTTTAAAACAAATTCATGCAAATTTGCAATTTTAGAGGCTTTTTTAAGAGATTCTAAATTTATATCTTTAGTTTCTACACCGAAGGCAATATTTGCTTCAATAGTATCATCTGAAAGGTAAATATATTGAGGTACATAACCTATAGAGCGTTGCCAGGATCTTGAGTTTTGTTTTGTTATAATTTCTCCATCAACTTCTAGGGTACCCTTCTGAGCTTCTAGTAAACCTAGTATAATATCCATTGTAGTTGTTTTGCCACTACCAGTTGTACCCACAAAGCCTACTTTCGATTTTGCAGGAATAATTAGGCTAATATTTTTTAACGTTGTCTGAGACGAATTAGGATAATTATAGTGAATATTTTTTAAAACAATTTTTTCATTAAAAGATAAAATTCCCTTGTTCTGGTTTTCAATATGAGGTTTAAGTTTTTTAATGTCCTCATACAATTTATCAAGAGAAGGCTCTATAAATTTAAATATAGTTAGAGAAGCATAAATTTGTTGCAGAGCTGGCATTAAGCGATAGCCTGCAAATACATATAAACTTACGATAGGTAGGGCACTATTAAAATCACCTGTTTGAGTCATGGTATAAAGTATTATTAGCATAATGCCTCCAAAAACTATGCCTTCGAGAAAAAAACGAGGTAATTGCTTTATAATATTTGCAGCAGTTGAAGTTCTGGCATAAATTATAGCTGCATTTGCGAAACGCGTAGTAAAACTATCCTCTAGCCCACCTACCTTAACCTCTTTTGCAGCACTAAAAGCTTCACTAACATACTTGAAGCGTAATTCATTATTTAGCAAACGTTCTTTTCCAATTTTTTTTAGATAGTTTGCAAAAAAATAGAAAATAAGTCCATACGCACCACCAATTGTCACCCCAACTATAAGTGCAAGTTTTGGATCAATAATAATCAACAAAGTTATAAGTGCAATTGCAACTGAGCCTTTAGCTACAACTTCTAGTAGCTGACTCATACCATTCGATACTATATTGTTAACTTCTGCTAGAATAGTTTTTCCAAGCTCAGAGCTATTTTGATTTAAAAACCAGCTATAAGGTTGTCGTAAATAACCCTCCACTAAGCGTTTACTGATACTATAGTCACGCATTTCACTAAATCGCACTTGTGCATAAATTGTAAGTGCTTTAAAAATTAGCGAGATCACTAATAAAATTAAAACAACTAAACCAAAAAAAAAAAAGAAATGCTGATAATTTTCAACTCCAAATACTTTTGAAGCTTGAAATAAAGAATTTAAAATTAAATTTGTCTCAATAAGACCAGGATTTGTTAGAACTGCTATGAAGGGCAACACAGACGCAACACCTAACATATCTAAAAATGCCATTAACAAGATCAACAAAAATAACAAGGCTGCACTTCTGCGCTCATTTGCGTTAAGTAAAAAAAATATTTTTTTAAAAGTTTGCATCAAGATCTTGTGTATGCTTTATAGGTTTTTATAAGACCCTCTTTTAAACTTATCTCTGGTTTAAAGCCAATATTTTTTATTTTTTTACTGTCTAAAAGTTTTCTAGGGTTACCGTCAGGTTTACTTGGATCAAAATCAATTTCTCCATTAAAATTCACAACTTCTTTTATAGTTTCGGCAAGTTCTTTTATGCTAATGTCTTTACCACTTCCAGTATTTATATGACTACAAATGGATGAGGTGTGTTTATCATAAGTTTCTTTATCTATATTCATTATATGAACGGAAGCTCTTGCCATATCATCAACATATAAAAATTCACGTTCGGGTATGCCAGATCCCCAAACAGTAACCTTCGGTAAATTGTTAATTTTTGCCTCATGAAAACGATATATTAGTCCTGGTATCACGTGGCTATTTTCTGGATGGTAGTTATCTCCTGGCCCATATAAATTTGTGGGCATTAAACTTCTATAATCAATACCATGACTTTTACCAAATTGGCGGTTATAGCTTTCACACATTTTAATTCCTGCAATTTTAGCAATGGCATAAGGTTCATTAGTTGGTTCTAATTTTCCAGATAATAATTCTTCTTCCTTTATAGGTTGGTTCGCATTTTTTGGATATATGCAACTAGACCCTAAAAATAATAATTTTTTAACCCCACTTAAAAAAGCACTATGAATAACATTTATTTCAATCATTAAATTTTCATAAATAAAATCTGCTGGATAAGTGTTATTAGCATGAATACCACCAACTTTTGCTGCCGCTAAATATACTTGGTCAATTTTTTGATTTTTAAAGAAATTTTGAACATCTTGTTGATTTAATAAATCAAGTTCATTTTTTTTTTTTTTAATAAGCTCAACATCTTGTGTCTGTAGAAGAGAAACCAAAGCAGATCCAACCATGCCTTTATGGCCTGCTATAAATATTATTGGTTTATCCATTAATTATCTTAAGTTATTATATTTTTTACCAATTTTTAATTGTTTATCAATCGTTTATTTTTTTGAATGTATAAATACCACAGCCATCTTTTGTATTTGTATTAAAATCTTTTACTTTTGCACCAGTGTGTAAATTTCCAGATTGATCTACATAATCAAATCGAACAAGCTCCATATTTTCTTTTATACTTGGATGTTTAAAAATTGTATCTACTTGAAAAACTCTATTTGCATTAAAATGTATTTCATCTTTCTGCCCAATTGGAAAGCTTATGTATAAAAGTCCATCTTTATTAAGCAAATTAACTAGATTGGCTATGCCTTTATTGTGACCATCAACATCAATTGGATCACCATAACGCCCTAGCCCAAAATGTTCAATTGCGTGCAAGCAAGAAATTGAGTCAGTTTTACCCAGATCATGTGGATTCATTAAATCAGCTTGAACAAATTTAATGTTTTCGTGACATGACTTCTCTAACGGACGAATATCTACCACTTCTATTTTTCTATAAGATGCAACATGAGCGACAAATCCGTCTATACGTGAAGCAATGTCTATATGACGTAGAGGCTGATGTTCATGTATCAACTTGGCAACTAATAAGTCTTGGTGAAAATAGTGGCCCTTGTTATTGCCAGCATCATCATCGTAATCATACAAAATCATGCTCTTTTGATTAATTTCACCTCCTTTATTGATCCATTCTTTCCTCTCCTTTCTATATCTTAAATAATATTTTAAGGACTTTATTTTTCTCAGATCAAAACCTAATTGGTTTATAATAGATAACACGGGTCTTAGAATTTTATTAAATTTCATAATTATTTTTTTTAACTTCAGATAAGATATGCATCAGTATTTCAGTAATAGCAATTATGTCAAGCATATCATAAAGGAAATTTTTTCATTAGGGAATAATCTAGTTCATTCTTCTTTGCTAGGTCTATTTGTTATTAGATAGCTTTTAATTCATTATAAAATTTTATTTTTTTACCATCTTTACTAATGGTACACTTATTTCATGATGGCCTTAAAACTTTTTTTAATTAAAGAAATATTTTTTTCATAAATTATTTCTCCAGTTCCTCTTTTTTTTGAAATAATAAATCGCATACCATCAAAAGTTCTTTTTTTATCACTATCTAAATTTTTAATTTTTTTATCAATATCTATTTTTTTTTTAATTTTTAGATCAGTAAAATTTATTGGTAATCTAAATTTCTCTAATAATAGTTTATTAATTTTAATAGTTTTTAATTTATATTTTTGATCTGCTAATTTACTTGCAGCAACTATACCTAGCGAAACAGCCTCACCATGTGTCAATAAAATTTGATTAATTCCAAAATACCTTTCGATTGCTTGGCCAAATGTATGCCCATAGTTTAATAATAGTCTCTTATTATTTTCTTTTTCATCTGAAGTTGTAATTAAAAGTTTTAATTTTACTGATATTAGAATTATTTGATAAACAATTTCAGGTTTTAATTTTACAATATCATCTCTATTTTTGACCAGATAATCAAAAAGTTCTCTATCATATATAATGGCTTTTTTAATAACCTCAGCTAACCCTGATAAAAAATCTCTTTGACTTAAAGTTTTTAAAAACCTTATGTCTATAAAAGTGATTTTTGGATGGTAATATGTGCCACATAGATTTACTACATCATATTGATTAAATCCTGTTTTTCCTCCTACGGAACTATCAACCATGCTTGTCATGGATGTTGGCACATGAATTAAATTTAGACCTCTTTGATAAATGGATGTAGCAAAAGCAACAATATCTCCTACAACACCTCCTCCTATTGATATTATTTCACAATCTCTAGTAGTGTTATTTTTATAAAAAAATTCTATTATTTTACCCACGCAGTCAATTGTTTTATTTTTAATACCTGCTTTAAAATAATAAACTTTGCTCCTCTTGAGTAATTTTGAAAATATAATTTCAGGATGTTTTTTTTTATCTTTAAAAACATCATCACAGATAATTAAATAATTATTTTTTAATCCTTTCAAATATATATCAAGATATTTTATGGCATTATCAGATATATAAATGGGATACTTTTTATTTTTGTAATTTGCTTTTAAGATAGACAACATCAGTGGTACTAATATTTATTTCTATATGGATCATTGCTCATGGCTATTGTTGTTTTTAAATAATCATCACTCACATCTGCAGAAAAAGACTTCTCTTTAATTTTACATGAGAATACTTTCATATCATTTTCAAGAGCTCTTAATAACATTATATCCTCTGTTAATTCGAGAGGTGAGGGTTTAAAATTTTTATACTTCATCAATCCAATATATGAAAATGTAATTACAGACAGATGTTTGTCAACAAAGTTAATTGAATTTTTATAATTATATGGAATTTTTGCTCTAGACAAATACATTATTCTATTTGAT
>ERZ807291.2284-NODE-2284-length-29196-cov-42.503243_pt1 | contig 29196 bp, 35 predicted proteins | sample MGYA00521257_ERZ807291 | MGnify/ENA primary metagenome ERZ807291 (study PRJEB31413, sample SAMN03169783) | marine metagenome | biome: Marine; feature: Water; material: Subsurface seawater | place: North Sea | collected 2011-04-28 | depth 1 m m ...
CCTCCAACGCCTGACAGGCCAATGATAAATCCCACCAGTAATCCGCTGAGAACAAAATAGAACTCCATTCACAAACCCTTCAAAAGAAAGGCTGGATTTTGATGGAGATTTGATATTATTAATAATAATAAAATCTCATATCGATATAATTTTTAATGATATAAGGATGAGGCACCTAAAGAACCCACTCATCAAGATTGAGTACCAATGCATGCATCGCAACAGCTTATGGGATTTAGGGACATACGCTAAAACAAGATGTATTGCTGGTTAAGGCGATACGAGACTAATTTTTTGCTCTCTTTACGACATCACTCAAAAGAGACTTAAATCTTTAGGTTATATGTTTAGATCAAAAAAATAGTAAGGGATAAGATCGACATAAAGCAAAATAACGGGTTAATAAAACTATCCAAAGGTGTTTTGATGAAAATAGAGACGTTATCCGTGCATGCAGGCTACAAGCCTGACCCAGTGACTAAGGCAGTTGTACCGCCAATCTATCAAACAGTGGCATACGCATTTGACGATGCGCAACACGGGGCAGACCTATTCGATTTGAAGGTCGAAGGCAACATTTACACCCGAATCATGAATCCTACTCAATCGATTCTTGAGGAGAGAGTAGCCGCGCTCGAGGGTGGAATTGCCGCTCTCGCAGTGGCCTCTGGCCAATCTGCAATAACCTATGCCATACAAACTATCGCAGAGGCTGGAGACAACATTGTTTCCTCCAGCGCACTTTACGGCGGTACATACAATTTATTCGCGCATACGTTTCCACAATTTGGTATCGAAACGCGCTTTGCAGATTATCGCGATGCGTCTAGCTTTGAATCACTCATTGACGATAATACCAAAGCTGTGTTCGTTGAGTCTCTTGGGAACCCGCAAGGCAATATCACGGACATCGAAGCCATTGCTGCTATTGCACACAAGCATGGCGTGCCATTAATTGTAGATAATACCGTTCCCAGCCCGTACTTATGCCGACCGATTGAACATGGCGCAGACATCGTTATACAGTCGCTCACAAAGTATTTAGGTGGTCACGGTAATAGCCTAGGTGGAGCGATCATAGACTCCGGGAAATTCCCATGGGCAGAGCACAAAAAACGATTCAAGCGATTGAATGAACCAGACGTAAGCTATCACGGCGTTGTGTATACAGAGGCTCTGGGAGAGGCGGCATATATTGGTCGAGCACGCGTTGTACCACTTAGAAATACTGGAGCTGCTATTTCCCCATTCAATGCTTTCTTGATTCTCCAAGGTATCGAGACGCTAGCGCTTCGTATGGATCGCATTTGCGAAAACACGCTCGCCGTTGCAAAACACTTACAGCAAAATGATAAAGTCGAGTGGGTGAATTACGCAGGATTAACTGACCATCCTGACCATGCTTTAGTGCAAAAATACATGGGCGGGAAGGCATCCGGACTCCTAACCTTCGGACTTAAAGGCGGGCGCGAAGCTGGTGCGAAGTTCCTTGATGCACTGAACTTGTTTACACGCCTTGTGAATATCGGTGACGTGCGCTCTTTAGCGACCCATCCAGCGTCTACGACTCACCGCCAGTTAACTGCCGAAGAACTCGTGAAGTCTGGCGTGACTGAGGAAACAGTGCGTTTGTGCGTCGGAATAGAGCACATTGATGACTTAAAAGAAGACTTAAATCAAGCACTCAGCGCTGCGTAGCGTAATCGACGACTACCTAGCAGGAGCAAATTGATTCATTTGGATTGATTACCAAAGGTTATGTAGGGAGAAACCCCTCCCTACATTTTTTATCTGCCCCGAGAATCGGTAACGCTAGATCACCCTCTTCAATGCTTTAAAGAAAAGCTCGGATTGTAAACGTTCGCCCAATGTCTGATCGCTAACGCTTTGAGCCATTCTTTCCTCAACACCAATTAGGTTCTGACCTGTCGATCGAGCTAAAACTTCCAGCTCACATGCTCTCTCAAGATAATATAAGTCGTCATACGCATAATCCATGCGATCTGCGCAAACGACGACACCGTGGTTTCCTAAAAACACGATGTCAGCCCCGTTCATAGACCGAGCAATACGTTCCCCTTCAGAAACGTCAAGCGCCAGGCCATTGTAATGTTCATCAGCTGAAACTCGTCCATGGAACCGCATCGCGGTTTGCGACAAAGTAGTGTTTAAAGTCCGCTCCTGCGTTAAGGACAGAGCTGTCGCATGAGGCATATGCGTATGAAGTACGCACGTCTTTTTACAGATCCGGTGAATTGCGGAGTGAATAAACATAGCCGTCGATTCAACTGGGTGGCTACCAGCCAACACATCACCCTGAGTGTTAATCAAAACGATATCGTCCGGAGCAATTTCTTGCCAAAGAAGACCTCTAGGATTAAGTAAAAACCTATCTGACTGATCCGGAAGCTCCAAACTAAAATGATTGCATACGCCTTCGGCCAGCCCATGATGGGCAGCAGCTCGCAAGGCTAGGGCTAGATCCTCTCTTAACTGAGTGATTTCAGGTGAATGATATGCCTCATTGTGATCCTGCATGTCCATTGAACTCCTCCCCAACTTGATTTCATTGAATTTTGCACGCTACAGTAGACAATAACACGTCGATCAGCCCATATTAAGTCTAACAATGAACGGAACACCAAGATTACACTCAACCGAATATGCTGGTCTTGCAATCAAAAGCCAGACGTACCGTAATTAGAAAAGAACGATAATCAATTTAAGAACGATGAATCATCATGAGTAGAAAGAAAACAACCGAGCATAGCCCCTCACAAGCTGTCACGAAGGCTAGTCAAGAGACGGACTTAGACCTTGTCATCTCCAGAAGAGCGTTTCTTAAAGATACAGCAATTTTTGGGACATCTGCTTTTGTTATTGCCACGAAAGCTTTCGGACAAACAGACTTAGATAGCGGTCGATCAGATTTGCCATTTATTCCAGTGGCAACAAACACCGAGGACACAGTTACCTTACCAGAGGGTTATAGCTACGGCGTTCTTACCCGCTGGGGTGACCCAATCTACCCCAATGCACCAGAGTTCGATTCAGAGTCTTTGGGGTCAGCATTCAGCCAGAAACTATCGGTGGGTGATAACAACGATGGGATGGATACATTTTCCGTTAATGATCGAGTAATTCTTGTGTTCAATAATGAATTTACAAACCGAGAAATTATTTTCGCTAACAGAACAACCCGCCTACCCGAAACAGATGATGACGTAAACAAAGGAAAGTTTGCTCATGGTTTAACTATTGTTGAAATAAGAGAAACTAATGACGGTTGGGAAATCGTAAAGGACAGTGAATTTAATCGACGAATTACGCCAGACACGGAATTCTCTGTTGTCGGGCCGGCTAATGGTAGCGACCTAATCAAAACAAACCAGGATCCACTGGGACAAGAAATTTTAGGAACATTTAATAACTGTGGAAATGGAAAAACGCCATGGGGCACATATTTGGCATGTGAAGAAAATATTAATGGATATTTTTCGTCAAGCTTAGGTGAAAAATTTAATCAGAATGTTTATGAAAAACGCTATGGGATCGCAAATAAAGGGGAAGACTGGGGATACAAGTGGGCTCAGACCGATCCCCGATTTGACGTCTCTAATGAGCCGAATGAACCGAACAGGCATGGTTGGATCGTCGAAATCGATCCAACAGGAAAGAAGAAACCGAAAAAACTAACAGCCTTGGGTCGATTTAAGCATGAGAATGCAGAATTAGTTATCGCCCCCTCAGGGCATGTTGTTGTCTATATGGGGGACGATGAACGAGGTGAGTTTTTATATAAATTTGTTAGCAAAAATAAGTATGAGGCTGGCGGTACCAATACTGATCTGCTGCATGAAGGCGAACTCTATGCAGCTAAATTCCATGACGATGGTTCGGGAGAGTGGATTTCACTGAAGAACGCTAATTTTTCTCGGGACGAAATGGTTGTTTATGCAAGAATCGCGGCGTCTAAAATCGGAGCAACGACAATGGATCGGCCTGAGTGGGTCGCAGTGAATCCGAACAAACCAGAGGCCTATGTGTCGCTGACCAATAATAAATATCGCGGTGAAAAAAAATCACAACCACTCAACATGGCCAATCCTCGCAAAAAAAATCGATACGGACATATTCTGAGATGGACCCCAGAAAACAAAGACCACGCAGCACGAACCTTTAGTTGGGATATCTTCGTACTTGCGGGCAATCCAAGTAAATTTACAGACTTAAACGGTGGCTCTTGGAATATGAATACGGACAACATGTTTAATGGGCCAGATGGACTCAAATTTGACTCAAAAGGTAATCTTTGGATTCAAACTGATGGTGATTACTCGAACGAGAATGACTTCTCCGGAATGGGTAATAACCAAATGCTCATGGGAGACCCAAGAACTGCGAAAATTTATCGTTTCATGGTCGGCCCAAAAGAGTGTGAAATTACGGGCCTCACTTGGAGCCCAGATAAAAAAACAATGTTTGTGGGAATACAACATCCAGGCCAGAAAGGTGGCAGCAATTGGCCAGATGGCGGAAGTAACATTCCTCGATCGGCGATTATCGCTATCAAGCGAAACGATGGTTCAGCTATAGGCTAGCGCATTGCTATCAACGTGTTTTGAAGATAAGTGGGTACAAATTAAAGTCATCTATTAAAGAATTTAACGACTGTTGATTACCGCTTAAAACGGAATAGAAATAGGAATGATTATCGTTATAACACGTCTCAAAACGACGTGGCATAATCCGCACCAGCAATAAAGAGAACACCATATATAACTAGTTTCTATTCACAACATTAAGGGTAAACTTTTTTAGCGAACGAAGCATCTATTTAACTTTTAAATCGAGGATTATCTTATGAAAGGTAACGCAGAAGTTATCAATGTATTGAATCAATTACTCGCTGGCGAATTGATGGCGACGGACCAATACTTACTTCATGGCGAAATGTACGCTGACATGGGACTGCAGAAACTTGCGGAACACGCATTGCACGAATCGGAACATGAACGCCAACATGCACGAGATATCGTGCAACGCATACTCTTTCTTGAGGGAAGCCCTGATATGGCTACCCGACACGAGCTGACCACGGGGTCAAATGTCAAAGAGATGTTGACCAGCGACTTAGCTATTGAATACCGGGTCGTTGGAGACTTAAAAGCAGCGGTCGTCCTTTGCGAGAAACAACAAGACTTCGTCACGCGTGACTTACTTGTTCAGCAGATTGAAGATACGGAAATGGACCATGCTTACTTTTTAGAAAAACAATTGAAGCTCATCGGACTGGTCGGTCTCGAGAACTATATCCAAAGTCAAATTACCGGAAGCGAAGGAGAAGCTGCATGAAAGGCTCGAATTCGATCTTACAGCACCTAAACGCCATTCTTAAAAATGAGCTAACTGCAATCAACCAGTATTTTCTTCATGCAAGGATGTTTAAAAATTGGGGTCTTGAGCGATTAAATGAGTCCGAATACAAGAATTCGATACGTGTCATGAAGGAAGCGGACAAACTCATCGAAAGAATCCTATTTCTAGAAGGACTACCAAATTTGCAAGCACTGGGATCACTTTCTATCGGGGAGAATGTAGAGGAATGCCTCAAAGCTGACTTACAATTTGAGTCAACAGTGCAACGTGCGGGGCTGGTTGCCGGAATCAGCGAAGCTGAAACGCAGCAAGATTTTGTAACAAGAGACTTGCTTGAGTCGCTGTTGTCAAAATCCGAGTCTTCCATTGATGACTATGAGACCCAATTATCATTAATTAAAGATATGGGCATTGCAAACTACATACAAGCGCAGATCGAAGAGGACTAAAGGGGTATCGGTCGGGCTAGTTTTGTGGCTCTACCCAAGTCTCATCGTTAAACAAGAAGTCTTGGTATTTTTTGTTGCTTTGCTACTACACACGAGAATTTAGGTAAAGAAAAATTCCGGCAATTAAAAATAAAAGAATTGGGCCAAATAGCTGCACCTAAAAACACATAATATTGTATTATTTTCTCAAAATAGATCTTAAATTTTTATAAAAATTTAAAGTGACATGATTCCCTAGGAATCTTAGCGTCGTTAACTACTAAGGACTGAGATGTATACCGAATTTAAAGAAGAAGATTCCGTCTACAAGCCAACGCAGACCGATTTAACCTTTCCGCAAGCAAAGCGTTTTTCGAACTTCGATGACTTACGTAATGAGCTCAAAAGAAAATTAGTCGTCGCTTGCAGAGCATTCTCATATTTCAAATTTGACTATGGCTTCGCTGGTCACTTAACTGTGCGAGATCCAGAATTTAAAGACTTATACTGGACAAATCCGATGGCGGTTCACTTCAAGCACGTCAAGGTCTCTAACCTTATTCTTGTAGATCATGATGGGAAAGTTGTAGAGGGAGATTACTCAGTCAATCGAGCAGGTTTTGTCCTGCATGCAGCCGTTCACAAGGAACACCCGGAAATTGTCGCAATGTGTCACGCTCACACGCTTTATGGTGCAGCATTTGCATCTTTTGGCAAGAAGCTTGACCCTATCTCTCAAGATGCCTGCGCATTTTATGAAGACCATAATGTTATCACCGAAGAGGCAGGAGCTGTTGCAGTCAGTGAAGACGCTGGAATGAACGTTGCGAAATCCTTTAAAGACGTAAAAGCAGTGATCCACCAAAATCACGGCCTTCTTACGATGAGTAAACACAGTATCGACTCTGCAGCATTTTGGTTTAGCGCGCTTGAGCGCTGCTGCCAGCAAGAATTACTGGTAATGTCAACCGGTCAAACTCCGAATCTCGTGCCTCATGACAGAGCTGTATACAGCAGAGAGAACGTAGGCAGCGACTACATCGGATGGCTTCATTTTCAGCCGATACATGACCATTTAGTGGCGACCGAGAAAGACATGTTTGACTAAGGTGCTCAATTGGCTGATGAATGCCGGGGCCCGTGTCGGGCCTTATTGTTGTGCGATTTTTGCGCTAATGCCATGTCACAGCTTTGCTGATTGGCAGCAACTTGACCAAACAGAAAACATGGTGTTGTACCTCGATATGGACGATATCACCAAGATTACTGAAAATAAAAGAGGAGTAAAAAATCTCGTAGACTTTTTTGTTCCTCAGGTCGCTGAGCCCAACGGAAAATTAATCACTTTTCAGTCGTTCATACGTGAAATCGAAGTGGACTGTGAGACGTATAAACAAAAAACGTTGAGAATCATTTTTTTCGAAAGGACTCATGCATCAGGCCAAGAGGTCTATCGATCAGAGATAAACTCAGAATGGCGAGACAACCCACCCACCACCGGTAGCGGACTCCTCGTTGACTTAGCTTGCATGCCGCGAAGCATCTAAAAATCCAAATCTGTTCGAACTATGCCCCTACTTATAAATCGAGTGTAACCGACACACGCGCTCGAGAAACACAAAGCATAATTCGGTCTTGCCTTGCGTCAGGGCTAAGAATTGAATCTCGATGAATAACCTCTCCAGAGGTGTACCCACACTCGCAAGTGCCACAAATACCTTGCCTACACGAGGAAGGTATCACATACCCGGCCACTCTTAATACATCAAGTATTGATTGACTCTCTGAAACACGCAATGTCTCTCCCGTACTCGATACGGTTACGTCGAAAGGCTCTGCTTTATGTTTCTGGTCTTCAGAGGCGTTAAATGCTTCAAAGTGCAACTGATCTGGATTCCAATCAGATGTCAGATGTTTAACCTCTGACATCAAACGCTCAGGTCCACAACAATAGATATGCAGATCTGATGACAGATTCTCGATCAAACTCGCCACATTAAGTCGTTGACTGTCTGGCTCGTTTGAAAAGTAAGTACTCAAAGAATCTCCACAAAACTGAGACAACTCTCCCTCGATACTTGGACGAGAAGTTTTAGAACAAAAATAAAATGACTCAAGCATCTTACTTTGAGATAACGCCCTCCCCATTGAAATCAATGGGGTAACACCAATCCCTCCGGCAATTAATACACCTCTACCGGTCGCAAGTTTGAAATTATTGCGTGGCATTGAGACCCGCACATGGGTGCCTTCTGTGAAGTGTTCATGAATAAAGTCTGACCCACCTCGGCCATCCCTCTCTCGTTTGACGATAATGGCGTACCGCGAGAGATCACTTGGATCACTAGTGAGAGAATATTGTCGGATCTTACCGTTGCCCAGTCGAACGTCCACATGCGCGCCGGGAGTCCATATTGGTAATTGTGGCCTTATGGGGTGTCGGAATGCTATTCGAACTAAATCATCATCTAGCTGTTCTCGAGTCTCGACGAGCAGCTTCATTATGATTCGCACACTCATTAATGATCCACCTAGCGGTGAGGTTTATCTGTAGCTTCATTTAAAGGAATGATGGAGTCTCCTGGCCGGATGATGCCCCCTTTTTCGATCCAACAATTAAGCCCAGACCGATTATAGAGTGGCAAAAATACTGGTCGCTGGAGTAAATTTTCTAAATATCGACACGGAAAATTGAGTCGTCCTCCCGATAAAATCACTTCTCCAATCTGAAACCTGTACCCTACCAGATGGTTCAAAGGAACACCCTCTACGGTCAAATTTCTTCGATGCTCTCCCGGATCAACACTAATTGACTCACCTTGCATTGGCGGATCATCACGAGATAAAGCGTCTAACGCTTCTCGCTCAATTAAAGTGATCTCTCTACAGTCCGGCTTAGGCGAGTAAGTTCCTCGACCCAGGTAGTAGCGATCTCCAACGATACCCTTTCCCGCTACAAGTTGAGCCTCGGATAGCTCCTCCATCTCGAAGCTAGCTTCCGGAGCAATATGGATATGCAATAACTTACCTGTCCAACTCATAACCACTCCGATTACGTAAAGCTTAATCATACCGGAGTTAAATCGTTGACAAAGTCGCTGTTCATTATTCGCCCAAGAAGGAAGCCTATAAATCAGTTTAGACACACAACGTTTTTTTAAAGTAAAATTTTTAATGGGCCAGCGCTAAAACGCATCCAAGTTAATTACAAAAGGATTTAATTATGTTTAAAAAAGGTATTCTTACTACTTTTGCTCTTTTGTTTGGTTTGATCGCTACAATTGGTCAGACCGCTGAATTCGGGACGGAAGCAGAAGCAAAATCCATGATTGAAAGAGCTGTCAATTTAGTCAAAGAGGACAAAATTCGTGCTCTAGATGCGTTCACAGATCTAGAAGGAGGATTCGGATATAAAGATTTATATGTATTCTGCTTCAATAATAAAGGCATTATTTTGGCTCACCCAACAAACTTAGGTATGGATGCATCCGAATTGACCGATGAGGATGGGGTGAATATCTGGTCCTTAGTATCCAGCGTCAAGAAGGGAGAAATTAAGAAAATTACCTACAAACTTGTAAGACCTACAACCGAGAGTCAAGAGACTTACACGAAAACATCTTTTGTGACAAAAGTAAGAAACATTTACTGTGGCGTCGGGTTCTACGCGGAGTAACGCAAAAGGCAAAAACCAAATAAACCAAAAAGGCGCTGACTATTCAGCGCCTTTTTGGTTAGCTACTCCCGAAAAAATAGCTTCTTATTAAAGAATCAATAACACACTAAAAAGCTCAACGGGCAGCCCCATATATTTCTCCTTGCTCCCAGCTTGCAACGTACTCGGCAATCGAAACTGTCCCCAAAGACACCATTGAATCTTCGGCAAAATATTCGAAAAGAATTCCGTCTGGTGCCCACATAGACAGCAGCACGATGCCACCAGTGTCACCGCCATGCTCAAGGTGGGGTCGCGCATCTGTTGACGCTAAGGCGTAATCTCCCTTTCGGCGGGAAATCCGCTTAACGGAACCATCATCCTGCAGTTCTTCAAGGTGCTGCTCCCCCTCAAGGACCATCGTCATAGTTGATGCGACATGTCGATGTCGACGGCAGTGCCCTCGACCTTCTGCATATCGCAGCAACATATCTAGTCGTCCTGCGCTATGGTCGAATCCCATTAAACTATATTCAAAATCGATTTTATAGCTGGAACATGTAGGATCAGTAATTCTGCGCCACTCCACTTCATTAGGCTTAAAACTAGTCTGCTTCATAAGTCACTCAAAGAGTCTGCTTAAAAACATAATTCTACAGAGTTCTCTTAAGAGTAAAAAAAAGCGCCCGAAGGCGCCCCGTCTCGAAAAGAGAACAGAAATCACAAAGTTAGGTCTGGATGGTTACTTGATTTCGTAAGTTAGGCTCTGGTTACACATAGACTCGCCCCCAGCAGCACCACTACAAACCCAGGGCCCTTGCCCAGTAATGCCCGCATACTTGCCCGTTCCACCAGTAATGTAGTTTGTCCCCTTGTTAGTGGCTGCATTGCCCTCAAACGAGGTATACAAGTTATCGCCATCAGCATCGCTCCACGAACACTTACCAACTACGTCACCTTTAATATCAAAGGCACCATAACACCCTGCAACCCCCTCGTGTAAGGCTGGAGATCCATCCGAAGAGAATGTATAGCCTTTACAACTGACGCCACCAACCGCGGTGTCGTTTGAACCCGGCGTGGTTGGGTATTCACATGTCCAACCTGTATGAAAATTAATAACACCTGACTTAGCTAAAGTACCGTGACCATCTGCAAAAGCGCTACCTGATACAAACATCAAGGAAGCAATTGCTATGAGTAAAACTCGCATGGGTGAATCCTCCGTATTTTTAGTTGAAGTTATCTTGAGCAACTAACTCGTCTGGTCCCAGCATCGCGCTATTCATACATTGCACGATTGTCCTTCTCGGCAGCACGATCTAGGACCTGCACAAATTAGTGACAAGTTCATAGCCCACTGAATAACCAAAAAACACAAGATGTTTCTTATGAACTATCAGAAATATTTTGAGTCGCATACCTGACTTAAAGTATTTTTACTAAAAAGTAACCCTGTTAAACTACAAAGTTAGTGACAATTCAAAAAAATATTGCTGCAGACGCAAGTGTGAGAAAAGTCCTATGAACACTGCAAGGGGCTTGTTGCGATACCTTATTATTTTGTTACGCACAAATTTACTTTCCAAACAAACAATCAAACGAAGGAACAGAATGATACTTTTAATCGGTGGCGTGCTCGGATTTATATCGGTCGCTTTTGGCGCCTACGCAGAGCATGGCCTCAGAGAAGTAGTATCCGAGGAGCACTTTCGATTTTTGATGACCGCAGTTCGATACAATCAAGTTCACGCGGTAGTCGTTACGGCCATCGGTCTTGGTATTGCAAGTGGCATTGAACCGCTACAATCATCGCTCCTTCACTGGAGTGGAAAACTATTCATCTTGGGAACCGCGCTGTTTAGTTTCAGCATTTATCTATCCGTAGTGCTCGCTCTACCCCAACTCGTGAACATTACACCCATTGGAGGCACGATCATCATGCTTGCGTGGATCTTGCTTGCTATGTCAGGCTACAAAGCCGTGAGTCGGAATAATGCCAACTAAATGGAAGGCAAGCGCGATGGGTTTAGTATTAGTGGTAATAGTCGGAGCTCTATTAAGCGGCCCGCTCATGAGTAACGTAGAGCATCCTCAATATGTGGTTACCGAAAAGTACAAATCTATTGAGCTACGCGAGTACGCCCCCCGCATAATCGCTCAAGTTTCCATGTCAGGAACAAGAGAAGAGGCCATTTCAGCTGGATTTCAGCAGCTTGCCGACTACATATTTGGCAATAATATTACGAGTGAAGTCATGTCAGCAGAGCAGAGAGCCGGTGAGGATCAAATATCCACAAGCAAAAAAATTGCTATGACAGCACCCGTCGAGCAAAATCAAGTCAATGGCACCTGGGCAATTAACTTTACGATGCCATCGGAATACACACTAAAAACACTTCCAAAACCAAATAATACGGCGGTCATACTTTCCGCCTTACCATCACAAACTTTTATTACAATTCAATTTTCCGGTAGAAGTTCAATAGAAAACATCAGTACCCATGAAAGTAAACTCAAAGCGTTCGTTATAAAAAACAATATTAAAATTCAAGATGATCCCATTTATGCCTTCTACAACCCACCTTGGACACTACCCATCTTGAGACGAAATGAGGTAATGTTCAAGGTAGATAAAAATTGAGTAACCATTCGTGGTCGAATAGCTTATTGGAAATGTTCATGCAGACAATCAAAACACTACTCCTCGGGACCTTATTAAGTTTTACTGCAAGCCTCAATGCTGCAGAGCCTCCGACACTTAATGAAAGCGACGTAGCTGAATGGAAAACACTAAAAACTCTGATGTTCGGAGACCAGATTATTCGGACTGGCAATGAGTCAGCAGTTGCCCTAACCATCAATCCTGACATCGATGACGCATCCACAGTTCCAATTCATATCGATGGACTTGTCAGTCAAAATAGTCAGTCTTATATTAAAAAGTTACACCTCATCGTCGACCAAAATCCCATACCGACCGCTGCCATCTTTGAACTCTCACCCACTAACGGAAATCTGCACTTAGCAACAAGACTCAGGATTGAAAAGTTTACATTTGTAAGAGCCGTGGCCGAAACTAGTGACGGACAGCTCCATATGGATTCCAAGTGGGTGGCCGTTAAAGGAGGTTGCTCAGCACCCAGTGGGAAAAATGCGGGCTCCGATCCGTTACTCGGAAAAATGAAGGTGACCTTTAATAAATATAGAAACTCTTACAGGAATGAACGTGGCGGCAAAGTGTTTCGTGTTCCACTAGAACAACCTAATGTCGTAAAGGTACAGGTTCGACATCCTAACGAATCCGCCTTAGCCGCTGACTTGGATACGACGGTCCCTCCTAATTTCATCCAAGAGCTAACAGTGGGCTTTGCAAATGAAGAGGTGCTCTCGGCTCAAGTCAATTTCTCAATTTCAGATAATCCGGCGTTTACATTTAGCTTCTCCCCGAATAGCGAGGGCGATTTGTCTTTGACCGTTACGGATACCCACGAAAACATATTTTCTCAAAATATTAGTATCGTCAAAGCGGCTAAAAGAACACAAAATAAGTAACGTATACATTTCAATCGAGATCATCCATTAAGGAGTCACATGGAACCGTTTTTTGAGTTTCGGATTTATCAAGTTAATCCAGGAAAAATAGACGAGTGGGTAAAATTTATGGAAGATACAATCATTCCGTTTCAGGTTAGCAAAGGCATGATTATCAACGGTAGCTTTGTAATGGACAGTACAGATGAATTTTCCTTTTCTGATGGAGAACGGTTAATGACGACGACACCCAAGGGGAGTACCTATGTCTGGATCAGGAAGTTTGAGGATATGAAACAGAAAAGAGAACTCTATCAAGCAGTATATGAGAGCCATGAGTGGGTGAATAACATAGCACCAAAAGTGGCTGAACTTATCGATAGAAATTCGATAGTCGTCCACAATTTATCTGCCACATCAAAATCCTTGATGGCTTGAAAAATTCTCTAGGAATCAATAAGTTGATGACAAAACATCGGGGTTTCACAATAGTCGTTATATTCTTATGCTTCGGGCTTGTGGCTCATGCTGAACCGAAGAGTAATGAGCAATGGATCGAATACTTTTTAGATCAAATCTCAGGTATACGGGTCGAAATCTCAAGGCTCGAAACAGATGGCGTTGTTGAAGAGTTGCGTCGTGACCAAGCCCTTGAAGAAAAAATTGACCATCTAACAAGATCAGTTGAAAAACTGACCGAGCTTGTAGACGAACAAAGAGTCTTAATTGAAGAACTCCGATCATCGACAAGCAACTGAATAAATTAAGAAATCAGTCTAACTCAACCAACCTTATCCTGAGCGACACTAATTGTCGTCATCCAACTATTGACACCGATTCACCAAAGGTGTCTACTGAAACTAAGTCTTGAGACAGACTTACTGTAAATACAAAGCTTAATATTATTGTCCACCAAGTGGCTAACCGTTTCGTTCGGTAATGATAGTAAAGTGCTTTATCTACGGGCCCTGATCTACCGTTATCGGTGAAACTCTTCACCTCAGGAGGCCGTTTAATGAATTTAAGTATTTCAGCCCATCACGTTAACGTTACTGAAGCTATTGAATCATATCTTCGCAACAAGATGAATCGCATAGCTCGGCATTTTGAACACTCAATTGACATCAGTATCATCTTATCAGTATCAAAACACGAACATAAAGCAGAGGCAAAGCTGCACTTCTATGGAAGGGATCTGTTCTGTGAATCCGTTGAATTAAATTTATATAAAGCTATCGATGATTTAGTCATCAAAGCAGACCGGAAAATACTCAAACTAAAAAACCAAGTTAAACGATACTCGACTGAATCAATAAGGAGACTCCAAGTAACTACAGAGCCCGCGTAGCGAGTCTATCAACCCCATCGATTCAGTAGAAGTGCTTTATATCGTAAGGTGTAAAGCACTTCTAGAATTTTATAAAAACACCCCAGCTCAGCATAGCGATGTTATCGTCATCGAAATCGTAGACTTCGTACTCTAATCGTGTGGAAAAGACATCGCTTACAGGGACATCAAACCCTATACCCCTCAGAAAATCTGTACCATCAACCGAAGTCGCAAACACGTCAGCGCTTCCTGCACCGACTGTTCGAGATGTATCCCATGAATGCATACCAACCTTTAGAAATGGCTTGACCGCCTCAAACGGCATCATAAGTATTGCACTGAATCCGAATGACGTGGAGTCTACAGTAGTACTGGATATAGCTCCCGTATTATTCGTGACAACAGAGGTTCCGCGGGTTACCGACGATCCGTTTGGCATTAAGACTGAAGCCTCACCAAAATCCGCGTAGTGAGCTTCTACTGAAACCAGAGAATTAAAATGGTATCCGCCAAAAGCCTTAAATCCAGAACCTTGGTCGTCTAAGGTCGCCCCACCCGCTAAAACTACATCCGCCCCATAGTCGATCTCGGAATGAGAGGTGGCCAGTCCAAAATACAGTCCCTGCGCTTGCACCGCATGAGATACCAATAAAAAACTCAATCCTAATGCATACTTTTTAGCCCAATGCATAGGTCGCATAAGCGCTCCTCGAAAAGTTAAAATCATGAATCATGGAGTACCTTACATATGATTCTTTAATTGGTACTAGTGTACCCTTATAAACTGCATATTAATTAATATAGTAAGTCTCATATTATCGACACATAACAGGAAAGTAAGCTATGCATTTAAAAGTATATTTGTCTGGAGAAATACATACAGACTGGCGAGAGGAGATAACACAAAGTTGTACCGACAAAGAAATCACCTTCATAAGCCCTATTACGATTCATGAGTCGAGCGACGACTGCGGTGTTGCCATTCTTGGAGATGAGCCAAACAAATTTTGGCATGATCACAAGGGCGCGAAGATTAATGCCATCCGCACACGCAAAGGAATCGAAGATGCTGACATCGTTGTCGTATGCTTTGGCGAAAAATACAAACAATGGAACGCGGCATTCGACGCAGGTTATGCGGCTGCTCTTGGGAAATCTCTAATTATTCTGCATCAAGCGGCGCATCAACACCCACTCAAAGAGATAGATGCAGCAGCGTTAGCAGTTGCCGAGACGCCTCAACAAATTGTGCAGATATTGAATTATGTGCTTGACGGCACCTTGCCCTAAGCTCAAGTCAAACAACTATTAGGAGAAAAAATGAAGACGCGCCAACTCGGGATACAAGGCCCACACGTTTCTGCCATTGGTGTCGGAGCGTTATCATTCTCTAATTTTTATGGTCCAGCGGAGGATGAGGGGTCACACAAAGTGCTGCGGGCAGCGTTGGAGCTAGGTATAAATCACATCGATACATCCAATGTCTATGGCAATGGCCGATCAGAAACGGTTATTGGCTCTTTTCTGTCTATGCAGGGAAAGTTAAAAGAAGACTTATTTACGATCGCATCGAAAGTGGGCATTTGTAGGAACGCAGAGACCGGTCAACGCTACTTTGATAACAGCGAGAGTCATATCCGTGATCAATTAGATAAAACACTTAAACGGCTTGGGGTCAATTCACTAGACTTATACTATATCCACCGCCGAGATGAATCGATACCGATAGAAGAGGTCGCGGGAACAATGATGAAACTCGTTGAGGAAGGTAAAATAAAATCCTATGGATTTTCAGAAATCGCGCCCTCATCTTTAAAGCTCGCCCAGTCAGTAGGATACGTGGCGGCCGTTCAATCGGAATATTCACTTTCAACACGCAATCCAGAAATGGGGCTTACCCAATTGACGAAAGCCTCAGGAACCGCTCTAGTCGCCTTTTCACCCGTGGGAAGATCGTTATTAACAGACTATCCGCACACAGAAGAACGTATATCACACATGGATTTTCTAAAAGAAAACCCTCGATTCATTGAGCCCAATTTAAGTAGAAATGTGCAAATAGCGGCTAGTTTTCGAAAACTAGCCGGTGAATTGAATATCAGCGCATCCGGATTAGCTATTGCCTGGTTGTTACACCAGGGAGACAACATCATCCCGATACCAGGAACGCGAACTGTCAAACACCTCGAAGAATTAGCAGAAGGCACGCGACGTAATCTAACGCAAGAAGAACTCGCACTCATTGATACCACCCTTCCTATTGGATGGGCTCATGGTAATCGTTACTCAATCAGCCAGTCAAAAGCAGTCGAACAATACTGTTAACATTTATTGAGAGTAATTTATGCCACCTACAGGTCACCCCGGCGCCATTGTCTCCGCAAAATGGCTAAAGGAACATTTAAGTGATAGTAAAGTGTTTATCGCAGACGCTACGGTCCACCTTCCAGACACCGGTCGGGACGCCCAAGCAGAATATTTAGTTGAACACATTCCTAACGCTATTTTTTTCGATCTCGGTGAAATTGCTGACCCCAAGAATCCATTGCCTAGGAAGGTTCCTAACGAAGCGTTATTTAGCGAAAAAGTAGGTGCGCTAGGAATCAATAATCAAACCCATGTGGTTGTCTATGACACGCCAGGGTTATACAGCGCAGCTCGCGTATGGTGGCTCTTTAAGCTCTATGGCTACGATAACGTATCTATCCTAAACGGAGGACTGAAACGTTGGAAACAATGCGAATATCCCGTAACAAACCAAATAGTGCAGCGCGATCCAAGTGACTTTAAGATCATAGGCAAACGGGACTTACTCGCTCTTCAATCTGAAGTATTGGACGTATCTCAATCGGACGGTGAGATTCTGGATGCACGCACACCCGGTCGATACTCTGGTACTGAAGAAGACCGCTACCCCGGAACAAGATCGGGACATATACCCGGCAGCCACAACCTCTATTGGGCTAACTTACTCGATCAAGAAACACGTGAATTTTTACCCAAAGAGCAATTAGGAAAACAATTTGAAATGTCAGGCGTAAACGTTAGTAAGCCTATAATACTTAGCTGTGGATCAGGGCTAACGGCTTGCATCCTGGCGCTAGCACTCGACCAATTGGGACATTTAAACTGGAAGGTCTATGATGGGTCATGGGATGAATGGGGCCGTGATCACACATTACCCATAGACTCTGCCACTTAATTTCATAAACTTACTCTATACACAACATTAATCTGGACGATAAAGAAATGTCTTTCTCCAACAAAACAACCCTAGGATTTATTGGCCTCGGCTCGATGGGTCTTCCAATGGCTGAGAACGTCATCAAAAGCGAACTTAAGACTTATATTTTCGATATTGATACATCTCGATTTAATACACTCGGGCATGAACATGTTCATAAGTGCTCGTCTCCAAGAACAGTTGGCGACAAGGCGGATATCATTTTCACCTGCCTGCCATCATTAGAGACCGCACGCTCAGTGGTCCTAGATACCAAAACGGGAATCTTAGGCAGCTCAAAAGTGCAAAGCGTTGTTAGTCTCGGTACCACTGGAAGTGCGTATGCAACAGAGATCTCAGATCAACTCCAAAACAATAATATTTCCTTTTTAGATTCACCTATTTCTGGTGGGCCTGCGGGCGCTAAGGCTGCAACGCTCGCGATGATATGCTCGGGAGATAAACTAACTTATGAATTTCTATGCGATCGAGTTTTCCCAAAAATGAGTGTTAAACAATTTTATGTGGGCGACAAACCTGGCATGGCTCAAACGATGAAATTGGTGAACAACATCAATCTTTTTATGCAATTAGCTGGGACATTAGAATCTTTAACGCTTGGTGAAAAAGCCGGTCTCGACCCAGCACAAATGATCGACATCATTAATGCGTCCACTGGATCAAGTCGATCAAGTCAGGTGTTCATTCCTGATAATATCTTAAGTGGAGCATTTAACTTTGGCGCCAGTAATACGATCTTAAAAAAAGACTTCGATCTATGGGCCGAGGAAATTGATGTATACGAAACGTGCGCCGAAGTTGGTAAGGCAGCTCAATCTATATTCTTAGAGGCCGTTGAGGAGCACGGGGCTGATGCTGACCTAACTATGATCTATAACACCTTACGACGACTCGCTTCACTTAAATAAAGTGTTGAATATCATCTCTCTGGAGAGCTTGGAGATATGCCTTCGCTCTGAACCTCGGCTGTCTATTGGTGTCAAAAAACTTACCTCTACAGATATAATCGGCTCGGTTATTATTCGATCTAATGAAGACATCAAAGTCATGCTTCCAATATATGCGGGAGCAGTCGTTGGTTTACGCGTTTCATCAAGATAACGGAGAGCAACCGGCAATACTTTTGAACCATTCTTGACTGCTGGCTGAAAAATTGAGGAATGGAATGCACCCAATCGATCACCAAGTGTTGTAGTGCCCTCTGGAAAGACACACACAGGTTGTCGATTTATTAACGACTCCTCGATATTCTGATTGACTTTTTTGATTGAGCGACGACTCGCCCTAAAGATAAATATCGTCCCAACAAAACGCGCTAAGGCTCCAATTAATGGCCATTGGCGCACCTCTGACTTCGATAAAAAACAGACTGGTAGACAAGCAGATATCACGGGTATGTCTAACCATGAAATATGATTTGACACAATGAAACATTCATCCGTTTGCTCACTCAAACCTTTAATTTCGAGTTTAACGTTAAGAATAATCAATAATGTTCGAAACCAGTATTGCGCAATCAATCTTCTTCGATTAACACCGGTAGCGACAGCTGTGGTTACCGCGATTAATAAACCGATAAGCAGAAAGCCAGACAAAACTGGGTATTTAATGACTCTTCTAAGGTTCCTGCGCATTATGGTAATTGAAGTGCTAAGACCAATTTTATCCACTGACACAGCAGTGGATTATTGGATGAACTTAAGATGAAATCAAACGCCACAACGTTCAGTCAATCCAAGACTACCATCAACTCCGATTATACGCGGGGCATTGGGATGTCTAGATGAAACTATTTTCTTATGCTTCAACCATCTTGCGACCAGATCCCATACTGGCTCGCCACTTGCCCCCTCTTTAACAGGAGCCCAGCCTGCAACCTTGTATATTTTATTAGGGTCAATAAGAGTATCGGCAATTCGCATATCGGTTATCCGCGAACCAATAGGTGCGTTTGGTTCGATCGTATACGTCATTCCACCGACTCGAACCATATCACCTCCTTGCTGATAATACGGATCTGCATTAAATATATTGTCAGCTACATCCTCAAGTATCAGCTTGATCGACTCGCCAGTCATTTCAGTCAATGTGCTATGGGAGTATGTTGTTGCCGTTTGCTCTAACAATGCCTCCATGGTGATCGTCGAGTTTGGTAAAAGAGTCGTACCCCACCGAAAACCAGGTGAAAACGCAATATCAGCATTTAACTCATCGATCAAAGCATCCAAAATTATTTCATCAAAACTACCATTAAAGTTACCCCTTCGATATAACAACCCTTCGGTTATCGCGAGCGGTTCCGATAACTGCTTTTCAAATGGACGCCTCACGCGGCGAATTAGTCCCTCCATATCTTTATCAGGCTCAATTAATTTAGAAAAAACCGGCAAAAGCCGGTATCTAAAATCAGTGATTCCCGATGCGCTTACAGCGAAGTCCAAAACCCCAAGGAATTTTCCATTACTGCCACCATTCGTCACGATCGTTTTACCGTTCCTGTTTGGCACAATAATCGGGACCGGAACGCCGTCGTGGGTGTGTCCACCCAATATCGCATCAAGCCCAGTCACACGTGAAGCCAACTTTAAATCTACATCCATACCGTTATGGGATAGTAAAACAACAACCTTAATTCCTTGTTTTCGTATTCGACTAACTAGCTGCTGTAACTCATACTCGCGGATACCAAAACTCCAATCCGGTATTAGGTGACTGGGGTTCGCAATAGGGGTGTAAGGAAATGCCTGTCCGATAACTGCTACCGATACACCGTTCATTTCCTTTATGGTGAAGGCCTCAAATACCGGATCGTCAAGATCATACGTTTTAACGTTTTGAGCAAGAAAATCAATTCGCCCTGAAAAATCGTTGGTAACTATATCTTGTACCCTTTCTGCTCCGAGAGTCATTTCCCAGTGCGCGGTCATTACATCAACGCCCAGGAGCAAACAGGCATCAACCATATCCTGCCCTCGAGACCATAACGCTGTAGCAGAACCTTGCCACGTATCTCCACCATCGAGCAGTAAGGCTCCCGGACGCTCTGAGCGAAGCATATCGACAAGCGTTTTCAGGTAAGCAAATCCACCCATGCGGCCAAACATCAGCGCAGACTCTTCAAAATCAATACACGAAAAGGCATGTGCTAAATCACTACCAGCAGGCACATTAACCGCTTTAAGCAAATTATCCCCAACGATGTGAGGCAATTTGTCTGCGGCATAACCGACACCAAGATTCATGCTCGGCTCTCGAAAATAAACGGGGTTGAGTTGCGCATGACAATCTGTCATATGCAGCAGATGGACGTTACCGAATCTCGGGACATCATAAAACGCATTCGAATAGGGGCCAGCGAGCACTCTCCGATTGGAGATAGGAAGACCAGCTGCCGCTGCAGCTCCAAGTGCGCTCAAAAAATCCCTACGAGAAAGAGACACAAAAAGCACCCATCAACCGCTCACTCATTGACCGGCGATTTGGGATCCAGCAACAATCCCATAATATCTCTCATCTGCCCCATCGTCAGTATTCCTTTATGGCCATAACGCGGCATATTGGAACAAATCAAAAATGCCTGAGGATTGAATATTTTAGCCCACGTGTAACGTAAAACCTGCATTGAATAACCTCGTAGCTTTCCATATTGGTACAGAGATGGGCCAAGCGTTCCATATGCGAGCTCCTCCTTACGAATTTGATGACATGCATAACAATTACCACCATTTATCGTATCATCAGAATCATTGAAACGAAGCCCTTTACCGCTTTGAGCAATTCGCTCCCCTTCTCGCCAGTCGCCAACATAGTCATCGTCATCGGGATACTGAATTTGCTCTAGCGCATCAGACATTAAAGCTCCCGCCTCTTCGCTATGGATGTTTACGCCTGAGTCACTGCAAAACTTTTGGATAGGATCCAATTGCAAGAATTGCTCCACCTTCACTGGCCCTTTGCTCCTCAAACCTTCTTCAAGCAACACACCAAGTTCGGGACTGAGGTTATCTGCGGCGGCGATTTTCGATAAGGCAAGTATAAAACATACCGCCCAAAAGCCAACTCTAAATCTCACAAATGCCATGACCATCCGTCAACGTTTCATTGCTGGAGCATCATAGACACCACCGTCCGCACTTTTTGCCAAAAACATGATGAGTGCCGTTATTAAATCATCACCATAGATAGCCTCGGGAAATCGTTGCTGTCTAAAACAATCATAAAGTCGATGTTGCATCGTACGCACCTCTCCAGCTGACACTCGATATGCAGGCCAAGAGCCATATGTTTTTCTCGCTTGCTCGGCGTTTCTAAAGTTTGGTAGTTCCTGCAACCTTATTCTTTTATTATCGCCACTGTGACATGTTATACATCCAAAATCATGCGACCCTGCCCTCAAGTAAAAAAGCTGCTTACCTAAGTCGAACATATTTTGTTCAGCGACATGTTCTAACGGTATGTTCATACGCATTCCTTTCGATTCGGAAGCAATAAACGTAACCAAGAATTCTATTGCGGACGTCTCTTCTCCTCTTTTTGTAAAAGGATATGAGGTAACTTCATCTCTAGAGAACCCTTGTATCACCATACGACAATGAATCAACCGCTGCTCAAGATCCATGACTTTTCCGACATCAGGAAAATAGCGTGGTAGCTCCACATACGCCCCCTTTGTTACACCACGCCCCTTACCTAGGTCACATTCCTCTAAGCTCGCTTCATTCGGGCCAGCAGCGCTGAACCAGAGATCCTCACCTGATAATATCCAAAGCTCTGCCGGGTTGATGTCAGCCAACAAATCACGATACTCCTGTATCCCAGACGTTGTCTCATCATCTGCATAAGTGTGAGTTAGCCCTAAAGCAGAAATCACCAAAACTAATCGAACAAAATTAAACACGAACTACTCCATACAAAATACAATTCACTTCAAAACTTAGCTCCCTTCGCCAACCAGTCCTCCAAGCCAAAAAATCTTATATACCGCCAATGTCCTTTGATGTGAAAAGACTAACATTGTTCTATTAATTTTCAAATTTAGATGACAAGCTCTATTCTCATCACCCAATGCTCATTATTATATTGATCTCAAATACAAAAAAACCGGCAAAGCCGGCTTTTTTAATCTCAACATTGATGATTCTTAGTTACTTTGTTCGCTCGCATCTTGAGGTTCTTCATGCTTTTCTTCCACTGGTTTGATGTTTGCCCCTGAATATTTACTCGGACCAGACGTACCACTTACGCCAGCCAAAGCAACAGAACAAGTCATAAAAAATATCAGCGAAAGGATTGTAGTAAAAAATCTCATCGGAACAACACTCCAAAATTAATAGGCACCAGGGAAAAGATTAAAAGGTAAATTGACTTACGTCAACCGAAATAAAAAAACCTATGGAGAAAACGTTATCAAATTGACTGAATCAATATAGCCAATCAAATCACCCGATAGCCGCCGCTAATAATCCATTACTTTAACAACTCATTATTATGCTCACCCAACAACGGTGCAGATTTTTGACTGCCATCCTGACTCTTTAATCCTGGCACAATTGGAATTGGTACAGCTGGCAACTCATCTCCTGAACTGCTCACTAAAGTATTATCGAACACGCCACGATCTCTAAACTGTTCATCTTTCAAAGCCTCGCCTACATTTTTTACTATTGTGCAACAACAGTTCGCCTTCTTCAGGATAGGCTCCCAATACGTTGCGGATTGATTTTTAATAATAAGTGCTACCTGGCGAATTGTCTCCTGCGGATCAACAGAATCGTTACGATACTTCTCAGATAAACCAATTGCCTCAACAAAAGCAGCCCAGAACTTATCCTCTAGTGGACCTGCTGCAACAAAACGCTGGTCACGAGTTGTGTACAGTTGATACCGAGGTGAACCTCCCGTCAATCGGTCGTTACCATTTTCCGGAGAAGCACCAGAAGCACTTGTTTTTCCAAGTGCCCACCATAAAAATGGAAGTACACCGTCCGTCATTGCGACATCGATATAACAGCCTTTTCCGGAAAGATCACGTTCTCTGAGCGCCAACAATATGTTTATTACAGCAGGATACGACCCACCGCCAATATCCGCAATTAAAGCCGGTGGTACTACTGGATTATCTGACGAACCCAAACCCAAGGAAAGTAGTCCGGCGTCCCCTACATAATTAATGTCGTGTCCTGCCAAGTGTTGTTTGGGGCCGTCTTGACCAAACCCTGAAATCGAACAATAGATAATTTTAGGATTAATTTTTACGATGGATTCGTAGTCTAGTCCTAAACGAGCCATCACTCCTGGACGAAATTGCTCCACAAAAATATCAGCTTGTTCAATCAAAGGAATGAGCTTCTCTCGTTCAGATTGATTTTTTAAATCTACAGTGACGCTTTTTTTTCCTCGATTTAGTAACGAGAAATTAACGCTACTATCTCCCCATGTTGGTGGGTAATACCGCATATCTTCGCCTGTCTCTGGCCGTTCGATTTTAATTACTTCCGCGCCCGCCTCAGCCAGAAATAGCGTTGCCATAGGACCAGGCAACAATGTCGAAAAATCTAAGACTTTTAAGCCTCTTAAGGATCCTGTCATCATCTCTCTCTATTTTTCGATGTTACGCTAACTTTCACCTCAAACAGAACAAACCGAAAAACTACTTTATTTTTCGCTCTTATTCTTGGTCCAGTTGCACAACCTTTAACGGTATATGGTTTCGGGGATCTAAGCCAGGCTCGTCCATCGGATCTAGCTCGGTTATGGGCCTAAGATCTGCAGTCAATAGATCTCGCACATAATTCGGTAAGGCAAACACGCCCCGGTGGGTGTCACCATTATAGTACTGAAGATGGTTAATTTTACGGGTCTTGAGTCGCTCCTCGACATTCTCACTGTTCAACGCCAAGGGATCCGTTTGAACGGAAGCCGTAGCCATTCCCCACATTGTCCCGTACAAGGGCACGTACACCAGATAAGGACGGACTACACCAAAAACTGTTTTTAAGGAGCTGTATACACGTTGAAAGACATTGGGCCGCATAATGGGTGAACCCAGATGCATGGATAATACACCCTCTGGGCCTAATATACGTCGACAGTGCTCCAAAAAATCTACTCTATATAAGGCCTCTGAGGGACCAAAAGGGTCTGTTAAATCAAGCATCATCAAATCAAACTGTTCCTGACAGTCCTCCACATACTTCTTACCGTCAGCGATCACCACTTTTAGTCTCGCATCATCAAACGCGCCGCGATGAACCAAAGGTAGGTGCTCTTTACAAAAGTCCACCACAACCTCATCAATCTCGACCATGACGACTTCTTCCATTGAGGAGTATTTTAAATATTCCTCTGCCGCACCTCCGTCTCCCCCACCAATAACTAATGCTCGTTTTGGTGCGTAGTGCGCAATCCCAGCTGGGTGAACCATATTTTCATGATAGAAAAATTCATCTTTATCCGACGTCATGAAATAATCGTCAATACGTAGAGTCCGCCCAAAATCCGTTTCCAAAACTTCGATGTCTTGAAATGGAGATTTGGCATGAGCAAGCCTTTCTTTTGACTTAACCCAGAAACCTATTCCATCGTTAAGACGTTCAAGAAAATACTGATCCTTGCTCTTATCTGCCATCTAATAGTTCAACCCAATGAAATTAAGACTTAAAGTCGTTCCACAGCATGAGACTTCTCATAACTTGGCTTAAATGTATCAAGCAAAGATTGATACAGTTGCCGTGCCCTGGGACGGTTATCTTGAGAATAACTACAGACGTATACGTCGACTGTTACGTAATTTTTTTCTGGCCAGGTGTGCAAAGACATGTGTGACTCCGCGAGAACAACCATTCCTGTAACACCACCGTCACCGCCAAATTGATGAAAAAACTCACCGACGCTAGACAAGCCAGCATCTCTAACGAGCTTGAGACAGTGCTCCCTCAACAAATCGGCGTTCACCATAAACTGATGGTCACACGTAACGTCATAAAGATCACCCATGACGTGAAGACCCGGCGTGTCTTTTACAGCGCGCAAGCCACCCACGGGAGACTCCTGAGAGGAATGACCCACGAGATGGAGACCTAAGTCGTCCCCGTTTTTATGAAGCGTTTCTGTCTCCGTTGCGACCGGACGAACCTTCTTCAATTTGAGATTACGCATATCACAATCTCCCTACGAAATGCGAGGCTATGCCTCGGCGTTGCGTCGAGGACGCGTACCCAAACCGCGATTCCCGCCCAAAAGTTCACATGGCTGCAATTCCCACTGAGTTCTCTGGACGACCCAGCGACCAGACAGAAACGTAAGCTACCGACTGGTCAAAATACTCGAACGCCGAACTATACGGTTTCGGTAGAGAAATTCAAGTATTTTTATAAAAAAAAATAAGGGTCCGAAGTCTTAAAAAAACATCTCTCAAAAATTTAAATAGACCGGCACTCAAGCAAATCAATAAAAACACGAGTTAATTTTATATCCTCATGATTTTATTGAATTATTTTACTTACAATGTCCCGTTATAGACGCCGCCATCTATTAGAAAATTATGTCCCGTGATATATGAGGCCTGAGCGCTACATATGTAAGCACACAATTGTCCAAATTCTTTCGGCTCGCCAAACCGACCAGCAGGTATAGCTTTCAATCTAGATTTAGCTACATCCTCGATAGATTGATCGCTTTGCTTTGCCATGGCGGCCATCCGTCCGTTCATGGTTTCAGTGGCAAATGCACCAGGTAATATATTATTTATGGTGACATTGTGCATCGGCGTTTGTCGTGACAGTCCTGCTATAAAACCTGTTAGTCCCGCGCGCGCACCATTTGATAGCCCCAAAATAGGGATAGGCGCCTTTACTGCCGCCGAAGTAATATTGACGATACGGCCAAACTTCCGCTCGATCATTCCGTCCAACACCGTCTTAATCAACTCGATAGGCGTTAGCATGTTTGCCTGCAGTGCTTTTTCCCAATCAGTGACATCAAAGTCTCTAAAATCACCAGCTGGAGGACCTCCTGCATTATTGATAAGGATATCGAGTTCCCCCGGACAAGCGTCGAGTGCTTCTTCGCGCCCCTCAGACGTGGTGATATCAGCGGCTACGGTTCTGACCTCTACATTCGTATTTGAACGAATATGTTCCGAAGTCTCAGCTAGAGCTTCCACACCACGAGCAACAATAACAACATTAACGCCCTCCTCTGCGAGGGACTCGGCACATGCTCTTCCTAACCCTTTACTCCCCGCGCAAACCAAACCCCACTTGCCTTTGATTCCGAAATCCATAATTCCCCCATCAACTTAAAATAAAACGCCATATTAAGATACCTGTCGCCATTATAGACATCTTCTAGATGCCCTCTTCGATCTATGGGTATAATCTAGAATGATTCAACACTCTGCATAATTCATGAAAACTTGGGCACTCAACAGTTTAATCGTGGCTTCCATCCTTATCAGTGGATGTGCTACTGGACCTAATAGTCACGACCCGCTCGAGCCGATGAATCGAAAAATATATAAATTTAATGAAACGCTTGATCAAATTATCGTCAGGCCAGCGGCGAGAGCTTACACATCCTTCGTCCCTTCTTTAGTCCGCACTGGCGTGAGGAACGTGTTTACAAATCTTGGGGTGATCAACACAACCTTTAATGATTTGTTACAACTGAAAATACGGAATGTACCTGTCGGTATCGCGCGCTTCACTTCAAATTTAATTCTAGGAGTTGGAGGCATATTCGATGTTGCGTCTGAAATGGGTATTCCATACTACAAAGAAGATTTCGGACAAACACTCGGATACTGGGGTTTTGATAGCGGCCCCTATCTAGTGCTGCCTTTGTTAGGCCCTAGCTCAGTACGGGATGGCTTAGCAACCCCTGTCAACTATTATCTGGATCCTATTTCTCACGTAAGCAACGACTCTACCAGGTGGGGTATCACTGGACTTAAAATCATCGACACACGCTCTGCATATTTGAATTCAGAGTCCATGTTGAGTAATTCCGCATTAGATCAGTATAGTTTTATTCGCGACACTTGGCTCCAGCGACGTGAGTACCAGATCAGAGATGGCGCACCAAAGAAAGACGAGCAGAGTAAATACAGATCAAAGTCTTTCAGAGAATTAGAAGCAGAACTAGAGCTAGATTAGTCCTTTTTTTCACCTGCTGGCGGCATGAATAAGGCGGCAATTGTTTGCTTCTTCTCAATCCTGCCAGGTTTATTCACATTATTTTCTTCAATAATTTTGGCTGGCCCACTGATACCGCTTTGAGCCACATACGGCTTAGAAAAAAAGCTATCTTCCTTTGTTTGTTTGTTTTCGGTTCTGCTATGCCTTGGCGCTGCGACAGCGCGACTACCCCGAGTTGGTTCACTGACTTCAAGCTTTTTATTAATCAATTTCTCAATAGCATGCACCGACTCTCTGTCCTCAGGAGTACAAAATGATATCGCTTCTCCTTTTTGCCCGGCCCGCCCAGTTCGGCCAATGCGATGAACATAATCCTCAGAGTTGTGCGGCAAGTCATAATTAACCACGTGCGGCAACTGTTCAATATCCAAACCCCTAGCGGCAATGTCGGTCGCAACTAAAACTTTTGTTTTCCCTACTTTAAAATTGTCTAAAGCTGCTGTTCGCTCAATTTGGGAGCGATCACTATGGATCGCCTCCGAATTAATGTCTTTATTTTGTAATTGTCGCGTTAAACGGTTCGCACCCATTTTTGTATTACAAAATACTAACGCTTGAGAGACTTTGCCCTCCTGGAGCAAGCTGACGAGTTGTTTAGATTTATCACGCTCCGTCACATGCATCACGGTGTGCTGAATTGTTTCTGTGACTGTGTTTCGAGGGGCCACCTCGACTTTTACCGGACTTCTCAACCAATCTCCCGCCAAGCGTCGAATGTCTTCGGAGTACGTGGCAGAAAATAATAGCGTCTGTCTAGTCGACGGAATTAAATCAACAATTCGCTTAATATCAGGTAGGAACCCCATATCGAGCATTCTGTCCGCCTCGTCCAATACCAAAAATTCTACCGACGAGAATCGCACGTTATTTGTTCCTACGTGGTCAAGTAATCGACCCGGAGTTGCTACGAGGATCTCTACCCCCGAGCGCAGCATGGCTACCTGTGGATTCATGGGGACTCCGCCATAAACACACCCCACTCTAAGAGCGAGGTGCTTGCCATAGCGTCGTGCGCTCTCGTCAACTTGCGCCGCCAATTCGCGCGTTGGAGTCAATATGAGTGCGCGAACTGGATGCTTCGCTGGCGAGGTGCTTGAATTAGCGTGCCTAAGAAGTCGATGAAGCATCGGCAGTGTAAAGCTGGCAGTCTTACCTGTTCCGGTCTGAGCAGCCGCCATGACGTCTCTGCCCTCTAAAACATTAGGAATGGCCTCCTCTTGGATCAGAGTAGGCTGCGTATACCCCTCTTCCTCAACAGCCTTTAGAATTACGTCGTCAAGACCTAAATCAGTAAATTTCATTCATACCATTCGGTTAGGTTGCATTATTAGATTGAAGAAGGCGCCCGTGTTTAGCCCCCTGTTTCGGACAGTCGGCCTGCGCTTTGGTTCGTATTGTAACTCTTTCAGAGAGGTAGGCCGAAATACTGT
>ERZ807291.2287-NODE-2287-length-29165-cov-36.208176_pt1 | contig 29165 bp, 21 predicted proteins | sample MGYA00521257_ERZ807291 | MGnify/ENA primary metagenome ERZ807291 (study PRJEB31413, sample SAMN03169783) | marine metagenome | biome: Marine; feature: Water; material: Subsurface seawater | place: North Sea | collected 2011-04-28 | depth 1 m m ...
CGATTGTCTGCCCACCCCAATTTATTGACAATTCAGTGTAATCGTACAATCATGCTAAGCATGAAGTATATACCGCCTTTTTTACTGCTTCCATTAGTCTTTACCCTTTCCCTTTGGTCGGCCACTCCAGTACCGTATTCGGGTAAGATTGATATTCATGGAGTCAACTACTTTGGAGAGGCTCAGTTTGCATTTTCTTTGCACGATGGGAATGGAACAACCCATTGGAGAAATGGTAATCAGCCAAAAGAAACGATTAAGGTAACGATTCGTAATGGCCGGTATAGTGTTCTCTTAGGTGGACAGGGAATGAATTCATTACCACCGGAATTATTTCTGAATCATGATAAACTTTATTTAAAAGTGGAATTTGATAACGAGGATGGAGAAGGTCTTCGTCACCTAGCACCTGATCAATTAATTACGGCTACACCTCGTGCCTTGGTTGCTGAGGTAGCAAGAGTGGCTCAGGTTGCTGAAAAGGTGGGCAATGGAGCAATCACTCGTGACATGCTCAGTTCGGAAGTTCTGGCTCAATTGGATGCTAATGCAACTGCAAGCCCATCTACTCCTGTAACCATTACCCGTGACATGCTACCTGCTAGCTTACTGAATGACCTGAACAAAACAGTTGCGATTACTCGCGATATGCTACCTCAGGATGTACGGGATGACTTAAACAGGACTGTTACGATTACACGCAGTATGTTACCCGCTGATGTATTGAGTGACCTGAATCGCACAATATCAAAATCCATGTTAGGAAGTGATGTACTTGCCGACTTAAATAAGTCCTCCACAACTTCTTCACCTATTACTTTATCGATGCTTGCCCCGGAAGTGACCGCTAAGTTGGATCAGAATGGATCAGGTGGAGCCGGTGTAGTTACAGGGAGTATTATCTCCGTACCATATGGTCAGTCTGCTCCTGCGGGGTATTCGCTTTATCAGCGGGGTGAGCCTAAGGAAGCACAATTGGTTTGGCAAGAGAAGAATCCTTTGAGCCTGGCGAGGTTTGTTTACGATGGTGTAGAAGTGATTGGTGGAAAGATTTACGTAGTGGGCGGGCAGAGCACGAATCAACTTGATCGATTGGAAAGATATGATCCCGCAACTTCCAATTGGGAAGTTTTATCAAACTTGCCCGAACCGCGAAGCCATATTTGTGCGGCGGTTGTCGATGGGATGTTGTATGTTATCGGAGGCATTAGTAATTCCGGTTTTCTTTCATCCGTTGCAATTTATGATCCTTCTAACGATCAATGGTCTTCGGGCACCGCTTTACCTGAAGTAAATTCCGCCGCTTGTGCTGTGACCTACGACGATAAGATTTATGTGATTGGTGGGAAGAACTCTTCGTCAAGTAGGCACAACAAAGTTTTTGAATACTCTCCCCAAAGCAATTCCTGGTCTCAGAAGACTTCAATGCCTATAAACAACGAAGGGCATAAGGCAATAGTCTGGAGAGACAGAATTTGGGTTATTGGGGGATACGCCGGAAGTTCGGTAAGCATTAATTCCGTATACAGTTACGATCCTACTACAGATATCTGGAGAACGGAAGCTCCTTTAAGCAAAACTAGGGTATGGCATTCAATCTGGGCGATTAATGACCAATTGTATGTTGGAGGAGGTGGATTTGGGGACGCATACCAGACAATTGAAATTTATGATTCTCTCGGTTCCAAGTGGGACGAGTTACCTGATTCATTACCACAAAATTCTTATGTTTCCGGAGCTGCTGTACTAGGTAATTCCCTTTACTTACTGGGTGGTTCTACAAGCACCAGTCCGACGGACATTTCCAACAAAGTATTCGCCGCGGATCTGAGCACTTCCGTGGAAGGCGTCTACGACCTATACCGCAAAACAATCACAAAGGAAATTCTCGCTCCAGACATACTTTCAGATTTGAACGCTACGATTGGATTGGATCGTTTGTCGAGTGAAGCGATATCCGAACTAAATTCTAGTGGATTAGAAGACAATTCCGTTACCATGGCAAAGCTTGAGCCTCAATTACGTGCTGATTTGAACAAGACTACCTCTCGTCCTTTTGGAGCTACATTGGCAAATCCTTATGGGATTTTAGGCACGCCTGTTGTGAGTTCAGATACAAGTTATTCTGTTCCTGTAGGAAAAGTACTAGTTATTGTTAGCAGTGGTGACTATGTAAAAGTAAATTCAAAAACTATAAGAGGAATAAGCAATAATACATCGATTCTTCCTGGCGGCACAGAAATTACTAATAACCTCGGTTGGACTGGATTTCTTTTTGAACCTTTAAATGGAATAACTCCAATAGTTTTTACAGATATTTCCTACAATGTACCTGAAGGCAAGACATTGGTTGTCACCAGCAGTGGAGAAGGGGTTTATGCAAACTCAATGAGATTGAGATGGTATCAAGCTCACAGTTCTTTAGTTCCAAGTGCAACTAACCTCACCCAAGGAAGTAGTTATGGCTGGACTGGCTATCTAATCGACCCAACCAAGTTCTAAATTGATTCCGTATCATACGGACTTCCATTGAAAACCTCCATCCACCTCTCCCGCTCGAACGGCTACCGTGAGTTGGGCATGTTGTAAGCCTGCTAAATTCCTAATCTTTCCTCTTGGCTTGACTGGGTGGATCTAGTTAGGTTCGGTGAGTATATGAAATATGTCATCCTTTCCTCAGTTGTAATTTCTCTTTTCGGTTGTTTAGAGAAAGAAGAAAAAAAAGAAGCTCAGACCCTAGACCCTGTAGTAAAGGCTTTTGCGGAAGACACGAAACGTTTACTCAAAGAAATTGATAAGAAAGAAAAGAATAAAGATCCATTTTCCCTTACCAAAGTGGCTGATGAAGCTCCCGGAGGTGGTAAGAAGAAATTTTCTCTTACTCCAGTTGCGGATGCGGGGGAAAACAGAACAATTACTGATCTTAGCCTCGAAATGCTTTGGGTGAAGCCAGGAACTTTCAAGATGGGTGAGAAAGGTAATCAATACCAAGTCACGCTCACAGAGGGTTTTTACTTGGGTAAGTACGAAGTGACCCAAGCTGAATGGGAACAAGTAATGGGAAATAACCCAAGCCATTTCAAAGGTGCGGATAAACCTGTCGAGAAAGTTTCGTTTAACGATGTGGTTGAGTTTTGCAATAAACTGACAGAAATTGAGAAAAAGGCGGGACGATTACCCGAAGGCATGTCCTATCAATTACCTTCGGAAGCTCAATGGGAATATGCCTGTCGGGCAGGGACGAGTACGAATTATTCTTGGGGGGATGAAATAGATGTAAAGTTGGCAAACTACCAAGAAAGTGGACTAAAGAAGACAACGGCAGTTGGATCTTATCGTCCAAATCCTTGGGGCTTTTATGACATGCACGGTAATGTTTCGGAGTTCTGTGCAGATTGGAATGGGAATTGGAATTACCCGACTCGTTCTGTGACCGACCCAATTGGTGTGGACAAGGGCGGGACTCGGGTCAAGCGAGGCGGGTCTTGGCACCTTACAGGCTCCGGCGGTTCTGCCCGGCGCAACTACTTTTACTCTCCCAGACTCCTTAACAACGATATTGGCTTCCGTGTCAGTTTCCAATCTAGCAAGTAAGCCAAGGATATGGCTCATAAGCATGAAGGGCGGAGTGCTGCGGGCTTGGACCCAAATGGCCATGCCAGACACTCGAAGCCCGCGGTTTAACCCATGAACCTTCGCACCCGCCTATCCCGCTCAAACGGATACCGCGAGTTGGGCATGTTTGATGAGTCGATCCTCATCTTGGAGGATATACCCTTTGAAGAGGATCGTTGGCATCCATTAGTCGTGGAAGCTCGCTACAACACCTACAGAGATGCGAAGGAATGGGAACTAGCTATGACCATGGCAAAGCTCAAGCATGAGAGTAAACCAAACAGTCTGGAGTGGTTGTTAAACTATGCAGATGCACACCATCAGATGGGCGATACGGAGAAGGCGATTGAGGATTTACAGGATGCGGAGTATCGGTTATCAAGAAAGCGAAGTTTTAATTCGATAGATTGTAATTATTATCATTGAGGTTGCACACGAAGGAAATAATTGGATAGATGTAAGGAGTGAATGATCAGAAACCGAAGTTTAAAATTAGTAAAAGAGGGCTGTTAATTGGTATCGCTTTACTGATAGAATTGACTGGACACGGAATCATTGGGAGTCTTTTCAGGGTTCTGTCTAACTAATAACTTATCAAAAGCGGTCAATTTTATATCCTTTTTCTGCAGTTATGGATTAGGATGAATTGTTAAAAAAATCTATACTTATTGGATCTGACTATCCTTAATTTTCCAATAGGCTATTTTCTTGGAAGGCTTTGATTTGAAATTGGGTAGGGAAGCGGTGAAGGAGAAAGTGATATCACATTTGACAGAATTTTTTTGCAAGGGCTAATCGGTCTTGGGGAATCATTCGATCTGATTTTCGTACCCCCGCCCCCCCCCAATGTACATATATAAACACAACAGGATATGTATAGATATCTATGAACTTGTTGTCACTTTTGTTGTCACTTAGCCTGATTTAATAGGGCGAAATCGGCTACATCCTAGTAAATTAAAGGATGGTGCGGGCACTCGGGATCGAACCGAGGACACCAGCTTGGAAGGCTGGGGTTTTACCACTAAACTATGCCCGCAAACAAGAAGCTCTTATTAAACCTTTTGTTTCGAAGGGGTCAAGATGGAATTCCTTTACTAACGGTTGATTTTTAACGCGTTGGTCACTTCCTGGTGAAAGATCTCGGACCCGACACGAAATGGACACGATGCCATTGTAGGCGAGAAAGATTGGAGTGGGAATACTGGTTTTTCTAAAAAATGAAAAGTCGCGCCCGCTCCTTCGCAAATTGGATATCCCGCTGCACAGTCCCACGGTTTAGCCCGATATTCAAGGCATCCATCCAGTCGACCGGTTGCCACATTGGCTAAGCCTATTGCGGCGGATCCGGGACAGCGGATACGCCAAACACCCAGGGCTTGTTTCAGGGCTTCAAGGGATTGGGCTGGTATGGGGAAGTGCATGCAATAAGTCAGTTTTTCATTTACTAACTGAGTGGCTGCTTGTACAGGATTTGTTCCTTCAATTGATCCAAACCCCTTTCCACCTTGAAGCAGATTGTCCCGGCCATAATCGTATATCAATCCATAGACTGGCATTCCATGTCGAAGAAGGCCCAGTGAAATGCAGCATTCAGGAACGCCAACGGCATAGTTGTTGGTCCCGTCAACCGGATCGAGAATCCAACAGAATTCAGACTTGGTTGGAATAGGTTCAGCTGTTTCAGCTCCTTCTTCCGAACAAAAATCATCACTCGGGAATTCCTTCTGAAGCAGGAGGAATAATTCTCTTGAGATGGTTTCGTCTACTACAGTGACACGGGTACCGTCTTTTTTCCAGCTGCTCTCGGCGGTGCCAAAGTTTGCCCGAAAGTATTCGACTTGAGCGAGGACGGCTTGGTGACCGGCAAGGATTCTATCCTGGAGGGCAGAGTCAGCGTTGGAGAGATCAGGAGTTTGATTGGTTAGGGAGCGATCCATTTATCTTCTTTTTGAATGAGTTGAACGAGTTGGTCAACGGCATCCTTTTCTGGAATGGCTGATTTTACGCGATTTTTACCCACATAAAGATCGATTTTTCCTGGGCCAGATCCCACATAGCCAAAATCGGCATCGGCCATTTCTCCGGGCCCGTTTACAATACATCCCATTATTGCAATGGTGACTCCTTTGAGATGACCGGTAGCTTGTTTGACCCGTTGGGTTGTGCTTTGGAGATCGAAGAGGGTACGTCCGCAACTCGGGCAGGCAACAAATTCAGTTTTGGAGATTCGGGCACGGGCTCCTTGGAGTAGATTATAGGCAAGTCCGCGGTTACGATTGAGTTCACCGGTGTGTTCGACCGAAAGGATTTCACCAATCCCGTCGCAGAGGAGTGAGCCAGATAGTATGGAGGAATCGAGAAGCTGGGCGGAGAAGGAGCCCCCGTCGGGAAATAATTGGTTTTGTTGATTATTTCGAATCCAAATGGGGAAGTGTAAATTATTTTGAGCGAGGTTTGCCGCAAGCAAACGGTAACTCGATACCGGATTTTGGTTCTCTTGAGGAGAGAGCGTGATTAGCGGTGTGAGGGGGAGATTGGATAGTAGTGCAATGTATCCCGCGGAGAAGGTTTCGTCATTGAGAGAAAGTATGGGATGTTGGCCGGCCTCCACACAAAAGGTCAGGAACCGGGCAAGGGAGGCTTCGTCCGTTGTGGCTTGTTGGGAATACCAAAGAAGTGGGGTGAGGTTTCGTTGTTGTGGAGGAATTGAATCGTCGTCCGATTCGTTTCTTTGATCCTCGACCACTAAAAAGGGAACTGCCCCGAACAGTGCTGAACGAAGAGTGGCAAGATGGGGAAGTTCGGAAGAGTGTGTTAAGGTAAGTAACAGTCCTTCCACCGGTGCGTCTTTCGCACTGACTTGGACTTGGGCGACTTCCTTAATAATTTGAGCGGATTGAGATATTGGATGATTTGCCGCAGCAATTACAAGCGGGGGGTGTTTATCTCCGATATTGCTGCCATCAGAGGTAAGAGAAGTTTCCGGACATCGGCGCCTTTGAAACGAAAAGGGATCCACTTCTTCGACCTGATGAATTTGTTTTTTAACCGTGCTTGCCCACCACTTTTGAGCACGGTGTGCGAGGTCGCGTGCAACCGGAATTTCAGCCACAGGGTCCTCGGTAAGAGAAACCCGAATGGTATCGCCTAGTCCATCGAGGAGGAGTGACCCAATCCCAATCGCACTTTTAATGCGGGCATCCTCTCCATCTCCTGCTTCGGTGACACCGAGGTGAAGCGGATAATCCATGTCTTCTTCGTCCATTAAAGAGACCACGAGGCGATAAGCCTCAATCATCACTTTTGGATTACTTGCTTTCATGGAAAGAACGAGATCGTGATAACCGTGCGACCTGGCAATACGAATGAATTCTAGGGCAGATTCTGCCATGCCGCGTGGCGAGTCGCCAAATCGATTCATGATCCGGTCGGAGAGAGAGCCATGATTGGTTCCTATTCTCATGCATCGCCCGAGTTCTTTACAGCGGAGCACGAGAGGGGAGAATGACTCGTGGAGCCGTTCGAGTTCCTGTTCGTATTGAGTATCACTGTATTCACGAATGTTGAATTTTTTGCGGTCGGCATAGTTCCCGGGATTGACGCGCACTTTTTCCACATGTTTAGCTGCTTCCATGGCGGCGGAGGGAAGGAAGTGGATATCGGCAACAAGGGGAATGTTAAAACCGGCAGAACGAACTTCTTTGGCAATGAGTCCAAGCGCTTCAGCTGCCCGTACATTGGGTGCGGTAATTCGAACAATTTCACACCCTGCTTCCGCCAATTCAATGGTTTGTCGAACGGTGGCGTCCACATCCATAGTGTCAGTGGTGGTCATGGATTGGATCCGCACCGGGTGAGTACCCCCGGTTTGTATATTCCCAATCGATACGATCCGAGATTTTCGTCGGATCGAATGAAAACGCGAGGCGCAGTAGGTGGACGCCATGCCTTGGCTTACTCCTTAAAAAAGGCGCTGGAAATCAAAGAATGTGACATACAGCATGAAGGAAAAAAGTAGTACGATGAAAAGAATTTGTGACCGTTCGAGAAAGGCGATTGGAAGTGGTTTGCCACGAATCTTCTCAATGGTGGCAAATGCCATGTGCCCACCGTCCAATACTGGAATGGGAAGCAAGTTTAGGATGGCAAGATTGACATTTATAAACACCACAAACCAAAGGAGTTTTTTAAATCCAATACTCGCAAAAATACTTAGATTATTCACTATTCCAACTGGGCCACTCATATTGCGGAGTTTCACATCTGACTGCGGGTTAACAAGGCCGGTTAAAGTGTGATACATATCTTTCACCCGACTTACAATTAATACGAGGGGGTTGGGGTAAGTGGTAATTGATTTAAACTCAGGGCTAAATCCAATCAATTTCCTTTTGCTTTCGGGGTTCCCTTTTTCGAGTTCCTTTACCACTGGTAGTAAATTGTAAGTCTGTTCCAATCCATTTTCTCCCCCTTTGCGTACCGTGAGAGCAATCTCTTTTCCGTCGTCCAGCTTCATCAGATAATCAACTAGGTGATAGAATGAAAATATCTTAATTCCATCAACTGAAAGCAATTGATCGCCTTGAGTAAGTCCGGCCGCGATAGCGGGCATGTCTGGCTGGAGTTCTTTAACAAAAAAGGTTTCCTTGGGTCCAATTCCGATAATTCGAATTTCTTCATTTCCAAATACCTCGGGGAATACTTCAACCACTTTTTGCTCACCATTCCTGAGCAAAGTGAGCTTGGTAAGTCGACGATCCTGTGCAGATTTTAGTTTTCCAGTAACAATTCTGCTCTGTATATCCATGAAATCCTCTACTGGAGAACCATCCACTGCAAGGATTTCATCGCCCGGTAAGATTCCTGCTTTCTTGGCGGGTCCAACAACAGTTTCTCCTTGCTCCACGATTGGATTCCATCGTTCTACGGTATCGGCAATATAGCCAATCTTGGTGGTGAGTTCACCATCTCGTCTTTCGTAGCCAAAAAACCAAAGTATGCTGGAGAGAACAAATGCGAGTAAGATATTAAAAACGGCACCCATCACGGAGACGATCATTTTGTCGGCGTAACTTATTTTAGCGGGTTTCTTTTCTTTACTTGCATCCAGCTCTTCGCCGTCTTCGTCCTCGTCTTCAATGTCGTCCCATGCCGACATTCTGTTTTCTTCCTCCTCCTCCTGTTCTTTTTCTCCTTCGAGTCTTCCCATATCGGCAAGTTGTGGCAGAGCCACATATCCACCGAAGGGAAACATCGAGATTCTGTACTCCACTCCATTTTTTTCCCATCCGAAAATTTTGGGTCCAAATCCAATGGAAAAGCGTTTAATTATCAAACCACGCTGTCGAGCTGCTAAAAAGTGGCCGAGTTCGTGGATAAAAATCGTAAATCCAAGTGCAAACAAGGCGACTAGAAGAAATGCAAAATCGTAAAAAAAGGACATATTAATAGAAGATGCTATCCGAGTTGTTGAACTCGTTTTTGGGCAGATTGACGGGTTTCTGCATCAAGAGAAAGAAGTTCGTCAACGGAGTTGGTGGAAATGAAATTAGAATGATTCAAGGTTTCTTCAATTATGCGTGAAATCTCAAGAAAGCCAATTCGATTCCGTAGAAAAGCATCCACCGCGATTTCATTGGCTGCATTAAATATGAGTGGAGCAGAATCTCCCTGCTCCATCGCTTCGATAGCAAGCCGTAAGCAGGGGTATCGGTCTAAAGACGGGGGCGAAAAAGAAAGGTCGAGTGGTTGACTAAAATCAAGCGATGATTCCACTCCTTCATGACGTTCCGGAAAAAGAATCGCGTTTTGTAGAGCAAATGTCATCGAAGCCGGTGTCATTTGGGCTAGGCAGCACCCATCAACAAATCGAACAATTGCATGGACCAAGCTGGGGGGATGGATGACCACTTCCAATTGCTTCGGAGAAACATCAAAGAGCCAGCGTGCCTCAATTAATTCTAATCCTTTATTCGCCATGGTCGCCGAATCAACGGTAATTTTTTTCCCCATTGACCAATTCGGATGTTGAAGTGCTTGCTCAATTGTTACATTCGAGAGTTGATCAAGGGGTAAGTCACGAAATGACCCTCCTGATGCTGTAAGAATAATGGACTGGAGAGTTCGTTGGTCTTGCCCTTGAATGCATTGAAATACTGCATTGTGCTCACTATCTGCCGGGATTATCCGCCCGCCATGCTTTCGGGCAGTTTCGGTAACCAATTCCCCCGCTACTACAAGAGATTCTTTGTTGGCGAGAACCACCTCTTTTCCTTTTCGTAATGCGGCAAGTGTGGGCAGTAGTCCGGCGGCACCGACAATCCCAACTACAACAACATCTGCGTCTGTTAAAGAAGCCAATTCCTCCATTGAATTTTGTCCCGTGTGGAGTTGGGTGGTTTTGGGGAGGGTGATTTTTTCTATTGGATCATGAGTGAGGCAGGCATGGGGAACATTAAATTCTTTCGCAATTGCGACCAGTTTCTCAGATTGTTGATGGGCCGAAACTCCGATCAGTTCGATTTTATCGGAATGTTTGCGGATAACTCTTAAAGTGCTTTCGCCAATTGAGCCAGTCGCTCCCAAGAGTACAAGCTTCTTGGGTCGTTTCACTATCGAAGAAGGAATAAAATGAAGTACCCTGTGGGGGCGGCAAGGATTAGACTATCGGTTAGATCAAATAATCCGCCAATACCGGGTATCGCACCTCCGGAATCTTTCATTGAAGCGAGTCGTTTAAGCACCGAGGCAATCAAATCTCCAATTACTGCACTCAGAGCAAGCAATGTTCCCCAAATTGCGCCTTGTCCGGGGGTGAAAATCCAATCCCCAAAAAATACAATATCGGTGAATTTTTCTTGAAAAAGCCAGGGTAGCAGTGCCCCAATCCCCGCTGATGCAGCAAAGCCGCCAATTAGACCTTCAATTGTTTTCCCCGGGCTAATTGAAGGTGCCATCTTAGTACGCCCGATCGCCTTTCCAATAAGCAGTGCACCAATGTCACTGAACTTCGCCACGATCACAACCCAGAGAGAAAAGAATAAACCAAAACCCATAAAGCAGTCGGCATTTTCGTTCCCGCCGATTTGTAAAATACGAACGAAATATTGAAGAAGGAAAGATACAAAAAGCAGACCGAAGAAGGTAGGCATGAGTCTTTTAATATACATTCCTCTTTGAGCTTGCGGGAAAAGCACGCAGGCCGCGGAGGTAAACAATGCACCGATGGCAAGTACATCCACACCATAACCCTCAAAATAATAGGAAACGGGGATTAAACAACCACCTGTTACTAGCCCAGAAAGGCGATTTGCCGCATATCCCAATCTTCCAAGAATGGTGTAAACTTCAAATAGTGTTAGGGTAGCGCATAGATTAAGAATCCACATCGCTCCGGTTTCCTTGAGAGAATATACCACCAAGGCAACAAGTCCCCAAAGTAGAATGGTTGAGAAAGAACGTAAGATCATGGGGCGATAGAAGTTATTGAGTTTTGATTAATCGGAGCAAGTTGGTCGCTTGTTTTACCAAACCGTCTTTCCCGTTGTATATAATTTTGTAAGGCCTCGATAAAAGCATCACGGTTAAAGTCAGGCCAGTGTAGGGGGGAGACGAAAATTTCGGCATAGGCCGCTTGTAGGAGTAGGAAATTACTTAATCTAAATTCGCCAGATGTGCGGATAATTAAGTCCGGGTCGGGTAAGTCCCTTGTTTCAAGGTGATTTGAAAAAGTCGACCAATCTAATTGATCGGGGGATTTCCCTGTTTCCAAAATTTCTCGTGTATAAGACTGTATTCCGCTCAATACTTCCTGCCGACTTCCATAATTGAGTGCAAGGGTGAGGTGAGATGTACTATTATGCTTAGTCTTTTCAATCGATGATTCTACAATTTCCTGTGCAAATTTTGGCAGACCAGATAAATCCCCAATTGCTCGAAGTCGAGTGCCATCTTTCAGTAAAGTGGCAAGTTCTCGTTTTAAGAATTCCTCGAGTAATCTCATGAGACCAGATTTTTCCTCGTCGGGCCGATTTTGATTTTCGGTACTAAATGCATAGAGGGTCACGTATTGAACCCCGAATTCTCGTGCTGCATTTACTACACTACGAACATTTTTTACTCCATTTCGGTGACCAAATAAACGTGGTTTTCCACGACTTCTCGCCCAACGACCGTTGCCGTCCATAATGATGGCAACATGCTTGGGGAGTTTTTCTCGTTCGCTTTCAGAAAATTTTGTCATGCTTCGATTGGAATACCTCAACGATTTCATGACCAATTGACAACGAGGAAAGCATATTCTAGTTCCATCTAATGAAAAAAAAGGTAACACATCTTGAAATTAAGGAGAAACTTTCTGAATTACCCGGGTGGAGTTTCAGTAATGACCAATTGAAAAAGTCTTACCTTTTTAAGGATTTTCGAGAAGCCATGGGTTTTCTAATTGCGATATCTTATCAAGCGGAGCGGCTAGATCATCATCCAGGAATTTACAACTGCTTCAATCGTGTAGAAATAACACTTAATACCCATGATGCGGATAATAGGGTAACCGAGAAGGATTTTAAACTGGCTCGTGCAATAGAATCAGTTCTTTAAAAAAAGAAAAAATTGCCCTTGGCAATCCCACAATCTCCTATGGGATAGTGGGATTATAAGAGTGGTAAACTACTTCTCTATGAAAGAAATTAAAAAAAATCATTCTTTTCGGGTTTTGATCCCTTTGTTTGTCTCCCAAACAATAGGAGCGTTTAATGATAATGGAATGAAGGCAATGTTGCCTATTATGGCGGCCTTTCAATTTGGAAAGGCGAGTATGGACCAGACTAACCAAGTCGTTTCAATCCTATTAATTCTTCCTTTTGTTGTCTTTGCCCCATGGGCAGGATGGGTCTCTGATCGCTTTTCAAAGAAGGATGTGGTCAGTCTAGCCCTGCTTTCACAAATATTGGGCTTAGGCGTACTTGCGGGTGGATTATATCTTGAAAATCTAACTATTGGACTGTGTGGCTTTTTTCTCCTCGCGGTTCAATCGGCTTTTTTCTCGCCTGGGAAAAAGGGAATATTAAAGGAATTAGTAGGCTCTGATCGATTGGGAATGGCAGTGGGTTGGATGGAAATGTTAACAATGGTGGGGATTCTCGGCGGTGCTTTCGTGGCCGCGAAGTACTTTGATTTATTAGTTCCCCATTATGGAGGGTGGGGTACTGGGTTAGTTTTATGTGTTGTTGCGATCGGCTTGGCACTCTTTTCCTGGATATTATTTATTCCCACTCCGAGGACAGAGGCACCCAGGGCTGGGTCTTTTCAACCGCGTGTGCTATGGAGTCATTGGGATGACCTGAGTTCCTTATGGAAAAATCGCAAATTAAGGGCGGCCGCCTTGGGAGATGCCTGGTTTTGGTCAGTGGGGAGTTTTTTCTACCTCGTTTTAGTTAAATTATCAGGAGAAGTGATTGAGGGAGAGGTCGGCATGGGCACGCTTTATGGGTATTGGTTCTTACTTCTTGGGGTTGGAATAATGCTTGGTAGTTTATTGGTTGCTTATTTAAACAGAGGACGAGTGGAGCTTGGTCTGACTCCAATTGGTGCATTTTTGCTACCCCTTGCCTTCATACTTTTATATTTCGTCGATCCATTTGATGTGCTTTTTGAATGGGGTTGTTTATTACTTGGATTTTCTGGTGCATTATTTTTTGTTCCGTTAAATGGTTTCTTACAGGATCAGGCTGGGGAGTCTGAACGAGGAAGGATTTTAGCCGCATCGAATTTGTTAACTCAAATATCCAGCATTGGCTTAATTCTTTTCCATGCATTTCTCTCCAATTCACTGGGACTTTCAGCGAAAGAGGAAATTTTGCTGATGAGTATTCCTGCTAGTATAATTGCAATTGTAACGATGAAAATATTGCTGGAAGATTTTTTCCGCGCTCTTTTCCACATGGGATTACGAATTTTTTATCGAATCAAAATTGAGGGAATGGAAAATTTCCCGACCACGGGAGGAGTTTTACTAGTAAGTAATCATGTATCCTATGCAGATCCTGTATTTATTGGTGCGGCATTTTCCCGAAAAATCAGATATCTTGCATACAGTGGTCTCGCCCACTCAAGGGTGATGCGTGGGGTGTTTGCCCTTACTAAAACCGTAACAGTTTCTCCCGACCGTTCATTAGAATCTATCAAGAGGTCCGTGGCCAAGCTCAAGAATGGAATGCCACTTTGTGTATTTGCGGAAGGTGGAATTTCTCGTATGGGGACAATTTTTCCTTTCAAGAGGGGAGTGCTGTTACTTGCAAAACAGTCAGGGGTTCCCATTTTACCCGTTCACCTGGATGGGGTCTGGGGTTCAATCTTTAGTATGGAACGGGGACAATTTTTCAGGAAGTGGCCCATTTCTTTTCCTTATCGAGTTTCGGTCCGAGTTGGAAAGTTAATTGATCCGAATCAGGCAGGTTCTGAGATTGTGAGATCGAGCGTTATGGATTTGGGAAGACTTTCCTTTACTGCCCGTTTGCCTACTCCAATAAAGGTCAAGGATTGCATCCAGCAATCATTCCGTACTTCTCCTCAGGCAATATTCTTTTCTTTTAAGCATGGACATAGTGTAACGCGGGGAGAGATTGCATCTTTCTTGAGGTCGGGAGAGAGTATCAACTCGATTTCGTCTGAATGTCATAGTTATCTGAATGCAATGCGGGCAATTTTTCAATCGGAGGGAGGACCCCGAAAAATATGGGCTTCTTTTCTTCGTCTTCGCGAGATTCACTTATGGGATTTGGCAGGATTCAAATTTGCAATCGATTCCGACTTAAATCCCGAGTGGATCTTCTGGTCCGCATTTCTTGGTAATCGAGAGATTCTCTGGGGGTCACAATTTATTGAAGTCCATAACCCGAAGATGAAGAAGGGCAATTCTGTTCAATTAACTAACGGAATCAGTACGGAAAGAAATGGTCTGGTCTCTATTAATTTTCGATCCGATGCGCAATTGCAAGGTGAAGTGGACGAACTGGAGAGTGGATATAAGGAAAAGACTTTTGGTCGGTTACTTCCAGGTTTAAGTTATCAACATGATCCGCATTTTGGTGTAATTGGAATAGATGGTGTACTGGACCCCATCAGTAATATTGAGGGGATCGATAAAGACGGATTTTTGTATCCAAAATGAAGATTTCAATGCTTTCCCTACTAATCTCTTTCTGATAGTAAACTTGTTCGCTTACCATTTCTGCTATGTCTTCATTCCTACAAGAATCTACTCAATTTGCCAATGCCCTTGATCAATTACAGGGGAAATCAGTTCTAGTACTTGGACATCGACGCCCGGATGGTGATTGTATTGGCTCTCAAGTTGCATTGACCCGAGTATTGATTACCCTTGGAATTGATGCCAGGGCAGTAAATCAAGATCCTGTCCCTAGGACATTAATCAAGTTTGTGGGCGATACTCCTTTTTATTCACCTCAAGAGATAGCGGGAGACGACTTTGTAATTGTAACAGTAGATTGTGCTGACAAAAAGCGGGTAGGGGATGAATTATCCAAGCGATTTCCCCAAGTTTTCCTCAATGTGGACCATCATGTCTCCAATAATGATTATGCGGAAATCAACTTGGTTCTTTCGAATGCATCTGCAACCGGAGAAATTTTAGCCAAGTTTTTTCTAGATTGCGAATTTACGATTGATTCAACTACTGCGGATGGGCTTTACCTCGGAATTGCGACTGATACTGGTCAATTTTGTTACGGAGGAACAAATGCCTCGGTTTTTGAAGTTTGCCGGCGATTATGTGAGTATGGAGCCAGTCCTTCCTCGGTTGCCCATGAATTGTACGAGAGGGAAAAACCTGGTCGAATTCAATTACTACAGAAATTTTTAGCAAGTTTTAGGATGGAGTATAATGATCGAGTTTGTATTGGAATAATTCGTGATTCTTACTATGAAGAAACGGACACACAAGCAGAAGATACCGAGGGCTTTGTAGATTATGCCCGTTCGATGGAGGGAGTCGAGATTGGGGTATTGATCGAGGAGCGAAATGAAAATATTAAGGGTAGCTTTCGGGCCAAAGATTCTCGTTATCGAGTGGATGTGTTAGCCAAGGAATTCAGTGGAGGGGGCCATGCTTGTGCCGCGGGATTTAATGTGGTGAAAAGTTTCGATGATTTCTACCCAGAATTGGTTAATGCAATTGGCAAGCACTTACTAAAAACAATCGAGAAATAATTTTATGAATGTACAGGAACCCATTTTTGAAGGAATTCTCTTGGTGGATAAACCAAGTGGAATCACATCTCACGATATTGTAGATCGTCTGCGTAAAAAATTGAAGATGAAGAAGATAGGTCACGCTGGGACCTTGGATCCTCTTGCTACTGGACTCATGATAATGCTTATTGGAAAGGCCACAAAAGTGTCCCAGTTCCTTATTAGCTTGGACAAGAGTTATGAGGGAGAGTTTCTGCTAGGTGTGGAGACCGATAGTCAGGATGCAGACGGTGAAGTCGTACAAGAAAAGCCAATACCCGCGGAGGTTGACGAGGAGCGAATCAAGGAAGAAATGAAGTCTTTCCTCGGTGATCAATATCAAATTCCTCCTATGTTCTCGGCAAAGAAAATTGCCGGTGTACCACTTTATAAAATGGCTCGGAAGGGAAAAACTGTTGAGCGTGAACCTCGGTTTATACGAATTAGCGAATTGAATTTACACGAATGGGATTCTCCAAAGGGGAAGTTTGATTTGGCATGTAGTAAAGGAACTTATGTTCGTACGGTATTGCATGACTTGGGGCAAAAATTAGACTGCGGCGCTCATTTAACTGCTTTGCGAAGAACGAAGATAGATCAGTTTGAAATAGCAGGAGCAAAGACATTGGAAGAGATCGAAAAAATGCAACTGGGCGAATTCCAATCCCTCTTGATCCCTATCCATCAGGCGGTTCCCTCTCACGTGCTATAATTGGGTGGAGGTATTTACCTCAATTGAAGAACTGGGTCGGAGTACCGATCGCCCAATCTACCTTGCTTTGGGTATGTTTGACGGGGTGCATCGTGGGCATCTTGCTGTCCTTAAAAAAGCACAGGAAATTGCGAACGAGAAGGAGGGGGTGGCAGTGGCATTTACCTTTCCTGAGCATCCTGCTTCTTTTCTTCGACCTGATCAAACTCCACGCTTGATCATGAATAAAGAGGAGAAAGCAATGCGTTTATTGGAACGGGGTATGTCGGGTGTGGTTCTTCGAACATTTGATCGTGAATTTGCCAGTGTTGAGGCAAGGCATTTTCTTTCATTCCTTCTTGCCCGTATTCGTAGTCTGAAAGGATTATGTGTAGGACAGAACTTTCGTTTTGGAAGGGGAAGGAAAGGGGATGATTTATGCCTGCAAGAATATGGTGATGAGGTCGGATTATCGGTCGATGTGGTTCAATCAGAATTATTTTCCAACTCCCCGGTTAGTAGTTCCCGAATTCGAGAGGCATTGAAGTTTGGCCAAATTGAAGAGGTCAATGAAATGCTTGGTTGGATCTACACCATCTCTGGAGAGGTGCTTCCTGGGAAAGGAATGGGGAAGGAATTCGGTTTTCCTACAATCAATATACCATGGATTCCCCAGGCTCGTCCTGCTTATGGGGTGTATGTGGGAATGGTGCATGATGATTCAGGTGAGAGGAATGCAAAATATGCGATTGCAAACTATGGACTAAGGCCAACGGTAGAGGAAGGGGCAACTCAACCTCTTCTTGAGGTCCATGTACTCGATTCGATTGAGGACGGATTTGGAAATGTGGGACAAAAACTTTCGATGACATTACAATCTTTTTTGCGTCCAGAGAAAAAATTTGATTCTTTGGATAGTTTGAAGAGTCAAATTAAAGAAGACCTTCTAAGGGCAGAGAAAATGCGCCAGAAGGCTTAACTTTTCTTTTGCAGTGCAGGGCACCAACAGGTCGTTCTGCCGCCAATTTGTTCTCGAATTAACAAGGATTTAGTTTGCGGGCAAATTTGTCCATTTTTCCATCTCGAATGGAAAAGCCAGTCTTTAGGTGGATCTCCGCCGTGTTGTCCAACGGAATTTATTGCCCCCTTTACAACAAATATGATTTGTTCAAATAATCTAACTTGTTCTATTTTCGATATTTGGGATCCAAGCTGAGCAGGATGGATTTTGGATCGCCAAAGAACTTCGTCCGCCATCCAGTTTCCCATTCCGGGAAAGTATCGTTGGTCGAGTAGTAGAGCTTTAAGGGGGCGTCGGGAATGTCTTTTTAATGCACCGGAGAGGATGTCACTATTAAATTCCTTCCGAAGCATACTGATGGGCAGATCACTCCACCAATGAGGTGGATCATTCCCTTCTCCAAGTCGGATTCGACCAAACTGTCGAGGATCGCGAAATGCGAGTGTTTGATTGGTTTGTCTTACGAGGAGAGCATCGTGCTTCTGAGCCTTATAATGTGGAGGTTCACTAAAAAGGTTTCCAGTCATTCCCAGGTGAATTCCGAGCCAGTTATTGTTAGAAAATGAAAAAAGCATTTGTTTTCCATGGGTATCGGAGGCAGATAAAATTGATCCCGTAATTTTCTTTTGTAATTGGGAACGATCTAAATCACGATAGACTCGAGAAGTTGGGTGAGCGGTAACTTCTTTTACTTTATGCCCTATTCCAACTGTCCATTGACTGCAGGCATAAGCAACTTCAGCAAGTTCTGGCATGTTTTAAGTTAAACCTTCTAGGTTGATGGATCTAATGCAAGTAATCGTTTCCGAGTTTCTCTGTCTTTTTTACGATCAGTTTTGATCTCAATTACCCGTATTCCAGATTGAATTGGGATTTGGATCAGGTTGATAATTTCATCCCAACTTTGTGATCGGATAAATTCAATTCCATGTGCTTGGCAAAGTTTCGAAAAGTCACAGTCCTGAGGGGTAGCAAAGCATTTTTCAAACTCCGGTTGATTGGCAATTGGAAGGTGTTCAAATATTCCACCTCCTTGGTTGTTGATTAGAAAAATAGTCAGATTTCCAACGAGTTGATTTTGGAATAGTAGGGCATTGGAATCATGAAGGAAAGCGAGTTCTCCCGTAAGTAAGAATGTTGGTTTATCTGCTTTGTGGGCCAGTCCTAAGGCAGTTCCCAATGTTCCATCAATTCCATTTACTCCTCGATTTCCGAATATTTTTCGATCTTTATCACTACCGGACCAAAACCATTCAATGTCTCGGATAGGCATGCTATTTGCCACCTGAAGGATAGAGCCTGCTGGCAGGTATTGAGAAAGGATGTGCGATAATTTTCCCTCGAAAAAAGGAAGTCTTTCTGAAAAAGCTACATTCAGTTTTTCCTCCACTCTTTTTTCTGAACTTTGCCAGGACTCGACCCATCCCTCTTCGCAGTTCGGTAAGTGAACCGAGGAGAGGTTGGGGAATTGAATTGAGAACGATTGGCTTGGACTCGCAAGCGGATCAACTGAGATTCCTCTTGGTTCAATTATAATTCGCTTGGCACCGGATTGATCTACCCAGTTTCGTAATGTCTTGGACGTGGGGAGTGGACCCAAGATAATAATGAGATCCGGCCGGTTTTCTTTGATAAATGTGGAATCTCGGAGAAGGTTTTCGTAACGAAGAATTCTTCCAGGCAATGGTGTTTCCCGAAGCGGAGAGAGAGAATCACACAATACTGGAACTGGATATTTACTAAGCCAATCGTCAATAACTGAAACAGGAGCAAATTGACCCGCTACGATGAGTGGGCGCGAAAAATTTTTAACTGCTTGGTTAATCTTGCTAATTTCTTCACCTGCGATGGGTACTGGAATTTTACTTTTGGGGAGAGGTGAAAGTGAATATGCGGGTGGTGACTGAGTGGGTATAAATGGTTCGCGAAAGGGGAAGTTGAGATGAACTGGACCCGGGTTTAGAGCAGTACTTTGGGAGTATGCATGGGCTAATGTACTTTGTAAGGAATGGAAGGAGGAAGATTCAAGTGTGGGGTGGGGGATTTGATGAAATCCCCGCACGAACGACCCAAATAATTCTCTTTGGTTGATCGTTTGTCCGGAAGCACAGTTCTGAAGTTCGTCTGGACGGTCCGCGGAGAGCAAAAGTAGAGGTATACCAGAATGTGAGGCCTCTGCTATCGCTGGGAACCAGTGGGTAACTGCTGAACCTGAGGTGCACAGTAGAACGGAGGGTTGTTTTGTACGTTGACTGAATCCAAGTGCTAAAAATGCGGCAGTTCTTTCATCGAGTACTGGGATACAGGAAATGTATTGATGTCGTTCGAGTCCTAATATCAGTGGGGTGGAGCGAGAACCCGGTGAGAAAAAAACTTGGGTAATACCGAGTTCGTGTAGAGTGTGAGCAACAATTTCACCCCATATGAAATTGGCTTGTGCGGTGGACTCGGAATTATGATTCATTCATTGGGAAGAGTAGTTCTTCCCGTAATAACTTCAAGCATCGCCTCAAATTTCCAATCGGTCTCTGCCTTTTCATTCGAGGGAATTGAGCCCTCTACAATTCCGGCTCCCGCATAGAGAGTTAATGAACCCGGGTTAATTTTTCCGCATCGAATGGGGACAATGAATTCGCCACGACCACGGGCATCAAACCAACCCGCTATCCCGGAGTACCATCCCCGTGAAAATCCCTCTAGTTCGTTCACCATGGGTAGTGCCTGTTCCCGTGGAGAACCTCCCATCGCAGGAGTAGGGTGTAGTGCGGCAAGCGCGTCAAAGGGGTGAATACCTTCAGGCAATGTTGCCCGCAGTGGAGTGCGTACATGTTGCAAGTTGGCTAATCGAAGTAGGCGAGGGAGGCCTTCTTTGCATTGAGTGATCCCAGTTGATTTAAGTCTTCGTAAAATGGAATCAATTACAAGCCTGTGTTCTCGGACTTCTTTATTTCGTCCAAGTAAAGTTTTACCCAGATGAGCATCTTTACCTGCAGATGGACCTCTGGGGGCAGTACCGGCAACTGCTTCTGTCTCGAGAGATGTGCCTGAAACCCGGGAAAGAATTTCGGGTGTCGAGCCAATGAACATTCCTTCATCTGGAGTAGACATACAAAATGTATAGCAGTCGGGGAATTTATTTCTTAAATCATGAGCGATCGAAAAAACCGCAAGTTCCTGCTTCGTTCGGTAAGTAAGTTTGCGAGCCAAAACAATTTTTGAAATTTTACCATCTCTGATCGCTTGAAGTGCTTGGCCAACCGATTCCTCATAATCAGAACTTTCCTTTGGTCGGTCTAATTGAACTTTCTTAAAGGTCTGGCGTATCGGGCCACGATCGTGTAATTCGTTAAATCTTTGCAGAGTTCCAAAGACATCCTCGATTAGAGTATGGGGAGATGAGGAAGAGGAAATTTTGCTGTTTACTATGATGTAGTGAGTTCCCCCTTTCCTGAGAACTTGCCAGTGGGGTAAAAATATTTGAAGTGCAGGCAGGTCGGGATCCGAGGGGTTATTTTCGAAGGTGGCGTTTAGGAAAAGTGTCGGGCCAGTTCCGGCGACTTGATTATCACCAGCTGTATGAATTTGACTGAGGAAGCTTTCGGACCAGATTTTGGCTTCTTGAAATCGCTGGCTTCCATTAAAAGTACCTCTTTCTATAGGGTCTCCGCAGGCAACGGAAAATTCGTCATTTGGTTTTTCGAGGTAATAGATGGATTTTTTATTTGTATGGATCTGCTCGAGCACAGCAAGGGGATCACAGTAACTAGTCTCGAAAGTAATTGATGAATATACTAGACCACCTTTCCTTTTTGCCTCGTCGATACAATGAGCAAAAAAGGGTTGAAGGTCAGTCTGTTGATCACAGATCATTGGGGCGGGACTGGAAAACGAGCTATTCATCTTCGCAACATGACTTGGGAGTTTTTAAGACTGGATCATATCCTCCCGGATGCATTGGATTACATCGTGCAATTCGCAGAAAGGTTTTAGCAAGTGCCTTGGGGAGTGAAAATGCAGTAAAACATTCTAATGCATATTCAGAGCATGTCGGATAAAAACGACAGGCTGCATAGGGGCCTAGAATAAATTGCTTAAGAGGAGAGAAAAATCTGTAGATGCGGATGAATAATACAAAAGGGGAGGCAACTATTTGCCAAAAGATTCCTATGTTTACATACTCTAGCACTTGTTTTTTTCTATCTGCATTTTGGTTCATAGGCAAAAAAAGACCCCAGGATTTTGAAAAGAAAGAAAAAACTAGGTGGTTTTTTCCAAAGTTTCACGGGAGGTGGGCAGAGACTTATCTTCAATTTCGGATGTAATCTTTTCCTTAAATTCTTCGAGTGTACATGGACCATCCCAACTGGGGTTTGCACGAGAACGAACGGAGACTTTTCCTTCCTCTGCCTCTCTTTTCCCCACGATAAGCATATGGGGAACTTTATCTGTCTCTGCTTTTCTAATTTTAGCACCTAGCTTTCCAGATAATGTATCAATGCCGACGCGAATACCTTTTCCTTTAAGATCTCGAAGATATTGTTCCGCCTTGTCTGTTAAATCATCATTCATGGGCAAAATACGTACCTGTTCCGGGGCTAACCAAGTAGGAAAGTTTCCGGCAAAGTGTTCGATCAAGACACCGCAGAATCTTTCCATTGAGCCAAAAGGTGCTCGGTGAATCATTACTGGGCGATGGTCCTGGTTATCTGACCCGACATAGCTCAGGTCAAATCTCTCGGGTAAATTATAGTCTACTTGTACAGTGCCTAGTTGCCATTCTCTTCCGATAACATCCTTGACGACAAAGTCGATTTTGGGTCCGTAGAATGCCGCTTCTCCAAGTTCTTCCTCATAATCGACTCCTAAGTTTTGAACTGCTTCCCGAAGTGCTGACTCGGCTTTGTCCCAAGCTTCGGGTGAACCCACATATTTATCAGACTCAGGATCACGCAAACTTACCCGGACCCGGTAGTCATTCATTCCCAGAATGGAAAAGACCAATTTTACGAGGCCCAAGCATCCTTGAATTTCCTCTTGTAATTGATCTTCCCGTATAAAGAGATGAGCGTCGTCCTGGGTAAAGCCTCTGACTCTGGTCATTCCGTTCAGTTCACCGGACTGTTCCCATCGGTATACGGTTCCAAATTCTGCAAGGCGAATGGGGAGATCGCGATAGGATCTTTGTTCCGAGCGAAAAATGCGAATGTGCATCGGACAATTCATCGGTTTGAGCAGGTAGCCTTCGATCTCTCCTTCGTCTAATTTGTTGGATAGTTCGGAGCAACTGCATCCTTCCTCTGCAAGTTTTGTAAGGCATTCACGGTGAATTATGGGTGGGTATTGAGAATCTTGATAATAAGGGAAATGCCCAGAAGTCCGAAACAGATCAAGCTTTCCCACATGGGGAGTGTAGACCTGGGAATAGCCCTGCTTATTTAACTCGGCCGAGATAAAACTTTCCAATTCCTGCCGAATAATAGCACCTTTTGGTTTCCATAGCACCAGGCCTTGTCCGACCATATCATCGATGTGAAAAAGTCCCATGTCCCGTCCGATGTTTCGGTGGTCTCTTTTCTTGGCCTCTTCTATTCTTGTAAGATGTTCAGCAAGTTCATCCTTGGATGGAAATGCAGTTCCATAAATTCTTTGCAGTTGTTTGTTATCAGAATTTCCACGGTGGTAGGAACCCGCTACCTGGAGGAGTTTAAAGGCTTTAATTTTCTTTGTGTAGGATACATGAGAACCTGCACAAAGGTCGTGGAATTCACCGTTGCGGTAAAAAGAAATGGTTTCACCCTCTGGGATATCGTCCAAACGACCCAATTTATAAGTAGTTTGGCCCATGTCGGAGATGATTTTCTTCGCTTCTTCCCGGGAAACTTCAATTCTTTCGAAGCGTTGATTTTCTTTAATAATCTTTTTCATCACGACTTCAATCTCGTCTAAGACTTCAGGAGTGAATGCTATTTCTGAGTCAAAGTCGTAATAAAATCCGTTATCCGTAGGAGGTCCAATATCTAACTGAGCATCAGGATAGAGTCGCAAGACAGCAGCAGCGAGGACGTGGGCAGTAGAGTGCCGAATTTCTTCTAATGGATTCATTTCCTTCATAATGAAGATATCTTCTAATTGTACAGATAAAAACCTGCAACGCCAAAGGGAAGAGTTTTACTCATCAAACCCAAGATTGGGTCGTAACCATTTCAGGGCTTCTTCGATCGGCCAATTTTTCCTTTTTGCATAATCTTCAACTTGGTCCTTGCCGAGCTTGCCCACATTAAAATATTTTGAATCGGGATTGGAGAAATAAAGGCCAGAAACTGAAGAGCCTGGGTTCATTGCCCGTGACTCTGTCAATTCTAGCCCGATTTCTTTCTTCACATCGAGAAGTTTCCAAATGGTGTCCTTTTCGGTATGATCGGGTTGGCATGGATATCCACTGGCGGGGCGGATACCCTGGTATTTTTCTTTGATTAGTTCGCTATTGCTTAAATTTTCAGTTTTTCCAAAGCCCCACCACTCACGCACTTTTTTATGAGTATATTCAGCCATTGCTTCTGCAAATCGGTCGCCCAGTGCTTTAGTCATAATGGCGTTATAATCATCATTGTCCTCCTCAAATTCTTGTGCCAGTAAATCTACTCCAGACCCTGCACAAACTGCAAAGGCGCCGAGGTAATCAGTTCGGTTGGAATCGATTGGTGCCACAAAGTCTGATAAGCAAAATTGAGGTTGGTCGAGTAGAGATTGTTGACGTCTTACAAAATGGAATCGACCGACCTCATTTTGTTTTTCTAAATCTTCGTACAAAACAACATCGTCTGTAGATGAATTTGCTGGCCAAATACCGACCACTGCTTCGCAAGTAAAAAGATCCTCCTTGAGTATCCGGTTTAATAAAACTTGTGCATTGTCGAAGAGATCTTTGGCTTCGGAACCAGAATCAGACCGTTCGAAAATAGAAGGATACTGTCCCTTTAATTCCCACGACCAGAAAAAAGGCGACCAATCGAAGAACTCGAGTACTTCCTTTAAGGGGGCAGAAATTTTGTGAACACCAAGGGCGTCGGGATAAGGTTCCGAAATTTCTTGTTTTTCCCAATCAAACTGAAGTGATTTTTTTCGGGCCTCTGTAATTGGAAGTAGTTTTTGTTGCCCTTTTTCGGCATGCTTTGTGCGCAGAGTTTCTTGGTTTATTTTTAAATTTTCCAAAAACTCTTTTTTCTTACTTTCGATGGTAAGATCGTTGCAAACATTAACCACAAGGGAGGCATCTGGTACCTGTACTACTGCTTCTTTGTAAAAAGGGGCGATCTTAATGGCAGTGTGTGCTCGGCTTGTTGTGGCACCTCCAACAAGGAGTGGGATTGTCATGCCTAGCTTGGTCATTTCCTTGGCATTATGAATCATTTCATCAAGGGATGGGGTAATTAATCCGCTCAAACCAAGAACATCGGCATTGTGCTTTTGCGCAGCCTCTAAAATTTTATCGCAGGAAACCATCACTCCTAAGTCAATCACCTCCCAATTGTTACATGCCAGAACAACGCCGACTATGTTTTTTCCGATATCATGTACATCACCCTTAACTGTGGCAATTACCATGGTACCTCGCTTACTGGATTCAGTACCGACTTTTTCGGCCTCCATAAATGGTTCTAAATAAGCAACTGCTTTTTTCATCACCCGTGCACTTTTTACGACTTGAGGAAGGAACATTTTACCTTCGCCAAACAAATTCCCCACTACTTTCATGCCGTCCATCAACGGACCTTCAATCACCTCCAATGGTCGTCCTAGCATTTGGCGTGCTTCCTCTGCATCTGATTCAGCATAGTCTCCAATTCCTTTTACCAGAGAATAAGTGAGTCTTTCGCCTACTGGTTTCTCTCTCCATGAAAGGTCGGGACCTTCTGATTTTCTTTTCGAGCTCTGATCTTTAATTTGTTCAGCAAACTCTAATAGTCGGTCTCCTGCCTCACTATCTTTGGCTAGTACTACATCCTCAACGCATATCCGAAGATTGGGCTCAATATCATCATACACTGCAAGCATACCCGCATTGACAATCCCCATGTCCAGCCCTGCCTTACAGGCATGGTAGAGAAAGGCGGCATGCATTGATTCTCGAACTAAGTTATTTCCGCGAAAAGAAAATGAGACATTACTGATACCGCCGCTAGTCCGCGCATGCGGACATCTTTTTTTGATTTCCCGAACCGCCTCAATGAAATCAATTCCATACGAGTCATGTTCAGGCATTCCGGTAGCTAGAGTGAGCACATTGGGATCAAAAATAATATCCTGAGGAGGGAAGTTAACCTCATTGACTAATATTTTGTAGGCTCTTTCACATATTCTGACCTTATCGTCCAAGGTGGCGGCTTGTCCTTTTTCGTCAAAAGCCATGACCACCACTGCGGCCCCATATCGTTGGGCCAATTGGGCATGTTCCTTAAAAGTTTCTACCCCTTCCTTGAGGCTTATTGAATTGATGATACATTTTCCCTGAATTACCTTTAATCCTGCCTCTATGACTGACCATTTTGAACTATCAATCATAATTGGAACCTTGGAGATATCTGGTTCAGAGACCACCAAGTTTAAAAAACGGCTCATACACGCTTCCCCGTCAAGCATTGCTGCGTCAAAATTAACATCGATAACATTGGCACCATTTTCAACCTGTTGTTTGGCAACCCTTAACGCACTCTCATAATCTTCCGCTTCAATTAATTTTTTAAAACGTGGCGAGCCCGTTACATTTGTTCGTTCCCCCACCATTAAGAAGGATGTTTGTTGATCCTTCATTGTGAAAGGTTCTAACCCGCTTAAGCGAAGTGCGGGATCAATTTCGGGCACAGTCCGGGTAGGATAATTCCCCAGTTTTTCCGAGATTGCATGTATGTGTTCGGGAGTAGTTCCGCAGCAACCACCTGCCAGGTTAATTAAGCCTTCCTCCGCAAAAACTGATAAAGAATCAGCAGTATCTTCAGGTTTCTCGTCATACCCTGTCGCGGAGAGTGGATTGGGTAGACCAGCATTGGGGTAGCAATGCACCAGGCAATCAGCATGCTTGGATAACTCTTGAAGGTAAGGACGCATGGCATCGGCTCCCAATGCACAATTTAAACCAACACAAAGCGGTTTTGCGTGGGAAATAGAATTCCAACAAGCTTCTGTTGTCTGACCCGATAGCGTTCTTCCAGATGCATCGGTTATTGTAATTGAAAGGATAACAGGAAGCCTTTTCCCGGTGTCATCAAAGTAGTTTTCTATCGCAAAAATCGCGGCTTTTAAATTGAGAGTATCAAAAGTGGTCTCTGGTAAAAGTAAGTCCACCCCGCCGATTACCAACGAATCTATTTGTTGATAGTAAGAGGAAACAAGTTGATCGAATGTAACATTTCGAAGAGCCGGGTCATTAACGTCAGGGGATAGAGAAGCGGTACGGTTAGTGGGACCAATTGCACCAGCAACAAAACGAGGCCGACTCGGATCTTTTACCATTGCCGCATCTGCCGCCTCTCTTGCCAAGCGGGCAGCACTGATATTAAGTTCGGGCACGATTTCTTCCAAATTATAATCGGCCATGGAAATTGTGGTGGCACTAAAAGTATTCGTTTCCACAATATCACTTCCCGCATCAAAATAAGATTGATGAATATTACGAATGATATCGGGTCTTGTGAGGCAGAGAAGGTCGTTGTTTCCCTTTAGTTCTTTGGCATGATTCTTAAAATGTTCTCCCCGGAAGTCTTCTTCCTCCAGTTTCTCTTGCTGAATCATAGTCCCCATGGCTCCATCCATGATCACGATTCTTTCTTTTAAAAGATTTTGTAGGTCCTGTTCGGTAGGTCGGCTTAAAGAGAAGTTTTTCATTTCGTATCAACGCATCATGATATCTTGATGCGTTATTTGCAAACCGAAAGAGTGTTTCTTAGCGGAAAGATTATTTCATTTGGTTGTAAATTTCTTTGCTTCTTTGTAAAGAATCGTATACAACAGTTTTTTCGGGATGTAGCGTAGTCTGGTTAGCGCGCCTGCTTTGGGAGCAGGAGGCCGAGAGTTCGAATCTCTCCATCCCGACCATTTTCTTTTGCAAATCTCATAGGAAGCCTAATTCATAGTTATTTCCTGTTCAGTGATTCGAGTTGCAAAGTTATTGACCCAGTAATTTAAATTTTGATTACTTACCAGAAGGAAAATACTGCACGCTAATGGTACCATTACTCCATCATTAAAACCTAGCTTAATAATGGGCGAAGACGAAGATCAGAATATTATAGAGCATTATCGATTGTCATCCCATCCTGAAGGGGGATGGTTTAGAAGAACTTACAGTTCCTCTACTAATGTATTTCTCGATCGAGGGGAAAGATTGTGTGGAAGTTCTATCTACTATTTTCTAAAGCAGGGGGAGCACTCATGCCTCCATTCTTTGAAATCGGACGAGACTTGGTATTTTCATTTTGGTTCATCAGTTAGAATTCATCTATTTTCAACTTCAGAATATCAAAGTGTAGATCTCGGTCACGATTGGCAATGCGGCGAGGTCGCTCAATACCCAATACCAGCCGGCGTTGTATTTGGGGCAGAACTACTCCAGAAAAAAGGAGCGTTAATGAGCTGCTCGGTCTGTCCAGGATTTGTAATTGATGATTTTAAATGGGCATCTGTTGATGAACTTTTAGTAGAATTTCCTGAACAAGCTGAAATTATTCGCCGCCTGCAACCTGACTTTGTTCCGGAAGATAATTGATGATTGTAACGGAAGAATATCGAATGGGGCAGGATCGAATTTTGTCCTGTGTTATTCCACAATATCAAGATTGGATAGATTCAATTTTAAATGAGTTAAAAAGAGGAAAAAATAATTTTGAATATTCACACCCAATCGGTGGGCGATGGGAAAACTCATACCTTAGTATTAACGATATTCCTTCGGTTCGTTTGCCCATGAGGTTGGCGAGAGAAATAATAAAAGAAAAGTGGCAGAAACCAACTATCGTACTCTATGAGCCTCCCCATCATTTAAAAAATGTACACCCCCCTTTTTGGTTCAATATTGCCAAGTGTAATGAAATTACTGGAGTTCATGATCATGCCCAATTAGCTTCTTTTTCTGGCGTTGTTTATTTGCAGTGTAATTCTTTTTCTGGTCAATTATATTTCCCCCAATCGGGAGGAGATGAATTTTCGATTATTCCCGAGGTTGGAAAGATGGTTTTATTTCCCTCCAACGTAAGGCATGGAGTACACCCTAATAAGTCGGAAGACGAAAGAATATCGCTCGCCTTTAACCTCTATCCTTTTCCTCTTCCGAGTGAGGAATGGTAGGCAATTCTTTGTTATATTATATTTTTTAAAATAAAAGTAATATCTTTTTCGATTTACATTGTTATTTTTTGTTGCGATCACAATTATTATATAAGTTTTAAAACCAGTTAAAAATTTTAATTTCCTAGCTATTGTCCATTATGATTCAGCCAACTGATTCTTTTGAAGAAATTGATTCCGCCGTTGTCCGGTTTGCCGGAGATTCTGGTGATGGAATGCAAACCGTGGGAGAACGATTTACAGACA
>ERZ807291.2296-NODE-2296-length-29108-cov-19.211682_pt1 | contig 29108 bp, 26 predicted proteins | sample MGYA00521257_ERZ807291 | MGnify/ENA primary metagenome ERZ807291 (study PRJEB31413, sample SAMN03169783) | marine metagenome | biome: Marine; feature: Water; material: Subsurface seawater | place: North Sea | collected 2011-04-28 | depth 1 m m ...
ACGATTTTAAATTTGGACCAGTAGATTTTAGTTTTATGTTTCAAGGGAGTCATGGTGCAGAAGTAAGAAATATGGCAGATCAGTACATATTCAACCATTTTAACAGTTCACAAGACTTTATTTCTACAACGCCGGATCAAGGGTTTATTAAACAAAAAATATTCACAAACTCTATTATTCAAGACGCCTCTTATGTAGCGTTGAGAACGGTGAATATTGGATATACATTACCTAGTAGTTTGACGGATAAATTAAAAATAAATAAATTGAGACTCTATGTAACAGGTCAAAATCTATTGTATTTCACTGCCGATAATTACACAGGTTTTAATCCTGAATCGATATATCGCCAATCAGGTTCTCAGTTATCTACTACATATGGGTACCAGAGAGGTGGTTCGCCAATAAACCAAACAATGTCAATAGGCTTAAATGTTCAATTTTAATAAATATAAAAATGAAAAACATAACAAAACACATTAAAAAGCTTAATATATTAATCATTGCTATTACTTTATTTTCATGTAGTGAAGATTTTTTAAGCCCAGCACCGACCTCTGCGTTAAACGCTGCTACCTTTTTTGAAACGGAAGCAGATTTAGAAGCAGCACTTGTCAATATGTATGATGGAATTCAAGGAGTGAATTCTACACAATCTAACGATAACCATGCCATACAAGTAGAGTTTTATCTTACAGAAATGCGTAGCGATAATACGAGAACTAAAAGTAGCGAAGGAGAAGCTGCGCAATTTGAAAGCTATTCAATTGAATCCACAAATGGTATTGTAGATGATTATTACAGAAGTTTTTATAATGTAATATTTAGAGCAAATACTGTTTTAGCACATTTAGATGTTGCCACATCAGAAAACCTCGCAAAAATTGAAGGTGAAGCTAAATTTATTCGTGCGTATGCGTATTTTAATTTGGTACGATTATATGGCGATCTTCCTTTAGTAACTTCAGTTATTTCACCTGTAGATACAGATATTCAGTTTACCAGAGTAGCGACTTCTACTATTTATGATTTAATTGAAACAGATTTATCGACTGCAATAGGCGGATTAGACAATTCTTCAAAATTAAGAGGATCTAAAGCTGCAGCACAAGCCTTACTTGCTAAAGTGTACTTAACACAAGGAGCTAACTACACAGAAGCCCAACAATTATGTGAAGCAGCTATGGGGAGTGGATTTACGTTAGAGCCAAATTTTAAAGATGTATTTTATAGTGAATTAAATAATGAAATCATTTTCGCTATTGGATATCAAGAAGATTCTGATGATAGCCAAAATTTTTCAGCGGAATGGTTAAATGCAGTAGGACGTACAAGTGGTGTTAATTATACAACATCAGATGTAAGAACAGCCCTAGATGCTTTAGGAGGAAACAGAACTCTCTATTCTTATCGAGTTGATACAGATCAGCCAACACAATTTCAAGTTGTAAAATATTTACCAGAAGACGATGATGCTTTAGGGATAACTTCAAATGTTACAGACAGAACAAAAGCGGGTAACGACTGGATTGTTTTACGTTATGCCGATGTGTTATTAATGCATGTAGAAGCTATAATGGCTGGAGGAAATGATACTTCTGTACAAGCAGCTTTAGATTCTTTTGAACTTGTAAGATTGCGTGCAGGCTTAACAGCAGATGCTGATGGTACGATTACAAAACAAGAATTATTAGACGAAAGACGTGTAGAATTAGCCTTTGAAAATCATAGACTATTTGATTTAATTCGTTTTGGAGAAGCCCAAAATATACTATCAGCGTTTTCTACTGCTACAGGAGGAAGTTTTAATGCTACCGATCTTTTATTACCAATTCCACAAAGAGAAATTAACTTGAGTCTTGGTCAGTTAACCCAAAATCAAGGATATAATTAATAGAACTAAAACATAAACAGTTATGAAAAATAAATTTAAAAATATAATTTGGCTACCGGTTTTTGCACTTTTAGCTTTCACAATACAATCTTGTGAAGATCAATTTGAGCCAGCTGGTGCAAATTCAAAAGCAGACGAAACTCCACCAATGGCTAGTTTTTCGTATTCTCAAGGTCAAGGCGATGGTGAAGTATGGAAAGATTACTCCTTTGCAAATTTATCTACAAGCGCCACAACGTATGTTTGGGAATTTGAAGGTGGAGCGACCTCATCAGATGTGGACCCTACATTCACTTTCCCTGGAGAAGGACTCTTCATGGTTACATTAACTGCATCTGATGCTTTGGGAGTTGACAGTGTCTTTTCAGAGACTATTGAAGTTGTAGAGCCAGAAATACCAAATGCAATTGTTCCAGAAATTTTAGAACCAAGCTTCGAAGATAATAGTTTGGCAGACGGATCTGGAGATGGTAGAGACTCCTGGAGGAATTCAGCTTTAGGTGGAGTCATTCAAATAACTAGTAGTCCAGTTCAAAATGGTTCTCAAGCAGCTAAATTTCCATCAGCAGCAGATCGTATTGCTTATCAAGAATTAACAGTATCTCCTAATTCAGATTATATTTTAACGTATTATTATACGTTAAAAACTAATAATTCAGGATCTGTCACAGTATCTGTATTAGCAGAGGGAGGGCACGCCGATCTTGCGTCAGCCTTAGCTGCTAAAATAGTAGATTTTGAAGGATCCGATCAAACAAGTTCAAGTGATTATGTTCAAGTAAATATTCCATTTAACACAGGTGCTCAAAGTGTAATTTCTATTTTAATTACTAATCAAGGCGAAGAAGCACGAGTGGATAATTTCTCAATAGCAGCACAATAATTTATTTATAAAAGCTGAAAATAAATGTTCAAAAAAATTTTAACATTATTCTTATTAATATTTATTTCAGCTTTTAGTTTTAATAGCCAAGCTCAGAATAGCACTTTAAAGACCAAGCTAGAAACTAAAAAGAAGAAAAAGAGAAAGAAAAAAAAAGTGAAGCTTCCAACGATTGATTTATCTCATTGGAAAGTTACAACACCCGCTTTGGATGGAAGTAAGCCCTTGGAGGTGTCACCACCAGAAATTCTAGACTATGCGACTAATGAAGCTTTAAAACCTTATATGTATAATGATTCTTTGAGAGGTGCTATTGTATTTCATGCATTTCCAAGTCAGTCCACCACTCGAAACACCAAATACTCCCGTTCCGAATTACGAGAACAAATGGTACCGAGCGAAAACAATGTAAATTGGACCTTCAAACAAGGGGCCTATATGAAAGGCAAGCTTTCTATGAAAGAAGTAACTCGAGATGCAGATGGTAAATACCATCGGGTTATTATTATGCAAATTCATGGGCGACTCACAAACGAGCAACGCGACTTAATTGGGGAAGACGATAACAATGCACCCCCAATGTTGAAAATCTATTGGGATAATGGTAAAATAAGAGTTAAAACCAAAGTGCTCAAAAACTTGAATTGTACTTACGAAGAAATGTTGCATGAAGAGGCTTGGGGTAATGATGATGGATTTAATTTTGAACAAGAAGTTGGGTTCAGAAAATTCACTTTAGAGGTTAAAGTTACGGAAGGTAAGTTAGTTGTGGTGTTAAATAAAAATGAATTTAAAGTTTATAAAAATATTCATATGCAAAAATGGGATATCTTTGAGAACTACTTCAAAGCAGGGAATTATTTTCAAACTAGAGATGATGGTGCGTATGCCAAAGTCAACTATTATGAATTAGAAATTAAGCATTAATTAAGTTTTATTTTTCCATAGTTTTTATATATTTATTAGTATTATTGGATCAAAAATTAAAGTATGAAATTTGAAATTTTAACAAAAAAAGAAATACAAACAGTTCAGAAAGAAGTTATTTCTAAGATACGGGATTTAATTAATTTTAAAAATCTTGAAACAGGGGATAAACTACCTTCCGAACGAATGCTTTCAGAAAAATTTCAGGTGTCGCGTTCCATTGTCAGAGAAGCCATACAGAAATTAGAATTTTACGGGCTATTAAAATCAATCCCACAGAGTGGAACCTTTGTAGCAAATATAGGAGTAATTGCTTTGAATGGAATGGTTGAGGATATACTAAGTTTAGAAGACCCCGATTTTAAATCGTTAGTAGAAACACGAATATTATTGGAGCTTAAAACAGTGCGTTTAGCATCACTAAGACGAACAGATGATGATCTTCAGAACATTAAAGATGCTTTAGATGCGTATGCGAAAAAGGTGAGAGTTGGAGAAGATGCGGTTCAAGAAGATTTATTATTCCATTTAGCCATTTCAAAAGCGAGTGGTAATAGTACAATGAATACCTTCATGCTTATTATCACCCCCGAAATAATTACCAACTTTGAAACCCATCATGTATGTGGTGTAAATCAAGCTCTTGAGGGTATTATAGAACACCAAGCCATCTATAATGCAATAAAGGAACAAAAGCCACAACTGGCAAAACAAAAAATGAAAGAACATTTTAAAGTACTCTATCAGTACTGTTATAGTATTTAGAAAATGACAAGTTGAAGTCCTAATTGCACAATTAGTTTCAATATTGAATAAAATATAATCGAGGGAAGTAAAGTATAAAAGGCGAGTCTTATTCACCTTTCTATTCTTTTACTTTATAATTAATTCATAGGTCACCGATGAATTTCAGTGGCTCATGTTAAATTTTAAGTATATGAACCATCCATATATAAATCTTGATGCCCAAGAAACTGATGAAGTGGATGCACCATGTGACCGTTAAAAAACATTAAATATAAACACATGAAAATTAAAGGACTAAGGTGGTGGATTATAATGTTAATCTTTATTGCTACTGTAATAAATTATATTGACAGAACTGCATTTGCATTGTTATGGCCAGAAATGGGTAAAGACTTAGGAATGGATAATTCCGATTATGCATTAATGTTAAATGTTTTCATGTTTACCTATGCTGCAAGTAAATTTATATCTGGTAGACTATATGATCAAATCGGTACTAGAATAGGGTTTGTTGTTTCTATTGTTGTTTGGTCTGCTGCAGCTGCCTTTCATGCATTAGCAAGAGGAATAGTTTCATTATCACTTGTTCGGGGATTACTTGGTCTTGGAGAAGCAGGATTATGGCCTGGTGCTGTAAAAAGTAATGGCGAGTGGTTTCCTGTAAAACAAAGGGCATTAGCACAAGGTATTTTTAATGCTGGAGCTTCAATAGGTAATGTAGTAGCACCTGTTATTATAGTCTATCTATATGCTCAATTTGGTTGGAAATCTACCTATGTAATATTAGGGGCGTTAGGATTGCTTTGGGTAATCCCTTGGTTAATCATAAATAAATCAAAACCAAAAGATCATCCTTGGATTACTGAAGGTGAAAGAAACATGTTACTTAATGATCGAAAAGAAAATAATGATGTTGCTGTTGAAGGTTCTAAAAGTTTAAGTGTACCAAAAATATTAAGTTACAAAGAGCCATGGGGAATATTGTTATGTAGGTTTTTTATAGAGCCAATTTGGTGGTTCTTTGCAGGTTGGATGCCAATTTATTTAAATTCAAAATTTGGTTTAAGCATTGAGGAAATAGGTAAAACTATGTGGATTTCGTATTTAATGGCAGCTGCAGGAGGAATATTAGGGGGGCTATTTACTGAAGAAATAATAAAACGAACTTCTACGGATTTTGGAAGAAAAGCAAGTATTGTAATCGGAAGTCTATTAATAATAATTGGATTTGTATCGATTATATTATTTGTTAATGATTCTAATTATATGACTTTTATATATCTAGCAGGAATAGCTCTTTTTGGTTTCCAATTTGCTATCGGTAATATTCAAACCTTATCAAGTGATTTATTTAGAGGACCATCAGTTGGTACTTTAGCCGGATTGGCTGGAACAGTTGCTGCATTTTCTCCTATGATAATGAATTGGTTTATTGGTAGGATTACAGAGGCCGGATCATATACCCCTGCGTTTTTAGCTATTACAGCTTCTGTAGTTTTAGCTGTCCTAGCTATTTTACTTCTCATTAAAAAAGTACAGCTAGTAATAACTCCTGAATACTAAAAAATAAAATAAAAAAATAAAAAACATGAATAATTTAAAACAAAAAATAGCGGTAATCACCGGAGCTACAGGAGGCATTGGTTTCGAAGTAGCAAAACGATTAGGTAAAGATGGATACACAGTAATTTTAAACGGCATCCAAGATGAAGAAGGTGCCAAAAGAGTCACCGAACTAACTGCTGAAGGAGTCACAGCCGAATACTATGGTTTTGACGTTACAAATGAAGAACAAGTAACATCAAACATCAATACTATAGGAAATAAATATGGCAAAATAGATGTATTGGTTAACAATGCAGGAGGCTTAGGAGGAAGATCTCGTTTTGAAGAAATGACTACGGAATTTTACAGAAATGTAATGGCTCTCAATCTTGATTCTGTGTTTTTTGCATCCAGAGCAGCCATACCATTTCTAAAAAGCGGCGTACACCCTTCAATTATTAACTACACATCAAATGCAGGTTGGACTGCAGGAGGACCTGGAGCAGGAATTTATGGAACATCCAAAGCCGGGGTTCATGCAATAACAAGAGCATTAGCAAAAGACTTAGCTGAATACGGCATAAGAGTAAATGCGGTCTCTCCAGGCACAATTGACACGCCATTTCATGCTCAAATTAAATCAACTAAACCAGAGGTTTTTCAGTCTTGGGCTAATAATATCATGTTAGGAAGATTGGGACAACCCGAAGATGTCGCATCACTTGTTTCTTTTTTAGCAAGTAAAGATGCGTCGTTTATAACAGCTGAAACAATCCAAATTGGTGGAGGACAAGCTTTAGGAATATAATTTTTATATAAACATAACGAATTTAAAAAATGAAAAAAGTAGTCACTTTTGGAGAAATCATGTTACGATTGGCTCCACAAGGGTTTTTAAGATTTTCACAAGTCAATAATTTTGATGCTATTTACGGCGGCGGAGAATCCAATGTAGCAGTTTCACTTGCTAATTATGGAGTCCCCGTTGATTTTGTAACCCGTTTACCAAAAAATGATATCGGTGAATGTGCGATGATGGAAATGCGTAAAAGAGGCGTTGGAGTCGATAAAATTATTTATGGCGGCGATCGTTTAGGGATTTATTTTCTTGAAACAGGCGCTGTAAGTAGAGGCAGTAAAGTTGTATACGATAGAGCGCACTCGGCCATTTCAGAAATTAAACCTGGAATGGTAGATTGGAAAACAGTTTTTCAAGACGTAGCATGGTTCCATTGGACAGGCATCACACCTGCAATTTCGCAAGGTGCTGCGGATGCTTGTTTAGAAGCTGTAAAAATTGCAAGTGAAATGGGTGTTACCATTTCAACCGATTTAAACTATCGTGCAAAATTATGGAATTATGGAGGCGATCGTGAAGCAATCATGTCCGAACTAACATCCTATTGTGACATTATTTTAGGCAATGAAGAAGATGCTGAAAAACATTTCGGAATTCATCCTGACGGACTAGATGTTCATAAACATGGGCATGATGTAAAAGCAGAAGCATTTTTATCAGTTTGCAAACAAATGATGAAAAAATTTCCAAAAGCAAAAAAAGTAATAACCACTCTAAGAGGTTCGATTTCTGCATCCCATAACACTTGGGCCGGTGTTCTTTATGACGGTATCAAGATGTATGAAACTCGACAGTATCAAATTACAGATATTGTAGATAGAGTTGGTGGTGGCGATTCGTTTATGGGAGGTTTAATCTATGGATTATTAAAGTATCCAGAAAACGATCAAAATGCATTGGATTTTGCTGTCGCAGCTTCCTGTTTGAAGCATACAATCAAAGGAGACGCGAATTTAGTAACAATTCAAGAAGTTGAAAAACTGATGGGAGGCGATGCCTCTGGTCGTGTAGCAAGATAAGACTATGGCAAATTTTTCAAGAATAGAAGTCGCAAATGTGATGAAACAAACAGGGTTAGTTCCGTTGTTTTATAATGCAGATGTAGAAATTAGTAAACAAGTTGTAAAAGCTGTTTATGACGGTGGCGCACGATTATTAGAGTTTACTTCTCGAGGAGATTTCGCACATGAAGTCTTTGGAACATTAAATAAATTTGTTCTAAAAGAACTTCCGGGGATGATTATGGGAGTGGGGTCAGTCACTGATGCAGCCTCAGCCTCTAGGTACATGGCACTAGGCGCCAATTTTATTGTAACTCCTGTGTTGCGTGAAGATATTGCATTGATCTGTAATAGACGTAAAGTTTTGTGGTCACCGGGCTGTGGTAGCTTAACAGAAATTGCTCGTGCTGAAGAATTGGGATGTGAAATTGTAAAATTATTTCCAGGAGGCATCTATGGCCCCGATTTTGTAAAAGCAATTAAAGGTCCACAACCATGGACAAGTATTATGCCTACAGGAGGTGTTTCACCTACTAAAGAGAGTTTAGAATCTTGGTTTAATGCAGGTGTTACTTGCGTTGGGATGGGTTCTAAATTAATTAAAAAAGATGCTTCAGGTGTTTATGATTTGTCAGCAATCGAAGTCAATACTCGCTTTTCAATTGACACCATTCATCAACTGATTTAACGCCTGAAGCTTGTTAAGGAACGCCATTAAATACATGTTAATTAGCACTTTGGCGTTTACATTACTGAATGCAGTTATAAAGTATTTAAAAGTGTTCACACCCTATCAACTTGTTTTCTTCAGGTCAATTGGATCGTTGTTTTTCACTATTCCATTTTTATTAAAAAATAAGATTCCAATGGTTGGGAATAAACAAAAACTATTAATTTTTAGAGGTCTAGTTGGCGTCACTTCCATGTTACTTTTCTTTATGTCAATGGAATATTTACCTTTAGGGTCAGCCGTATCTTTAAGATATTTAGCGCCATTGTTTGCTGCTATTTTTGCATGGGTCGTTTTAAAAGAACACATAAAATCAGTTCAGTGGGTGTTTTTCTTAATGGCCTTTATAGGAGTTCTCATTATGAAAGGATTTAATACTCAAATTAATTTCACAGGATTTATCTTTATTTTAATCTCAGCTATTTTTAGTGGTTTAGTCTACGTTTTAATTCGTAAAATAGGAACCCATGACCACCCAGTAGTCGTTGTCCATTATTTTATGATAATTGCAACGCTTGTCGGAGGCATTCTTTCAATTGCGCATTGGAGGACGCCACAAGGTTTTGAATGGGTCTTGCTATTAAGCTTAGGTATCTTTGGATATATTGGACAAGTTTACATGACCAAAGCCTTTCAGGGAGCTCAAACCCATATTGTTGCACCTCTTAAATATCTTGAAGTTGTTTTCACAATGTTCGTAGGGATTGTATGGTTTGAGGATTTATATAATTTTTGGAGTTTACTAGGAATCCTTCTTATAATTACGGGACTCATTTTAAACATGAAAATTAAAAATTAATTGAACACAAAAACTATTAAATTTTTGACACTATATTAAATACAAACCTTTTAGATTTCAAATTCATAATTAGCCCAATTCTGAAATAAACTCATCAATTGAAATGGCTTTTTCAACGGAAAAGTCTCCGATTTTAGTGCGGCGAAGTCTAATTTATGAAGGGCTTAAAATTAAACTCTCAGAAGAAGTTAAAAAAAACATTGTTAACTGTCGAAACTATTTAGATAAAAAAATAGCAAAAACAGTCGATCCTATTTATGGCATTAATACGGGCTTTGGTTCATTGTATGATGTTAGAATTGATTCTAAAAACCTTACTAAATTACAAGAAAACTTAGTGCGTTCACATGCGTGTGGAACTGGAGAATTTGTTCCTGAATCAATTGTGAAACTAATGTTACTATTAAAAATAAGATATCTCAGTTATGGTCATATTTCACTATTGCTTCACTGATTTTTAATTTAAAGCGGTAAAATACATAAACTTAGAAGGGGAGTAGTAGTCGGTTTAGTTCCTAGTGCGATCACGAATAAATCAACTAAAAGTTAAAAAGAAAGCAAGCTTTAATTAAAGAACTTGCTTTTTTTATTTTTGGGAATCCTATTTTTGATTTGAATTAAGATTTAAAAATAGCCCTCTAATTATCACACTTATTTTTAAATCCTTTCGTATGTTTTTTGTACAAACGATGTTTGGCCGTTTGAACCTGGGTAGTCATAACTAATTTCTATTCTATTTCCTGTAATTTGAAAATTAATTGTTAGCTGTAAACTGGTGTCTGTGTCATTAACTTCCCCTCCACAAAAATTTGTATCACTTGTTTGACTAATCATTACATTAGAGCCAGAATCATATGAAATATTCCATGTTTCTAAGCTGTATATGCTACATGAATCAAATCCGCAAAATGAACTGTTACTGAAGTCATTTATAAGAAGAACTGTTGGAGAAACAACAACAGTAGATTTAAGTTGACACTCTGTCAAAAATAAATCAACACCATCTTCAGACTGAGCTAACATGCGCCATGTTCCAACAAATTCATTAAATACATAGTTGTTATCAGCAACTGTTTTAGTTCCTTTCCAAGTGCCATAATCTGGGGGAGTAGAAGTGTTATTTACAAAAACTCCAGAAGCTTCATTTCCATACATAACCCCAGTAAAAACAGCGCCACCTGATGTGCTTCCCGCTGTTAATGATGCATCTCCATCAGGCGAAACAAATCCTGAATACGTATTTATTTCGTTGCTTTCTGCACGTACATACTCACCATTAAAGTTATTCTGATTATTAATTGTTCCTTGCCATGTTCCTGAATTTATGCCATCTTCATCAATTGTTTCATCAAAAACACCAGACCATTCTCCATTAAATGGATTTTCAGAATTGGGATCGTTATTATTTTCATCTCCTCCGCTACAAGCAGAAAGAATGAGAATTAAGTTTAATAAAAGTAATTTTTTCATTGATTATTTTTTGTACGTGATTTTTTTTACTTTAGAATAGTTAATAACGGTATAATAAGGTCACATCGCCATCGTCTTCAATAAATCTAAATGTATCAGAATCAATAAATTCATAATTATTAGTCTGGCTATCTATGTATTGTTGTCCATCAGGACCATAATCAATATAATTTATAGTAATGGAACTAGATGTTGAGGACCATGTAATTTCATACTCTCTTGTAAGTATTAAAATATTATCTTGGTTATACCTGTCAAAAATCGCATAACCTTCACCATCACTATCAAGTGTAATGTCTATTTCTTCGGTCGTTGGAGGTGGGCTATTATCAACTGAAGTTCCGTACCAGCTCCCTACAAGATCCTGATTAAAAGTTGAATTGTCATCATCTCCTCCGCTACAAGCAGAAAGAATGAGAATTAAGTTTAAAAAAAGAATTTTTTTCATTGGTTAATTTTTTATAATTTGATTAATACTATTAATTATGGCTATGACCAAAACTTTCATAAATTTAAAATATCAAGCCTTAAGAATGTGAATAATTATAGGATACTGTAAGTTATCCTGTATTAATTAGGATTGTAATTAATTATATTTACTTAATATTTATTTATAAGATGTTTAAAATTGCAATTTTCTTTCTATTCAACCTACAATTGATGCCAGACCTAATTGATGGTCGGTTTATTACCTTTCAAAATGATGGTTATTTTTATATTATTGATGAAGAAGATATCTATAAGACAGAAAACGGTCAAACCTATAGTGTGTTTAAGCATCATATAAATTTCCCTCATTTTAACTTTAATTTTTTAAGTATTGATAAAAAAGGCTATCTGATATCAAAAGGACTCGGATTGGTATATACTTTTAATAACAATGAAATCAGTAGAATTGATAATTCTTTTGATCATAGAAATAAATATTTATCTTCATTATTTGCGTACCAAAACAGGATTTTCTCTTTCGGAGGATATGGACTATTTACGGATAAAAATAATATAATATATTTTGACGATGATGCTAAAGAATGGTTTGAGTTTAATTATTCTCCAACAGAAACTCAACCACCGCCAAGACGTTCAGCTATTAGCTTAGTAGATGAGTCTGATCTATTTATTTTGAGTGGTTTTCGTAAAATCATTAATGAACAGTTTAACGTTTCTTTGGAGTTTTTGCCAGATCTTTGGCGTTTAGATTTAAATTCCCATATTTGGGAGTATCGCGGCGAAACAACTATTTCCGATTTACTAGAACCCAACATAGATTTAAGATTTGTGAAAATAGTTCCATATAAAGAAAATCATTTATTTATAACGAACTATAATTGTTTACTTATTGATATTAAAAATAATTTTGTTCAAAAATTTGAAGAGTTTAATTCGGCAATCATGACAGGTGCTTCAACAATTTCATACAACCCACTCTCAAATCAATTTATGATAATTTCAAACAACCATGTTGACGGAAAGAAAAAGCCAATTTTTATAAGTGAACAGGAATTTTTATCTGGTGAGGTAAGGGATTATGAGTTACTAAGAAAAACAAATAACAGCTATATATTTTTAATCTTTTTTGCCTTAATACCATTCATTCTATTTTTTATTTTTCAAAAAAACACTAAAAATGTTAAAGATAAAATATTGAAAAATAGAGACAATATAAGACAACAACTTAACTTATATGAAAATCGAATTTTAGATGAATTATTAGAAAATGAAGATTCTATTTTAGAGAACCCTTATATTCTTAGCTTTTATGAACCAAATATGTCCTATGAGTCAAAGACCAAAAAACTGAGAATAAGTTTAAAAAAAATAAATAAGGTTGTTTCAAATAATATTAGGGTATCAAAAGATGTGATTGTCAAAGAAAATAGTAGCTATGACAAACGAATTCGAATCGTGCGATTAAAATAAAATAAGTTGGCACGTTATATCAAGCAATAAGTTTCGTTAGAAATCTAAAATATCAGATAGTTTATATTTTTTGTTTAAAATTTATTATATTTATCTAAACAATAAAATATACGTATTATGAAAAAAGTAATTTTTACAATTCTATCTCTGTTCATCTTGTCATGTAGTAGTGATGATAATAATGACAACAATTCAGGACCTTCAATTAACTCTGATTTGGTAGGTACTTGGGTAGGTGCCACTACAAGTGATGACAATCTAACTGAGGTTGGAGTTCAAACAATTATTTTTAATGCTGATGGTACAGGCTCTCTTTCTGAGGAGTTTATTCTTTCAGATGAGTCCTTTACTGCGGAACTTACATGGTATTCTGATGCCACTACAATTTATGGAACTTTAGAAGGTCAATTGGATCAAATAGGCTATGTGTTGTCTGAAGGAAATAATGTACTCACACTTACCTTTCCTGAAGGAGATGAGGGAGTTTACGGCAGGCTAGAGTAAATTTATATATCGAACCATTTACATCAAACCTTACTAGAAATAGTAAGGTTTTTGTTTATAAATATCAGTATTTAAATGTTGTAAATATTAATTCCATTAAATTTGCATCTCTAAACAGTAAAGACATTCAAAATGCCATTTAACATTGTTCTTGTAGAACCAGAAATCCCCAATAACACAGGAAATATAGGGCGGCTGAGTTTGGCCTCAGGATCTGTGTTGCATTTGGTGAAACCTTTTGGATTTGAGTTAAGTGACACACGTCTCAAAAGAGCGGGTTTGGATTATTGGAAACACATTACAGTCAAGATTTATAAGACTTTAGATGAATTTTTAGCGATCAATAAAGATGAGGAAATGGTGTTCTTATCCAGTGCTGCCAAGCAGAGTTATACTTCAATTAATTATAAGGACGATCTGTTTTTTATATTTGGAAAAGAATCCGTTGGATTGCCAAAAGATCTCGTAGCTAACAACTTAGACAAGCTCTTTAAGATTCCTATTCACAGTCCGCATGTTAGAAGTTTAAACTTAGCAAATGCTGTGAGTATTGTGGTGTTTGAAGGATTACGTTCCTTGGAAGTTTCAAACGGAATCTAACCGACACTCAATTACTATTTTCTTTCCATTCGAACTTGTAAAAAACAGATATAAATCTCCGCCATCGCTGAGTTTGAATAGGCTTTTGATAGCTTGAATTTTTTCTGAGAAATTCCGTGTTTTAACATTGGCTTTTAAACTGCCAATTGATTTTTTCAAAGGCTTCTTTTGATAGGGGAAAACGTTTGAAATCGCATATGTTTTTCCTGGAAAATTTGTTAATTTTTTATCACTGGTATATAAATGTGTGTGCAGGTCTAGTTTATCAACCTCAAAGTACTCCGAAATTAATTGAAACGCTCCCGATTTCATTAGAGCCGCATTGGGTTCGTATAAGTACTGCTTTGGAGTGTTGTAGCTGGCATTCGCAGTTTCTTCAGCTAGCATTTCAAAAGAAAACCGTTCGTCGCCATTAGGATGCGTGTTAAGAGTGTGAATGGTTGTTTTTCCATCAAAGTCTTTTTCCTGATGAAATAACAATTCTTTCACTTCGTTTTTTACGGCCACAATATGAACAGTTTTCACCTGTTTCAAGGCTGCTAAACCAACACTAATATCGAGCATTGGTGACATTTTAATAAGTATATTATTGGCATGTTTAAAAAACAAATCCTGATAGGTTATTACATTTGGGCTGCAATCTTCGATCAAGAATTTTTTATTTTTTTGTGCATCGCGTCTCGAGGGGTCAATGTATATCCAATCAAAAGAATCTGAACACGATTTTAAAAATTCAATTCCATCTTTGGCGTGAGTTATGATGTTGTTGGCTCCTAAGACTTTAAAATTATTAGCAGCAATTCCAGCCAATTTAGTATTTACTTCACAGTGAACAACCGTCTTAAATTGCTTAGAAAAGTAATAACTATCGACTCCAAATCCACCAGTCAAATCGACCATGGATTCCCCTTGTATAAATCCACTTTTTATCTTAGCAGCAGTTTCAGAGGACGTCTGTTCTATATTGAGTTTGTTTGGATAATAAATTCCAGGAGGATCAAACCAAGTTTTTAATTTTAAAACACACTTTTTCTTTGCTTCAATTTGTTCAATGAGTTCCTTAATATCTAGCCCCTCAAAAGGACTTCCTCTTAGAACTAATTCTTGTATATTAGAGTTTATATGCTTGTTTATAAACTCTTGCACAGCGCTATTGAGAAGAATTTTGTTCACTTAAATCCGCTATTTGTTGACAATTTTTTGGTAAACTCATACAATGCAATACTTGTGGCTTGAACTACATTCATACTGCTGTTTTGACCATACATCTCAATATGTACCACAGTATCACATTGTTCTAAAATAGAAGCTGAAACACCATGATTTTCATCGCCTATAACAAACGCAATTTTAGAATTTTTTTCTAGTTTTAATTCCGAAATAGGAATACTTTTTTCTGTAATTTCAAGTGCAATAAGCGTGTAATTTTCGGCTTTTAATTCTTGAATTTTCCCAGATAAGGATTCAATTTGTTCATATACGACTGATTGTTCGGTCGCTCGAGATGTTTTTGTAAATTTCCGACCTAGCTCCACAGCAGATCCCCCGAGAATTAAACGTTCAATTCCAAAAGCATCGGCAGTTCTAAATAAGCTCCCTAAATTGGCAGCATGCGATACATTGTCACTTATTAAAACAATTGGAAACTGTTGCTTTGTAAACTTAGAAGTGTAATGATTTAACTGCATGGGTTTTCTAGTTTTCGAAAGCGTATTTAATAATATTTGCACCCATTTTTAAGGCTTTCAATCGCACTGCTTCGGGATCGTTATGCACATTTGCATCTTCCCAACCATCGCCTAAATCACTTTCAAAAGTGAATAGTAAGACAAGTTTTCCTTCGTGAAAATAGCCCAAGGCTTTAGGTGCCAAACCATCGTGTTCGTGAATTTTTGGCAAGCCATTGGGAAACGAAAATACAGAATTATATATAGGATGTGTTGAAGGAATTTCGCTCATCTCTTTGTCTGGAAATACTGTTTTTAAGGCTTCCAAAATATAGGGTTTCATTCCATAATTATCATCAATATGTAAAAATCCTCCAGATAATAGATAGGCTCTTAAGTTATTTGACTCGGACTCTGAAAATACCACATTTCCATGACCAGTCATATAAATAAACGGATATTCAAAAATAGCAACACTGCCCACTTCTACTGTATGGGGTTTAGCGTCCATCGCCGTTTGAATGTTGGAATTACAAAATTGAATCAAATTTTTTAATGCTGTTGGGTTGCTATACCAGTCGCCACCGCCATTATATTTTAAAACTGCTAAATTTTGGCTTCCACAAAAGTGAATCCCTAAAATTAAAAAGAAATATAAAAAACGTTTATTCATTACAAAGTTGAATTGTGTGCCCCGCAACAATTCCAGCCGTTTCGGTGCGAAGTCTAGAGGCTCCTAAAGATACAGGAATATACTGATGTTTCAAAGCCAACTCAATTTCTTTAGGACTAAAATCACCCTCTGGGCCAATTAATATTGTGATCGATTTCTTAGCTTCAATTTGATCTTTAAATTTTAATTTCTCTCCATCTTCGCAGTGTGCAATAAATGTAGCTCCTTCTTGAGGCATTTTTATAAATTCAGAAAAACGAATGGCAGGCGCCAAGCTTGGTAAATAGCAGTGAAGTGATTGTTTCATCGCAGATTGTAAGATTTTTTCAAACCGTTCTGTTTTGATTATTTTCCGTTCACTATTCTGACAAATAATTGGTGTGATTATATCCACACCTATTTCAGTTGCTTTTTCAATAAACCATTCGTAGCGGTCGTTCATTTTTGTGGGAGCAACGGCCAAATGGATTGTATAAGGTCTAGGAGTTTCAAAAGTTGATTTTAAAATGCTAACGACACATTTATTGTGGTTCGGAATGATCACTTCTGCTTCAAATATCCATCCTTTTCCATTGGTAATCATGAGAAGATCTCCCGTAGATTTCCTTAAAACTTTTACAATATGACGACTTTCATCTTTTGAAAAGTTAAAAGTTTTTATGGACGTATCCAGTTCTGAATTGTAAAATAATTGCATTTAGTTATAGTTTAAGTCGAGCCGTAGCCATCACAGTTTGATTAGCGTATTCCTTATTTAAATATTTTAAGTGGCCTACAATGGCAATCATCGCAGCATTATCGGTTGTGAATTCAAAAGGGGGAATAAAGGAGGCCCAGCCATGACTGTTTTCAGCTTCTTTTAAAGCGTCTCTGACTCCCGAATTTGCAGAAACGCCACCACCAATTGCAATACGGTTGATCCCCGTTTCTTTAACAGCTATTTTTAGTTTATCCATCAAAATCTCTACAATGGTGTATTGTATGGACGCACACACATCATTAAGGTTTTCATTAACAAACTGAGGGTTTTCTTTTAGTTTTTTTTGAACGAAATACAGAACCGCTGTTTTTAACCCTGAAAAACTAAAATTGAGTCCAGTCACTTGTGGCTTGGTAAATTTGAACGCTTTTGGGTTGCCAAGTTTTGCACGTTTATCTATTTCGGGACCTGCAGGATAGCCGAGTCCTAAAATTTTACCACTTTTATCAAACGCTTCTCCTACAGCATCATCAATAGTTTCTCCAATCACCGTCATTTTAAAATAATCATCAACACGCACAATTTGTGTGTGTCCTCCAGAAATGGTCATTGCTAAAAAAGGAAATGCAGGTTTTTCAGAGCCTTCTTTTTCAATAAAGTGAGCCAAAATATGTGCTTGCATATGGTTGACATCAATCAAAGGAATGTTGAGTCCGTATGCCAAGGACTTAGCAAATGAAGTTCCTACCAACAAAGACCCCATTAGTCCAGGGCCTTGTGTAAACGCCACGGCACTGAGATCTTCCAGCGTAATTCCAGCTTGTTTGATCGCTTGATCGACCACAGGTACAATGTTTTGTTGATGTGCTCTAGAAGCCAATTCAGGGACAACGCCACCATATTTTTCATGGATTGCCTGGTTGGCAACTACATTACTTAGTACCTTTCCATTGCATAGAATAGCTGCCGCCGTATCGTCACAAGAAGATTCAATTCCTAAAATGTATGTATTTTTTGAACTCATTAACACGTTTTAGCGATAATATTCGTTTAATTTGTATAAAATAAACGATTTAATTTATCCATTTACAGTTTAACTGCAAAGAAATAAAAAAAATAGCACTAAAATAAATGCTTTGCGGAGTTTAAATTTTAGTGTAAGTAGATAAATTGTAACTATAATAATAGATTTCGCGTATCAATAAAAATTTCAAAATACTGATAAAATTTGTAACAGCTCTTGTGTTGTTATTCTTGCTATTCGTTTTTGTACTGTCTATTCCAAGAGTCCAAACACGTCTTGGGAACTATGCTACTAATTCAATTAATGAGGCGTATGGGACAGCTATTAAAATAGAAAAAGTAGGGCTTCAGTTTAATGGTGATGTGGAACTCAAAAATATTCTCATAAAGGATCATTACGATGAAACTTTGATTTCAGTAGCAGAATTAAACACTTCAATTTTAAGTTTTGTTAAACTTGCTGAGAATAAACTCACATTTGGAGATATTGATTTATACGACCTCTTTATTCATATTAAAAAATACCAAGGAGAAGGTGAAACGAATTTAGATGTTTTTGTAGATAAGTTTGATGAGAAAAATCCGACTTTGAACTCCAATAAATTTCTTCTTTCATCTAGTGAGATTCGAATTCATAATAGTAAATTTTTATTAACAGATGAAAATTTGAACACTCCTAAAGTTTTAGATTTTCATAATCTTAATTTGTCTGCTTTTGATTTTTTAATTTTGGGCACTGATGTTAAAACTGCGATCAAAAATCTAAGTTTTAATGATACAAGAGGCGCTCAAATCCAGGATCTAGAAACTGTTTTTTCGTATTCTTTAACTCAAATGATGTTTGAAGAACTAGAAATAAAAAGTGAGCATTCTACACTTTTTGGTCAAGTTCAGTTTGATTACGACCGAAAAGATTTCAAAGATTTTTTGGAGAAAGTTAATATTTCTGGATTTTTTAAAAATAGTACGATAGATTTCGAAGAGTTAAATGTGTTTTACAATGAATTTGGAACCAACCAAAAAGCGGATTTAAACACTGTTTTTTCAGGAACACTGAATGATTTATTGCTAGAAAATATTGATATAATAACAACTGATAATACATCTTTAGTCGGGAAAATTCAATTTAAAAATTTATTTAAAACTACCTCAGATAATTTTAAAATGGATGCATATTTTCAGCAAGTAGCGTCTACCTATACCGATTTAAAAGCACTATTACCAAGGGTTTTAGGGAATACTCTCCCTTCTGATTTAGGATCTCTTGGACGTTTTGATATGAGAGGAACTGCAAAGGTTTCAAATGCAGCAATTATAACAGTTATGGATATTGAAACTGATATCGGAACCCTTTTTGTAGATTTGAATTTAGATCAAATGAAAGCAATAGATAACACCTCTTATGTGGGTCAAGTTCAGTTTACAGATTTTGATTTAGGGCATTTGATGGGAGAGCAAAAGATTGGGTTGGTATCCTCAAGTTTAAATGTTGAAGGCCGTGGTTTTAATAAAGAAACTATTAACTCTAATATCAAGGGGACCTTTGATTCGTTTACTTTTCAAGAATATATCTACACTAATATAGAAGTTTCAGGTGTGGTTAAAAATAAAATATTTAATGGGCAATTAGATATTGATGATCCAAATATGAAATTCAATTTTGAAGGGCTTGTTGATTTTTCCAAACAAGAAAATATTTATGATTTTTCTGCTGCGATAGAATATGCCAATTTGAATGCTTTAAATTTTGTTCAGCGTGACAGTCTCTCTGTTTTGAACGGAGAAATGACAATGGATATGAAAGGTACAACGATTGACGATGTGTATGGGACTATTAAATTTAAAAATGCACTGTATCAAAACCAAAATGATAACTATGCCTTCAAAGATTTTGAGATTACCTCTGAATTTGGGAATAACAACCTGAGAACTATTCGAGTTAATTCTCCTGAAATTGTTCAAGGAAATTTAAAAGGAAAATTTGCGATTAACCAATTACCTAATTTATTGAGAAATGCACTTGGAGATATTTATACCAAGTATAAGCCTTATAAGGTTAACGATGGACAGTATTTTAATTTTAATTTTAAAATTTATAATAAAATTGTTGAAATTTTTTCAACTGAATTAAAGTTAGGATCGAACACCTATATGAGAGGTAGGGTGGAAAGCAATCCTAAAAACTTCAACCTAACATTTCGATCTCCAAACATACGATTAGAGGACTTCTTTGCAAGTAAAATTGAAGTGCAACTGATTAATGATAACCCATTATTTAATTCTTACATAGAGGTTGATAGCTTGGCGACTCCTTATTACAATGCATCGGAATTTAGTCTGATTAATGTAACGCTAAACGATACCTTGTATGTTAAGTCTGAATTTAAAGGCGGTACGGATTCTAAAGATGCATTTGATTTTAATCTCTATTATACTATTGATGAAAACAACAAATCGGTTGTTGGTCTGAAAAAATCGGAAGTTAATTTTAAAAACACTCCCTGGTTAATAAATAGAAACCAAAACAAACAAAACAAAATTGTATTTGACAGAGCATTTGAAGAAATAACGATTGACAATATAAACATGTCTTTTACCAGTGAAGATATTCTTTTAAACGGTGTTATTTTAGGAAGTCAAAATAAGGATGTCAATCTTGATTTTACAAATGTTGATCTAGCCAAAATAACTCCTAGAATTAAAGATTTAAAACTGGGTGGTAATCTGAATGGACGATTCAATATGACTCAATTAGAAAGTGTGTACTTTCCAAAATCCAGTTTGATTATTGATGATTTATCGGTAAATGAATTTAATTTAGGATCTTTCAAAGCGGACATTCAAGGCAATCAATCATTGACTAATTATGATGTCAATGTGTCTTTAAAAGAAGGTGATTTGGAATCGTTAAAAGTTGTTGGTTCTTTGGATGTTTCTGGAGAAAATTCTAAACTGAATCTAGATATTAATTTTGACGAATTTATTTTAAAGCCATTGAATCCGTTTGGAGGCGGAGTGATTACCAACATCCGAGGAGATGTCTCCGGAGTTGCAAATGTGACTGGACGCCTTGAAAACCCTCAAATAGAAGGATTTCTAAGTCTTAATAATGGAGGGCTTGCAATTCCATATCTTAATGTCGATTATGCATTTCAAAATAACACAGCAGTTAATCTGCAAAAACAAAGTTTTATTTTTAATAAAGCGTTAATGGTCGATGTCGATTATGAATCCCAAGCTTCTCTGAGTGGGAGCATAAGTCACAATAATTTTTCAAACTGGGCTTTAGATCTTCAAATAGATTCGGATCGCTTATTGGTGCTAAACACTGATTTAGAAGAAGAATCGATCTATTACGGAACTGCTTTTGTGGACGGATCCATTGATGTCTCAGGACCTACAGACCAGTTGTTCATTGAAGCAAATGTGACAACCTCAGAAGGAACGGTTTTTAAAATTCCATTAAATGATAATGAGATTTTAGCGGAAAACTCCTACATCCATTTTCTGAGTCCTGAAGAAAAATTAAATCAAAACACAGATCAGACCTTAGTTGTGGACGATATTTCGGGTGTTGAGATGGAGTTTAATATGGATATTAACGACAATGCTGAAATTGAAATTGTGCTTGACAAAGAGACAGGAAGCTCCATTATGGGTCGTGGAAATGGAAGTATGTTGGCACAAATTAACACGAAAGGAAAGTTTCAAATGTTTGGAGATTTTATTGTACTCTCGGGAATTTATAATTTTTCATTAGGACAAATGATTCAAAAACAATTTAAAGTAGTTAAAGATGGAACCTTAGCTTGGGATGGAAATCCTCTAAGTGCAGAAATAAACATCAAAGCTCTTTATGATGGCATTAGTGTCAACCCTTCCACACTTTTAGATAACCCCATTAATCAAAGCATCCCAACAGAAGTTGAAATTCATTTAACAGGAGAATTGGAACAGCCCGATTTGGATTTTAATATTCGGTTTCCGAGTGTTAATTCAACACTTAATAGTGAGTTAGCGGATCGATTGAGAGATCAAGATAGACGACAATTTCAAGCCTTATCACTACTAGCAACAGGATCTTTTAGAAGCGAATTGACTTTAGATTCACAAGATGCTTTTGGACTTGTCTCGGACGGAGTTACCAATATGTTGAACGATTTGTTTTCAGACGACGACAATAAGGTTAAATTAGGAATTGATGTCGATTTAGGTGAAACCACTCCAGAGTATGAAACAGACAGTCGCCTAGGAGTTACATTATCAACCAAATTGAGTGATAATGTACTTATTAATGGCAAGGTTGGTGTTCCTGTTGGAGGGGTGAGTGAAACCACCGTAGCTGGAAATTTTGAAGTGGAAGTCTTGCTTAATGAAGACCGCACACTGTCTCTTAAATTTTTCAACAGAGAAAATAGTATTCAAAACTTTGGTGAGCAAATAGGATACACTCAAGGCATTGGCTTGTCTTATAATATAGAATTTGATAACTTAAGAGAATTGTTTGAGGAATTATTTAAAAATAAAAATACAAAAACTGAAACTGAAAATACTGAAAAAGAAGCCGATTCAGGGCTTCCAGATTATATTAATTTCAAATAAATTAACCCTAAAAATCCTACTAATAATTAATTTTTTAGCTTTAAAATCAAATAGTTATTAACGAAAACGTTTGAATTTAAGGAAGAAAAGAAAATTGAGTCCTACTTACGTTTTTTTAACTTATAAGTTTATTAATTTTACAAAATCAAACCATTATAATTATGGAAAATAATATAAAAAAAATTGGTGTAATGACTTCTGGTGGTGATGCACCCGGAATGAATGCAGCAATACGATCTGTAGCCCGTACTTGTGCATATCACAATATTGAGTGCGTAGGGATTTACAGGGGATATGAAGGAATGATAGAAGGTGACTTTAAACTTTTGAATGCACGAAGTGTAAATCATATCATTAATAAAGGAGGGACTTTTTTAAAGTCTGCACGTTCTGAAGAATTCAGAACCAAAGAAGGTCGTAAAAAAGCATATGAACAACTCCAAAAAGATAAGATTGATGCTTTGGTATTAATTGGTGGTGATGGAACGTTTACTGGAGGTATGATTTTTAATGAGGAATTTAACTTTCCTATCATAGGCATTCCAGGTACCATTGATAATGATATTGTGGGAACCAACTATACACTAGGATACGATACAGCTCTTAATACGGCGGTAGATGCGATTGATAAAATTCGTGATACAGCCAGTTCTCATAGACGTTTGTTTTTTGTTGAAGTCATGGGGCGCGATGTAGGTCATATAGCTTTAAATGCAGGAGTCGGTTCTGGTGCAGAAGAAATCCTAGTTCCAGAAGAAGATTTAGGGTTAGATCGACTTTTAGAATCTTTAGAAAAAAGTAAACATACAGGGAAATCATCGAGTATAGTAGTGGTTGCTGAAGGCGATAAAACAGGTAAAAATGTTTTTGAATTAAGAGATTATGTTGAGGAAAATCTTAAAGGTTATGATGTCCGAGTCTCTGTTTTAGGACATATGCAAAGAGGAGGATCACCTTCTTGTTTTGATAGAGTATTAGCATCTCGAATGGGTGTTAAAGCTGTGGAGTCTTTATTAGAAGGTAAATTCAACTATATGGTTGGAACTGTGAATAATAAATTAGAATTATATCCTATTGACAAAGCAGTCAAAGGACATTCAACAATAGATGCTGAGCTTTTAAGAGTCTCAGACATTATGAGTATTTAATAACGAATTAATTAAAATAAAAATAAAATGTCAAAAGTAAAAATTGGAATTAATGGATTTGGTAGAATAGGAAGAATTGCTTTTCGTATTGCTGCAGGTAGATCTGATGTACAAGTTGTTGGAATCAATGATTTGTTAGACGTAGAGCATTTAGCATACCTACTTAAATATGATTCTGTTCACGGCCAGTTTCAGGGGACTATTGAAGTAAAAAATGGAAATTTAGTAGTCAACGGAAATGAAATCCGTGTTTCTGCTGAACGCAATCCAGAAGATTTAAAATGGGATGCTGTAAATGCAGATGTTGTTTTAGATTGTACAGGAATCTTCACAAATTTAGAAGGTGCTCAAAAGCATATTACTGCCGGCGCTAAAAAAGTTGCTATATCTGCACCATCTGCAGATGCACCAATGTTTGTAATGGGGGTAAACCACAATGAAATTACAGCAGATCACACGATCGTTTCAAACGCATCATGTACAACAAACTGTTTAGCACCTCTTGCTAAAGTTATCAATGATAACTTTGGAATTGCAGAAGGACTTATGACAACTGTTCATGCTGCAACAGCAACTCAATTTACAGTAGATGGACCTTCAAGAAAAGATTACAGACTTGGACGTGCTTCATTAAACAACATTGTACCAGCTTCTACAGGAGCTGCAAAAGCAGTTGGAAAGGTAATTCCAGAACTGAACGGAAAATTAACAGGAATGGCTTTTAGAGTCCCAACGGTAGATGTATCGGTTGTTGATTTAACATGTCGTTTAGAAAAAGGGGCTTCTTTTGAAGACGTAAAAGCAGCAATTAAGCATGCTTCAGAAAATGAATTAAAAGGAATTTTAGGATATACCGAAGAAGGTGTGGTGTCTCAAGATTTCGTATCGGAAACAAAGACAAGTACATTTGATGCCAACGCAAGTATGGGACTCAATGACAATTTTGTTAAATTGATTTCTTGGTATGACAACGAATACGGATACTCTGCTAAACTAGTAGATTTAGCCCACTATATCAGCGTAATATAATTTCTATAAATTTCAAAAAAATACTGTTACCCGTTAGCAGTATTTTTTTTTAAAGTTTAAAATATGATTTTTATAATAGACAGTGGTTCCACAAAATGTGATTGGATTGCAATTGATTCAGAAACAGGTGAGCCTCTTTTTGAAAAGCAACGAACCAAAGGTTTAAATCCAGCCATCATTTCGGATACAGATGCATTCAACATCATTAAGGAAAACGACTTAATTTATGATAATAAATTAAAAGTTTCCCATATTTATTTTTATGGCGCTGGGTGTGGTACTGATAAACCAAGCAAGATGCTTAAAGATGTTTTAGAGTCTATTTTTTTAAATGCCGAAGTTGTTGTAGAAGAAGATACCTATGCAGCTATATATGCAACTGTTGGAATCTCGCACCGTCCCGCAGTAGTTTGTATTTTAGGAACAGGATCTAACTGCACCTATTTCGATGGTCAAAAAGTAGATCAAAGAGTGACATCACTCGGATATTCAATAATGGATGATGCATCAGGTAACTATTATGGTAGAAAACTCCTTAGAGATTACTATTTTAATCAGATGCCTCATGATTTGAAATTAGTATTTAAAACACGCTACGATGTAAATGAAGATGCAATTAAAAAAGCACTCTACAAAAAACCAAACCCGAATGCCTATTTAGCAACCTTTGCTGAATTTTTGATCCTTAATAAAGAATCCGATTATATACAAAACGTTATAAAGGAAGGTCTTCGTGAATTTGTAGAAACCATGATTTTACAATACGCTGAAGAAATCAAAACAGTTCCAGTACATTTTGCAGGCTCTATTGCCTATTTTATCCAAAGAGAAATCAAAGATGTTGCTCAAGAATATGGGTTTACAGTCGGAAATTTTGAAAGACGTCCAATTGAAGGCTTGGTTAACTACCATGCAGAAATTGCCAAAAGTGCTTCTAAAAGTTAATTATTTTACTGCAATTATACTTATTTCTACATTTACAAATTTTGGTAAGTTTGCTACTTCAACCGTTTCTCTAGCAGGTGCGGTAGCCTCCTCAAAATACTGTCCATAGATGGCATTAATTGCTGCGAAAGAATTCATGTCAGAGATAAATATAGACGCTTTGATGACATTTTCAAAAGTCATATCTGCAGCTTCCAAAACTGCCTTTAGGTTGTTCATAACCTGAGTGGTTTCTTTCTCAATAGAATCTGTTACCAATTCACCTGTTTCTGGGTGTAATGCAATTTGCCCCGAAGTATATAAAGTGTTTTCTACTAAAACAGCCTGGCTGTAAGGGCCAATAGGTTGTGGTGCTTTGTTTGTGGTTATAATAGTTTTCATCTGTGTTTGGTTACTGTTTTTTACAATTGTTTATCAGGTTGTTTTCGCTTTTCATATTTGATATCTTTCAATATACTTGATCGAATTCCAATAAAGAAATTCCACGAACTTCGATTGCTAAATGGAATCCAAGAAAAATTCATCCTCCAACTTTCTAAATCACGTTCAAAACGCAATTGAGTGTATGTGAATCCCTTATTTTTTAGGTCGTATCCAGAAGAGGCACCGACGCTCCATCGAGGCGAAAATTCGATATCTCCAGAAAACATCAACGAATGTGATGAAATCTCATTCTGACGTCTCGAATTACTGTAATTAACGGCATAAGCAATTCGTAAACTCCAAGGGATTTTGTAGTTGTAAAGATCTGTTGGAGTCACCTCTTCAGATTGGTCCCTGTTATTTATCTGTTGGTCCGCAAAATCTTGAGACCGTCCAAATAAATCATCTGCACGTCCACCACTTCTAATGGATTGATCTCTTTCAGCAGCATTGTTTTGGTCATTGCCCTCAAAAGACTCACTAGACAAACTGTAACTCATGGTCATGTTTGCACTCGATAATCGAAATAAACTACCACCATTATCAATATTGAATGTGTTAATTTTAGAATTATTATTGTCTAATGCATAAGGATCTAAAGTTGCTCCAAAATTTACACTCAATTTATTGTCCAATAGTTGTGTTCCACCCGAAACTCGAACGGGACTCCAGTTTAAAGAATCCCCCGCAACATTATAGTTTGTTGAGAAATTTAATGAATTTAATAAGAACACTTTTTTAGCTTCTGTCGCAGTACTATCCTTGTCGCGAACCTTTGCTTCCAAATTATTATTAAGTGATAATCCAACGGAACTAGAATAGACCTTTCCTGGAGATCCAAATAAAGATTGTTCAAACCTAGTATACTGGACTTGATCGCTAGTGACACCATCGGCACTAATGACTTCATAGGTGTCATAATATTTTTCAAACGAGGGGTTGATGTTATAACTAACGGACGGTCGCATAACGTGACGAATGGCTTGTATTTTTTTGTCTTCTCCAAAGTCAAACATCCCATAAACAGTGGTTCCAACACTGGTACTAAAATTATAAGTTCGGAAAGAATCAAACCCTTTTAGAGGCGTTGTAACAACCGATTCAGTATCGGGGTCATACGTTTTGTTGATGGTGTTAAAAGTCCAATTTTCTCTATAATTAGCACTGGTACTCATGCTAAAATGTTTAAAAACTTTAAAATTGGTAGTTAGAGGAATTGTATGTTGAAAACCAGCTTTCGCTTCCTCAAACATAGCACCTGTTAAAAATAAAGAATCGGTCGTTTGAATACGATTTTCTCCTCGTACATTGTATTGGAAATTAATATTCTGAATCGCCCCTTTTTTACTTCCAGTTTTGGGTGCAAAAGGATAAATTCGATCCACACTTCCTTGAAAGGTTGGTAAAGTCATATTGATAACTTCCGTATTTGTATTCTGAGAGTGCGTTGCTGACAAGCTCACATTAACTTGTGGTTCTCCCTGAAATGTTTTGGAATATGAAACAGATGATGACAAGGTGTTATTCAAGAAGTTTGAGGTATTCAGCTGATTCACAGATTCCTGAAAATAGGTGCTAGAACCCAAGTTTACAGAAGCCGAAAATCGAGAGTTTGGACTTGATTTTGAATCTTGACTTTGATTCCATCGTAAATTATAAATTGTACTTTTTGAGTAATCAGGAAATCCACGTTCACTATTTATGAGGTTCTCATACCTAAAACTCAACGAACCTCTAAATTTATAACGAACCGCATAATTACTTTCGAGACGAATTCCATAACTCCCATTTGTGTAATAATCCCCAAGGGTTGCAAGGTCAAAATAATCACTAATAGCAAAATAATACCCTCCATTCTGAAGAAAATATCCGCGATTACTTTCTTCTCCAAAAGAAGGAAAGAGCACCCCCGAAGTTCGAGTTTTAGAAAGTGGAAAAAAAGCAAACGGCAATCCTATAGGAGTGGGAACATCTGCAATAAACAGATTTGTAAGCCCCGTAACTACTTTTTTGCCAGGAACAATTTTTGCTTTTCGTAACAAAAAATAATACTCTGGATTTTCAATATTTTCTGAAGTAGTGAATTTAGCACGCTTTACAAAATAAACAGAGTCATTTTCTTTTTTAGTTAAATCTGAAATTATACGCCCCCCTTGTTGCTCTGTTTTTGAATTCCAAATCAGCGCTTTTTTTGTTTTTAAATTAAATGCAATAGAATCGGGTTCAACAACATCACTTCCCTGTTTAAATACAGGATGTTGGCTGTAATTTCCCAAGGAATCTTTTAAACGTCCTGCATAAACAATGTCTTTGCCATAATCAATGATAATAATTCCTGCTTTAATATCCATATCTTTATATTGGATTTCAGCTTGATTATAAAGATATATTTGTTGTGTTTTTTGATTGACCGATGTATAGTCTTTTGCCTTGTAGGTAACTATGGCTTCTAATAGTTTTTTTGGTTGTGATAGGCTGTCATTTACAATAGAATCTGTTTCGATGCGTTTTAATTCCTGTGTAGAAATAGAGTCATTTTTAACTTCCAACTCCTTAGAAGCAGGAATTTCTGTCGTAGGTTTTGGATTCGGAATATCCTGAGCCATGCCTGTAGTGTTAGTAAACACTGTAAAACTTAAAGAAAAAACTAGTTGAAAGAATCTTGTTTTCAATGCTTTTAAGAGTATTTTTGTATTAAATGGCTCGATTTTTGAAAAACCAAAGTTACGTATATTTTTTTTTGATTTTTATATTTTAATCATTCGATTCACTGGTAAATTAATCAATATGCATAAGCAAATAAAATTCTTTTTAGTCTTCCTTTTATTTTTTGGAACTTTTAATGGATACACACAAAATGATAACAAACCATTTATTGTTGTTTTAGATGCTGGTCACGGTGGTAAAGACCCTGGGAGACCTACGAACTTCGGATATAAAGAAAAGGATATTGCTTTAAAAATTGTGTTAAAAATAGGTGAAAATTTAAAAAAACATAAAAACATCAAAGTCATCTATA
>ERZ807291.2301-NODE-2301-length-29084-cov-5.917290_pt1 | contig 29084 bp, 19 predicted proteins | sample MGYA00521257_ERZ807291 | MGnify/ENA primary metagenome ERZ807291 (study PRJEB31413, sample SAMN03169783) | marine metagenome | biome: Marine; feature: Water; material: Subsurface seawater | place: North Sea | collected 2011-04-28 | depth 1 m m ...
AAAGGGGCCACTCAATTTCGAGCTACGCCCATTCGCAAAAAGACACCTTATGACCTTTAAAGACCTGGGCTTATCCGCCCCGATTCTCAAAGCCGTTGCTGCACAGGGCTACGATACTCCTTCACCTATTCAAGCTAAAGCCATACCTGCCATCCTTGATGGCCGTGATGTGATGGCTGCCGCTCAGACCGGTACCGGCAAAACCGCAGGTTTCACCTTGCCGATACTCGAACTTCTCAGTACGGGTCGTCGCGCACAGCCCAATCAGGTGCGCACATTGATTCTGACGCCAACTCGTGAGCTAGCGGCTCAGGTAGGTGAGAGCGTTGCCACTTATGGCAAGCATATGTCGCTATCGTCCGCCGTGGTCTTTGGTGGCGTAAAAATTAATCCGCAAATGATGAAGCTGCGTCGTGGCGTAGACGTATTGGTCGCCACTCCTGGTCGACTGATGGATCTCTACAGCCAGAACGCGGTCAAGTTTACCTATCTGGAAGTGCTGGTGCTGGATGAAGCCGATCGTATGTTGGATATGGGCTTTATTCACGATATAAAGCGCATTATCAGTTTGCTGCCCAAGCGTCGTCAGAACCTAATGTTCTCGGCAACCTTTTCTGATGATATTCGCAAGCTGGCCAAAGGCCTGGTTAGCAATCCAATTGAGATTTCTGTTACGCCCCGCAATGCCACGGCGCCGACAGTGACTCAGTCGATTTACACCGTCGACAAAAAGCAAAAAGCTGCCGTTCTGACGCGTTTGATTCATGACAATAGTTGGGGTCAGGCGTTGGTTTTTACCAAAACTAAACACGGCGCCAACAAACTCACTAAGCACCTTGAATCTGAGGGCATTGTCGCTGCTGCGATTCACGGTAATAAGAGTCAGGGTGCGCGCACTAAAGCACTGGCTGGCTTTAAAGCTGGCGAGATTCGTATTCTGGTGGCCACTGATATCGCCGCTCGAGGTTTGGATATCGAACAGCTTCCACAGGTGGTCAACTTTGACCTGCCGAATGTCGCCGAAGACTATGTTCACCGTATTGGACGAACCGGTCGCGCAGGCGCCACCGGCACCGCCATATCGTTGGTCAGCGCCGATGAAGTGGATCTGCTCTCGGATATCGAACGCCTGACTCAGAAGCTGCTGCCACGCGAAGTGATGGATGGCTTTGAGCCAACGCATGATGTTCCAGAGACTAATCTGGATCGACCGGTTAGGACTAACAAACAGCGCAAAGCGCTAAACAGTGAAACCAACAGTCGCGGCAAGAGCAAGCCAGATCCAAGAGTTAAGCGTGTTAGCACCTATTCCCATGGTCCCAAGCCCGGAGCCAAGCACAAAGCAGGTGGCAGTTCTCGTGATGGTGCTCGTGACGGCAATCGAGACGGCAATAAAGAACACAGCCGCAGTGAAGGTCGTCCAGCTCCTCAGGGAGAGGGGCGCCGTACATCATCTCCACAGGGCGGTCGTGGCGATGGTCCTTACGCGAAAAGCGGCGCCTCCAATGGTGGCGGCGCGCGCAATAGTAGTGGCGCGGGAAACCGCAGTGGCAATCGCACTGCCAGACCTGCGGTACGAGGTGATGCAGCTCGTGGCAATAGTCGTCCGCAACAGCGTGGCCCACGCGGCTAAGTTTAGTTGAGCTAGGAAATCTCTATCGTATCCGCAGCGATTAATAAGACATTATTAATCGCTGCGGATTTATTCGTTACAGCAATTTGAGTATTTAAATGTTTGAGCTTCGCCCCAGTCGAGTTATCTCCTATAGAAACGACCTATTATCCGGTCTTACCGTGGCTCTGGCTCTGGTGCCAGAGGCAGTGGCTTTTGCATTTGTCGCCGGAGTTGCGCCGCTGGTGGGTCTCTACGCTGCCTTTATGGTGGGGCTAATCACCGCCTGCATTGGCGGTCGTCCGGGTATGATCTCTGGTGCCACTGGTGCACTGGCCGTTGTGATGGTGACACTGGTTGCCGATCACGGCGTTGAGTACTTGTTTATTACTGTGGTGTTGATGGGCCTTTTACAAATCCTCGCCGGTGTCTTCAAGCTCGGCAAGTTTATTCGCATGGTGCCGCACCCGGTAATGCTCGGGTTTGTTAACGGCCTAGCGATTGTTATTTTTCTCGCTCAGCTGAGTCAGTTTGGCGTTGCCGGTGAACCGGGTTGGCTTGCCGGTACCAGTATGCAGGGCTCGATTATCGATGTTGCCTGGATGACTGGCGAAGCGCTCTATACCTTGCTGGGTCTGGTGCTTCTGACCATGGCAATTATTCATCTGTTGCCACGTTTCACCAAAGTACTGCCTTCATCGCTGGTGGCGATTGTTACCGTTACCTTGGTTGTGATGTATTTCGATGTCGACACTAAGGTCGTTGGCGATGTCGCATCGATTGCCGGCGGACTGCCCAGTTTCCATATTCCTATGGTGCCATTTAACCTTGAAACTCTGTTTATTATCTTGCCCTATGCAATTATTTTGGCGGCTATTGGCTTAATCGAATCGCTGCTAACACTGCGCTTGATCGACGAGATCACTGAGACCCGCGGACGCGGAAATCGAGAATGTATCGGTCAGGGTGTTGCTAATACAGTCACCGGATTATTTGGTGGTATGGGCGGTTGCGCGATGATTGGCCAGAGCATGATCAATGTGAACTCCGGTGGTCGTGGACGTCTGTCGGGTATTACTGCGGCCCTGTCTCTGTTGCTGTTTATTCTGGTGGGTTCGACCCTGATTGAAACAATCCCATTGGCAGCGTTGATCGGTGTGATGTTTATCGTAGTGATCGGTACCTTTGAATGGAGTAGTTTTCGCATTATCGGAAAAGTACCGCGCAGTGATGCACTGATTCTGGTGCTGGTGTCTGCGGTCACTGTGGCCACCGATCTCGCTGTCGCTGTGGTAGTCGGTGTGATTGTCTCGGCGCTGGTGTTTGCTTGGGAACATGCCAAATATATTCGTATTGAAGCGCGCGAAGATCACAAGGGCTCAACTGTTTATGGCGTCACTGGACCACTATTTTTTGGCTCGGTAACCTCCTTTTTGGAGCGTTTCGATCCGCAGCAGGACAACGACGATGTAGTGATCGACTTTGCTCGCTCACGAGTGGCTGACCACTCTGGGCTGGAAGCGATTGATACCCTGGCGGAACGCTATTTGAATGCCGGCAAAACCCTGCATCTTGTACACCTTAGCGATGAGTGCCGCAAGCTTCTGAAGAAAGCAGGCAACCTAGTTGAGGTCAATGTGATCGAAGATCCCAAGTACTTCGTCGCTGAAGACTCACTGGGCTAAAGCAAGCAGACCTAAGTTAAAACAATCTCACCTAGGTCGCAGCTGATAGAAATCCGCAGTATTAATATGCTAACCTCTAGCTACAAAGGCTAGAGGAGATTATCGTGACTATTGTCTTATCCGTCGTCTTTTTACTGGTTGCTCTCGGGCTGTTGTGTCGACCCTTAGTCAGTGTTTTTTCTCGGCACCTGTTATCGATGCCATCCTGGCGTCCCTTTGTCTGGCTAAATCTTGCTATTGGTATCAGCCTTATTCTCTGGAGCACCTCGGTCCTCGACTGGTCTCAGCAACTCGAGTGGTTTATCCTATTTATCATTGGTGCTAGTGCAGTACTTAAAGGTCTTACTCTCTGGGTTTTCCCCGAGAGGGCTAGGTCACTCACGGAAAAGTTTATCGCCAACTACTGGCTCTTTGCACTGCCCTTGTCGCTACTCTACTTTGCCTTGGCACTGTTTCTTTTTTGGTCTAATTAAGTTGATATTGCGCGTCGAAGCCTAAGGGCTGGTGACCACCAGATAGCAGACCAACTCCTTTTTACCACTATTCTCAATCGCATGGGGCAGATCGGCACGATACTGTGCTGAGTCACCTTGGGCTAGCTCAGTGGCATTTTCTCCTGAGACTACTCTCGCCCGGCCATTGGTGATGGTCAGTAGTTCTTTGGTGCCCTCATAGTGGGGGGCGCTGGTTAAACTGGCCCCTGGGGCAATGCGCAATTCATAGAACTCAATATTTTTTTCCATATGCAGAGGCGACAGCGTGCGAATCTGACACTCTTTATCATGGCGAAAGAAATTACTCTTGTCCTCGCCATGAACCACCTCAATAGTCGATGATTGCCAAGCCTGATCGACCAACTCGCCAATGCTCATGCCAAATGCCTGTGCGATACGGAAGGTGACGGTCAGGGTGGGATTGGCCTGGCCGCGTTCAATTTGACTCAACATTGAGCGACTAACGCCCGAGGCGGCTGCCAGTTGGTCGAGGGTTAATTTATTTTTTTTCCTCAGCGCGGTGACTCTGCTGCACAGTGCGTGACTAGCTGGGTCGCTATCTTGATGGCTTTTGCTCATGCTTAATACTCTAGATCGCTAAAAAACGCTTACTATACAGGATTTAAATCTTGCATAAAGGAATTGTTGAATCTACGATAAGAGAATAATTTCTTATATAGTATAAATTAACTAGGGAACTTGCATCATGAAAGCATTGGTAAAAAGGAATTCCAGCGTTGGTCTGTGGTTAGAGGACGTTCCAGAGCCAGAGATTGGTATCAACGATGTGCTGATAAAAGTTAATCGCACGGCGATCTGCGGTACCGATATGCATATCTATAACTGGGACAGCTGGGCGCAGGAGACCATTCCAGTTCCCATGGTTGTCGGACATGAGTTTGTTGGCGAAATCGTTGATGTCGGTTCCAATGTGAATGATTTCCGCCCTGGCCAGATTGTGTCGGGAGAGGGGCATGTGGTCTGCGGTCGCTGTCGCAACTGTCTGGCGGGTCGTCGCCATCTCTGTGCGCATACCTCTGGCGTTGGTGTCGATCGTCCAGGGGCCTTTGCTGAATATCTGGCATTGCCGATGTCAAACGTGTGGGAACATCGCCGCGATATTGATCTCGATATCGCCGCGCTATTTGATCCGCTTGGCAACGCTGTGCACACCGCTCTGCAATACGATTTACTTGGCGAGGATGTGCTGATTACCGGTGCCGGTCCCATTGGCGCGATGGCCGCCGCGGTGTGCCGTCACGCCGGTGCGCGCAATGTAGTAATCACTGATATTAATCCGCAGCGTCTCGAATTGGCAAAAAAAATGGGTGCCACCTGTACGGTCGATGTGCGCAGTGAAAAGCTCGCCGATGTGCAGCGTGCGCTGGGCATGTCAGAGGGCTTTGATGTGGGTCTGGAGATGTCGGGCAATGCAGCGGCATTTCGCGATCTATTGACGAATATGTGCCATGGAGGCAAGGTTGCAATGCTAGGTATTCCCGCTGAACAGGTGGCCATCGACTGGAGTCTGGTGATTTTTAATATGCTCACATTGAAGGGTATCTATGGCCGTGAAATGTATGAAACCTGGTACAAGATGTCAGTGATGATCGAGAGTGGCCTGGATATCTCAGCAGTGATTACACATCGTCTGCACTACACTGATTTTCAGCAGGGCTTTGATGCGATGAACGCGGGTCAGGCGAGTAAAGTCATTTTGAATTGGCAATAATTTTCCCAATGTTGAGGAAAGATTCGAGGAGAGATTATGTACGGCAAGTTTCAAGATCATCTGCAAACTGAGTTACAGCAGATTGAAGAGAGTGGGTTAACCAAACATGAGCGTGTAATAACCTCCGCTCAAGGCGTCAGAGTATCGGTTAACAGCGGCGCACAGGTGCTCAATCTCTGCGCTAACAACTACCTTGGCCTGGCTCAGCACCCAGAGGTCAAGGCGGCCGCTATGCGTGGACTGGAAGAGTGGGGCTACGGCATGGCCTCGGTGCGGTTTATCTGTGGCACACAGACTATTCATAAACAGTTAGAGCATGATCTAAGCGCTTTTGTTGGCAGTGAAGAGACGATTCTTTATCCCTCCTGCTTTGACGCCAATGCTGGGCTTTTTGAGACTCTGCTAGGGGCCGAGGATGCGGTCATCTCAGACGAGTTGAATCATGCCAGTATTATCGACGGTGTACGTCTTTGTAAGGCTAAGCGTTACCGCTACCTAAACTCTGATATGGCGGATCTGGAAAGCCAGCTACAGGCCGCAGATAAGGCCGGAGTGCGGTTTAAATTGATTACTACCGACGGAGTTTTCTCCATGGATGGCAGTATCGCTAAATTAGATGAAATCTGCGATCTGGCGGATAAATACAATGCACTAGTGCACTTTGATGACTGCCATGCCAGCGGCTTTCTCGGCGCCAATGGACGCGGAACCCATGAATACCGCGGCTGCATGGATCGAGTGGATATTATTACTGGCACCCTGGGTAAGGCACTGGGGGGCGGTAGCGGCGGCTTTACCAGTGCGCGCAGAGAAGTGGTTGATCTGTTACGCCAGCGCTCGCGCCCCTACCTGTTTTCCAATACGGTTGCGCCACCAGTGGTAGCTGGCGCGATCAAGGCCCTGCAGTTGGTCAGTCAATCCAATCAGCTGCAGCAGCAGCTAATGGAGAATACCGCTTTTTTCCGTGATGCTATGCAGCGCTTGGGATTCAGATTGCTGCCCGGTGAACACCCGATTGTTGCGGTGATGTTGGATGATGCGGCACTGGCGGCCAAATTTGCTGAGAGAATGCTCGCCCATGGCGTCTATGTGGTGGCCTTTTCCTATCCGGTGGTGGCCCACGGCAAGGCGCGTATTCGCACCCAGATGTCAGCGGCCCACAGCCGGGATGATCTTGAGCTGGCTCTAGGGGCTTTTGCCGCAGTGAAGAGCGAGCTGGGGATTTAGTCTTTTTTTCAGGCAAAAAAAATGGCGACTCTTGCGAGTCGCCATTCTTGTCAGACCTTTCTAAGTAATAAAACGAAGCTTAGAAGTTTTTACGCAGAGTCAGACCATAGGTACGTGGTGCATTCGGGTAGCCGGTGAAGCTACCTGGCTGTGCAGTAGTCGGGAATGCTGAGATCAGGCTTTCGTGGTCAGTCAGGTTACGACCCCACAACATAGCATCCCAACCGCCCTTGTCACTGCTGAAGCCAAGGCTTGCATTGAGGTTGTCAGTACCGCGACTTGCCAGGCTCATTGGAATCAGATCGGCGATATTGACATCTTTCTCATGGACATACTCGACGCGGAAGAAACCATTAATGCTGTCACTGACATCAAAAGAATAGACCGCATTGGCATTGACACTTAACTCGTGCACACCTGCAGGGCTGAGACCACTCAGGTCAATAGTATTTGCGTCTCCAACACATTGGTAGGCTTCTCCGGCCTGACCAGTGGTGTCGCAGGTACCATTGGTGAATGAATCATAGACCGCATCAATGGCGATGGCAGAAAAGCCCACCACTAGGCTCTCAGATAATGCAACCATGGCATCAAGCTCAATGCCCTCGTGGGTCTCTTTACCTGCATTTTCCAGATTAAAGCCTGTTCCAGAGAATACGTTAGACTGGAAGCCTTCAATGGATTGTTGGAAAAGAGCAACGTTCAAGTAACCGTTGTCGAAGGACGCTTTAAGGCCGACTTCAATGTTAGTTGCTTCTTCTGGGTCAGCAGACCGGTTACCCGGCGTGCGTCCATCCACAGACAGATTGACTGAGGCCGCCTTAAAACCAGTTGAATGGCTTGCATAGAAGGTCATATCGTCATTCATCTGATAGGCCAGACGCAGAGTGTGAGTCAGGTCGTCAGATTTAAAAACACCTGATTCATCTTCATCGCCACCATAGGCCGGGAATGGAGGGAAGAGCTGCAGGCCCGACAGCGCGCCAAGTCCGGCAGCAGCAAGTGGCAATTCGGCAAATGCATCGATAACCAGGACATCGGACACAACGGTCTTTTTATCTTCGGTGTAGTTCAAACCGACAGTGGCTGTCAGATTATCACTCATGGCAATATCTACCTGACCAAATACTGAAGTAGCAACCCCTTCCATTTGGAAGCTTTCATTGACATTACCGGTTCCCGGTACAAAGAATATGTCGGAGCATGGTACAGCGTTGACCAGGCAGGCACCAAATGCAGCACCCACATAGTTGACACCAGAACCGCCGACCGCTGCGAGGGTATCAGTCGCTACGCCAGCGCCATAGGCCGCAGCGCCAGCTGTATCACCTGTTGCTGCAATATAGCCTTGCGCAGCCTGCGCCGCGATACCAGCAGACAGCCCTGCAGTAACAAGGAAGTCAGCATAGTTATAAATGTCATCACCAAAGGTGACATTGCGGAACGTCTGGATATCTTCATCGGAATGAGAGATGCCCGCCATCCACTGCACGTCGCCGTCGCCAGTAGAGGTTAGACGAAATTCCTGGGTGAAGGTTTTGAAGTCATAATCAACACGGTTTTCATCAACTAACTCCGCGCCGGTGAAATCTGCATCAAACGTTGAGCGCAGAGACTGGTCTCGAGATGAGGTAATCGAGGTCAATGTCGCAAAGTCCAAATCGTAGTCAACTTGAACGGATATACCATCGCCTTTTAGTTTATTCGATGGGCTGTCGTTCATAGTGAGATTGCGTGCCCAGGGATCAACAGGAGTGGTTGCATTACCTCTGGCCGCGGCAAGAGCTGCGGCAACACCACTTGCATCGCCATAAACCAGTGAGCTTGCGGCACAGCATTCTTCGTCGATCTCGTTGTAGTCGGCGATCATACGAATTGTCAGATCGTCGTTGGGCTCAATTAACAGCTGCCCACGGATGGCGCTACGGCTGCGATTGTTGACGTCTTCGCCGGTAGTGATGTTAGTGGCATAGCCATCGCTGGCATTGTCACTGGCAGAAAGTCGGAAAGAGACTGTGTCGGTAATACCACCTGTTACTGTGCCTTTGATAATTCTTGAGCCGTAGTTACCGGCGGTGGCTTCAATCATGCCACCCATTTCTTGCTCTGGGAGCAGAGTGCTTACGCTGATAACACCAGCAGAAGCGTTCTTGCCGAACAGAGTAGACTGTGGACCACTCAATACTTCAACGCGCTGTACAGTTGGTAAGTCAGCGAGTGATGAAGCGGAGCGGGTGCGCGGAACGCCATCAATATAGACACTTACCGCAGGCTCGATGCCTGGGTTGTTAGCGCCGTTACCGTAGCCGCGAATAATGAAATTGGTCTGTGCAGAACTCTGCAGCTGGTTAACACGCAGCGCAGGAACCGCTGATTGCAAATCAATCAAATCGACAATGCTAGACTGCGCAATCTGCTCACCACTGGTAACCGACACAGACATTGGAATGTCTTGAAGGGTTTGTTCTCGCTTGTTTGCGGTGACAACTATTTCATCAATTGCCGCTTGAGTGATGCTACTAGCAAACAAACTTGCTATCGCAACTGCTAAATATGACTTAGGTGTGTTTATCTGATTCATGATATCCCCTAGCAAGTTATTGGTAATAGTACTGCTTTTTTATTTCTCAACTTCATCCGCCGCAGCTGGTTGAAAGACGCTCACTATATCTTAAATAACCTTGTATACCAGCTCGGTTGGGTTTTTTAAGCATTTTCAACGAGACTCTAAAAGGTATAAATTGCTATAGCAACTGATTTTGCCGTTTTCTTGTTTTTCTCTGACAACAGTAAAATGAATTTGCGCTGGCTATTGCTGGCGAAACTGAAAAACAGTGAGTCACAGCACAGATTGCTGCTAGCAAAGGCTATCGGTTCTCAATTAAAACTTGGGTCACGCCCATACCCAAGACCAAGCAATTTATTGCTGGGCTATCCGCACTGTGGTGCACAGTCAGTCTAGGTAAGTAAGCTAAGCTAAGTAGTTAAGTAGTTAAGTAGTTAAGTAGTTAAGTAGTTAGGTGCTCTTGACCATAGCGTTGGTGAATCGCCTCGCGTCGGCTTGGGCATATATTGACCTTGGCAAGGTCACCCTGAATATGGGGTAACGCGAGAACGCGCTTATCCATAACGCGATACCAGAGCCAAGGAATATAGGCGAGGAGGTACATGCCGTAGTAACCATTGGGCAGCTCGGGGATATCCTTGAAGTTGCGAAGACTTTGATAGCGGCGCACGGGGTTGGCGTGATGATCAGAGTGGCGCTGCAGATGGAACAGTGCCAGGTTGCTCATAATATAATTCGCATTCCAGGAATGGTGTGGTTGACAGCGTTCATAGCGACCGTTTTCCTGACGTGTGCGCAGCAGACCGTAGTGCTCGATATAGTTGGCCGAGGTGAGCTGGAACCAGGCCCAGACATTATGAATCGCCAGAAACGGCAACATCACCCAGCCAAACAGGTAAATCAGGCTACCTTGTAAAATCAGACTAATTAAATAGGATTGTAAAATTTCATTGTTTATCGACCAGGTGCTAACCCCCTTTTTGTTGAGTCTGGATTTTTCAAGATTCCAGCCACGCACCATAGTGCCCGGAATCTCTCGCAGCACAAAGGCATAAATGGATTCGCCCATGCGCGAGCTCGCAGGATCATCCGCTGTTGCCACCAGTACATGATGCCCACGGTTATGTTCAACGCAGAAATGCCCATAAGCCGGCACAGCCAGTGCCAGCTTAGCCATAAATTGCTCAATCGCTGTCTGCTTGTGCCCTAACTCATGGGCCGTGTTAATGCCGAGACCACTGTAGCCCCCGGCAATAATTGCCGTGACCAGTATTGACCAAGGGCTGAGATCATTGGTGCCAACGACGTAGGCTAGTGCAATGAGCACCACAAAGTGCATGGGTACGGTGAGACAGGTGAGAATACGGTAATAGTGGTCCGCTTCAAGCTGCGGAACGAGCTCTTCCGGAGGATTGTTTGCGTCGCTGCCAATCAACCAATCGAGAGCTGGCAGAATCAGATAGTTGATCATCAACGGCAGGGCGAGCATCCATTCGGCACCGGTGCGCTCATAAAAGAAAACGCCCATCAGCGGGAAGGCCGGCATCAAACATGAGGTTATCCACAGGTAACGTTTTTTATCTGAATAGGAAATCGGGCCCAAGTCTGGGTGGTCTAGCTGATAGGTTTTCATTATTTTTGTCGACTTTATAATTATTATTTTTCTTGATCCTACACCCAGTGAAGCTGTGAAATCAAATCAACGTAGAATTTGATCAATCAGGTATCGGGGCGTCGCAGGTAAGCATCTGGCAAGTGTTGAACAATTTTACACTAAAGTGCTATCAGCCCAAATAATGAGGCTATAGTCATGGAGCAGATAGTTGTATAACACAGTCAAACAGCGGAGGGTTTTTCTCGATTATGGCGATTAGCACATTTGATCTATTTAGCGTTGGTATTGGACCGTCAAGTTCACATACGGTTGGCCCGATGCGCGCGGCGCGTCTGTTCGTTGAATCGCTCTACGACAGTGGTCTGCTGCATGATGTGATGCGAGTCCAGGCGGAGATGTACGGTTCGCTTGGCGCTACCGGAAAAGGTCACGGCACGGCCAAAGCGGTGTTGCTGGGGCTTGAGGGGGAGCAGCCCGAATCCGTCGATGTTCCAAGCATAGCCGAGCGCGTCACCGCGATTCGAGAGGGTGGGTCAATCACACTTTTAGCCACGCAGTCCGATAGCCAGTCTATTGCTTTTAATGTCGAGACTGACGTGCTTTTACATCGCAGAAAGACACTGCCATTTCACTCTAACGGAATGATTTTTACGGCCTTTAATAACAACTCAGAGGTCATTAGTCGCAAGAATTACTACTCAGTGGGAGGTGGTTTTGTTGTCGATGAGAGTGCCGCTGAGCAGGACTGTCTGATCGAAGATAGCAGCTCGGTTGCCTATCCTTTTGATTCTGCCAGCGAACTGCTGACACTCTGCGAACAGCACCAAATGAGTATTTCACAGCTGATGATGGAGAATGAAAAAACCTGGCGCACTGAGCAGCAAGTGCGCGAGGGTTTGTTAAACCTATGGTCGGTTATGCAATCCTGTGTCGCCAACGGAATGAATAATGGCGGTATTCTTCCCGGTGGTTTAAATGTGCGGCGAAGAGCCAGAGAGTTGCACCAACAGTTATTGAGTCGTCCTGAAGCCGCGATGTCCGATCCACTCTCGGTCCTCGATTGGGTGACGCTCTATGCACTGGCGGTGAATGAAGAGAATGCCGCTGGTGGACGTATAGTGACAGCGCCGACCAATGGCGCGGCAGGTATTATCCCTGCAGTGTTGCACTACTATATGCGCTTTGTCCCCACTGCGACGGCTGAGGGAGTAGTGAAATTTTTACTCACCGCGGCCGCTATTGGCATGCTCTACAAAAAGAATGCGTCGATAAGTGGCGCCGAGGTCGGCTGTCAGGGCGAGGTGGGTTCGGCGTGCTCAATGGCGGCGGGGGCACTGGCTGAAGTGATGGGGGGTACGCCAGCCCAGGTAGAAAACGCTGCCGAGATCGGCATGGAGCACAATTTAGGTCTTACCTGCGATCCGATTGGCGGTTTGGTGCAGGTACCCTGTATCGAGCGCAATGCAATGGGCTCGGTCAAGGCGATTCACGCGGCTCGCATCGCCTTGCGTGGTGATGGCGTGCACTTTGTTTCGCTGGATAAGGTAATTCAAACGATGCGTAAGACTGGGCAGGATATGCACGTACGCTACAAGGAGACTTCTAGAGGGGGGCTGGCAACTCATGTCCTTGAGGTGCCAGTTAATATTGTCGAGTGTTAAGACTGTTCTGAGGTGATCGATCAGGTCACTTAATCAAATTATACTGCTCGGCGAGAATGGCAATAATCTCTGCTTTGGGGTCTTCTGACAGGGTGACTTTTTGGCCGGTGATCTTTTCCGCGATGCCAGTATAAGTGTCGGAAACCGCCATCATTACAGATTGCGGTAACTCAGTATCACGCGCCAGTGCAGTGCGCTCAGGCATACGGTTTTTATCTAACAGAATATCGGGGTCGGGAAAATAGTTGAGTAACAGCTGGCGGAATCCCTCTTTGGAGTTTTCGACAATTTCGCCGTTGGCATAGCTCGCGGCATCCCAGATGCGCGATGAATCGGGGGTGCCAACTTCATCCATATAAATCAGTTTTTCATCGCCCCGTTTGTCAGTGACATAGCCAAACTCAAATTTGGTGTCGACAAAAATTTGCCCAATGGCTGCCAATGCATCACTGATAACGGCAAAGCCTTCGCTGAGCAATTTTTCATAGACAGTGATGTCCTCGCTGTTACGGAACTTGAAGCTGGCATAGTTGTTTTCAATATCGGTGCGGGAGACATTGACATCATCCGCTTCCGGCACACCGGGAATACCTTTGAGGATACCTTTGGTAGAGGGTGTAATCAGTAGTTCAGGCAGACGTTGATCTTTTACTAAGCCATCGGGCAGTTCGATACCGCAGAAATTGCGCTCGCCTTGGCTATAGGCGCGCCACATTGAGCCGGTGATATAGCGACGACAGATAGCCTCGATCATCACTGGTCTGGCTTTTTGCACGATCCATACCAGCGGATGGGGAATATCTAAGATATGGCTGTCAGCCAGACCCTGTTCACGAAACAATTTAAACCAGTGGTTAGAGATAGCATTCAGCGCAGCGCCTTTGCCGGGCACGCCGTCCATACCGCCCTGGCCCTTCCAGATACATTCAAAAGCAGAGATTCGGTCGCTGATCACCATAATAGCCAGCGGCGTATCGGCGGCGACATCGTAGCCTTTTTCGGCGATTAGGCGCCGGCTATCAGCTTCAGTTAGCCAGTAGACAGAGCGCACTTTGCCACTGTGTACCGGCTGATTGCTGCGAATGGGTAAATCGTTATTAGATGCTAAAACCTGATGAGCACGACTCATGGTGATGCCTTGAAGACCGGATAAAGAGTTAGGGAGTTTAGATGTAGATTGAACTAGCTACATCACCAGACGCAAGATATTAGCAACTCAAAGTGCTCTGAGCAAAGGAAAGATTGCGGCTGCTAGCAGGATTTTGTAGGGTGGGCACTCAGCGCTTCTTTTAGCGTCTCTTTATCTCTTCACGCGGGCAAGCATAACGATGATCTCAATTCTATGAACTCAATTTTTTTAACCGGTGGCAGTGGCTTTATTGGGCAGCACTTTTGCAATCACGCGGAGAAATTGGGTTTTCAGCTCTGTGTTTTGACACGTAAGCTCGACGCTGCAGCAGCGCGATTGCCAGCGTCGGTGCGCCTGATTACCCAGCTCAATGAGTTGGAGGATGATTACGCGCCAGATATTATTGTCAACCTGGCAGGCGAACCTCTTGCAGCTGGACGTTGGACCCGGCGTCGCAAGCAGCGCTTCTATGAGAGCAGGGTCACTCTCACCGACCAACTGTATGATTTTTTTGCCGCGCGCGAGCACAGGCCCAAGGTGATGATCAGTGGCTCGGCCGTTGGCTACTACGGACCGGGAAATCAGCCAGTTGATGAGAATTCTAGCGCCGTCGACGGCTTCTCTCATCAGCTGTGTCACGCCTGGGAGCAGAGCGCCAAGCGATTTGAAACGCTCGGTTGCCGTGTCTGTTATCTACGCACCGGTATTGTTCTGGGAGAAGAGGGTGCTCTGGCACGTATGTTACCGCCGTTTAAGATGGCGCTTGGCGGCCCCATCGGCAGTGGCAGGCAGGGGATGTCTTGGATTCATGTCGACGATATGGTGGCGGTAATTGCCCACTGCATTAACAATCCTGAAATGGTTGGCGCGGTCAATTCGACGGCGCCAAACCCAGTGTCTAATGCTCAGTTTAGCACCGCCCTGGGTTCAGTCCTGAAGCGGCCAGCGGTGCTGCCGATGCCGGCGTTTATGGTCAAAATACTGTTCGGTGAGATGGGAGAGGAACTGTTATTACAGGGCCAATATGTCCTGCCCAACAAGTTATTGGCGACTGAGTTCACCTTCCAATACCCTGACCTTGAAAACGCGCTGGAAGCTGTTATCGCAGGCTGATTAGTGGCTAAGCGGGGTAGCCGATAACCGCTCTAATGGCGCGATAGCTGGGTTTAAGCGCGTGGTACATTTTGCGGTAGACCTGAGTATAGAGCTGGTTGTAAATTTTCTGATTGGCGACAATCGGTTCAAAGCGATCGCCGGCGTGGGTCATGCTGGCCGCCGCGCTGGCAAAGTCAGGGAACATCCCGCAGCCGACGGCTGCGGCAATCGCAGCACCTAGCGCAGAGGTCTCATAGGTGTGTGGTCGCTGCACCGGCATACCAAAAACATCCGCGGTAATCTGCATAATTTGGTCACTCTGGGAGCCACCGCCCGATACCAGCAGTCGGGTAATCGGCTGGCCGCTGCGCTTCTCGACGCGCTCTTTGCCGGCCCGCAGGGCATAGGTCAGTCCTTCAATAATGGCTCGATAGAGGTGCGCGCGGGTATGCACATCGCCAAAGCCGATAATCGCGCCCTTGGCTTCTGGACCCTCATTGTCTGCACCAGCGCCCCAGTAGGGCTGTAAGGTCAGCCCCATCGAGCCAGCGGGAACCTGTTCTAGTAGCTGATCGAACAGTGATTCGGGGCTGACTCCCTGTTGCTGTGCAGCCGACTGCTCCTGAAGCCCAAACTGCTGTTTAAACCAGCTCACCATCCAGTAGCCGCGTGGCACCATCATCTCAATATTAAAACTGCCGGGAATCACGCCGGGATAGGCCGGGTGGTAGGGGATCGCCTCAAGGTATTTGTCGCTGGTGATATTAAACGTGGCGGTGGTGCCATAGCTAAGACTACCGGTATTGCTATCGAGACAGCCCGTGCCGAGCACTTCGCAGGCCTTGTCAGAACCGCAGGCAATCAGTGGTAATCCCTCAGCAATGCCGGTCTCGGCTGCTGCCTGAGCGCTAATATGGCCAAGTAGTCCTCCGGCTTCGACCAATTCCGGTAGCATGTCACGCGTCATGCCGGGGAGCGCACGCCATTTCCAATCTTTGTCGCCAGCCCATTGCAACTGTTCGAAATCAAATGGCACATAACCGACCTGACTGGCAATGGAATCTCTATAGTCGCCGGTGAGTTTGTAATTGTGATAGCCCGAGAGCAGCAACAGTTTGTCAACTTGCTGCCAGACCTCAGGTTGGTTTTGCGCGATCCAGTTGACTTCGGCCTGTGCGTGAAAGGAATCCACGGCGTCTTTGGCTCCGACTGCACGCATCAATAGTGATTCGACTGCGCCAAGCTCGGGCTTGCTGTCGACCTGGCGCTGATCTAGCCAGCTGATCGCAGCGCGCAGCGGTTGGCCATCAGCGGCCATGGGCACCACAGTGGCACGCTGAGTGGTGACAGACAGCGCTTTAATCGACTCGCGCGGTATTTCTAGTTGCTCCCAGAGCAGATGGCAGGCCTGGCAGAGTGACTGCCAAAAATAGTCTGCATGCTGTTCTGCCCAACCCGGTTCAGTGGAAAAATAAGGCTCGATGTCGACCTTGCTTTTGGCCACCAGTTGACCATTTTGGTCAAAAATCATCGCGCGAACACTTTGCGTGCCGTTATCGATAGAGAGTAAATACTCTGGCTTCTTTACTGTGGAGTGCATGGCAACCTACGCTTTATTTTTATTTTGCAATGTGAGTGGTGCGATGGTCTTCTCTGGGTAAACTGTAAAAGCGCTGCCAGATGCTCAGATAGCGACTCACTTCTTGCTGCCAGTGCGCGCTATCCCAGCCCAGTTCTGCACGACAGATCGACTCTAACGCGGGAAATAATTCGCTGCCGCCATCGGTCAGTAGCATGCCCAAACGGGTGCGCCGCAGGAGCAAGTCATCGAGATGGGCAACTGCCTCATGGCGCGCCGCCCAGCGACATTCTGCGAGACAAAAATCGGTACCCTGAATGCGCTCTCGCTCTGCGGCGGGTGCACTATCGAACATCGGTTTGGCCTGCAACCCATAACGTCCGAGTAGGCGTTGAGCCCAGACAGGGTCATCAGCAACAAGGTCCTTGGCGAGCGTATCTGGAGCATTAAATACTCGCTCGTCGGCAAACGGTTGTGGATCTGGTAAATGGTCACGAGCCGCGGCTAGAGCGTCCAATGCGATCAATCTAAACGTAGTGAGCTTGCCGCCACTGACCGTAATCAATCCATTGTCTGACCAGACCGCATGATCGCGGCGCTCGCGAGAGGGGTCTTTTGACGCCTCGGAGCCAATCACCGGTCGCACCCCAGCCCAGGTCGAAATAATATTCTCGCGGCTTATGGCTTGATCGGGAAACTGAACATTAAAGGCTCGAAGCAGATAGTCTACCTCGGCCGCGCTGATACTGGCCTCAATATCCAGATCATCAGCATGGTCGAGATCGGTGGTGCCGATCACTGTGGTGCCTTCCCAGGGGTAGATATAGACTCCGCGCTTATCGTCGGGGTGCAGGGATGTCAGTACGTCGGTTACCGGCATCAGGTGATGGGGAACAATAAGATGACTGCCGCGCAGAGGACGAATGCGTTTTTCAACATTGACCTGATTGCGCAGACGATCCGCCCAGGCACCGGTGGCATTAATCACTACCGGCGCGCGCAGGTTGATGCCGTCGCCACTGTCTGGGTCGTTTAGCACAACCCCCTCGACCTGCTTGCCATGGAGCAGCAGTTTAGTGACTTTGCTGTAGTTGATGGCCGTGCCGCCGTCGTCGATACTTTCTTGCAGAACCCGCAGCACTAATCGTGAATCATCAACCATCGCGTCACTGTAGGCAGTGGCACCGTTGAGATGAGCCAGTTGTAGGCCGGGGAATTTTTGCCCGAGACGACGATTATTGAAGTAGCGATGGTCGCGGATACCGGCGATAAAATCATAGATCGTTAAAATAACCGCCATCGCCCAGCGGCCAGGAAATAAGCCTTTGCTGATGGAGAAATAAAAATGTATCCGCTCGACTAGGCCTGGTGCTTCATTAAGCAGGCGCTCGCGTTCGGTTACGCTCTCTTTGGTCAGCTTGAGATCACCGGCAGCGAGATAGCGCAGTCCGCCATGAATCATTTTTGATGAGCGGCTCGAGGTGCCGGAGGAAAAATCACACTGCTCAAGCAATAGCGCACGATAACCACGCCGCGTCGCTTCGCGCAAAATACCGGCGCCGGTGATCCCGCCGCCAACAATAATCAGATCCCAGTCGAGAGCGTCGCCAGAGCGCATCTCGGCGAGCAGCTTGTCGCGCCGGGTAAATAAAGGCGTCACTTTTTCAGACATTGTATTAGTGCTCGTCGGGTAGCAGTTTGCCGGGATTCATTTGGCCATTGGGATCGAACAGCTGGCACACTGAATGGATCGCCGCCAAACCCAGAGCGCCTTTCTCGGCACCCAGATAATCGCGATGATCACGCCCGACTCCGTGCTGATGACTAATGGTGCCGCCGCTGGCGACAATCTGGTTAGCCCCTGCAGACTTAAGTTTTTCCCAGCGCTGCAATGCCTGTTGATAGCTATTACCGAGACGGAACAGATACGTTGTGTAGATGCTGGACCCCTGACCATAGACATGGCTGAGATGCGTGTAGGCGTGGACCTGTTCGCCCTCATCGGCGAGTGCATTGCGGATGGCCGACTCGATATTGTCCACGGCCTGCGGCACTTTGGACCAATCAACGGCGGTTTCCATCGTGTCGACGGCATAGCCGGCACTGCCAAGCGGGTCGCGCAGATAGGGTGCACGAAAACGGCCATGGGCCCAGTTATCACCCAAGCCAGCCTGATCGGCAACGCCGCCAAGACTGGCGCAATGATCGAGTGCCATTTTCTTGGCAAAGGTGCAGTGTTGCGCTGAACCGGTGACACCAAAGGTCATCATTACCTTGCCGGCGCCAATACCTTTTTCGGCTAGAGCCGTTTCCAGAGCGACCACACCACTGACATCTTCACCGGCGCCCATATACAACAAGCTAGTGGTTTCCAGTGGATTGCTGAGGCGCACCATGGACAGCGCAATACGTTGTTGAATTAACTCTCTGGCTGCCGTTAAGCCGATTTCCCAAGAGGGGAAGAAGACCACCTGAAAAGACTCCTGCTCGGGCAGTGGTGTTACTCTGACCACGACCTCGGTGATAATCCCCATGCGGCCTTCAGAGCCGAGAATCATTTCGCGAATATCAGGACCAGCAGAGGAGGCGGGGATAGTCGGTATCTCGAGCGTGCCAGCCAGCGTTTCAATCGAGCCACCGGCAAACATGTTTTCGATTCGACCATAGTGTAGGGACTGCTGGCCGCTGGAGCGACTGGCGACCCAACCACCCACCGTTGAAAGCTCCCAGGATTGTGGAAAATGACCGAGGGTATAACCCTCTTTTTGCAGCTGCGCTTCGATCTCAGGGCCCGGCGTGCCAGCACCAAAGGTGGCCAACTGACTGTCGCGGTCTAGGTGGATCAATGTGTTCATTGCGCTCATATCAATGGTCAATATGGGGCGCGCGCTGAGTGCGGGATTGATATGACCGACCACCGAGGTGCCGCCACCATAGGGAATGACATCGATTGCATTGTCTCTGGCATAGCAGAGCAGTTGACGCACCTGCTCAGCGGACTCAGGGAACGCCACGGCGTCTGGAAAGCTGTCGACATCGCCACTGTGCATGGCCAGCCAGTCAGGCAGACTCTGGCCACGAGCGTGACGCACACGGATTTCAGCGTCGCTGGTGATCAGCGGGTGGGCAGGGGCTCTGGAATCGGGAACCTTGGCGACAACCTGCGCCAGAGTGGCTTCAGCTAAGGGCGTAGCGGGACCCACCAGCGCTTGCAGCAGGTTGCGCAAACCGCTGTTCAGTTCCATCAGCAGCTCGCTGTTTTCGTTTCCCCAGCCATTCCAAAGACGCATAGCAATTACCTTATTATTATAGTGTGTTGTTGATACGGAGCTTCGCTCGTTATAATAGAGGACAGTCAAAATCGGTCACTGTCAGGCAACGACAGATGAATCTCCATTTACGCCAGCTGCCTGATTATGGAGCAATAGATGAACGAAATCGTCAGTAGTGGATTGGCCTCAGTGCCTGCGATTAAGCAGTATCTCAATGCCGCAGAAGCCTGTGGTGTTGACTATCAGCCGTTGCTGGCGAAGGCGGGAATTGATTCGCAATTGCTCGATGACAACAATAGACACTTGCCCAGTGCCAGTCTGGAGCAGTTTTTAACACTGTTGATTCCGGCCAGTAATGATCCCTGTTTTGGCTTGCACGCGGCACGTTTTGTAGAGCCGGCGACGTTTAGCGTGCTCGGTTATATTTCCATGAACTGTTCCACCCTGAGAATGATTCAGGCAAAAATTCCGCTCTATGAAAAAATTGTCGGCGATATGGGGGTAACCTCTTTCGAGGTGGCTCATGGTGTTGTCTTACAGCGCTGGCAGTGTCTCTTTAGTGATCCAGAGGTCAAACGTCACGTGGTCGAAAATGTTATCGGCTCGTGGGTATGTTACGCGCGTAAATTCCTTAATGTTGATGGTTGGGATAGCGTCTGGTTTGAGCACTCTGCGCCAGATGATCCGGCACGACTTGCTGACTATCAGGATATTTTTGCCTGTGAAGTGCTATTTGATCAGCCAGCCAGCGGTATTCGTATTCAGGAAAATATGCTCGATGTGACACTGCCTCAGGCCAATGAACAGCTACTGGAGATGTTGCTGGCCCACGCCACTAAACTATTGGCCGGGCTCGATCAAAGTCAGCGCACTACTGATCAGGTCAAAAATATCCTCCGCTTGATGCTTAATCAGCAACCGCCCTCAAGTGAAATGATTGCTGAAAAACTCGGTATTAGCAGTCGCACATTGCAGCGCAAACTGAGTGATGAGGGGACCCATTACAAGGATGTACTCAATGAGCTGCGCTATGAACTGGCCATGTATTTTTTAAAAAATACCCAGCTGACATTGGAAAATATTGCCTATGAGCTGGGTTATGCCGAGGCACGCTCTTTTTATCGCAGCTTTAAGCAGTGGACTGGAGAGACGGCCGGCTCTTACCGCGCAGCTGAGGCAGCCAATCTCAAAGAGTGATTATTTTGTTAACAGTCCCTGGTCGGCTGCCCATTGTTTTGAGCGCTGCATGCCCTCTTCAAAAGAGACCTCCGGTGTCCAGCCGAGAATACGCTGCGCTTTAGCAATGCTGAACCAGCTCTTGGTCGATAACTGAGCAACCGTTGCCGTCGATGCTTCGTTGACTGTGCCGGTCAGGTTGGCAATTTTAGTCGCCACGGCGGCGGCTATTAGGGCGACTCTGGTCGATACCAGCATGGGTCCGCGCTTGTTCAGCCAGCTGTAATGGTGGCTAAAAAATTCTTGACTGGTGATATAACCCTGGCAGGAGAGATTGAATATTTCACCGCTGGCTTCGGGGCTCGAAACGGCAAGCGCGATACCACGAATCAGGTCGTCGATATAGATTGGGCGAAAGAATCCTAGACCCTTCTCAGGCAGCATAAACTGACCTTTGTGGATAGCCTCGAGTGGCAAAATCAGCCAGGGTCGACTGCCGGGCCCATAGACATCGCCTGGGCGCACAATCACTACTTCAATCGATCCCCTTGCCTGAGCCGCCAGCACCGTGTGTTCAGACGCCAGCTTGGTCAACACATAGCTGCCGCCATCGGCGTGCACCGGATGGTCTTCCGTCAACTCACCCGCAGCGGCATTGCCATAGGCAACAATCGATGAGATTTGTACAAAGCGTCGGACCTTATGTTTTTCGGCGGCGGCTATCAGATTGGCGGTTGCCTGCACATTAACGCGCCACATATCGGCATCGCCGAGAGCATTAGAGACCAGTGCCGCGGTGTGGACAATCACATCACACTGGTCGAGCAAGTGTGCAATGCTGTCGGGTTGGGCAATATCGCCCTGAATAACCGTCTCACCGTCGCCGTGCAGGTCGACACCGACGACCTCGATTCCCTGTTGCTGATAGTGGCGCATCAGGCTGTTGCCAATAAAACCATTGGCACCGGTAATCATCACTCTATTGGGTATCTGTGGATCCATCGTTATCTCTTCTTATTATTATGGCGATAAAACTACTGCATGTTACTACGGTAATAACGCCCGGCAATTTTTGCCAGAGTCATTCTTGAGAACAGGCGGGTAATGGCGACGGTGATACGATTGGCCAGCCCGGTAACAATCGTCGGACGGCCAGCAAGACAGGCATCAATACCCTGTTGGGCAACCTCTGCGGCGGATTGCAAAAGGTTTGCCGGAACCATTAACTTGCCACCTTGATCTGGGTTATCCATCATTTTCGTCGCCGTATAGCCAGGGCAGAGCGCCGTCACGGTGACGCCAGAGCAGGCCGCGTTGAGCTCGTCATGCAATGCCTGGCTGAAAGAGAGCACATAGGCTTTGCTGGCGGCATAGACGTTTTGGTTGGGGATCGGTGTCCAGGCAGCGAGGGAGGCGACATTTAAAATATGACCGCCATTGCCGGCCGCCATTTGATTGGCAAAGAGATGGGTCAGCGAGGTCAGCGCGAGTACATTCACAGCGATCATTTTTTCTTGCGCGGCAAGATCGAGCTGGGTAAAAAAGCCGTTGTGCAATAGCCCGGCATTATTAATCAGAAAGTCTACCTTCAGCCCGTGCTTTTCAACGGTTTGGAAAAGGTCTTGAGCGGCTCGCGAGGCCGATAGGTCAGCGGCGATGACCGTGCAGGAGATAGCTGGATGTCGGTTTTGTAGATTGTCGGCAATGTCGTCTAATAGCGACTTGCGACGGGAAACAAGAATCAAATTGTAACCTCTGGCGGCGAGTATTTTACAGCACTCAAGGCCTATGCCATCGGACGCGCCTGTTACCAAAGCGGTTTTATTATGCATAATATTTTCCGTCGAATTTAGTCTAGAGGTTCTTTGCCTAAGGTCTTTATAGTAGCGAAACATCGCTGCGTATCACTGTCGTCATCAGCCAGTGCGGTTGCAATTTCGGACAACCACGCAACCAGATTAAGGTATCAGCAGGAGAGATTATTGTGGGTATAAAAAAAGGACGGGGAATACCCGTCCTTTTCAGTGTTACAGAGAGTTTTAGAAGCTGTAGCTGAAGCGTGCGCCCCATACTTCGCCAGCACTCATATATCGCCAGTGAGAACCTGAGGCCAGAGGCACATCTGCTGCACCTGATGCCGTCATCTCATTAGTGACATTACGACCAAAGAGCATCAGATCCCAGTTTTCACCACGCAGTCCAGTGCGCAGATTGACTTTCTCAAACCCTTCCTGATAGTCAACTGGGTCGAGGTCGCCGGTCATATAGAAACCATCGGTGAAGTTAACATCAATGCTGGCAAACCAGGTAACACCATTCGCCAAAGGACGTCGATAGTCGGCAAACATTGCGCCGGAGTACTCGGCGCCAATCTGACCACCAGCAAGATCCTGACTGATACCAGTTGGAACACCGCCCGAGAATTGCTGGGTACAGCCGTCAAAGCTAATCACCGGAGAGTCTGGCGTCAGTGTTCCTAGCCCGATTACGCCTGAACTCTGTTCTGCGGTACAACCAGCGCCGGGGAATGAGCCATAGCTACCGTCCAGATAGGCTACGTTTGCGCCTAATGTTAGGTTGTCGGTTGCTTGCCAAGTCATATCTACCTCAACACCATCAATGTTCGATGTTGCCGCGTTAGCAACCACAAAGCCTAACCCAACAAAGGTAGACACCTGCTGATCAACATATTCACTGTTGAAAATTGCCCAGTTAAAGTTCATGGCGCCATCTAACAAGGTGTGCTTTCCGCCGATTTCCAATGAGCTTGCAGTTTCATCCTCATAAGACCAGCCAATACCGGGAGCAGTGCGGTCTGGCACATAGGCCTGGCCAAACGCATTGGTCGCCAACACAGGTTTTTGATCATCTACCGAGTTAAAGCCGCCACTCTTAAAGCCCTCTGAATAGCTGACGTAAAACATGCTGGTATCGGATTGTTTCCACTCCAGATTAACTGCAGGCATTACTTGGTCAGTTGAACGCTGATCGGTGAAGTTGTGGTTGAAAGTGCCAAATAGAGAGCTAGTTAACGTTTCCAGTAACGGTGCGGCACTGGGTGTTGCCAATCCAGTAAAGCCTTCGGTGTTTTGAGTAGAGGCCACTGCGCTTTTGTCCTCTTCTGTGTAGCGCACACCAGCAGTTAAGCTAAGGGTGTCGGTCAGGTTATAGGTTCCTTGAAAGAATACCGCCCACGCATCGGTCTCTTGCGTCCAGTTGGATACGCGGCCAACAGACGTCCATAGGGTTTGCCCCGGTACACCAACGTTGTAACTCATACCAGTGCCAAGAATAGAATTGATCAAGTTAATGCCATCGACTTGCGTCTGATTAAAGGCGAGGAACGTCGGGGACGGACCGATACCGGGGAAAGTGCTAAGTCCAGCAGGTAGTCCCAAGGTGCCATCAATTGCAACGACGCGATCAATATTTTGTTCCTGTTTTTCCCAGTACGCGCCAGTAATGTACGAGAATTTGCCGTCGGTAGGTGAGGCTAGACGGAATTCCTGGCTGGTCTGTTCGTAATCTGAAATGTCGCTACGACCAATAAATCGAACCGGCAGGCCGTCGGCATCAATCCCATCTTCATAATCGTATGCTGCGCGACCCGTGACAGAGGTGAAAGTGTAACCATTGCCCAATTCAACATCGATATTTATCGAGGTATCCTGGGTGTTGGTGTTGGTGCCCTCAGGTTTTTCGCCGCCGTTGTCACAGACAGATGATGAACGACCCAAAGAAGCTTCCAGTGCGCAGCCACCAAATGACTTAGCATCTCGGTAGGCATCCATTGCACCTGCGCCCACACTGCTTAAGAAACCAGGGAACTGAGGAGCATAGAGGGGACCGAATACGGGATGATCTATGCCGAGCATGACGCCAAACATAATGCCATCAGCAGCGCCGGTATTATCTGTTTTTGAAAATTGGTTGATAATAATGTTAGAACCGCCACGAACCTGCTCACTCTCAGCATGGGTTAATTTTACTGAGACATTTTCGGAAGGTTCCCAGTTGGCACTGAGGCGCCACATGGTTTCGTCTGCACTCGGTGAGTCTTCGTTGGCATAGCTATTGTGCAGATAACCGTCGTTTTCTCTATCTTTGATGGCGAAACGCATGGCCAGATTATCAGTTACAGATCCAGCGATATGGCCTTCAATCGTCTGCCCATTGTCAGATTCTTTCGTTACGCTGATTTTGCCGCCGAATTCATCGCCGATCTGCGCTGATGCGGATGTTACATTGATCGCTCCAGCGAGCGTGTTCTTACCAAAAAGGATGCCCTGAGGTCCGCGCAGAACTTCAACCTGAGCTAGATCGAACATACCTGTGCGAACTTGACGGCCTTTAGCCATATGAACGCCATCGACGTAGAGACCAACTGACTGCTCAAATGATTGTTGCGCACCAGGGCCAACACCGCGCATATAAATACCGGTCGCAACCGCATTTTCTGAGATGCTGAGATTAGGCACATAAGCGGAGAGATCTTGGAGGCTGTTCAAACCAGCTTCTTCGATCTTTTCACCACTTAGGGCGGTCATTGATATTGGCACGTCTTGCAGGCTTTCGGCACGCTTCTGTGCGGTAACGATAACCTCTTCAAGCTGTGCAGCGTATGCTCCACTAGAAATAGTGGCAATAGCTAACGCCAAGCCACTCAGTTTTAGAAATGAGCTTTTTTTCATAGACCTTCCCCTTGTTGTGTTAGAAACGGCTTTAACCGTATTTATAATTTTTTTAGCTGCACCGACCCTTTGCTCAAATAGCTCAACCCTTAAAAAGGTATCCTGAGAATAAGTGGCGTTAGTGTGGTGCTAGTCGCTAGATTTATTATTCTTATTGCTGATAAATAAATTACCGATAAAATCATCATATCGCAACCATATGCTTATACACTGTCAAAATGCGACATTGATATGTCTATTTCGGTCACCAACGATTTTGCGAGACTCAGTGCACAATAAAACAAGCGCAGATATCGTCGTGGGATATGAAACTGGAAAAATTCCTGTTAATTTAATTTTTATTGAGGCCTGGTTACCCCGCCTGCTACCTGAAATATGTCTGGCATACAGTCTGTTTTTGAACCAGTTTAGGGGCCGCGCTATGGTCTATATTGAGACTTCCGTAAACAGTAATGTATAAGGACGAGTTTTGAAGATAACAATCTTTGGAAGTGGTTATGTTGGTTTGGTCACTGGGGCCTGTTTCGCCAATGTCGGCAACCAGGTAATTTGTGTCGATATCGACGAGGCAAAAGTAGATGCTTTGAATGCCGGGCATGTACCGATTTATGAGCCGGGTTTGGACAACTACCTCAGCAGTTCACTAGCTGACGGTAGTATTCAATTTACCACTGATGCGGCCATGGCTGTAGAGCATGCTGAGATGATTTTTATCGGTGTCGGTACACCGCCTAATGAAGATGGCTCCGCAGATCTGCAGTATGTGTTAAAGGTTGCCAGTACCATTGGCGACCACTTAAATGATTTCAAGGTGGTGGTTAACAAATCCACCGTTCCTGTCGGCACCGCGGATCGAGTCACAGAGCAGATTCAGGCCGTGCTCGACAAGCGCAATGTCGACTGCGAGTTCAGTGTTGCGTCGAATCCCGAATTCCTCAAAGAGGGCGCTGCGCTCGCTGACTTCACTCGCCCCGATCGAATTATTGTTGGCACAGATAGTCCGCGTGTTGAGGCGATGATGCATGAGCTCTACGCACCTTATAACCGACAACGCGACAAACTGATTTTTATGGATGTGCGCTCGGCAGAGTTAACCAAATACGCGGCCAATTCGATGCTGGCAACCAAGATCAGCTTTATCAATGAGATTGCCAATATCGCCGAGCGCGTGGGGGCTGATATTGAACAGGTGCGCATTGGCATGGGCTCAGACCCGCGAATTGGCTACAGCTTTATCTATCCTGGCTGCGGCTTTGGCGGTTCCTGCTTTCCCAAGGACCTGCGAGCAATGGAGGCAACTGCAATCAGCGCCGGTTATCAGCCTAAGCTGCTCAGTGCGGTGACCTCAGTTAACGACCAGCAAAAACATCGTCTGTTCGACAAGCTGAATCGCTATTTCGAGGGCGAGTTGCGTGGCAAAACCATCGCGCTATGGGGGCTGGCTTTTAAACCGGGAACAGATGATATGCGCGAGGCACCGAGTCGACTGTTAATGGAGGCGTTGTGGGAGCAGGGCGCTTCGGTGCACGCCTATGACCCTCACGCAATGGATGCCACTCAGGCTATCTATGGTGAGCGTGATGATCTGCTGTTGTGTGGCACCAAAGAGGCTGCACTGAGTGGCGCTGATGTGTTAGTTGTTTGCACGGAGTGGAAGCCATTTTGGTCCCCTAACTTCGCCGAGATTAAAGCGGCATTAACCTATCCGGTCATTTTTGATGGGCGCAATCTCTATGATCCAAAACGCCTTCAAGATCATGGCTTGCAGTACTTTGCCATTGGCCGTCAGAATTATACTGAAGAGCATGGTCCAGCTCCCCGCTAGCAACAAATCGGGTCGTACAGCGAGTTCGGGATAGATTGTTCAGCGCTGATTTAGTTGCGTCCATAGAGATCGCCAAAACGGACAATATCATCCTCGCCTAAATAAGCGCCAGACTGTATTTCAATCAGTTCGATGGCGATTTTGCCGGGATTTTCTAAGCAGTGAACGGCGCCAATAGGAATGTAGACCGATTCATTTTCACAGATTAAGCGTTCAACATTATCGATGGTTACTTTTGCGGTGCCGCTGACGACGACCCAGTGCTCAGCGCGATGATGGTGCATTTGCACCGAGAGTTTGGCTTCAGGTTTTACTGTAATGCGCTTGACCTGAAAGCGTGGACCCTGATCCATGGAGTCGTATTTGCCCCACGGCCGATAGACTTCACGATGCTGGATAGTTTCGCAGCGCTGCCGTGTCTTTAATAGGTCAACCAGCTGTTTAACATCCTCCACACGATCTTTATGCGCTACTAGCAGAGCATCTTTGGTATCCACTATGACGGTATCATCAATGCCGAGCGTCGCGACTAATTTTTGCTCAGCATGAATGTAATTATTCGAACTATGCAGGCCGATAGTATCGCCGATTTCGACACTGCCCGAGCCATTTTTTGGGAGTAGTTCAAGCAGCGACGACCAGCTGCCGAGATCATTCCACTGCGGATCCATTGGCATCACCATAGCCTTCGTCGTCTTCTCCATCACGGCATAATCTATCGAGTCAGCTGGACACGAGGTAAAGCTGCCCTGATGTGGTCGAACAAAGTCTCCATCTTGACTGCGGTCTCTCCATGCCTTTGTGCAGGCGCTGTGGATATCAGGTCGACACGCCTTTATCTCTTCGAGAAAAACATTGGCTCGAAACATAAATATGCCGCTATTCCAGAGGAATTCACCGCTAGAGACATATTTTTGTGCACTCTCAAGGTCGGGTTTTTCAATAAACTGACTGATCTCCTGAGGTTTATCAGCCGTCGCGGTCTCAGCCCTTTTTATATAGCCATAACCGGTTGCCGGATAACTGGGCTTAATCCCAAAGGTAAGCAGCGCGCCCGCGGCGGCGGATTCTGCTGCACAGGTTACGGCGTTGAGAAACTCTTTTGGGTTCTGCATATGGTGGTCTGCTGGAAGGATCAGCAGTGTGGCGTCCGGATCAAGATCGGATGCTAACATTGCGGCTAGACAAATCGCTGGCGCGGTATTGCGAGCGCAGGGCTCAAGAATAATGCCGTTATGGTGATCGCCGGAGACACGCAACTGCTCTGCGGCAATAAAACGATGATCTTCGTGGCAAACTATAATCGCTGGCGCACACTCCAAGCCCTTTAGTCGCGCGACGGTTGATTGCAGCATGGTCTGCTCGCCAACTAACTGCAAAAACTGCTTGGGGTAGAGTTGCCGAGAAAGCGGCCACAGGCGGGTGCCTGAGCCGCCGGCAAGAATAACGGGTTGAAGCATGTAAAATCCTTGTAGACTATTGTCGAAATCCGCTTTCCATAAGCGCTAACTAGCGATATGTTGTTATCTGTTTAACTGTAGCCTGAATTGTCTTGAATTTCCTCGACACCACCGCTATATTAGCCGCCCTTTCAAGTCTGCAGCGTGCGTTGATTAGTTCAGACGAGAAAGAAGTAGGTTTCAGTACGACCGTAGCTCAGTTGGTTAGAGCACCACCTTGACATGGTGGGGGTCGGTGGTTCGAGTCCACTCGGTCGTACCAATC
>ERZ807291.2304-NODE-2304-length-29077-cov-12.052374_pt1 | contig 29077 bp, 28 predicted proteins | sample MGYA00521257_ERZ807291 | MGnify/ENA primary metagenome ERZ807291 (study PRJEB31413, sample SAMN03169783) | marine metagenome | biome: Marine; feature: Water; material: Subsurface seawater | place: North Sea | collected 2011-04-28 | depth 1 m m ...
AAATCAAACAATAAAATATTACCTGTCCCAAGTGGTTTACCGGTTAAAAAACCTACTACGAAGCCCAGGCCAGTTATTCCTAATCGAAATCCGGTAATTTCTGGTAATAGACCTAGAACTATTACTGTACCACCACGAGTAAACTTGCCTCCCAAGAAGTAAAGCTAGGCTTCCTTGAAACTTACTTTTTATGTCCATATTTAGACCCAAATTTACGACCAGCACTTTTTCTTCTAAAAAGAAGAAGAAAAAAAAGAGTGCGGATCATAAACCCATAAAAATTAAAGGGCTTAATTCTGATCCGGAAGATTTTTCTGAGGATTCTGACAATGATGAAATTAGAGGGGCTGAAGATGTTTCTAAAGCGCCGGTAGTAAATGAAATCATAAAGGAGAATTATAATTTTGACTCTTTTAAGGTAGATCGAGATTCAGATTTAGATTGGTGGCCAGATTTAGCTGATCTTGATCGTCTTAATATTTTAAATGCACCTATGGAGGATCGTGCCCGTTTATTAGCTTCCAAGTATTCGAAGCCAGTTGATGAAATTATGGTTGAGATCGGGGAGAAAACCAATCTTGCTTATCTTGAAGACTTTGAACTTCCTGAGAATCCAACCAAACTTCTACCGATGCGGTTGATTCACAACTATTCTTGTTTGCCTGTTAAGGTGGACGAGCAAGATAAGTTATGTTTGGTCACCCCATGGCCCCCAACAGAAAGAATGAGCCGTTGGGTTTACGCAGTTTCCGGGAGAAAACCATTATGGAGCTTGGGATTTCCGGAAAAAATATCCCATGCAATTACTGAAAATTTCGGAATTGGTGCAGATAGTTTAGATGATTCGGACTTAGATTTGGATGGAGAAGATGATGCACAGGACGATTTGGAGGACCAGAATGCAGCAATCATTCGATTTGTTAACGAGGTCATACAAAAAGCGATTCTGGATCGTGCGACCGATATTCATTTTGAGCCTCATAAAGATACCCTGCAAATTCGATATCGGATCGATGGACAATTAGTGCCCGTTCGAGTTCCTGATAATTTAAGAAGTTTTCAGGATGCAATTATCTCGCGGATTAAAATTATGAGCGGGATCAATATTTCTGAAAAACGAAGACCACAAGGCGGAAGAATTACATTCTCGCAAGGCCAGAGCGATTTAGATATCCGAGTGTCCACATTACCCACTTTATATGGAGAAAGTATAAGTCTTAGACTTTTGAATGAGAAATCCCAACCTCTTTCCATGCAGGAATTAGGGCTGTTGGGGGTTGATGAAAGAAAGATTGTATCTATTCTGGAAAAACCCCACGGCATTGTTTTAGTTACAGGCCCAACGGGTTCAGGAAAGTCAACTTCTTTGACTGCATTTATTCGAAGAATACATAAGCCCGAACGGCGAATTATGACTGTTGAGGATCCAGTTGAGTATGAGGTTGCTGGAATAAATCAAACTCAGGTGAATGCTGAGATTGGGTTTAATTTTGCCAGTGCATTAAGAGAAATCCTCAGACAGGATCCGGATGTGATTATGGTCGGGGAAATTCGGGACCGGGAAACTGCAGATATTGCGATTCGTGCATCTTTGACCGGCCACTTGGTGCTTAGTACCCTTCATACAAATGATGCGCCAGGTGCGATTACTCGTTTGATTGATATGGAAATTGAACCGTTCCTTATTGCGTCGTCAGTCGAAATGGTCATTGCACAGAGGCTGGTTCGTCGGTTATGCCAAAAATGCGCAATGCCCACGGAAAAATCAGAGCGGGAGATTATTGCATCCCTTGCTTTACTTGATACTGAAGAGTCGGAAATCGTGCATAAAGACAAAATTTTACAGGCTGTGGGCTGTCCTCAATGTCAAAATCTTGGGTATCGAGGACGAGTGGGTATTTTTGAATTAATGAAAATGAGTGACCCGATACATAGTCTGGTCATCAAGAGTGCTTCTGCACCGGATATTCGGGAGGTTGCACTAGCTGAAGGAATGAGTACTTTGCAGGGAAGTGGGTGGAGTCAAATTAAACGGGGACTGACCACGATTGAGGAAGTTATTCGTTATGCAGACGGTTTTGTGGAAGAGGGCACACCGGAAAATTCAGATGTGAACCTTAAAGGCAAGGAGTAGAGTGTAAAATGAATTATAAGGATTTATTTTAATGTCCCGCTTTTCTTATGTCGCTATTGATTCGAGGGGTAAAACCTTACCCGGAGAAATTACTGCAGTAGATTCAAAAGAGGCACGCTCCAAAATTAGACAGAAGGGCTTAACTCCTATTCAAATAAAGACTGTTGGTGGCAAGGATGCGGGGAAAGCAAAAAGCAAATTAAAGAAGGCGTCACAGGCGCAAAAAAAGGTATCGAGTGAAGGTCGAAAGTCAACCCGGGGAAAGGGGGAAAAGGTTGGATTAGAATTTTTGAAAAGATTGCTTGAACTCCACAGCAGTGGAATGCCAATCGCGGATGCAGTTAAATTATTGAATCAACGTCTTTCCGACCCTGGGCAGAAAGAGATTGCCGGTGTTTTATGGAAGGAATTGGCAGAGGGAAAAACATTATCCCGTTCGATGCGTGATTTGCCCGAGTACTTTAGCGAGTCATCAAGTTTTGTTGTTGAGGCCGGTGAGGCGACCGGAAATGTTGCTCCTATTCTCAAAAAAATCATTTCTCATTTAGAAGAAAAACGAGCCATTCGAGCAAAGGTGCTTAGCAGTATGACCTATCCTGTATTTGTAGGATTTGTTGCTTTTGGAGTAGTTCTCTTTTTTCTTTTTTACCTACTTCCTCAAATTGAAGAAATGCTTGCTTCACTGGGAGGCGAGTTAAACTTAATGGCCAAGGTATTAATTAATGGTTCAAATTGGGTATTAACAGTGGGCCCATTTGTTCTTGTTGGATTGATCATAGGGGGTGGTGCGATTCTACAATGGAGAAAGACAGAAAAGGGTGGTATGGCCTTTGATCAATCATTGTTAAAACTTCCGCTATTTGGTCAAATTCTCTATCTTTCGGAATTGTTTCAGTTGGCAAGCCTGCTTTCGACTTTGATTTGGAGTGGAATTGGATTAACCGAGAATTTGCGCTTATGTGAAAAAACCATAAAAAATCGTTTTATTCGATCCCGTTTTCGTTCGGCCCGTGCTTTAGTAAATGAAGGGAAGTCACTTCCTGATGCACTCAGGAAATTTAAACTTTTACCTTTAATGCAACTTGATATTTTAGAGGTTGGAGAGCGGACTGGTAACTTGGGTAATAGTATGGAGGATAGCAGTAATTCATTTCGTGAACAATTGACAAAAAGAATAAAAACGATGACGACCCTGGTCTCAGGCGGAGCCCTTGGCTTTGCTTTTTCTTTAGTCGCGCTTGTCGCAATTTCTATTGTAAGTAGTATCTTTCAAGTAAGTAAAAGTATAAGTTATTGAAGGCACATTTAATGAAATTTAAACTTATATTTAGTGTATTTTTCCTTTTTTATATCCTGATTGGCTGTTCAATGCAGGATGAGGTTGGAGATAGTTCTGCGGAAACTAGGGAGTCAGCTAGTCTTCATAAAGAGGTCATGCGTGGGAGGCATATATTTGATGATGGGACAATTTATGAAGGTGAGCTTGTACTTGGGAAACCAAATGGATATGGAACGAGAGAATTAGTGAATGGTGATCTTTATGAAGGGCAGCATAAGGATGGTTTTGCTCATGGACATGGAACGATAAGGTATAAATCGGATTCGAGATTGGATAGCTATATCGGCAGTTGGAATAGTGGTAAAAGGGATGGCTTTGGTACGCTAATTCTCAAGGATTCTTCGAGATTTGTTGGTGACTGGAAAAACGATAGTTTACGCTATGGGGAATATCAAGGATCTGACGGAACAGTATTGTCCGGCGAATGGGAAAACGAATTTTTGAATGAGGGTACAATGCGGTTACCAGATGGTTCTGAGTTTTCAGGTAAATTCTTCAAGCAGGGAATGTTCGAATATGGAAGTTTACGATCTGTAAATGGAGATCATTACACCGGTCGCTTTGAGAATAACACCTATTTTGGAAATGGTATGCTGGCAAAATCTGATGGTTCCAAATATGTTGGGGAGTTTGAAGGTGGGGAGTATGTTGGTTATGGGGTCTTGGCAGAGAGTGATGGTTCCATTTATTCTGGTGGTTTTTTGAATGGTATTCCACACGGAGAAGGGGTACAGAGCGATATTTCTGGAGTTACTTACAGTGGAACCTGGGCAGATGGAGAGAAGAATGGCTTAGGTACTCTTGATTTTGGCGACGGTACCAGTTACAGCGGGCAATTCCGAATGGGGTTGGCGTTCGAGGGGGTTTACAATTGGGGTGATGGGGTGTTTACGAATTCCTATCAGGACGAAAATGGTAATTGGTTGGACCGAGAATAAACATCGATAGAATATTTGCTTAGATTGGTGGTTGCCAAATGTGATTTTTTTAATCTAAATTAATGTTTATTCACTTATGACTAGCCCAACATCCTTTAGTATTAAATTTTGGGGGACTCGTGGAAGCATTCCTTGTCCAGGACCAGAAACAATAAAATATGGTGGCAACACTACCTGCTTTGAAGTTACTTGTGGGGAAAAACGAGTTATTATAGACGCAGGTACTGGGATTCGTTTATTAGGAAAAAAAATAATGATCGAAGAGGGTAATCTTCTTGATGCTGATTTATTTTTTACTCACACCCATATGGATCACATTCAAGGGCTTCCTTTTTTTGCTCCTTTATACAATCCGAATAGCGATGTTCGTTTGCATGCCGGGCACTTGGCGGGAGATAAATATGATCTGCATGGAATTATTGGAACGATGTTGATGAAGGATCCGGTTTTTCCTGTACCTAGTGCTCTTATTGAGAAGGCTTGTTCGTTTAACGATTACGACTGTGGAACTGAATTTACTTTGGATGGTGGAATTGTGATTAAAACTGGGCAATTAAACCATCCAAATGGTGCCTGTGGTTATCGTATTGAATTCGCAGGCAAAGTAATTGCTATTTGCACAGATACTGAACATTTTGAAGATCGTATTGATGAGAATGTGGTCGGATTGGCTCAAGATGCAGATATTATGGTTTACGATTCTGCCTACACCGATGATGAGTACCCAAATTTTAAGGGATGGGGGCATTCAACTTGGCAAGAAGCCCTTAAAGTTGCTGAAGCAGCGAATGTGAAGAAAACTTTCCTTTTTCACCATGACCCTTCTCATAATGATGAAAAAATGGATTTGATTGCTGAAGAGGTATCAAAATTAAGAGAAGGTGTCCGTCCTGCAATCGAAGGAGAAACTATTGCTATATAGTTCTACTTTTCTGTTTTATTAAAATCATAAAATGTAGGGGCATCTGGTAAAATATCAGAAACTTTTCCGGTACCCTGTTGATCAATCACTAAATTGTTTGGTTTTGCATGAAGAAACAGGTTCCCGTTCCTATGCATTCTGGCATCAAGCCATTGGGATGGCTTTAAATGGACAGCACCACTTCCGTGATGAATTAATGTTGCACGGGTAACTTCCAATTCATCGGCAAAGATTGAGCCGCTTTCAGAAACTTTGGCTTTGATTTCCTCAATCTCTTTTCCTTTCAGAACAATATCTCCAGTCCCTTCATGAATAATGTTTAAGTTTTTAACCGATAAATTTTCTATATGTAATTTCCCTTCGCTTCCCATGAAAATAGAAAGTGTGTCGGAGTTAAGATTTTCTGCAGTTAGATTACTTTGCTCGAGTAGGCGAATTTCCTTCATACTCTCAATAGAAACAACAATTTCAACTGGATATTTTCGCTGGGCCTTGATTTTTAAAAAGGGCAGCCTTCTCGCTAAATTATAAGTGTTATTTGCATCAATATGTAAGGTTTTTTTACTAACCCGAGTTTTTATTGAGGTTATTATTTCTGAATCAGCGTAGAGAGTGGCTTCTCGTAGTCTCTTTCCTTTAGTTAAAAAAACATCCACATTTCCACGAACCTCGATTTTATCAAAGAAAAACAATAATTTTTTTTGTGAAGTGAGTTCTCCCTGTAGTTCGCTCAAGTTGGTAAAGAAAAAGAGCAAACCAAGCAGATAGTTAAGACTTCTTTTTACCATATGCTTTTCTTCTTCCATATTTCTTTCTCCCTGAATATCCACCAGTTTTTGCTGATTTTAAATTTTGTCCGCCATCTTTTAGAAATGAGATTTGATCGCGAAGAAGTGCTGCCTTCTCAAATTCAAGTTTCTTAACTGCAGCGAGCATATCATTTTCTAATTCTTTGAGCAGTTTTTGTAATTCTTTTTTGGATACATTTTCAGAAACTGCTAATAAATCTTCTTCTTCCTCTTTTTCTGTACGGAGACTTTCCTGAATGGGTCTAACCACACTTTTGGGGGTTATTCCATGCTCGAGGTTATAGGCGGTTTGCTTATCTCTACGATATTGGCAGATCTGCAAGGTGCGAGTGATTGATTTAGTCATAACATCTGCATACAGAATGACTCTTCCATTTTCATGTCGTGCTGCTCTTCCGGAGGTTTGAACCAAGCTTGTTTCGCTACGAAGAAATCCTTCCTTATCGGCATCAAGTACAATGACCAAGGCTACTTCAGGTAGATCCAGTCCTTCTCGCAATAAGTTTACCCCGACGAGAACATCAAAAGTTCCTGCTCGTAAGCTCCTGAGTATTTCGACTCTTTCAATGGCATCAATATCTGAGTGTAAATATTCAACTTTAATCTCACGATCGCGCAAAAACTCAGCAAGGTCTTCAGTCATTCTTTTGGTTAATGTGGTAACCAGTATTCTATTTCCAGATTGAACGACTTTCTTTATCTCGGATATACAATCTTCGACTTGTCCTTTAATTGGGCGAATTTCCATTTCAGGGTCAAGTAAACCGGTTGGGCGAATAAGTTGCTCGACCACGACAGACGATTTTTCAAGTTCAAGTGCAGCAGGAGTTGCAGACACATAGATAGCCTGACCAGTTAAACCGTCAAATTCTTCCGGTTTTAAGGGACGATTATCTAAAGCCGAAGGCAGACGAAATCCAAAATCAACCAACTTTTGTTTTCTCGACAGGTCTCCACGAAACATTCCACCAACCTGGGGTAATGTGGCATGACTTTCATCAATAAAGAGCAGAAAGTCTTCAGGGAAAAAATCGATCAAGCACCATGGGCGCTGACCGGGCTTTCTTCCTGACAAATGCCTTGAGTAATTTTCAATGCCGTTACAAAACCCGATTTCCCTTAGCATTTCCAGGTCATATTCAGTACGCATGCGGATCCTTTGTGCTTCAAGGAGCAGATCATTATCTTCGAAATGCTTAACTCTTTGCTCTAATTCGTGTTCAATCGCTTTACATCCAATCTCAAGTTTGTCTTTTGTAGTAACATACTGATTTGCTGGATAGACTCTGTATTTTTCGTGCTTTCCAATTGTTTCCCCAGAAATAGGATCGAGTTCTCGAATATCTTCTACTTCGTCTCCCCAGAACTCTACTCGAATTGGGTTATTTGCGTAAGCAGGAAATATATCGACAACATCTCCCCGCACCCGAAAGCGGCCTGCTTTTAATTCCACATCGTTACGGTTGTATAATGCTTCAACTAACTTTTCCAATAAGTTATCCCGCCCAAATTCCTCGCCTTTTACTACCTCGTGAGAAAGTGCACGGAAATCATCAGGTGAGCCTAGACCATAAATGCAAGAAACACTTGCGATCACAATTACATCCCGTCGACTAATTAAACCACTTGTGGCTGCAAGCCGAAGGCGTTCAATTTCTTCGTTGATAGAGGAATCTTTTTCTATGAAAGTATCGGTCGAAGGGACATAAGCTTCAGGCTGATAGTAATCATAATAACTGACAAAATATTCGACCGCGTTTTCTGGAAAGAAAGCTTTAAATTCTGAGTATAATTGTGCGGCAAGAGTTTTATTGTGGGAAATAATTAATGCGGGTCTTTGTGTTTCTTGAATTACATTGGCCATGGAAAATGTTTTTCCAGAACCGGTTACTCCAAGGAGGGTCTGTCCTATATTACCTTTTGATAACGAGTCAACCAGACCTTTAATCGCTTGGGGTTGATCTCCTGTCGGTTGATAATCCGATCTTAATCGAAAATCCATAAGCTTGTGCTAAGTGAAATTAAAATTAACCCTGCTTGGTTGGATAATATCCCGTTTCCCCTTCAGATTTCCCGATGATTGCAGCTGCACAACTATCACCCAGAACATTCACAGCAGTACGTGTCATATCAAGTATTCGATCGACCACAAAAACAATTCCCACACCCATCGCAATACTAGCTTCTGGAAATCCCACGGCATGCAGTATAACGATAATTGCAACAAGGCTGGCTGATGGAATGCCAGCAACCCCGATCGATGTGAGCAGTGCCATTATCACGACTGTTGATTGAGTAACCCAAGTCATTTCTACACCAAAGAGTTGTGCCAGAAAGACCACCACCACACATTCAAAAAGTGCGGTGCCATCCATGTTCATGGTTGCACCCAGTGGAAGAGTGAAACTGGAAATCTTTTTAGATACACCAGCTCGTTTGGTAATACAATCCAAGGTTACGGGTAATGTCGCAGAAGACGATGCAGTTGAAAATGCAGTGAGGAGGGCAGGTGCCATTGCTCGATAATGTTTTGCGAAGTCTATTTTCCCTAAAAGCTTTAAAAGAAGAGGAAGTACAATGAAACTATGAATTCCCAGACCCAGAAGAACGGTTAAGGCAAAGTTGCCCATTACATAAATGGTTTCAATTCCAACCATCATTAAGGTCGGAGCCACCAATCCAAATACCCCATAGGGTGCAAAAGAAATTATGAAATTTGTGATGGCAAGAATAACAGAATTCAAACCTTCCCAAAATTTCACCTGACCTTGTTGTAAGTTATTAGGTAGGCGAGCAATGAAAAAGCCAAAGAGCAGGCTGAAGAAAATAAGAGCCAACAATTGTCCTTCAACTGCAGCCTTGAATAAATTTTTAGGAATCATTCTTTGAAAAATCTCAATGATTCCTTTCCAACCACTGTCTGCATGCTGAAAAGCTTGTTCGATTTTTCCGCTTTCAATCGAATTTTGCCCAGATAGCATTTTTTCTCGAAGCTCTTCGTTAACATGGCCAGGTTCAATTATATTTACGCAAAGCAATCCGACTGTAACTGCGAGTAACCCGGTTAAGGAATAAAAGAAGAGCGTTTTCATACCGAGTCGACCAAAGTCCTTATCCTCGCCAATTTTTGCAACACCGCAAATAATAGATGTCATGACTAAGGGAATAACCACCATTTTGAGCCCATTTAGAAAGAGGGAACCGATAAAGGAGAATGCATAATGCAGGTTCTCGAACCACATCGGTTTGTCAGTTAAACCTTCAGTTGTAAAGTTTGCCCATAACCCAAAGAAAAACGCTAAAACCAGTGCAATAAGAATTTTCCAATGAAGTGCTAGTTTTTTCATCTGGGACCTATTTAATGAGCAAATAAGCTTTGGAGCAAGGAGATGTTTAAGAATGATGGGTCTTTTACCACGTAGTCAGCACCACTCTTAATTAACTCTTCTTTTTTCCTGGTTGTGGATAGCCCGAGTGCTTTCATTCCACATGCTTTAGCCGCTAATATTCCATGAGTACTGTCCTCCAGTACAACGCAAGACGATGGTGTTTTCTTAATTATATGAGCAGCCTTGATAAAGACTTCGGGGTTTGGTTTGCCATGCATTACATCTTCAGAACAAGCGGAACCGGAGAAAAAATGAGAAATATTGAGTTGTTCGAAGGCTAAATTCAGGTTTTTCTTTTCGGTTGAGGTTCCTATAGCACATGGAATATTTTTTAATTTCAGAGAGTCTAGGAATTCACGGATACCTTTGAGGATTGGGATACCTTGTGTTGTTCCCAATTCTCGATAAATTTCCTCTTTCCTCATTCCCCAATTCTCAATATCGACCTTGTTTTGTGTCCATTGCAGAATTTCTGGAATAATTACATCATTTCTTTTTCCAAAACCTCGGTAAAAATGATCTTTAGGCAGTGGGAGCTTGAGCTCCTCGGCTAATAGTTCCCAGCTTTTTTCGTGTAAGGGTGCCGAGTTGATTACGACACCGTCCCAGTCAAAAATAACCCCGCCTAAAGACATTCTATTTTTCTATTATTCTTTCTTATCACCTGATCCAATATTAAAGGTTTTCTTCAAGCTATTGAAAAAACCGCCTGCTTCCTCGTCTTCATCTACTACAATATCATAAGGTTCCTCCGATAAATTATTATCATCTGCAATTGACACAGTCTGTATTTGTTCAGTTATGGTCTCATTTTTATCCAGCGGACGAAGGAAATCGGGGAGGGGAGGGCCAGCCGCTTCTATATTCCAGTTGTCTTCGTTGTCTTCGGTTACTTTAATTACGGTAGCCTGTTCACCGAGTATACGATTTAGTAAATCCCGAGTTAGGGTAGCTTCTGCATTATCAAATCCAAGAAGTTTCTCTTGCTTGGATAATGTTCCCCCGAGTATCTCCATTGCTTCATCTGTTCGATCGGCAAGGTAGTGTAGTTTGCCGATTCTAAACATTGTATTCAGGGTCATGGGATCTTTTTCACCCATTATATTGAGCTCAATTTCAAGAGCCTGTTCGCTAATTGAAAATGCATTTGCTTCCTCCCCAAGTTCAAGATGAAGGTCAGCCAGTTCATTCATTGACCTAAGGGTTTCGGGATGTTCGTGTCCATATTTCTCCTGCAACCTTTGGTAAACCATGTACTGGGCTTTTTTCGCTTCTTCAAGCATATCCAGCTTTCGATAAATTACAGCCGTAGCTTTCAGCGTATTCAGAGTTTCAGGGTGCATTGAGCCAAGTGCCTGTTCTTTTAATTTAAGAATTTCTAAATATTGTTCAAGGGCTCTGCTGAAGTCATTTCGAGCAGCAGCAATATTAGCAAGAGAATCCATCGCTCCGAGGGTGTCAGGGTGCGTTTGCCCTAAGACTACCTGCAAACTTGATACGATTCGACTCGATAGAGATTGTGCATCGTTAAGCCGGCCTAATTTCCTGAGACATTCTACTAAAACTTGCCCTCTTCTCAGGCTTTGGGGATTATTTGCCCCAAAATTCAACCTGGATCGTTCGTAAGTATTCCTAGCGAGGCTTTCCGCTTGGGAAATTTTATCGCTTGCTAGGTAAATTTTTGAAAGCTCGGTCATGCACCGAAGTAACATTGGGTCATGTTGACTACGATTTTGATCATTTAATAAAGATAGCGAAGAAGAACAGCGATCTTCTGCTTGTTCCAATTTGCCGATTCTACGATAAACAATTGCTAGGTTTATTTCTGTATCAATTACATTATCATGGTCCAGGCCGAGAGACTCCCTCCTTCGGTGAAGTAGCTCTTCGAGCATGGGTTCAGCCTCCAGATAATTCCCTAATGCTTCATGCACCATAGCAATTTCATTCATTGCTTTTAATCTATTGGTTTGGTTTAGGTCCTCTGGCGAATCATGGAGTATCAGCACTCGTTCAAGTTCTTTTTGAGCTTTTTCATAGGATCGAATTGAACGGTAAGTTTGCCCCAAGCAAAGTCTGATTTCAGCTTCAATCTCAGGTCTGCCCTCTAATTCGTTCGCTCTTCTTGACCCTTGGTCAAGCATAGTTTTCAGCAATTGTGTATCCATGCCCGCTGTATTCTGTGGATCGAGGGAGATAAACAGGTTTTGAACAAAAGTTGTGATGGTTTGAGTTTTAGCGAGTTCAACCTCTGCTAATTGCCTTTCGATTTCTTCATTTGCACGGGCTACCTTCGCCTGTTGTTGTTGAAAAAGGGCATAAACTGCAAGTGCGATTGCAGAGATTGCAAGAAAGGTGGATACGACTGCAATACGAGCCATCCTCTTTTGGCGGGCTAATAGGTCCCGTTGCTTAATTTCATCTAATCCAACTCCAATTAAACCTGCTACAATTTTGAGCAATGAATTTTTTTCACCATCCCCAGTTTCTCTCAAGTCTGCAGCTGCTGGTTCATGCTTTTTATCAGTGATTTCACCTGCTGCATTAATTTGTCTTCTTGCCGCTAAGGGGAGGCATTCATTTTCACTATCTCCCTTTGTGTCTTCAGACATAGGATCTCCAGAAAGAATTAAGCAAAGAACCCTGTCTTCTTTACCCATCGCCTTGAACATTCGAATCTCTTCATTCACCCAACGTGACCGGACGGCATGTGGTGAGCAGAGGATAATCAGGTGCGAGGAATCTGCTAGTGCCTGCTCAATTAAAGGCCCAAGTTGTGCTGCACCGGCTAATTCATCTCGGTCTCTGAAGATTGGGTATAATCGACTGGGGATAATCCCATACGGGCTTTCCTGGCCAACTAAATGTTTTGGGACGCGAAAGTCTTCTAATTTCTTACGAAGCCAACTAGCCTTATCCTCATCCTTATGGGCATAAGTAATGAACGCACGATATTTATATTCTTCAGGTAGACTCAAGACCATGCTCTTTTAATGATAATTTGCCAATTAGGCAAGTGCTCTTCCGTCAAGTTACAAGTTTTCTAAGAAGTTCGAGGATATGCCGAATATTAAATGAAAAATGATGGATTCATTCTTTTTTAATTGCCCAAATTTGTAACTTGTTTTCCTTAACTCCACCCACAACTGCTTCATACCTTTTCTTCAATCTTATTGATTGAACTTGAGCTGCGCTTATCAATCGTGAAAGGGAAGGTAATTTTGTTTCGAAATTATTAATTAAGCGACATGTATTCAGCATTAGGGGCAGATCAATCTTAATTGTTTGGCTAATTTGATCGTTTTTATCGCTAACTAAAACGAGTTCTCCCGCGCTTAATGTCAAAGGCTCTTTTTCACCTAAGACCTGAAGAGTTCCTTCCAATAAAATAATTTTCAACCCAAGTTTTTCGGTTGTTTCTACCATCCATGTTCCCTGAGCGTATATATGAATCAAGGTCGATTTTGTTTCTAGCCTCCATTTAGCGTAATCCCGGTTGGAAATTAAGGAAGAACCTTGAAAGTAATAAAGGTGATATGGTTGACGATTTTCGATTGCACTCGATTGTCCAAGTCTAAATACATTTTTTGACTCAGGATAATCTAAAACTTCTAAGTATGAATCCTTTCCAGTCACCAAAGCATAGGGAAAAAGTTGATTGATGATAAGCCCTGGTTTTAGTTCTAAGGTATCAGCCAGCTTAATATCTTTTGGCTGAAGGAAGCATTTACCTTCAACTATATTAATTTTTGGCTGAACTGTTTCTTGGCTTATGCTTTCTGCCCCGGCGTTATTTAGAACGCAAAAAACTAAAACTAAACGGGCAACAGAAAATATAAATTTCAGTTCGAAAGTTTTAGAATTTTGCATTCAATGCAGCACCTATTCCTGAGTCAAACCTGTTGAAGTCGTAAGTGTCTTCGTCTGATTGGCGAGAACTAAAGTTGGCAAATGTTTTTATGTAGAACCAATGGGAAAATGAGTATTTAAGCTCCAATCCTAAATTGGTAAGAAAATCACCCCGATCTTGATTGGAGTAATTGGCATACCCTAGTCGAATGAAGGGGCTGAATTCGAAATTATGAAATGGGATGTTAACTCCCCAAATTAATGCAGTTTCAAACCTGTCTAGTCTATCATCAGGTACACCAGGGGCAACATATGCAGAGTCCGTGAAGTTTTGCACAAGTGACCATTCAATAAATGACTGAGCTTTGCCTATTTTAAATTGCTTTCCCAATGCAAGTGAGGGGGATATTTGGCGATATTGCCTCTCAAGGCCTTCCTTTGGGTTAAGGTCGAAGGAAAGACCTAGGCTCGGACGAATCGTCCAGCCCTGACCAAACTGAAATACACCGGCAAAATTAAGCCCTAAAGAATCAAAATCAAAATTATCAAAAAGCTCGTCTCCAAAATGGGTGAATTTTGTATAATTTAAACTGATCATTGGGGCAAAAGTTGCTCCTCCTAAATCAAATGCACCAAGTAGAAAGTTATTTCTTAGAGCATTTTCCCAAACTCCACTTGGTTCCTTTAAGGTTCCGCTATCGACTGATGCAGGATTGTTTGTGTAGTAAAGTTTAGTCTCAAAACCAAGATAATAGCCAAACCCAGTGTTTTTGGCTTCGACTGGTCTCTGTATGCCAAGATCACTTTGACCTATTCCGATTGAGGGTGCAGAACCTAGTGTTCGGGAGTTACGAATATATTGCCTATTACGAATATCATCTATCGTACCGGGTCGAATATCTCTTTGGGCAATGGCACGATTCGCTGAAAAGAATCCTAAGGTGATCAAAAATAATAAAATCAGTGAATTAAATTTTCGGGATATGTTCATTTGACTTTCTCGTAAAGAATTTTAGTTAGGGAATTTCCTAATCTTGATCGCCGGTGAATTTCCACTCATAATACTAGAATCATATCCGCTGGAGGTAGGGTTGAAATCTTGCATACTATCGATTGCTCTTGAACCATGCCTGACATTTTCAATGAAGTTAACTGCACCAGTTAATTTTTTGTCTGGGCCAAATGTAGGTTGCCCAAGCTCGCTTCTAAGGATAACTTGGGACTGACTTGGGAAGTTAATATTCTTAAGGTTGATTGTAATCGCTTCCATGTAAATCTCTCGCATGTTGCCTGCAAAACTAAGCTTATCGATATCAATTAATTTATCGGCATAGAGATATAAATTATCGGAGTCGCTGTATCTGCCAACTGAGAAGGTACTTAATTTAGTTTCTTTATTGGGATCGGTGCTTTTAATGTGCAACTCATCCAGGGAACCAATCGCTAAATTACCGCCCGTGTCTATATCAACATTAACTAATTCCAACTTGTCATATGCTCCAATACCCAAATTGGAACCTTCGTTGTATATATTTGAACCAGCTTTAATTGTTAAATCATCAGCTGCACCTAGTGAAAGTGCATGATCTTCAGAGTGGTTTGAATTAACAAATCTAACATCGCCAGCGATGTGAAGGTCTTTTACTGCAGCGATCGCAAAGACTTTTTTGTCACCGGATGAATTAGCCTTGGTTAAGTAAGGCGAAACATCAATGACAGCTTGGGTTGATCCACTTGGAGGTTGTATCGTAACATCTGAGCCAATTACGCCATTTATATTCTGGACATTGATTTTCAGCAATTTCTCTTCTTCCGCACTAATCTTGGCTGTTCGAGTTCCAAGTAAATCGCCATTAAGAGTTTTTCCGTTAAAGGTAGCACCCGGTTGGATGGATTTGCTTAATAAGTCATTGAGGTAAGTCGAGTCTGAAAGATTATTTCTTCCTCCAAGGGTATCTAGGATTTGATTACCTATGTTTGATATAGTCGGATCATTGGACTGCCCAAATGCGTTGTAGCGAATTAATAACTGTCCAAATTCGAAAGCATATGGATTGGAGGTGAATTCACCGATGAGTCTTTGTGCATTCCATACATTTGCTGCCGGCAGAACATTGTTTAGGTTGATTTCGGTAAGAAAAATACGAGCTAAGCTGATTGCATCATGTAGAGCGTCGTTAATATTGTTACTATATTTGTTAGGATTCACCACAAGTTCTTCCATAAAGACTTGAACACCAAGTATGTCTAAGTCCTTGTCTGCATTGTTTTCCCAGGGATTGAACATTTGAGCGATAGCAGCATTTGTAGAATTGGTGATTGCAAGCGATGCTGATTCTAACTCGTTCCCATCAGAATCAAGGTACTTAAATATCAATTCACTAGTGTCCTGATTGAAACTATAACTCACTTTGTCAACCTGAGCTTTTATTTGGTCAACTTTATCTTGAGGCAGTCCCACATCAGGCTCTTCTCCCGATGGAGGATCACCAGAATTAACATCAGGCTCTTCTCCCGACGGAGGATTTCCCGGGTTGCTATCGGGCGGAGATGTTCCAGGTCCACTGGTCGGAGGACTACCTGGATTATCCCCACCTGCTAGATCGCTGCCCGAATTCTCATCGTTTTCTGCAAGTAACTCTTCAATTTTTCGTTCGTACTCAAATCTTCCTTTGCTAACCTCAGTACCTGAAATACTTCTTAGGTTGAGTGCAGATTTTTGGATCGCAGAACTACGGGAGTCTTTTTTTTCCTCTTGGGATTGTCCCGGTTTGTTATCTTCAGAATCTTGATCGTCCTTATCTTTGGTCTGCTTAGAATTTCCGGAACCTTCTAACGATCCGTTATTAAAATTTGTAATGAGTGCAGATGCTTTAGTTTTAGCCTGATTGACTGTAGCTAAGGGAACTCTTGATGCAATATTTGTGGCGGCAGAATTTTTTGAAGTTATGTTTGCAGAAATAGCTGGATTAATTGGGCGTTGTGAGAGTGAACCGGTTGGAGAAACATTCAGGCCTTCCCCTTTTCCAATCGCAACAGTTGCACCCCCTGGTGGTGTGAATTCAACCACTGAACTAGAGACATCAAGCTTAGCTCCTCCTCCAGCATCCAATCCCATTTGAAACTCGGTTCCACGAATTCCCGCAGTGCCCACAGGGGTGATAATGGTGAAAGATGAAGCACGATTTAGTTTTTTTGTTTTAACGACAAGATCACCCGAAGCTAAATTAATCTTTAATTGGCTGGAGCTTGGCTCACCTTGCAAGTCAGAAACTTTTCGGTTCGCAGCATCGAAGGGTTTTTGAAGAAAAGATTCGATTGTTATTTGTGTTCGAGGCTCAATTGTAGCCACAGTCCCGTTTGAGAAAAGAACGGAAACCTCTCCGGCAAAACCAGTTTTGACGGAGAACCCCTCTGCTAATACGGTCCCCGGATTTAAGGGACCGGCAACTTGATTGCCAGATGGGTCAAGTACTTGGACCAAACCTTTTGATTTAAGTAAAATGATAGCACCAGAAGAGGCCTGATTGTTTGCCTGCCCCCAAGAGTGAGTGACCAATAGAGTAATATTTACTGCAAAAATACAAATTAGTCGTAAAAAGAGGTAGGGGGCAGGGGTATTCATATGCTTTTAAGTATTATGAGAAATGTGACTCAGCTTTATTCCAATCAACTAAATTCCAAAAAGCCGTAATATAATCAGGGCGACGGTTTTGATAGTTAAGATAGTAAGCATGCTCCCAAACATCTAAGCCAATGATTGGCTTTCCACATTCATCGGCAATTCCTTGCATGAGAGGAGAATCTTGATTTGGGGTCGAGGTAACTGCAAGAGTTCCGTCTGATCTTTGGATTAGCCAAGCCCAACCTGAGCCAAAACGAGTTAAAGCGGCTTTTGTAAAGGCATCTTTCATTGCGTCAAGGTTGCCAAAAGTGGAATTAATTGAGTCAGCAAGGGTACCACTGGGTAATCCGCCCCCGTTCGGAGATAAACTTGCCCAAAAGAAACTGTGATTTGCGTGCCCGCCTCCATTATTACGAACTGGGCTTTGAAGGGCATCGGGGAGAGCAGATATATCAGAAATTAAATCTTCAATGTCGGATGATTGGTACTGATCTTGCCCATCGAGAGCTGCATTTAAATTGTTGATGTAAGTTTGATGATGCTTGCCATGATGAATTTCCATTGTTCTGGCATCAATATGCGGTTCAAGGGCATCTGTTGAAAAATTTAAACTAGGTAGGGTGAATGTCATGATTAGTACTGAGTGATTAGAGTGAGGTGAAATTCTTAAATTTCTATCCAATGTTGGCAAGAACTCTTTTCTATTTGAACAGCTAGATGGTTTGCTGCCTTCTAAGTTGAAAGAAAGCCTGGAACAATTCTTTACATTCAATTTCCAAATCACCTGAGAACACTTTTGGTTTATGGTTTGATTGTGGAAGTTCATGCAGAGAGGTAGCACCACCCAAACCTCCCATTTTAGGATCTACAAGTGCAAAATGTACTTCTCCCAATCTTGATATGATCGTGGCACCAGCACACATCGGGCATGGTTCTTTTGTTACGAAAAGTTTGCATTCGTTTAGTCTCCAATCTCCGATGAATCTGGCAGCTTGTGTGATCGCAAGCATTTCAGCATGTGCACTTGGATCCTTGTGCATTCGTGTCTGATTGAACGCAGAGGCAATAATTTCATTTTGATATACTATAACAGCACCGACAGGAACTTCTCCTGCATTCCATCCATTGATTGATTGGTTATAAGCATGCTGCATGTAAAATTTAGAGTCTTTTACCAGTTGGCTTGGGAAAAGTTTAGGGAACGGACAATCTTCAGAAGGTTTCATTGGTTGCTGTTAAAATTTGAATGTGGCACTTGACGTAATCTTACAAGATGGAATGATGAGACTTTTTATTGTATTTAAATTTATGTCTGGAGAAGAAGTTATAGAAGTCGAAGGTAAGATCACCGCAGTTTTACCAAGTACCATGTTTAGGGCCGAGTTAGAAAATGGCCATCAAGTTCTTGCACATATCTCAGGTAAGTTACGCAAGCACTTCATCAAAATTACTGTCGGTGATATTGTTAAAATGGAAATGAGTACACAAGATCTGCAAAAAGCAAGAATTGTTTACCGATTGAAAAATGCAGAGGTTAATAGAAATGCCCCGATACGCAGCTTTGGCCCGAGAAGTCGGAGAAGATGATTGAAATTTTAAATTTTTAACCCTCAAGAAAATTATGAATATTATTGAATCAATTGGCCGTACTCCATTAGTTGAGCTTAATAAAATTACAAAAGACTGTAGCGCTCGCATTTTTCTAAAATCAGAGTTTTTTAATCCGCTCGCTAGCGTCAAGGATCGTATCGGAGCAGCTATGATTGAGGCTGCAGAAAAGGATGGATCTTTAACTCCAGACAGTGTGGTGATCGAACCCACTTCTGGAAATACAGGTATTGCTCTAGCTTTCGTTTGTGCGGCAAAGGGCTACAAATGTATACTTACAATGCCAGAAACGATGTCAAAGGAAAGGCGCCTACTTTTGCGTTTGCTTGGAGCAGATATTGTTTTGACCCCTGGTCCTAAAGGAATGGGTGGTGCAATTGCGAAAGCAAGTCAGTTATTGGACGAGTACGGGGACAAAGGGTACATGCCTCAGCAATTTAATAATCCCGCAAATCCTGAGATTCATCGCAAAACAACAGCTGAAGAGATTTGGTCAGGTATGAATGGTGAAATTGACTGTTTTGTATCAGGGGTTGGCACAGGTGGGACAATAACCGGAGTTTCTGAGGTAATTAAGGCTAGAAATCCTAATATGATTTCAGTTGCCGTTGAGCCCATTGAGAGTCCTGTCATAACTCAAACCCGGAATGGACAAGAAGTTAAACCGGGGCCGCATAAAATTCAAGGGATTGGTGCTGGATTTGTTCCTGGGAATTTAAATTTAGACATTATTGATGAAGTTGAACTTGTCAGCAGTGACGATGCATTTGAGATGGCTCGTAAATTGAGCTTAGAGGAGGGCGTATTAGGAGGGATTTCTACTGGTGCTACCGTTACTGCAGCCCTTCGGATTGCCAATAGACCTGAAATGGATGGTAAAAATATTGTTGTGGTTGCTGCAAGTTGTGGTGAGCGATATCTTTCAACTCCTCTTGCTGCGCAGGCTGCTGCTGAGGTTCTTGATGCAGTTGCTGAAGAATAATATTTATTTTATTTTTGTATTAATTGTGTTTTTTTGAATCGGGCTTTGCGAGCTGATAGCTTTCTTGAGAACATCGTTATTTGTCATTTATTTACAATTGTGAATGAGAGCATTGGCTAGACGGGTTCTTGGCTCTACAGTTTCAGTTGAGCAAGAAATTGTAGGAAAAATAAATAAGGGATTGCTTGTTTATGTTGGTGTGCATCAGCAGGATGAACTCGTTGACCTAGAGTGGATGGTAAAAAAAATTCTTGGAATGCGGGTATTCGAGAACAAAGAAAATAAAATGGACCTTTCTCTGTTAGACTTGAACTACGATTTACTCGTTGTTAGCCAATTTACTTTATTCGGAACTTTGAAAAAAGGTTTTCGACCATCTTTCAATCTTGCCGCTCACCCTTCATTTGCCCAAGAGCAATATCTGCACTTTATTGAAAAAATAAAAAAAAACTATGATGGTCGAGTAGAAGTTGGGAAGTTTGGAGCAGATATGATCATAGATTCAACTGATGACGGTCCCGTAAGCCTATGGCTAGATTCGAAAGAAAAAAATTATTGATTTTCAGAATGCTCAATATATGGAACTTAATTAATTTGCTGACTATGGATTTTGGCTTAATCAAACAATCATGCCTGATAAATTATAAACAATTGGGTTGTCGAATTTAATTTGAAGGGGGGACTTGCATTTCAAGGCTGAATTAAATTAGTATATGTTTTCTTGAAAATATTTCCTCTACAAATTTCTATTTTGTGTTTAACCCTTTTCCATATGGTTGGATGCGGAACCTTAGGGCATAAATCAATGCCTAAGGTACACCAAGCTTGGGGTGCAAGATATCAATATAACTTAGAAAATCGAAGAATGATATCAATGTACGATAATAAGAAGATTGGACGGGTAAGGGGGCGAGATGAATGGGGGAGAATTGATTATGATCGTTATTGGGTTACAAACCCTTTCAAAGGTGAAGATCTATTAATATTCCATCAGGCGAAACTTGATGCAAACCGATCCGCCCGATTCGAGATGGCGAACAAGGAGTTTATTAAGAGTCGTGAGCAAGATCTACTCGAAATGGTAAAGCTCGAGGGGCAGGGACAACAGAATTCTGATTCTAAAAATGAGGCTGTTAATCCTAGTGACTCCGATACAGGAGAGTTTTTGCCTGCACCTTTTTTACCTGAAGGTATCAACATGGCACCAGATGAACCTCTTGGTGATGCTTTTATTCCTGTGGGTATTGATGGCGGTGTTGATTCTTCTCCCGAAGGAGCATTCCCCGCATTGCCTCCAGCTCCGGATGCACCTTCACCTTTCGCACCTCTGCCCCCTTTGTGAATTATGGCTAAACTTCCATATATCCTTAATTCGCTTTCACTCTTGGTTTGCTTGGTTTCGTGCTGGAAGATCTTTTCAATTCAGAGCGAAAATCAAGCGTTAAGAAACGAGCTTTTTAAAGTTAATGTTCAAATTAAAGAAACTACAGTTGCGGTGGATGAAGCAAAAAAAGGGCAGGTAGACAAACTTGCAAGGGAGCAGAGGAAAAATAACGAACTGGAGGAGGAGGAGGACGCTTCTAAGTCAGAGCTAGATGATCTTTTACGAAAACGTGATCAATTAAAAGTTGAGATGGAAAATAGTGAAATGCAATCAAAGGAATTAGCTGCTGGAATTCAAAAGGTGAAAGTGGAATTAGCTGGAGTTGATCGAGAAATTGAAACATCTAGGCAAAATGCTCGCAGTTTTAGTCTCAAGGTTCCTGCATTGCAGGCGGAAATTGTCAATTTGGAAAACCAAATTTCTCAGGAAGAACAGAGAAAGCAGGATCTCGATGATAAAATTTCCTCTTATGATACTGAGACCAAAATTTTAAAAAAGCATTACGATCTAACTATATCCGCTTTGCAAAAAGATTTTTATGAACGACCATGGTTAGAACGGGGAGAGAGCGTAACAATTTCTTATTCGAGTTTGGATTTAAATGCGGGTATACTTATGCTTCCCATAGGCAAAGATCACGGGCTTGAGCAGAAAATGAGGTTCTCTGTTCGTGCTGCTGGTGTTCGAATTTGCCAAGTTTCAATTAAGGAAGTCGCATTCGATCATTGTGTGGCAATGATTGTGCCATTATACGGAAACCCCAGTAAACTGAAGGAGTTTAAGCAACTTGATCTTATTTATTTATAGACTCATTATTTTGTTAGCTATTGGAGGAGGGGTAAGCTACTTCTTTATCAGTCCTAGCAATTCTAAGGTTCTTAAATCTGACCTTGAACTTGCAAATGGAAAAATTGCTAAACTTCTTCTTCAGTTGGAAGTCGATAAAAATGAGTCTGAAAAAGCATTGTCAACCCTATACAGATCTCGGGTGAGTTTCAGAGATCAAAGTGAAGAACGATTATCTGAGATTGAAGGTTTGAAATCTGAAATTGGGGCAACTGAATCAAAGCTTACTGAGTTTGAGAAAGCATATAGCGAAAAGTCGAATGAGCTTTTGGAGCTCGAGGCTAAACTTGTCACTGCTCGAGCCCCACTTGCACAAATTAGTGAACAAATTGCCCCTCTAGAGGCTCAGGTGAAAATTGTTGAAGATTCAAGGCAAGATCATATTAAATCTCTCTCATTAGCTAAAGAGGCAGCTGATATAATTGAAGCAGATTTTAGATCGCTTGAATCAGTTAGAAATAGTGCAACAAATACTTTCGATGAGGAACGCAGACGATTAATGAATGGAATCAAAAAGCCCTATCATGTTTATTACTCTGATTCCAAGGAGATTGAAGTTGCTAATCGTGCCCCTTCTGGAAAGGGCATCTTTATTAATAAGGGCTACATTGATGGCTTTAGAGAAGGGATGGAGTTTTTGACTAATAATGAGAATGCAAGATCTAGACTTTCTTTTCGTTTGAAGGCAGCATTAGTTCAGAAAAATTTCTCCTTTCTCGAGTTTTTACAGGAGACCCAAGTCTTAGATGATTCATTTGCTTCGCAAGGACAGAGATTGAAACTTACAAGGAGTGGGGAACTAGTGGAGAATGAAAGTGATGGCTCAAATAATTCTATAAATGAGTAATTTTCTTTTAAAGCTTTCGAAAGTGGATTATCTTAGGACTTGCTAAAACTTTTTATTATACCATCCTGAAATAAACTTAATTGCCTGTGGATACCCCCCCCGAAGAAAATACCGATCAAGAACTTGCTGATCTAATGGCTGATCCGAAGATTGAAGAGCATTCTGAAGTCTCGGCAGATTCTGCTAAGGGATCAGTTGAAGTAGGCATTCCACCAGTTTTAAAAGAGGAGAACCCAGAAGTTGATAGTACTGAGGAGTCCTTTACTATTAACGATTTCGAGGAAGACTTTCATTCCGATTCAACACCAACTACAGACGAACCTGAAATTCAAGAGAGTTCAAGTTCAAATGATGTCAGTTCCCCAGTTTCAGATTCTGAGCAAGAAGTTGAAGTGGTTCCGCAAAAAAAATCTGTTTCGAAAGGGAATGGCGACGGTGATGTTGCGACCTTTAGGCAATCTCTTTCAAATTTATCTAGGCAACTGGAAATTGATCGATTAGCATTCTTACATAAAAGATTAGAAGAGCAGGGGGAGCAACTCCCCAGTTTAGGTGAAATTGCCTCTGATATCTCGGGTGAAAAAATGATAAAGCCAATAGGTGACTGCGATTTATTTTCGAAGCGGCCTACAGCTAGGTTGGATGGTTGGATTTCAGGTTTTTCCTTTGGCGTAAATAAACGCTCAAAGAAGTTTTCCAAGTAATTTTTATCTCGAAGAAACGATTGGGTAGTCAGGGTAAAGAGGGTGTAAGTTTAGTAGTTTTTTCTATCGTAATCCCAGCTTTTAACGAAGAGAATTATTTAGGAAATACCCTTGATTCGCTTAGGTCGGGAATGAGTAAAATTCCCGACTTAAAGGGAGAGATAATTGTTGTTGATAACAATTCCTCGGATAAAACTGCTGAAGTGGCAAATTCTAAGGGCGCTCGTGTGGTCTTTGAACCTATCAATCAAATTTCGAAGGCAAGAAACACTGGAGCAAAATGGGCGAAAGGGGAATATTTGATTTTTATTGATGCCGATACCCAAGTTTCTCCAGAATTATTAGGATTGGTTTTAAAAAAGCTTAAATATTATAATTGTGGGGGAGGAGGCTCCACACTTGTCTTTGATTCTAATCGCAATCAAATTTTTTTTGGTTCATTTTTACCAAAGTTTTGGTCTTTGATTTCGATTGTTTTAAGATTAGCTGCGGGCAGTTTTATTTTTTGTAGAAAAGAACTTTTTGTTGAGTCGGGTGGCTTTTCTGAAAAACTCTTTGCAGGGGAAGAGTTACTTTTTTCTCAAAATTTGAAGAAAATTTGTAAAAAAAAGGGCTCAAGCTTTGAGATTCTCCGAGAATACCCTGTTGTTACCTCATCAAGAAAACTTTTATGGTTTTCTCCCTTTCAAATTTTTTTGTCGATTCTTATTCCATCCCTCTTTCCATTGGCATTGAAATCGAAATCGCTATGCGGCTTTTGGTATCGCAGACCAAATCATAAAGAAAATAAAAACGATCATTCAAATGGATAGGAAAGACCCCATTTAAGTCTTATTTCGTCCATTGTGGTAATAATTTTCAAACTTTCTTCTAGCGGCATAATTGGACTCTCCTTATCTCCTTTAAGTAGTAATTCGCTAAAATGTTCAGCTTCGTAATTAAATCCATTTCCTTGGAAAGGGCACTCAACTTTTTTGCTTTTTCCAGAACGCCAATCTGTAACCGTCATGATTTGTGGTTTCCAGCATTGTTTATGAATACGAATGCTGCCCTCAGTTCCAGAAATAAAGGCTTCCTGCCCCGTTTCTGACTCTAGGGATGAATGGAGGATGGCCATGCTCCCATTCTTATACTTGAAAATTATGGAGGCTTGTTCATCAACTCCAGTTTCGCCGACTGTCCAGTCAGATATAAATGAACTGGGACTTCCGTTGATCATGAATGATAAAGAAATCGGGTATATGCCAACATCTAACAGAGAACCGCCGGCTAGGTTCGGGTTAAAAAGCCGACTGTTTGGTTCTTTAACTTCTGGTCTGAATCCAAAGTCAGCATGAATCGTTCTAATTTCTCCAATTTCTTTTTCGGCAATCATTCGCCTAACTTCATTCATTAAGGGAGGAAAGCGTGACCACATGCCTTCCATGAATAATACATTATTTTCTTTGGCTGCACCGATCATCTTAGTAACCTCCTGGGCATTTACAGCGATTGGCTTTTCGCAAAGAACAGCCTTGCCTTTTTCCATACATAAAATTGCATTCTTGGCATGCTCGGTATGAGGAGTTGCAACATATACCGCATCTATAAGAGGACTTTTGGCTAATTCCTCATAGGAACAAAAAGCATTTTCAACTTCCCATTCCTGGGCAAATAATTCGGCCGACTCTCTGTTTCTAGAGGCAATAGCCATGAGCTTTCCATTTCTTGTATTTTTGAGACCTTCTGCATAAGCTTTTGCTATTCTGCCTGTTCCTAAAATGCCCCAGCGAACTGTACTTTTCATATTTTCCCAAAGAAGCAAATTTTGGTTAACAGGCAATCCTTATCGCTTTTATTGGTTCACTCTTTGTTGACGAAATTCAAGAATTATTTGAAAAAGTAGTATGCAAAAGTATTTTCAATACTCTCATTTTTTATCTGTTCCCATTTTCTGTAATTTTTTACTCATTGGCTTTCTTACTGTGGGATGTTCTGTGGAGAACTTAAATTCTAACCAAGCTGATTCAAATCAATCCAGCGGATTAAATGTAAATCAATTACAACCTCTGGAGAAATTGGGAAACGGAATAACTGTAGATTCTTCACATCTAAAAGTTTTAGAATCTATATTACAGAAAAACTTACGAAATAATGTACCTGAAATTACGAAATCAATTACTTTTGACTATGAAAGATTAGAGCATTCATTTTTGAAAATGCTAGTTAATCATAAGGGGGCAGACCAAATGAAAAAATATCAATTTATTTGCGATGAAAATGAAAGATGGATCTATCGTTGCAATATGGAGAGTGGAGAGATTGAATGCTTTAGTATGAGTTCGAATAAATTGCGCTTATTATCAAGCGTCAAGTAAAGGCAGGTTTTAATCGATTAGTATTATTTAAAAATGAAAGCGAATTTGATTTTAATTACTCTTGTAGCATGCTTTGTGTTTTCTTGTGGTGATAAGCGCGGTTATTCGTACCGCAGCAAGCAAGCTAACATTTCTCGTAAACCAGTAGCTGATGTAGAAAAAGCATGGATGGCCCGTTATAAGTATGATCATGAGCGTAGATTGCTGATACCCATGGTTGGAGGAACCCGCTGGGGAGCAACTCAAGAATATAAGGAGGATGGAACGCTTGAATATAAAGATTGGTGGGTTAGAGACATAAAAAAACCAAATGCAATAATTTCGGAAGAAACTTTTTCCGAGGAGGTCATAGAACCTAAGGGTTTACCCTCGGAAGTACTTGAAGAAGCTCCTGATGCATTCGGGGTAGGCGATCATTCATCGCAGGATGTTGATGTGCCAGTTTCGGCTGAAGTTCCTTCTTTTGAGGATTCCGCCCTGCCGCAAGAAAATATATTTGATGCGGTTCCGGAATCAACACCGGCATTTCCTCCCTCTGCAGCTCCATTTGAGCCATTGCCAGATGCATTGCCCCCGCTTGAGTTGCCCAGTAATGGAGAAGGCGGAATGTCGCCTGACCCTTTTGGATTATAAATTCAAGTACAGAACTAGTATTGATTTAAATTATTTTCGCCAATTGCAAAAAGTGGTGGAGGGGAATATTCGCCATCTGCCTGTTCATCATTTACTTCTTCTGCCGGTTTACTTTTTTTGTGAATGTGAGTAATTTTAGGCACAGGTAATTCCTCTGTATTCTTATTGGATTTTAGAGTAGCTGAAACGGGTTTTTTTTTCTGAACCTTAGGAATTTCTGTTACACCGATATTTCTAAGCCAAACTCGGCTAACCGGTATATTAACATCCTCAGCTATCATTTCTTTTAGCTTTTTCCAGGTAACATTGGCGTAGCAACCTGCACCCTTGGTTTTGCCGCTACCTACTTTCCGTAGTTCCCCATTTTTATTTAAAGTCTTTGGCATCTCTTAGATATTGAAAAAATGATTTGGAAGAAAACACAATCTAAATCATCTTTTATTAATTAGATTAATTCTTATTAATTTTTTATTTAAAATAAGTGAATCCGCCTAGGGGATTGTCGCATAAACTCGAAAAATATTCTCACAAAAGCGAATGAATTTTCTCGATCTCGGGATCTAAAAAATTAAGAATATAATGAGTTATTCCCCTTTCAAATTTTCTTTATAATGCAAAAAAGTAGAAAAATTACAAAAGTTCCTGCTCAGGCAAAAAAAAGGGCGTCACAAGTCAATATGATGCAGCGCAGCGAGGATGAAATGGGAAAGTTTGATAATGCATCTGCCACTTCTGTCTCCATGGGTATTACTGCCTTAATTGGGTTGGGAATTGAGGTGGGGTTCTATCTATTTGTTCTAGTTTTTAGAATTTCTCCCAATACTCAAATTATTTCAGATTATTTTTATGAGCGCGGTTGGGTTCCCTATGTATTAACTTATTTAGCATGCTGGTCTTTTGCTATTTTGTTTTTAAAAAGAAAAAAATTGAAGGGGCAGCTTAATATCATGCAGTTTAAACTTTTGCCCGAGGATATAAGCAGGGATATTCGAGTTGAAAACCTTCCGCATTTTGGTGCTCACATAAATCGGTTGGGGTTCGACCCGAGGCAAAGTTTTTTGCTTACTAGGATTTTGCGTGGGTTGGAACATTTTAGCGTTCGAAAAAATCATACGGAGACGGCTGATATGTTAAAGTCGCAATCTGAAATTGATGCTACAATGGTCGATTCTAGCTATGTTTTGATTAAGGTTTTTATATGGGCCATTCCCATACTCGGATTCATCGGAACAGTTTTGGGGATTAGTGATGCGGTTTCAAGTTTCGGAGGAGAGATGGGTGCTGCTGCTGACATTGAAGTCATTAAGGAACAGTTAGGCCAAGTAACAGGTGGTTTAAGTGAAGCCTTTGATACCACCCTCGTTTCTTTAATTTTTAGTCTTTGGGTTATGTTTCCAACTAGTGTGATGCAAAAAAATGAGGAGGATTTACTTAATAAAGTTGATGAGTACTGTAATGAGTATTTTTTAAAAAGATTACGTGAGCCTAATTTAGAACATAGTTTGAGTGGCAGTGAAAATGTGCAATCCGGGGCAACGATTGAGCGTATAGAAAATTTACAGGCTTATTTATTACAACTCCAGGAAAGCCAAAGCGTAGTGGCACAACAAATGACTCAAGTCGCTAGTCAGTTTACCCAAATTATGGAGAATACTTCAATCGAAGAGCAGGCAGACTAACAAGCGGGTGATTTAAGACTTATTATAAAACCCAGCTGATGAAGAAAAAAAAAGCGGATCTACAAATTTCTCTTTTCCCTTTTCTAAGTATTCTTGCATGTGTCATTGGAATTCTGACTTTAATGATTACGGCTATTGTTATCGCACAAATTGATCCAGAATCTGTGAATGATAAAATAGAGACTGCACTAGAAGATGACGAGGAGTTTCAAAAAAAAATTGAGGAACGTAAGAACGAATTAAATACGCTTCGACGTGAGATCGAAGCGATCAAAAAAGATCCATTAAAAAAAGTAGATCCCAAGAAAAAAGAGCAGCTTAATCAACAAATAGCGAGTATTACGGCTCAGATAGTAAAAGCAAAAAGCGAACAAAAACAAAGTAAGGGTATGGAGGGAGAAGTGTTAAAAATCCAAGCTGCCCTTGCCAAAATGTTGACGGATTTAGAGCAGGCAGAAGATGAATGGGAATTAATGAAAGAACCAGAAAAGTTTGCTACCATGGTCGTAAAACAGAGTGGTTCAGGGGCGGGTGGAGACTTGGAACCCACATTTATAGAATGTAACGAAGAAGGTATCCGGGTGTATGAAGAAAATGGTAAATATTTCAAAGTACCTGTTGGTCAAATTGCGAGTCATCCCAAACTTAAGACTGTGATACAAAAAGTTGCCAAAGAAGCTCCCTTTCGTACTTGGCGAAGTGCTCAGGGGAGCAAAATAGATGCTCGATTTATCAAGCGAGACGGTAGCAAAATTACCCTTAAGGACAAGGCGGGGAAAGAAATTGTACTTACTGCTCTTCAATTGGCAGCGGGTTCCCGAAATATTGTCCGTAAGTATGAGGAAGCACGAGCTGCTAAACGCCCAGATCCAGAGGCAAGGTATATAATATTTCTGTTGCGTACTAAAGGTTTTAACGCATGGAGTCGAACCGCTCAGCTTTGTAATGGTTTAGGGTGTCGATATGGGCAACTTCCCTTGGACGGGGAAGGGGAGATTGACCTTTCGTTATTTCTTGGTTCGTGAAAAGAAA